>Ga0116229_10003316_pt1 | contig 26402 bp, 20 predicted proteins | sample S1TSphgellanicum_3_FD_87313 | JGI IMG/M metagenome (GOLD analysis project Ga0116229, IMG submission 87313) | Host-associated microbial communities from peat moss isolated from Minnesota, USA - S1T2_Fc - Sphagnum magellanicum MG | ecosystem: Host-associated > Plants > Peat moss > Unclassified... | reverse complement strand
TTTATTTGGCAACCTTTTTTACTAGTAATTTGGTTGTCAAATCTTGTGCTTTTACAATTATCAAATTTTGTATGCATCAATTTTTTTACAAATCATTATTCAAGCCATCTTCCATTGCATGGGAGAATGAAAAGGTGACAATGAATTTAAATTTCAAATCATTTTGGTAATATGGTGGTAATTAAAAAAAGGTTGCTAACTCTGATTTTTGGGAGAACCTTGCTCACCCCATCATGTTTAGTAGTTTCATTTTTTTTCATATCCATTTCATTTATCTTCATATCCACATAATTATGGTTTTGTATAAGGAATGGTCTTCAAGTTGTGTTTCGTGTGTGATTGTGGTGAGGTTGATCATTTGTGGTGAACATGTGAAAGAACTTGACTCGTATGGAGTTGGATGTAAGTTTGCACAAAAAAGGTGTGTTGTGTGCCATCTAATTTTATCTCTTCCTTTCATGACTTCCTCATTATTGTTGATGTTGTGCAATGTTTGAAACTATTGCACAAAACTTTTTTATTATTATGTTGTTATGGATCCATGTGGTGTTGGTTGTGTGATACTTTCATATTGTTTTTGCTAAAGGGAAAAAAAATTGAATGTAAATTGACTTGAATTATTGGTGTTCAAATGTTCATAGAAACTAAATGGGGTTGTTTGGTGTGTAATCTTTCTTGTTATTTTCATTATTAAAAAAATATACTTTGGGTATTAACATTCATTTGTAGAACTATCAATATCAAATAATAAGAAAAAGTGCAAAGTTTGGGAGATGGCTATGCACATAAACTAGTTGCAAGTTAGGGTTCATTTCCAACAAATGCAACATTCCCAAAAGTTCACGTTTTAAAATTAAAATTGGAAAAATCCCTTTAAATTGAATGTTAAATTTGAATTATGTAATGATTAATGAACTAACAAAATTTCAATGAACAAGAACCCAACAATTTTTTTAACATATGTGTTAGGAAAGAAAACATCAATCCAAAAAAAATGATTAAAATAGAAAAAAATGTAAATAACAAACCCAAATATGGTCATTAAAAAATCCATAACTATTTGTTGGCTTTTATTTATTTATTCATTCATGAAAGCCAAAATAAATGATTTTTGAATTTTCATGGATATTTGAAATCACAATTCATGATTCCATTTCAAAAGTCTATTATTATATGTTTGGTGTACATTTTTTGAATTTTATTATTATGCACATATTGGTTGCTATTAGTCAACATAATTGTGTTGTGACAAATAAAAGGTTGGAACTTTGGAATGCATCGTAATAATAATAATTGAATTGCATATTAACAAGAAACTTGATTTATAAAAAAAGGAAATTGTTCTCCAAATGAAAGAGGTGGAAACTTGCAACTTTTGACTCCAATTGGAGTTAACATGTTTCAAAGCAAATTCAACAAGTGGGAACCATGAACATTTCAATGGCTTTTCTTATCAAAGTTAAAGTATTGTAATACTTCACAATAATCGAGCAAAAATGGTCAAATATAATTATGTTTTGACACTACTCACAACTTTAAGTGATATTTGTAATTGACAATTTTCATATGGATATCATTCATAATGAGGGAACAAATGAGAATTCTAAGTTTTTCTAAAGGATTTATTATTTTCCTTTTCCTTCATACAATCCATTCTTCATGCATCAATGTTTTGCTACAACTTCAAATTGAAACCAATGATTTGATGATTTCAAGCTTGTTGAATTGGGATTCAATTATATCACATAATGCCTCATTTTCTACATCTATCATGTTTGTCATGTTGCCTCAACTTGCAAATACCCCAAATTCTTATATTCTTGTTCATCCATATGTTGGGACTAGTTGAAATGTAATCAATATTAGGACAAGCTTGAACGATATGCGAACACCTTACTTTTAGTATAATTTCCTTTTTATTTGCCCCTTTGTAGTGAATTGTTTGTTGATGTGGTCCACTATCATCATTGATCATGTTATCATTGTCATTCAAGTCATCAACATAATAATCTTGTACCAATAGGTTGTGTAGAACATCACAAGATCGTACTCAGAACACAACTTTTGTGTGATCTTTTATTTGTTTAATTTGGGTCTTTTAATCTTCATAAACTTTGACACAAGTTGGCCATTAGTGCTTCCTACACCATCTTCAACTTTTACACAAATTGAAGCCAAATGTGTGTTAAAGGCAATGTTGGTAGGTCTAGAAGTTGTAGGTGTTTTGTAAGTAGCTATGCAAATTGTAAATACTAGATAGACCAAGTCAGTAAATAAATATTCTTCACCTTGGAAAAAAGACTATGTATTCATCCAAAATTTTGAATTGATGAAGACTCAACTATCATGTGTTGACCTTGGAAAGGATAATATTTCTTTTGTGATTAGTGATAAACATGATAGAAATTTTGTAACACGTCTTTTTCATGTGGTAATCTTCACTATGCTTTGTGGGTCAATAAACCAAGACAATTGTAGTTCCATCAACTACATCAATAACATTAGAAAACCTTGATATGTTATCTATCTCATATTTTAGGACTTCTTTTTTTAATTGCCCCAAGCCAATGGATGTGCCTGTGTAAATTTTGGATGCACCCATCCAATTGATGGGTTGTTTTGAAGTTTGCCCATATACTTGTTGGGTTTCTTTTCAAAATATGAATTTTGGGTAATTGATTTAATCATGCCTTTATATCATTTTATTTTTTTGAATTGTCACTTTGCTTTTTTGTATCATGGGGTTTCATATCATTATGAAATGTAAAAAACAAATTCATATGATTTATTTTTAAAGTGATATTTGTTTGATAAACATACAAATAATTAGCTTCAATTCCTTGAAATCCTATTAAAATGAGTTTCTTAAAAAATTGATTTGAAAGATTATGCAAAATTGATTAAAATAAAACATGTCAATTTTAAAATAAATTAAAATTTTAATATAAAACTCGTTTTTGAAATATAAATGTATTTAATTAATTTGATGTTATTTAAAAAACTTCAATAAGGCTTTGATGAAGATACAATAACAAAAATCATAATGAAATTAATTTTTAATTGATTAATTTGTTTGTATTGTTGTTGCTTTTTATGTTATAAAATTTATTATTGCCCTAAGATAGTAAACATATGCATGTATGACTTTAGGTTTTACCAAGCATGTTTGGGGCAAACACAACTCATTCATTCATTAGTAGGTTAGAATACAATAGAAGACTTAAATGATAACAATGAAACAATCACTTGGTAAATATACATATGAACACACCCATTAGATATTTTTGAAATATTGGTGGGAGAAGATTTGTTGCCAAAGCGTTTGAATCAATACAAAACGAACACAAGTTGTGATCGCATTGGACCTTGTGGCTATTTTGAGCATTCAAGAAAGCTATGTCCCTCCTATCATGTATTTTTGCGAAAAGCAATGGATGTTCAAATAAACCATAATAGTTCAAATAATTTTCTAACAATTGTTGGGACTATGACCTTGTTTTTGAAAATATTGTTGAGCTTCGATGGACATGCCATGTATGCATCATACATTGTGCTCCTCTCATCCTCACTCTCGACACGTCTAGAAGAAATGAGAAAATTTGTGAAGTTTTCATCATTTGAATTAGAGCTCTCATCACTAGAATCATTTCGCCCAATTTTAGCTCAATTTTCGTTACCTATCACAAGATTGAGAGAAAATGAAAACCCTAACAGGAATACTCTAAAAGTATTGGGGGAAAAAAAAAAACCTAATTATTACATTTAGGGTTTACCTACAGTCTTGGATGAAGTGTTTTTCTTTTCACCATTTGGTGATCATCCAGAAGGAGATTTAGCCACATTTGGTTATAGACCAGCTATGAAAGTAGAAAATTTATTAAAATCCTTTTATATCCTGGCTACTTGTCTTGAACCAAAAGGTGTAGTAGAAACATGGAGAGTTTTTAGAATTAGAAAAAAAAAAATTATATGGGCGATTTGTTTTTGAAATAATGGGAATATTTTACAGATTTTGTTTTTTGGAAAAAAAAAAAATCGACACAAAAGAAAGACGCTGCTTGGATGTGCACGGCGGTTGCTGGATGGATGGATGGATGAAAGACATCCAGCTGACAAGTGCAATGCCACAACCACCATCAGTGACCACATCCGTTGCGTCGTTCAAATTCAAACGCAGAGCCGTTGCAACCCCAAGTAACGCTGCGCTGGCGTTTGCCCCCTCCTGTCTTCACTGCGGCTACGCTTCCCTCACCCACGCTCCATTTAAGATCCTCCCGCCCGCGCTCGCCCGCTACTAGCCGTTCTTTCTGCCTCTCTTTTCCTCCCTGCTTTTATCTCGCTATGGGATTGTTATAAACTTGTGACTCACAGATCTGGAGGAAACAATCCGGAGCCTCAGAGCAGAACTAGCGACGGAGATCGAGGACAAGCTATAAGAGTATTAGCAGAACTGAGCAGAGAGTTAATCAGTCAAGTCAGTAAGCGGCAATGGAGAACTACGAGAAGCTGGAGAAAGTTGGTGAAGGAACCTATGGCAAGGTATATACATATTTTCCCCACAGTGAAACTTGATTTCAATGTGTGCGAGCTATAGTAGTTTCTGTTGTGAGAGTCCGTGTGGTGTTTTGCTCGTCGATTATTACCGTATCTTCAGAAAGGTTCAGAAAGATGGAGCGGAGGTTGTTGGCTAAGGGTTTGAGGGGGATGGTGCATTTGGCCGGTGTGTGGCCTGGTATCGTATCTTGTCTTTCTTGAAATCGGAAGAAATCGTGAGGTTTGTGAGTAGAAATGTTGTGATTTGATAGAAGATTGCTCTAGTGAATGGATGCTGACGGTTTTTTCGATTTTCGTTATTCCGCAATGTCGTAACTTCTGCTCGTAGTTTGTATTGTTCTATGTGTTCGAACATACAGGATAGTTGTTTCATGATGCACATGGCTGTTTCTGATGATGAAGGTCTACAAGGCGCGGGACAAGCGCACGGGACAGCTTGTGGCATTGAAGAAGACGCGGCTGGAGATGGAGGAGGAAGGTGTCCCCTCTACAGCCCTGCGTGAGGTCTCATTGCTGCAGATGCTGTCTCACAGCATCTACATCGTCAGGTCTTGATTTTTCTCCTTCCTCTTCTCCAGTGGCGTTTATAGCAAATGTGCCATTCTTTTGGTTTTGTCTGTTGGTGCCCTAGAAGTGGAGAGGGAAATGTGAACAATGTTGCTTGTGGTTCAGGCTGCTCTGTGTGGAGCACGTGGAAAAGAACGACAAGCCTATGCTGTATTTGGTGTTTGAGTACATGGATACCGACCTAAAGAAGTACATCGACCTGCATGGTCGAGGTCGTACAGGCTCACCTCTTGAAGCCAAAGTTATTCAGGTAGTTCTCTCATCTCTATTCTCTTTGCGCCTCCAACATAAAGGTGTTATGCAAAAAATTCACAACAGAGAACCTTGTTCTTGTGTTCTTTTTGCAGAGAAACATCTTGCAGTGATTTCCTGGTCCAGGAATGTGGCAATCTGATGATGTTCCTGTGAATGCAGAGTTTTGTGTACCAGCTATGCACTGGCCTTGCACATTGTCACAGCCATGGCGTTATGCACAGGTCTGTCATCTGCTGCCCTTTTTCTTTTGGTCTGCTTAATTGTCAGCTATCTTTGTTGGGTGGCAGTTGTCCAGCTTTGCATTTCTCATTCCTATTTGACTATAGAGTATGGGATTTCCTTTTTGGTAGGGATTTGAAGCCGCAAAACTTGCTGGTGGACAAAGAGACCCGTCGCCTCAAGATTGCGGACCTTGGTCTTGGCAGAGCCTTCACAGTGCCACTCAAGAGTTATACCCATGAGGTATTGTCCCTCTATTATCACTGCTCCTGATTGAAGGAAGAAACTTTCTGAATGAGTGAAGTGTTCTTACTGCTGTTATCTGACACAACAAAGTTTGAATGTAGATTGTGACTCTGTGGTACAGAGCACCTGAAGTGCTGCTAGGGGCTACCCACTACTCCATTCCTGTTGACATCTGGTCTGTAGGGTGCATCATTGGTGAGTCTATCTATCATTCAACCAAATGGCTTCGAGAGCACCTTTGCAGTCACTCTTTTGTTCTTGAGACCCTTGGAGCCAAAATCCTTAGTTCTGCATTGTGTGGAACCAAAATATTAGTTCTCAACTGAAAGAAAAAATGGTAATATGAGCATATTGTTGGATGTGCAGCTGAGCTTGTTCGCAAGCAGCCTTTGTTTACTGGGGACTCTGAGCTTCAGCAGCTGCTTCATATCTTCAGGTTTGTCTTTATAATTGAACATGCATTGCTGTATGCTTGAATCCTGAACTTGGTTGTCTGAGTATGGGAAATATTCAAATTCAAGAAATGAACTCTCCCAAAATACTTGGGTAATTCCAAGCACAGTTATTTATAACTATGTGACATGGCCAGGCTTTTGGGGACTCCAAATGAGGAAATATGGCCGGGAGTGAGCTCATTCAGGGACTGGCATGAGTTTCCTCAGTGGCGTCCTCAGGATTTGGCACTTGCGGTCCCTGGCTTGAACCCTGCAGGCCTTGATCTTCTTGCTGTAAGCCATTCCCTCCTTCCTCTAATTCTTCATGCTCTGTGTTTCTCTATCATTAGTACAATAAATGGGAATCTGGAATGCTTTCTGAAGCCTACATCTCATTTCTTGCAGAAAATGTTGGTGTATGACCCTGCAAAGCGAATTTCAGCAAAGGCTGCTCTCAACCATCCATACTTCAGCGATCTTGACAAGTCCAAGTTCTAGAACTGAGCAAATGAGTCATTGTCTTTTCATCACCAATCATGCTGATTGGAATTTGTGATTATGCAAAGCTTGTAAACCTGGTATATCTAAGTACCAAGAAACAGGCCCCATGAAGCTGACAAGCTTGTTTCCCAAAACTCTTTAAAATCCAATAACTTAACATTGTTGATAGCCGATTATTTTCCACTGTCTTAAATTCAATGAAATTTTTTTTCATCTGTTATGGAAACAGATATGTGCAAGCTGTTATGTTGCTTTGGTATTTGTAAGTATAAGCAAAAGGAAGAACATAAAACGGACTGAAATATCCAAGTTCCACCACAATGTTCTGGCATTCTGGATAGTACTCTCTTAATCTAAAAAATATAAAGGATTAGTAGTGTGTCACTACTGTCTGCAATTCTATCTGCTCCTTAAATTAATGATAATATTCAACAAGTGCGTACTGGTATTAAAAAATTTGCAGGATTTTCAAATGGACAATCACAATGTTCCAGAGCCATCCACATTGCAAAAAAATTTAAACTCCAGAGAAATCAGCTTCAATTTGTCACACAAAAATTTTCTGTACATCTTGCCACCTTTTGTGTGGCACCATGGCACCCAAAATAATCATTTTGAGAAGACAACTTATGAATGAACAGTAAATTACTGGGCTGAAAGTAGCGTATTCTAGCTGAAAATTCTTGCAAAAACTGCCAATTCAAGACTTTTGAATGTAAGTTTACTGCTAAATCCAAAAAATTGCAACAGGAAACTCTCACTCAATTGCAAGTGGAAATACGAAAGTAACATAATAAAGGAACTGCAACTTGCAAAACTCCTTGCACACCAGCAGGATAGTTTTGAAGGAGCTTAGTCACTTTAACTTCTGTGCAAACAAGTAGCCAGCTGCCCTTCTCAAGTTTTATGAAATTACTACATTAAACTCAAGGGAATTTACTGTGCCACCTTAAAGAACATGGTAATAAAACAATGCTAACTCACAACCTCCACAGAAACCACATAGACTTCACAGCATGATCTGGTGAGGTGCAAGACCGCACAAAGCCTCTCCTGGAAACTACAGCACAATTTTGATCACTGCAAAAAGACAGAAGAGAATGGTTCTGGCAGAGCATATACACTCTCTACAAGGCCCTCATCTGCCATGCATTGGACCTGCAGGAAAATATAAGATTAGGTTGGAAATAAGAATTTCTTTTGAAATAATGTCAGCCAAATGGTATGTGGGTACCTCAATTCCCTTGCTGAGCAAGAAATGAGAATCCACCATAGCCACAGGTTTCTGAGGCCAGAGGTTCATTTCTCATCCTCTTGCTGTCGCTTTGATTTCTGCAGAAGAAGTGCTGCAATTCGCTCACGCTTGACAGCATCAGGAGATGGCTCAACTACTCTTGATGGCCCCTTCATTGCATAAGAGCCATGGGCAATCTCCATTCGCCCCCATAGAAGAATAGCTCCAAATAATACACAGCCAGTAGCTAGCCCTAGCCCCCATACAGTAACTGCAGTTTGATTGAACCTGACTGGACCTGGAAAGCATTGCAGACAGATCAGCAACATTTTCTGAAAGATACATATATTGAATGCCTGTCCTAGGGACTATGATGTTGCGAGGGCAGAATAGAGTGAGGGCATAAGATCCCTGCTTGAAGGGTAAGGCCCAACTGAAATTGCCCCCAAAGTTCTTTGTCACACTTCTAGATAGACAGATGCATAGATACACAGATTTCTCACAGACTTCTAGTAGTTTCCAGACAATAATACACGATCCAGAGACTTTATTTTTACATTGTTGGAGTTCAGACTGAAGTTACTTCACACTGGTAGATTGATTGCTTTGAACACTTACCCATTGAAAGAACACAGTGTTATGTATTGGCAATTGTGAGAGAACCTCTTCCAAAGATATGACTCTGTGGGACCTAGACAGGATAGTCAAGAAAGGTTTGTGAATTGGAGCAAGAAACCAGCTTTAAAACCCAAAATAGCAAAGGCCTGTCAACCTTCCCAAAACTGAATAACCTAACCTAGCTTGATTCGAATCATCTGCCATTCTAACTTTGTCACTTAAGAAATCCTAAAGCTTTGTTATACAACCTTTACATGGAACCTATACAATCTAAAGACATATGAGTGAGTGAGAAGTACATTTACAACTGCAACCATTTGTAAGAAGGTAACGCAAGATAACACATGGTATCCCTGGAGAGCTATAAACATCCCTCCCAGCAAAGAGGCCAAAATAGATAGAGGAAAACTGAGGGATGTTCTTGCAATCTTTGTTAAGTTGATACATGATGCCACAAAAAGAGGTATTGCAATCAACACAATAAGCAGTCATACTTCACACTGACTTCCATCAGTCTCTGACAACATGGCAAAATTATCTGAGCTAGTAGAGAGACTAATCCCCATCAGACATGTACTTCATGAAATAAGACAGGAAGAAAAAAATAGACTGAACAGAAAGCAGCACTAATTCACACAACGGGCAGTAAGAGTTCCCTGTTTGGAAGAACAGAACTTCATTCTTGGTAAACTTGACTTAATATGTACATTCTCATCAGTCAGCCTGGTTTCAAGTTACTGCACTAACTAAGGACCAATTAATTGTTTGCAGCAGCAGAGCCTTGAAAACTGGAATCATGCCTCAAAGCTCTCCCAAAATGACTCAGCTGCTCAGGAGTTTATGCCAGAGATATGTTGCAAGTAGCATTGACACATCTCAACTTTAGCAGATCCATATGAAAAAAGCTGCCGTGTTTCCTACTGCAGAACATGATGATCAACATACAAACATGTAACTTGCAGTGCGTTTTCAGATAGTCCAATCACCAGTGATGTCATTATTCTCACCAGCAAACCTGTCATGACCTTGACACTTTTGGAGAAACCAGCTTGCATCAAATTCCAACTGTGGCTGCCTACTTTTGTTGGTAAAGACCTTCCTCTGGAGAGTTCCAGCTCATTGTGCTCTTAGAATAAAGGAACTGCAACAAGAGTCAACTGGTGATCTTGAAGTGTCGAAGAGTCTGACCCATGTTTTTGTACAACTATCCTAGATAACCTTGTAGAACAGACCATGCTTTCCTGATTGCTAGAGTGATGATTACCTGGATAGGCTCGCACATATGGAGATTGAGACCTTGCTGTTCCTCCTGGTACACTGTTCACCAGCCTTTTATTGAGTATCTTCTGGTACGCTGTTGATATTCGCAAGAACTCAGTTCCATCCTTCCTTTGCAAATCCGGATGACTACACTCCAGATAAAAAGTGGTTAAAGAATCTAAACATCTAATTCAGTTACATAATAATCTGTTTTGTTTCTTTGCAAAAACATGACATATGACTGGAAGGACAGTTGTATTCACAAATAAACGGAATTCACCTAGAGGTGAAAATGCATGCACATTGGCTCACACACTAAATTCAAAAACTTGCATCAGGATCCAGAATTCTTATCAATTGTTAAGAGATGTGGATTCCACACACCATTTAAGAGCAAGGCGGCGATATGCAGCTTTGACATCCTCAATGCTGGCATCAGTACTCAGTCCTAGCTCCTTATATGCAGATGCTACTGTCATTGGGTTTTGTGCGTGTTGCCCACTATGATCAGTGCTACCGTAATTGCGGCAAGGCTGAAAAATGTGCTGTTCAAAGACACCAAACTAGGGTTAGACATTGAAATCTGTACATTCTTCAACTCTTGCCCTGACCTAAGATTTTGATTCAAGGTCATGGCATTCTCCAAGATCCATTTTCTAACTTCAAACTTCAAAAAAATTCTGAAGAAAAATACCAACCGATTTGCATGCCAGAGTGAATAGGGTTAGGCTTATAGGATTCAAATAAATCGCTCTCACGACGACCTCGTTCTTCCCAGATATTCATCTTGGATCCTACTACTTGTAACCAAACGGCAAACAACCAACCTCAAAATTCACAAAAATGTGAATAGAAAAACATCCTCAACGATCGCAATAGGTGAAAAGAAAAGAAAAAAACATCTTCCAGTGCTCTTTTTGCTTCAAAAACCTCATTGGCTTTAGGGTTTTGACTTCATACCTCCCTCATGCTTGATTGAAGCTCCAATTCCTGCCAGAGAGATTTGATATCCCTACGTAATTTCATACTGTACCATCCAGCAGTACTACTGAGAACATTTATAATCGTTCAAGGTAGATCTCCTCATGGCACAAAGAAGTTTAAGATCTGAAGCTCTGGTTTGAACAACCTTCTTCAATTGGCCTTTGTTGAAAAAATGCGGGCACTTGGTTGCAAATTTTTTGTTGAATTTTTTTTGGTAAATTCTGTTACGTGATTCCAACAGCAAGCACACTGCAAAATTCGAATGCGAAGAGGAAGAGAAGAGGAGATGCGAGGAGCGGAAAGTAAGAAGGAGACGAAGGAAAGGAGAGGAGAGGAGAGGAAGGAAAAACGAACACTTGGCGGCTGGATACGAGGCCACGTTTCTCAGATCTCAATTCATCAGCCGTAGGATAAGAAGAGCATGGGTGGTGACTTAACCGTAGTTGAAACCAGTGTTGGAAAGGAGGTCAGGAGGCCGATTCATGAAAGAAGGACGTTAAACCAGCAACGGGTCCTTATTACAGACATTACGGAAGGAACGTTTCAAATTTAGTCTTTGTATTTGATCTTACAAGATCTTACAAAAGTGTAAGGTACCTTTTTTTAGGGACACTTTTGTAAGATTCCTAAATTTTGAAAATGTTCATTAGGACCCAATTTTTTTTGTCTCGGCATTGTCCATTTTTTTTCTCAAAAAGATGGATTGGGTAATGGGGCAGACAAGGATAAAAAAGAAGTAGACAATACTTTAAGGACCCGTTGCCGAATTAATGTCCTCCCCAATATATGTATAGGGTAAGGAAATCCCATGGAGGATCTTCTTGGATTTGAGGGCCTGGCTGAATAGTGCCTAAGCTTGGGACTTGGGACCCCAGAATCCAGGAAGAGCTGACAATGGGCTTCCTTCCCCACAAGGTAAAGAACAATTTGAAATGTAGGGATCTTACAAAAGTGTAAGGTACCTTTTACTTTGTAAGGATCTTACAGTTTTGTAAGTGGAGAAGGGGTAATGTCCCAGGAGCAGGGCATTACATATAGTAAAGGACGTAGTGAAGCATCATTTCATCCATCTGTCTCGTCATCCATCTGTCCATCCGTCCGGTCATCCATTCGTCCCATCATGTTCTGTTTACTCTGACAGGGTGGAGAAAGAGTGGAATACAGACGCGGCGTGGCAGAGAATAATATATATTAGTGTTGTAAAAAAATTTTAAAAGAATTATTTTTAATTTTGGGGTTTTTGGACTTAGGTACACTCATCTTGTCTCTTTCTCAACAACTGAAATAAGCACCCTCCAAGGGGGTGATTATTTCAGTAATGCCATGCTCTGTGGGCCAACCCAGCTTAAAAAACCAACCTCTATTTTTCTAACAAGGGGCTCTATCTTAAAATTGTGTAATGAAATTGATAAATGGAATTGTATGAATTGAGACAATATTGGTTTATTGTTGTGAATTGGTAGTGTGTGTTTGGTAATTCAAATGCAAAGTAAATTGGTTTGTGAAAATTTAGCCCCTATGTTTATGCATGTTAATACCCAATTTACATTCATTTCTTGGAATGTTTGCTCTTATAGGTCAAGTTGAGATCCAACTTTTGTTGTGCTTTCATGAAATTAGGATTGTAATTTGAATTTTTAAAAATATATAAAAATATTTTTTTGATTTTTTAGATGACTGTTGTTATTTAAGATGTTTGTATTAAAATCTTCTAACATAAAGATTGGATGATCGTTTGGTGAACTATGTATCAAAGCTTGAAGGTTGTTGAAGAATGTAAAAATTGAACATGAATAATCTTTATAAACACAAATGACAAGAATTGTTGTGTGTTTTTATATTAAATTCAGTTGTTATGTATTCAAATTTGTTACATGTTTTTTTGTGTTAAGAATATGAGAGCATCGGTGTATAATACATCATCATCATGTTATGACAATGATGAATTTAAAAATAAGAATAGTTTGATATATCTAAAAATTGTGTATGTTTTGTAACATGAATGTTGCATTCTTGTTTCTAGAAGACATAAAATGTGTGATGTTAATAAATTATGATCATGATCAATGTCTTGCCAACACCCACCAATGCACAATCCATCACAACACCATTATGATTGAGTTGTGGATGAACCAGGGTAACTCCACTTGCTAACCTACTTTGACCACATATTATTTAGGTGAGTACTTTTGTAAGCTATGTTTTTTTAGGAACTTTTTGTTTGTAGCCATAATGGCAATCATCCGTAGGAAGATGGGAAAAAAATGGCCATCATCCCTAGGAAGATTTAGCCAAATTTGGCTATAAACATGATACGAAAATTTAAAAATTAATCAACTTCCTATATTTTTTAGGTAAGGTGACTGACATTTATTGGTCTTGTAGGTATTTTCAGGTCTAAGGGTTGCTTGGAGGCATCCACCAAAATAGCGAGAAATTTTTTAGAATAGTGTGCCAATGTTTCAACATTTTAAACAAAAACCTCAACAAATCTAAGTGGGAGGTTGTACAAACAATGGGTGAGTGAGAGATCATGAAAATGTACCTTTAGCCAAGGTTGAATTTCAAAACCTTCAAGGTTTCTTGAAAGAGCCAACAAATAATGGTACTCTAGTGGCAGGCATAATAATTAATACCAAGAATTGGGAGTTTGATTCTTTAGTTTTTTGGTACAATTGTTTTTGAAATTTTTTTTTTTCAGATTTACTTTTAGGGAATGAATTATTGTGGAACCTTATTGGTAGGTACAATATATGGCACCATGCCCTAGTATAGTGTTTTTTTTTCATTTTTGAAAATTAGCCATTGGGGGTTATATTTTATGTAAATAACTTGTTATTTATTGTAATTATTTAGGGGTTAACTTTGATAATTTATTTGGTGGTGGGTTTTTATGCCTTAATAATGGTTTGATGAATCATCACCAATTAGTCATAGCTTTAATTAATGTGCATGATTCACACATAACAATTCACAAAGAAAGTTTTTACCCACATTAATGTGCATGATTCACATATGATAATTCATAATGATAGCATTTGCTCACATTAGTATCATGATTCACACATGATAAGTCATAAGGAAAGTTTTTCCTCACATTAATGTGCATGATTCACACATGGTGACTCATTAGAAAAGTATTTGCACAAATTAATGTGCATCTTGAATCACATAGTGAGTCATGTGATGTGTAAGAATTTAGGAAATTTTGTATTTAGTTTCCTTTTGGTTAGTATATAAATGAATGTTTGGGATCTTTGAAAACACCATCATTTGATAAAAACAACTTGTTCTATGAATGGGAACTTTCATAAAATTGACTTGTGAAATGAATTAAAAGTTTAATTTTCAAATGTTTTGGCATAGTTTATGAATGTATGAAATCCATGGTAAGAAAATGGTGTTACATAATAATTATACATACAAAATAGAAAAGTGAGTGGACACTTGTGCAAACAAGAACATAAATTTTCATAGCTATGTAATAAGAATACATAATTTGGGTCCTATATTTGCTTATGGTCTACAAGGTCACAACTAAAAGGCATGGGTGTTCAACTAGTTAAAAGTAAAATGTGTTGGGAACTATTTAGTCCCACTTGTAATTTTATTTTCAATATGGTTGCGATTTCAAAATTGAAAGTTAAAATTTTAGCCTTTCCTTCCTCCAACTTTAAAAGTGTAAAAATATGCCTACACTTGGAATTGAATTAAAGGTTTTTGGTTCATCTTTTTTTGCATTTGGAGTTTTTAAGGTGATTTGTGACATTATTTTGCTAGCATTTGGCACCTACTTGTTCCAAATTGTAAAAATTAGGGCATGTGAGAAACCATTATGAAATGCATTTTGCACACACAATGCAAATTGCAAACATGTGTAAACAAAAAACACAATTAACATATGAACATGCAATAACAAATCCAAATACTTATGGGGAATTGAACCCTTAAAATTAGTCATTCAAGCATAAGTGATTAAGAAAATCAACCCAAGTTAGCATACATTTACAACTTAAAAAAGACACACAAACACAAAACATTATAAATATTGGATTATGGAGATTTGGCAGATCATTTCAACATTGTGAAAAGAAAGTTGTTTGGCTTGTAAAACAACAATTGAATTTAATATATATAAATGCAAAAGCCAACACATTTTTTTTTTTACAAAAATTGGCCTAACAATTACACAAAGCATATTGCCTAGCCATTATAACATGTCGTGCTCTTCTCCATTATTCAATGCATTTTGCATGTGGGAAATTTTACATAGTGTAGAACTATTATGCAAACCTACACATAAACATATGGCAAATGGGTAGTGAACTTGTTGTAAAGTTTTGATTTTGTAAGACCTAATGTAAAAAAATACTTTTGATTTTCCAAGTTGCTTACTATTTGCACCATGACCAATTTAGCCAATTTCACATACTTTGGAAATTTGCAAATAAGTACTTGAGATGTTACCGTTAGATATCACATTATGGTCAAAGGATTGATGTCAAAAGGTGGAACCATGCATGTTACTAAATTTGATTTCATTGTCAACTTGAACATCCTTTGTTGGTTATCAACGTTATTGGCATTCAAGACCTTATACATAAAGATCTCCTCCCCATCCCTCCAGAATCTAGAGAAAAATGTTGTTTTAATCACATGAATGTGTTTTGAGACGAACACCTCACAATTTGGTTGTAACGAATATTGGGGATACACAATCCCAAATGCATCCATGACATCATGGGCTAGAAACCTTGCTTCATGTTCTTGAATCAAAGTTTTTTAAATTGTTGCCAAAACATCCACAAGATCATAGATTTGCATTAATAACAAAATAAAACAAGATGAATTGAAAAGCAAAAATGGTGGAAACCTTGTTATAATTCTCGATCAAGTTTCTATAGCCCATGATGTACAAAACACAAAATTGGAAGATCATGCATAAGGGAGAGTTCCAAGGACTTATCTTTGCATTGGTTTTTCACTAATGATTCCACAACAAATACAATTTCAATGACAAAGGTAGGCATCATGGTCTCCAAGTTTTAATGCACTATTCATATATGTTGGCCATTTGCTTCAAAGGCCAAATGTTGAATTCTAGAATTAAATTCAAGCATCCATTTCATTTGGATGTTTTCATGTTTGCACTCAAGCAACAACTTGAAGGCCTAAAAAGGCTTTGTATTAAAATTGGAATATTGTTCACAATACATGTTGTATTAATCACCTTGGTAGACCTTGAAAACAAGCATGAGGTTGCACACAAATACATCCTACTTTGAGATCCATTTCATATCACATTCTAGAAAATCTTCAATGAATTTTGTAAACTTTAAATGCCTTTTAGGTGAATGTGCAAAGTAATTATGAAATAATTTGTAACAAATGTTTAAGGTGGATGACCAAAGGCAAACCTAATAAGGTTTGCATTTCATTATCAAAAAATTCAAATATATGATTAAAATTATGATTGATATTCTAATAATAAAGGACAAAAATAATTAAATAGCTTTAAAGTCATTATGCATGAGTTGTTGAGAACAATAGTCATTGAGGACATGATTTGGCACAATGATGTGTTAATGATGTGACACATTTCATTCATTAGTCATAAAAGACATATGTGAAATCATTAATCATAGTTTAGCCATTGTGTAATTTTTTAAAATTATTAAAAATTATAATAATTGATATTATTATAATGTTAGTAATAATATTTATTTTTATTTTTATTATTTTTAATTTCATTATTTTCATCCTATGAATTGTTGACATGTGTCACCACCTAAATTAGGTTAAAAACTAAATTAAATGGCTAAATAAACCATTTAATTTACTTAAGTAGGCACCTAAGATAGTTTAATTAGGTATGGAGTATTCAGTCGATATTTCATCATTGACTACAATAAGGTCATTTGTGAAGTTTGATCCTTGGATGGAATTGAACTCCTTTACAACCCAACCACCTCATTTGTTGTGTGAACAATCTAGTGTTTATTTTATTTAGACCATATTTCATTTAAATATTACACACAACCTTGAATTTAATGATTAATAACTTATTGTTAAATGTCCAAATGAAAAACTTATTCATAAATTTCCTTTAATAATGTACACAAATTATTATCATTATTGTGTGTGTGTGCGCGCGCGTGTGAATTCATTTGAAAAGAAAAATATTTGAATTTTTTTATTGAATAATATTTCAATGACCATTCTTTGGAAAAAATAATTCAAATGCATGATTTGTAAATGGAAAATCCTTTATAGGTGGTGCAAGAATAAATAAAATATATTTTTCATGTTTTAAACCTTCATTTGATTTATGAATTTATATTATACAAAATTTCTTCCAATATATCATAATTTTATTAACAACTTTTAATTTAAACATATGAGTCCATAAAATTTATCAACATAAAATATTTATAAATGGTTTATAAATCAATTATAATATTTAAATTTATATATATAAAATAATTTTTATGTTAGTCATATTAAATTGATTTATAAATTTTATTCAATTATATTCATAAACTTTAGTGTAATTGTGTAATATTTATTTATATACATATAATATATAATATTTATTCAAATTGATGATAATTTATTTTTTCAGTATATCATTTTTTATGAATAAAATTTATTTCAATTTTTGATAATTAATTTATTCATATAAAAATCATATATCAAGTATATTCAAAATATATATAATTAAAGTTTTTATATTACTTATATGTATAATATTAGTTGAAATCGGTTCCTTACATGTTGTAATTCCTTATGTGTGAATTTATATTGATAATCATTTTTGAATCATTGTAAAATAATTTTAAGATCACATTATGTATGTAATGACACATCAATTTTTCCACAACATTTGCATAGTCATTTTTTAGTTATATTTGAAATGATTTTATCCTAATCACATTTTCATGTGATATTTTGGACATCCATGTCATTTTGTCATCAATCGTGAATGCCATATGAATGAAAACTTGTAATGAAAAAACAACATTAGCCTTTTTATTATCACATTATCATCTATTAATCAAATGCACCATTAATATATGATTACAACTTTTTACAGGTAGGATTTAAAATAATATCCTATTAGTACAATCAATTACTAATCATTTAGAACATTTAGTCATTGATTTCTTCGTTGCAGAGGACAAATTTTTTTCTAGTATATTATCAAATAAATGTGATGAGCCATACATAGATCCTTATAAAACTAGGTGCATAGTTGTCATGAATCTGTTTTGTAACACCAATCTTTATGCTTTTGAAAAACATTATTGCCATCTACCCCAAAACATATGAGTCTCCAAGCAATCTAGAATTGTGTCAAACCACCACCTATCAACATCACCTACATATTTACCTTAATTAGGTTATCACTCCTTTATTTTGCAACCACTCAATTTAAATGGGAATTCTTACCCAATTATCCACCACGTAAGACAAACAACCACAATTGGTTGTCAATTGTAAAGACCATCACAACTAAGAACAATGTGACTTGTAGCTTGAATACTACTCTAGTTGCTTTTGTCATAGCATGATGCATGAATTTTGCCATGGTCAAGCCCAAGCTATCATTCCAATGTTTTTTTGTTATTTTTTAGCATTGCAAATGATTCATATAGTGGTTGTGATTATTCATATTCCAATAGTAGACAACTTTACAATAGCAAACAAAAGACGATCACAAATTTTAAACAACTTTATTTGTTTTTTCTCTAACCACCCCATGTGCTAATTGAGCACCAATAGATTCCTGATTGTGGGAAGCAAACTTCTTTTAGTTCTTGGCATGTTTACAAACTTTGGAATAATACCAGTCTTTTTTTTGACATTAGACCCCATATTCTTATTATCCTTTTTATGACCTACATGTTTACAAAGAAAGTCCCACCTAGAAGCAAGTAATTCGTCTTTTCTTTTTAATTTATTACAAATCCTACACTTGATAATGTGCAAGCTTCCATTTTCCCTTATAAACAACTCAACCCATGGAACTTTTGATGTCCATTTGTCTTGGAATTTTCTACTAGCATCATAGTTCCACTTTTTGACTCCTACATTGGATGAGATAGGTAAATTTCTTTTCAATAGTGTGGGAAGATTCACTCAAGGACATAACAACATCTTCACTTTGATTTAAATTTGAAAAATCAAAACCACAATCAAATTACAAGGGAAAAGAAGATTGAACAAGACCATGAAATAAAGAAGCTAGATCACAAGTAGGATGACAAAAGGACCACCCATAATAAGGTTCTTGGAAGATTTTTTTTAAAAAAACTTGTAAGCAAGCAAAAATAGTGGTGGCATTGTGACAAAAGAAGATAACAACAATCAATGAAACCTTTATTGTAGTCTATGTAATTGAACAGAACAAAGGTTTAATTTAACAATCTCCAGTACAATGAACACATAATAGTGGACAAACCATTACTTTGCTTTTATACACATGCAAATTTTGCAAAAAAAAAACAAAGAAAAAAGGAAGGAGGTTGTTGAACCCTAACTAACTACTATTAGGAATGTGATGTGCAATGCCAATGTGCAACACCTTCCATCAACCTATGCATGTTGTCAATCTATCAAGTACTTGCACAATGCACAACCATAATAAGAATACACATAAGCTTTGCAAGTGTTTTGTGACTTGCGATTTTGCAAGATCAAACAAATTGGCCTATTACATGATGCAGATTAAAATTGTTCACAACGTGGTTGTAGACTTGAAAATGCAAATTACAAAAACAAAACCCTAAAGAATATTGAGAAAATTGTAATCTCTTTCACCACCAATTGAATTGAGTTCACGTTAAAAAAACATCAATGCACAATGCACCCATTGTGATGGAAATAACTTTGCAATGCCCACTACCAATGATCATCCTTGTTGAAAACTTGCACCACATATTTTGAAGACAACATAGAATGTTAGAACTTCAAAGCATCTTGAATACAAAAAGCAAAAAAATGATAACATTAGAGACACACATTCCCTTTCATTGTTGAAGCTCGAGAAAGATCACAAAAAACACCAATGTGATTATGTCTAGTGCTTGCTAGTAGCAATTTACCTCACTAGAAAGTTGAAACTTGTACAACAACAAGCTTTGAAGATATAGGGCATTACAATTATTGAAGGCCTTGGAGATTGTAGTTAGTGAGTAACAACTATTACAAACGGAAGACCATTGCAAGTAAGTGATGTTGATCACAAGTAATAGCTAGCTAGCGATGAGCACAAACAACAAAGAGAGGAACTTTGGTGAGCACCTTGAACTTTGGTGAGCTAGCTAGTGATGAGCACAAACAACAACAAACTTTGGTGACAAAGGCGTCGCTATTTTTATTAGTGGGCTACTCAACAGCCTATATGTGGCAAGATCTAAAGTCCTCCATGTCACATGTTGACAAGAAGGAAACTAGGTTTAGGGTTTACCTTGGCAAATCCAAGCCATCAATGAATGACTTCTGGTGCCTATCTGATCAGCCCACTGCTACTTTGCTGCAAATAAAAAAACTTCAGACCTTTTTTTCCCTTTGTATTGGTAGTAAAATGGTGATAAATTACTAGAAAAAAGCACTACCCCTCTGAACTAGGCAGGGTTTTTTAAAAAAAATTGTGAGGTAAGTGGACTGGCAATCCTCCAAAAGAGGACTTAGCCATGTTTGAGTACAAGACAGAGAACAGAGTAGAATTTTTTTTGAACTATCTATTAAAATTTGAAACCTGACAAATAGTGATGTAAGTAAATCCGTCAAGTTTTACTGCAATATATAACATTACAAACAAGAAAGCAAATGAAAGCACACAGGGCCTTAGAATTTTGCCCTGAAGTTGAATGCCAAAGCGTTAATTTTGCTACCATGACTGCATTCGTCAAGTAGTTTCAATGGTGTTCATATCAGATCAGACTTGAGAATGAGAGGATGTTTAATGAAGGGTGGGTTTAGGGTTTAGGGTTTAGGTGGCCAACCAAAACTGCAGCTAATCAATCAATTTAGAATTGATGATATTTGCATCTTTTGCATTGCTATGAAAAATGTAATGGGGATTCATTCTTCGTACTAGGGTGATTGTGATGCAGAGAAGGGACTCTCCAGACCTTTGGCCATGTCCTAGGCCTTTGCTGGCACAAATATGAAGGAAATCATCAACTTATTTCAACAAACAACTGAAGATTGGTGTTACACACTATAAGATTTGCTCTTTTTTTCCCTTTCCTCTGTGCGACTATCTCTTCTCAATGATCTCATGTTGTACAATAGCCTAGAGGGTCATGAATCATGACCCATAACACCAAGACTTCCTACTTCAAAAATCTCGCTCAACTTGGATGGTGACATGACTGATCTTGTGCACCCTTTCACAATAGTCTGTCACTGTTTGCAGTATCTCATCAGTATCCACATGTGGTTCAACTCGGATATGGCAAGCAAGTAAAGCCTTGCCAACAGTGATGGCCCAAATGTGGAGCTCATGCACCGCAACCACACCAGGGAACTCCAAAAAAGCACTCTCAAGTGCAGGAGCGTCAATCTCTCTGGGTGTACTCTCCATTAAGACCTCAAGAATGTTGCGGAGCATCTGAATTGTGGTTCCCAGAACCAGTACAGAGAAGAGAAGGGTGCAAACCAAGTCAAGTATCTGCCACTCTGGATTATACCAGATGAGTGCACCAGCAATCATAACACCTACACTTTGGATTAGATCTCCCAACACATGCAGATATGCACCTTGCACATTGATGTTGTTGTCTTGTCTCTGTCCACTGTCATTCATACACGACCCTGAAAGGTTTTGAGTTTTTGTTGCAGTGTTTGGCTTCAGAAAAGGCACTGCCAAATCATGGCTGTGAGTTTCAGGAGTATGTTCTCCTGCTTCATGGCTATGGTCTTCAATATGAGTACATTCTCCATCTCCATGACAATAGCCGTTATTGCAATGTTCCCCTGGACAGCACACATGTTTTCTCAGCTTATAATATAACTTGGATACATTGTTTGATGAAAGACGCTCACAAGAATAATCAGGATTTACAGCACAAAAGTGTCAGCATATGTAATTTCATGCCATCATCTGTTGAGGAATTTCACTTGATACTGAGAAATTTCTCCTCTGGAATGTGTGGAGAATACTTACTGTCATGGTCGTGACTCTCACAGCTTTCATCGTTGTGTTCTCCATGACATCTATTGGCACGGACGTCGTGCCCAGGCTCCTCGTGATGGTTATGGTTATTGCTATGTCCATGTTTATTGCTGTGGTCATGACCATGAGCATGACCATGTCCATCATGTCCAAGCAATAATGCCATTGCAAGATTCACAAAAAGGCCAATGGTTGCACAAACAAACATGAGTAATCCATTGACCGATCCCGAGGGATTAAACAGTCTGAGGATTGCTTCATAGACAAGAATACCAGTAAGCAGCCAAATAAGTTGAATGGAGACAAGTGCTCCAAGAATCTCAAGCCGATAGAAACCAAAACTCTGGTTGGGAGTGGCTTCCCAGCTTGCTGCCCAGATGGCGAAAAGAGAGATAGCAAAACCTGCAATGTCTGAGAGCAAGTGAGCAGCATCAGTAAGAATGGCAAGGCTGTTGGCTAATATCCCTCCAGCTATTTCCAATCCCATAAAGATTAAGCAGAATACTACAGCCTTAACAAGCTTCTGCGATGCCAGAGCTCTATGTGCAGCATCGGCTGCAACGGTTGCAGGACTTTCCAATCCACACCTTGAGTTCGCACACTTCATTCTTGCAGGGTCTTTGATCTGGTCCAAAACACCAAGGGTATTACTGCACTCTTCATACAATGCTCCTTCTTCAACATCCCTCTCGTGATCAGCAGATGACTCATGAGGCTTGTCCATGTTGCTAGAGGCAAGAGTAGCTTAGGTTTTTGCAGAATGTACGTAGCCTAATATACTAATGCAGCAGGCGTCGCCCCTCTCCTCCAAAACTCTCTTCTAAAAAGACTATATCTCTCCAACATTGCCAAAAATGGTTTTTTTGTTTCCAACTTCCTCAGGTACGTGCACTGGCAAGGATGCCCAGCATTAATTAGCATTAAATGGCTACAATTCTAGGGTGAAGAGTATTATTCTTTTGGAATCCTGCCTCGTTCTGGCGAACTACAGGAATTCGCTGTCTAAAATCTGGCGAATTTTAACATTTTTTTCCTCAACATATGGCGACTTTTTGTATGTTTTCCCTAAAAACCCCTTTACCCTAGAATTCCCACTGGCTTTTCTTTTGGTCGCCAAAGTGCGAAAACTCGCCAAAAAGAAAAAAACTGCTGCCAAACCCCACAGCTTGTACAAATTCACAAAAACCGAAGCTGAGCTAAACACGAATGGAAGAGAAGCAATTGACACGAGCTGAAAACAAAACCCTGTACATTGCCAGTCTTTTTTTAAAATAAATTTTGTACTGTAACAACACTGGCGAGAATCCCCTGCCCAGATTTGAAGCATTAACTGGCGATACTTTTGTCCAGGACCATTTAAACCGTAGTCGGTAGACACACTTTATGGCACCACGCTCCCAAGTAGAACTGGTACTCGTTGCATCCACAACTGAGTAATAACAGGCATCCACTGGATGGTGCACTGGTGGGTGGTGTGGTTCGTCAAGTAGAATGGTTACAAACTACCCACAAATTTGCAATAATGAACAAGGGGTGTGGCCTTGCCATTTACATTAAAAAGTATCTTAAGGCAAAAGATTATGGAAATTCAAAATTTTCACCATGCAAAAATACAATCTTCAAAAAAATCCTTACAATTTACCAAAACTAAAGTGAACAAACTGAATGATGAACCAAGAACAAAACATGAACCTACCTAATCTTTTGGGTTCAATTAGGGACAATTACAAATGATAATATGATCGACCTTAGTAAAAAAATGTTTTTGACTAAATTCTGAGAAATAAATTTGTTTGGAAGTTGGATCATACAAAATGTGTTGAAATCAACTGTAGGAGGAATTACCTTTGAAAATGAAAAAGCAAAAAATTCTTTGCATATGAGAATATAATCATGTGCCAATGCAAGAATGCTTTTGATGGGAGAAAATAATGTGAGATGAAAGTACAATGGTAGACTTTAAATTTGTGGTTCTTCGTTATGTAGGAGAAAGGCTCCAATTTGGTCCCTTGTCCCTTGAACCTTACACTTTCTTAACCCCTGAATGTTAGACAGGCCCAATATGGTCTGCTTTTCAGTGTAAATTCAAACTATCCTGATGTTTAGGGGTTAACAAGTTTTTGGGTTGCACATCGAATTTTCACCAAATTTTGACCTGAAAATATGATTTCAATCTATACAAAGGATGTTTCATGGATAAAATTACTCAAATTCTCCACATTTCAAAGATTTTTTTTTCTGAATCACCAGATTTCTATGATAAGTTTCAGCAAGTAGTCATGAATATAGAAGGTTTCTGTTTTTTTTCTACTTTCATATCTAGTATGTAGACAAATTTGGCCAAATTGTTCTCTCAACTATGGCAACTTTGACTACATCACAAAATCCTTAAAAGGAACCCTGCCTGGGCATCTCCAAAGCCTATAGGGATCTGGACATGGTTGGATAATGGATTCATTTCTTTCACATTCACAGGTGGGTCCTCATCAGTGTTTTTATATCTGGTGAATTATTGCCATTTTTTTACATTTAAAAGTCTGTGGCTACTATACAAAAGGAAAAAAGGGTGGAATTTTTTTTCTTGCCACAAAATGGACGTGGACGGATGAGGGCAAGCCAAAAGGTGTCAAGGGATGGTTTGGATTCGCCAACCTAAACCCAAGGTTTTGTCATTGTCACCGAGATGTGACAATGATGAATATCAATCTTGCGTTACAACCCTCCTAAACCCTAACTCCTAGCCTGTTTGTGAAGATGCAAAAACTAGTCTCGCCATGGTCTTTCAATAGTTGTGTATGAGAGCTCACCAAGGCTTTCTTCTCCTTCTTTTTGCTCATCACCAAGGAGCTCCTACTTCTATTCTCTATCACCCACTTGTAACGGCGTTTCATTTGTAGTAGCTTCTAGTCACCAAATGCATTTTCAATGCTTACAAGTTCCAATTTCCAATTTGTCTTGAATGCTTGTGTTCATGCATGTTTCCAGGTTCTAACAACTCTCATGCTAGTGCGTTGTTGGCGGGAGCTCCATGAATTCATGATCCTCCATTGCGATGACCACACATTGAAATATTTTCTTCATTTTTGCAAGTGCCATGATTGCTAAAGAGTACAAATTCAAGTACTTTTAAGATTTTGTTTGTTTTCTATGTTTTACAATTCTTCAAATCTTTGGGGATCTTGTGAATCTTTTATGTGTGTAGACATTGTTGGGGATTTTGTGAAATTTTACACTATCACAAGAATATCCATGACAACATGTTTAATCTCTTAACAAAATTATATGAAGGTACATAGCCATTTCCCTTTGAATTCCATATTTTTATTGTTTTTTCTACTAGTGCTTCATGAATATCTATTGGTGTTACTTTTTCATGAGTATTTTTGCTTCAATGATTTGTAAAAGGGTTATGTTGGTCTTCTTCTCTATTTTCAATGTTGTTTTCAGTGAACCTTTATGTTTTAGTGCCTTCGTTTGCTTTAATGAACCTTTCTACATTTCTACTTCAATAAACATTTATGCTTTAGTAAACCTTTCTGCTTTAATGGTTTAGTGTGGTGATCTAGGGTTTTGTTTTGGTCTTCTTTTCTACTTTGTCTTTTTAACTTTATTTTTAGTGAGCCTATATGTTTCAGTGCCCTTATTTGCTTCAATGAAACTTTTTACCTTTTTGTTTCAATAAACCTTTCTATTTCAGTGGTTTGTGGTCCTTTAGGGTTGTTTTTCTACTTTCAATGTTGTTTTCAATGAACTTTTATGTTTCAATGACCTTTTTTGCTTCAAATAACCTTTCTACCTTTCTAGTCAGTGAAACTTCATGATTCAATGGACTATATTGTTTTATGTTATGTGTTGATCTTCTTTTTTATTGTCAATGTTTTGAATTTTCAATGATCTTTTTTATTTTAGTGAGCATTTATGTTTCAATGAACCTTTTTGGTTCTGTCATGGCTTGGATCTGACAACACAAAAGTAGGGTACATAAATTAGTTTTAACAATGCAGCCATGTCTCAGTAGTGTAGCAGTGTAGCCACGTCTCGAAAGTGTAGTAGTGCAGCCACGTCTCGGAAGTGCAGCAGTGCAGCCACATCTCGGTAGTGCAGCAATGCAGCCACATATCGGCAATGCAGCCATGTTTCGGCATCTCTTGGCGTAGGCCATCAAAGATGATTTAGTATAGGATGGTTCAAGGTTATAAAAGGAGATGGTCTGGGGGACAACCCTCCAGTAGACCAACACCAGTTGATGGATCAATAGAGCTCCTAGTCCTCCAGTATTGTCCTATCTTGTCTTATCTTGTCTTGTATTTCCCCGCTTGGTTGTAGCCAGGTTTCCTTGCCTTGCCTC
>Ga0116229_10003314_pt1 | contig 26410 bp, 23 predicted proteins | sample S1TSphgellanicum_3_FD_87313 | JGI IMG/M metagenome (GOLD analysis project Ga0116229, IMG submission 87313) | Host-associated microbial communities from peat moss isolated from Minnesota, USA - S1T2_Fc - Sphagnum magellanicum MG | ecosystem: Host-associated > Plants > Peat moss > Unclassified... | reverse complement strand
TTAATTTAAAAAAAATGATTAAATCCTAAGTAAAAAAAAAACTTTCCTTAAAAAAAACATTTTAAAAAAAGACCCACCAAAAAACAAAACCCAAAAAAAAAAAAAAAAAAAACACAAAACTTATTTTCCTTTAGCCTCTTTACCTTTATTGTCTTGTTGTTTATTGATGCTGGTGTTGTTGTTGTCACTATCCTCCTCGTTTGCTCCAAAAAATGATTGCTTTCATATGTCCCACCATGCTAAGAAAATTTAGAAATTTGAAAGGACTTAAACCTTCATTGCCACTAGTTCTTCTTCTCCTTTTGGTTTTTCTTTTTAGGGAAGGGGGTGGATGTGGGTTTCAATGTGGTTGAGTTTATGGGGTGCTTTGCCAACAATCCCATATGAGTTAAGAAAAAACCTTGGATGAAAACCTTAGCTCCTTGTAGAACAATTCAAGCTAACCTAATCACTGAAATGACATTGCCATCAATTCAAGATCCAAACCGGAAAGCCTTTTACTTATTAGTGTGTGAAGATAAGAGGAGATCAAACAATGTTGCTAGGGTTGTTAGATGGGGTATGTCCCATGGTGTCAATAGAAGCAACATGAACAATCTGAGTAATACCTCATCAACTGTTGCGATGGTGTTGTTGGTAGTGGCAGCGGTGACAAGGAGGGACAACATATTTGTGGTAATTATTGCTTGTGCACATTCCCACCACCTTGCTAATTCCCATGCCCTCCTCTTCCCCTATTGTTCCTTGTTTGGCCATTTAGATGATTTGCAAGGGAAGATAATAGTATGATCCATAGCCTAGATCTTGCTTTCATTGTGGTTTTTTCATTTTTTAGAAATTCCATTGCTTCTTCCAAAGGTTGATATGTCCACTTTTCATTTCTAGTTGTTGTAGGAGCTCTATTGACCTAGGTTGCCTTGTGTGTGGTTGTTGTTATAAACAAGATATTTTCTTTGTTTGTTGTTGGTTGTGATGATGTGTCATTACTTCGCTTGCAAGGTATAGCCAATTTCATGGTTGGATCCCTACTTCTTGGCTCAAGCCTCTAGCAAGTAGTTCTAGGTGTGTTTTCTAGCCCTACAAGGGGTACAACTTTGCACCTCTTGTGATCATGCCAAGATTACAAAAAATGTGTTAAATTAAGGTAATAAGAAATAACATTCACCTTTAACAAAATAGTGGATTTGATTAGATTGTGATTTTTTTCAAAATCTTGCCATACTAAGTTGAGATCATTTGTTGTTTTCCAAGCTATTGGAATATATTTCAAAGTCCGGAAGGCTACAACCCTTGAAAACCTCCTTTTCCTTGAACTTGATACCCCATAATTGGGAATTATTGACTTTTGTATCTGATGGTAGAACAAGAACTTTCTATATTTGAAATTGTAAAGTCAATCTATGGTTGCAATTCCTAAATCCTCTCCAACTTCCCCCCAATCTTTTGGTTTGCAAAATGTTTATGAATTTGGTGACAATAGATCCTCTACACCTTCTACTTTGACATTAAAATCTAGCTTTTGTTCCTCTCTAGCTTCTACCTTGACATCAAAATTTAACTCTAATTCCTTTCTAGCTTCTATCTTGACCTTTATTGATGCTTTTTGATTCTCTATACTTGCTCTGAAGGTTACTAGAGGTGGAATTAAGATCTTTAAAAAAGCTTGGAGCTCATTTGTCAAGTTTTTTTGGTATACTAAACATGTTGTAAAACTTAAAATTGTGAATTGGAGATGGAGATGTAAATTGTATTGCACTTTGCACTTATGATTCCATTGGATTTGTTTTGGAGTGAACTTAGTGTGTCCAAATCTTGGAGGAATTTGCATTTTGTGCCCTTTAGACTATTCATAAATGTTTCAATCCCTAAGATTCTTTAGTTTGTTGTTGTGTTTAATAGTTAAACCTTGACATAGTTCTAGATTTTTCCTTTGTATATTCAAATCCCCTTTGTTAACTAAACATTTCAAGCCCCTCACCGAACAAAAGCCCTCCATTGGTGGTCACCTCGATAGACTTTTGACCCCCTCATTGTCTTCAGCCTCCTCCAAAAAGTAAAAAACCCCATCTTGTGTGTTTTGGCCCCCAACCTTCCTTCCCCACTTTAACAACCCTTAAATGGTAAGATGTAACTATACCACCAAACAACAAATCAACACAAATATGTTCATAAATTTTCTTAACCACAGACCTTTACACATAAACTGAACACAGGAAAAAGCATTTTGAACACCTTGGTGTGAAATTTTGAACACCTTACTTTTTTTAATCCGCATGTTTGATTTTGAGCATTTGGGGACATAGTGTCTAAAAAACTGGGTGTTTGGTGGTTGGCCACACCTTTGTTCTAATGGGATGTTTGGTTGTAGGCATGTGAATGGTGTGAAGTGTATGTACGCTAGTTGTAGTGTTGTATGTAGTACTAAGTAGTCTTATTAGACCATTGTTGTCAGGGTCATTTTTTTCATATTTGTGATGAACCTGAACTGGTGATCATCCATAATACAATATAGCCAAATTTGACTATAAACAAAATATGAAAATAAAAAAGCTTAAGATTCTTTCACATTTTTGGCTACATGCTACAACCCAATAGAGAAATCTGGTGATATTTAAAACCGTAGAAATGTGGTGATAAGAAAACCCCAAAAACACACATATTTTAGTCATTTTGAAGTTTCTTTTTAGCCAAATTGCTAAATTTGGCCTGAAAAAAGGCTGATTGTTGTGGAAGAAGTGCAGAAAAATTCCCTTCATTGTTACCCCTTCAGAGTTTAATTTTTGTTCTTAGGAAAAAGAAAAACTCTGCAACTCTCAAGCCTGTTGTTGTTGTTTTGATGTTTTTCTGTTGTCTTGATTTGTTTCCTGGTTGATCCAGTTTTGGGTTTTCAGTGGTGGGTGATTTCAAGTTTCTTCTTGGAAAGTGCAGTCTGAAATCTTTTGGTTGCAGATTTTGTAGCTCTACAGCAGATGGCATCTTCCAATTCCTCTCCGATTCTCTGGATTTCAAAGCTATTTGCTTGTTTGCTTGTTTGTCTGTTGTCGAATTGTGAGTTAGAAAGTTTGTCATGATCAGCAGTGTTTTTCTTGTTTCGAGCAGCTCACAAATCTGTTTTGTAGTTTTGTGTCAAAGTGAATATTCTTTAGCTTGGTGGTGGAGTAGGCCTTGTGGAAGAAGATCTAAGTTGCAGTAGCAAACAATGAAGTGTAGCCACAGCAGCAGAGAGTTATTTTAGATGGTAGCTGTGCAATGAAGCATGTGGATTCAGAACCACAATAAAAGTGAAGCTGAAGAAACTCTCTTGGCTCTTCTTCCAAGTTCTAGCTTTCAAAAGACCCTCAGGATTTTGTCTTTAACACCCCAATTTGCATCACACTGATGATCCAGAGGTTGGATCTAGTTCCTGCATCAATGGAATCTCCTTGATGTATGTATGCATTTTCTGCCAGGTCTTTTTGATTCTGGATCTCAGCATCCAAAAGTGACATTCAAGGTTTTGTGGATTTAGAGGTGAGAGTCTCTGCAGAGAGGAGACTCTTGTTCTAATGGTGAGAAAGACAGTCTTCCAAAGAATTCACCTGCAGCAGCTCCTCCCATCTGCTGCTGCATTGAGCTCTGCAAGTAAGACCAAGAGCTCTAGCAGAAGTTTCATGCAGTTGCAGAGGTCGAGATTCTTGGGATCAGAAATTACAAACAAGCCCATCTTAGCAACTGCCTGCAGCTACCACACATCAAGCATGGGTACCAAAAGCTTGAAAATGGTGTCTCCTCCTTGTCTTACTTCAGTAATTCTCAGGTACAACTACCACTCCCCACCTCAAAGAAAATGGCTTCAAGAAAAGGTGCACAAGGAGGAGGAGGAGGCGCATTGTCAGGCATAAGATTACAGTCCTCCTCCAATACTTCAAAGCAAAGTTTACTTGCTGAATTCCAATTGCCACAGATGAAGGAGAAGTCCAGGGTACTCTGTCCAATAGACAAGCTTCAGGAATCATATGGCAAACTGAGAGAAGCAGCATGCCAATCCAATCTCTGGTTTGCTGATTTATTCACAGGCCGTCAGAAGCTGATGCATGTAACTCCAGCAGATCTTCTTGTTCTTCTACTGTGTGTTCAAAGAAAAGATGATTCCCTCACTCATCACATCACCAGAGTATTTTCCAAATCTGTTGAGAAAGTGGAAAAATTCCACTCCTGCTGAGGATGAACCTTCATAATTTTCTTGAAGGCGATAACTCTCAGTTGCATTTTGGTAGCACAATCAAAATGTGAAAGGTGGTGGTAGTGGCAGTGCTGTTGCTGCTTGATTCTTCATTCTCCAGACAAACAACCTTCTTACACTTTGTGAGTCTTGTGTTACTGAAATATGAAGTCTTTGTGTAGAAAATTGATATGGATCCAGTTGTATCATCCTACTTGATCTCAAATCCATCTTCTTCTGAAGCTCAATCTTCAAAACCTCCTCCTCCCAGGTACAGAATCTTACAGTATTATGAAGCTCAATCTTTGAAATCCCATCCTTGGTACAGAATCTTACAGCATTCCATCTTCTTCCGAAGCTCAATCTTTGAAACCTCCTCCTCCTGGTTACAGAATCTTACAGTATTCTGAAGCTCAATCTTTCAAATCTCATTGTCAGTACAGAATCTTACAGCATTCCATCTTCTTCTGAAGCTCATTCTTCAAAGCCTCCTCCTGGGTACAGAATCTTACAGTATTCTGAAGCTCAATCTTTGAAATCTCATCCTTGGTACAGAATCTTACAGCATTCCATCTTCTCTGAAGCTCTCAATCTTCAAAACCTCCTCCTCCTTGGTACAAAATCTTACAGCAATCTTCAAAACCCTGTCCTTGGTACAGAAACTTACAGCATTCCATCTTCTTTTGGAGCCCAACCTTTGAACCCTCCTCCTCAGCACAGAATCTTACAGAATTCTATCTTCCTCTGAAGCACAATCTTCAAAACCTCCTCCTCTTGGGTACAGAATCTTACACCATTCAATCTTTGAAAACTCTCCCTGAGTACAGAATCTGGCAGCAATCAAAAGAGTAATGTCAGGAATGGGTTTTGGAATTTGGGTTTCAAAGTCTTTTGATTGCTCATTATCCTCACAGAAAGAAAGTTGTAGATAGAAAAAAACAAAAAAAAAACCCTTGCTAGCATCTCTCTCACCTCTTCAGCTGTTGAACCATCTTTAACAGCTCAACTAACCATCTCTCTCCTGTTCAAGAATCACATAAAAAGACTACAAAAACAAAGAGCAAGAACATAATCTAGTAGCTGAATCCAAAATCCCGTCAAAGATCAAGAGAAAGATGAGCAAGAATCAAATGTATTGCTGAATCCAAAACCCCTTCAAAGATTAAGAGAAAGAAGAGCAAGAATCAAATGACCTATAATGTAGATCCATTCATGTATTTTATCATCCTTCATAGTAGAAAGCCATCAATTGAAGTTCCAAAATGAGTTCTTGCTCAGTTGTCAACTTTCATATACAGTATCCACATCCCACTTGCCAGCACCAGTATAACCCATGGCATGTGCAGGCTTTGGTTTCAGAACTTGTTTTGCTGCAGGGCAATCTTCCATCCCTAAATCATCATCATGCTTCCTGCAAGAGCTAACCAATCATATACACAAAGAAGCGTTTGGTTGACAGGAGATCAAAGCCATCAAATCCTCTGCTTCATGCACGTGGCCAGCACGGCTGAGAAGATCAACCATGCAAGCGTAGTGATCCACTGTCGCACAAATACCGTAAACTAAACCCATGGATTCAAAGCAGTGCATGCCTTCATGCACCAGGTCTGCATGGTTACAAGCTGAAAGAAGACAAACAAACGTGACAGTATCTATTGCTACCCCTTCTTCACACATACACTCAAAATGTCTAAGAGCTTCCTTACCATGCCCATGCATACCAAAACCTTGAAGCATGGCAGTCCAGGAAACAACATCAAGTATGGTCATGCTGCTGAACACCCTCCAAGCATCATCTATACTCCCACATTTGGCATACATGTCAACCAGACTATTGCCAACAAAGACATCAGACTCACAACCATGGTGGATGATCTGTTTTTCAATGTTCCTACCCTCTTCAAGCGCAGCTATGCTAGCACATGCGTTCAGGCCCCCCACAAAAGTGATAGGTTCTGGCTCCAGCCCTTCTTCCTGTTGCATTTGTTGAAACAATTCCAATGCCATCCCTCCTTTCCCACATCTCACAAGGCCAAGAATCATGGCATTCCAAGTCACTACAGTGCGAGAGGGCATCTTGTTGAAAACTCTCCAAGCATTGTCAATGCTCCCACATTTGGCATACATGTCAATAAGGCTAGTACTCAGAAAGACATCTGATTGATAACCACTGTGAATGATCTGTTCCTCAATGTGCCTGCCCTCTTCAAGTGCACCTATGCTGGCACATGCATTCAAAATCCACACAAAAGTGACAGGGTTTGGCTCCACCCCTTCCTGTTGCATTTTGTCAGACAGAAGTAGTGCCTTCTGCTCTAGACCACATTTCACATATCCCACAATCATGGCATTCCAAGCAACCACATCACGTATGGGCATCCTGTCAAACACTTTCCTGGCATCCTCTATACTTCCACATTTCACATACATGTTAAGGAGGCTACTGCCCACAAAAACATCAGATTCACAGCCACTTTGAATGGTCTGCAAATGTATATGTCTGCCCTGCTCAAGTGCCCCTATGCTGGCACATGCATTGAAGGCACCCACAAAGGTGACAGAGTCTGCCTGCAGCATCCCTTCGTTCTGCAGTTGTTGATATAGTTGCAATGCCTTTTCCCCTTGCCCACAATTTACACATCCCACAATCATGGTATTCCAAGAGACCACGTCACGAGTGGGCATCCTGTTGAACACTCTCCAAGCATCCTCTATACTCCCACATTTGGCATACATATCAATAAGGCTGTTACCCACAAACACATGAGACTGGAATCCATTTTGAACAATCTGTGTATGCAAGTGTTGGCCCACTTTGAGCACCCCTAGACTAGCGCATGCATTGAGTGCAGCCACAAAGGTGACAGGCACTGGCTGCACGCCTTTGCATTGCATTTGTTGAGACACTTCCAATGCCTTTTCTGCTTGTCCACATCTCACAAATCCTAGAATCACAGAATTCCAACAAACCAAATCAGGTCTGGGAATCCTCTTGAACACTCTCCAAGCATCTTCTATGCTCCCACATTTAACATACATGTTAATCAGGCTACTGCCCACAAAAACATTAGATTCACAACCAGATCGAAGAATCTGTTCATGAACACGCCTGCCATCTTCAAGCGCTGCCACACTGGCACACGCATTCAGAACACCCACAAAGGTAACAGAGTTAGGCTCCACATCTTCTTCTTGCATTTGCTGAAACAAAGCTAACGCCTTCCAGCCTTGCCAACATTTTGCAAATCCCATGATCATCGCACTCCAAGTAACCACATTGCGTGTCTGCATCCCATTGAACACTTTCCATGCATCCTCTATGCTGCCACATTTGGCATACATGTCAATGAGGCTATTTCCCAAATAGATATCAGACTCACAGTTGTGTTGCACAAGCTGTGCATGGATATGCTTCCCCTCTCCAAGTGCTCGTAATCTGGCACATGCATTGAGCACCTGGACATATGCAAACCGATCTGGAACCATACCCTTGTGTTGTTGTTGCATTTGTTGAAAACATTCCACTGCCTTCCTGTATTGCCCAGCCTTAACATACCTTGCAAGCCTTGAAGAATTCCACAAAGAGATGTCATTGTCAGATTGCACACTCCTGGAGGAGTCATTGTCCACCACCACAGCAGCAGCAGCAGCAGCAGGCTGCTCCTTGCCAATCCAAGGGGGTTTCAACTTGCTGTTCAACAAAAGAGACACTTCCTCCTGTGTTGTTGTCTTATGTTTGAAATCCGGAGAACTGGCATTGACCTATGAACAGAATTTTTTCCCAATTCAGATGAAGGGTCTAGGGTTTAGGGTTCAACCTAAACCCTAAACAATTCCTTCAAGCTCAATGCAGAGCAGACTATCAGGATTCATCACAAAACTAAAAAATGGAAATATACACCTCCTTGTTCAACTCAAATGCAAAAACACACTTCTTGTTCAACAAAATGCAAACCAAGTTCTTCAACAAAATCATTTCTTTTGACCAAAATGCAAAACCCTTTTTGTTCAGCAAAATGCAAAACAAGTTCTTCAATAAAATCACTTCTTTCAACTGAAATGCAAGACCCTTTTTGTTCAACAAAATGCAAACAAATTCTTCAACAAAATCACTTCTTTCAACCGAAATGAAAAAACCCTTTTTGTTCAACAAAATGCAAACAAAGATCTTCAACAAAATGCAGGCTTTTTGACAACAGCAATTGTTTCCATTTAAAATTTAAAAAAAAACCTTATCCAACACATCTGATCTCCATGCCGCCACCGCAACTGTGAAGGATCTGAAAAGAGATTGTGCTGCCAAGGCTCTTCTTGTACAAATCAGTTTCTGGCCTGCCACAAACTGCAGCAATTGGTGAGAAGAAGAAGAAGAAGAATGACAATAATCTCAAACAAGACTCTGTTTCTTTCTTGCTTGCTTTCTTTCATGAGATTGTATTACTGTGTTTCTTCACAGATGCAGAGCTCATATCAAGAGCATTTCCGTTCCCTAAACCCTAAATCCCCTAAATCAAGTGAGAATCTGCTGCCTCTGGGAATTTTTTGAAAATAGTTGTCGTTGTTCACAACTGCAAAGAAGAATGCACAAAAAAAAAAGAAAAAAATCTACAAACTGCTCGAATAGCAGATGGAAAGCAGCAAAGCAAAGAACCTGAGAGAGAGAGAGAGAGAGAGAGAGAGAGAGAGAGGTAAAACGAAGAAGAAGAAGATGAGACAAGAAAGCTTACCATATATGACGAAGACATACGGATCACAACAAACTTCAAGGATGATGATGCAAAAAGCAAGAAGAGGAAAGGCGCAACATTTTTGGTAAACCTTTCCAGCAACAACCATATCATGTGATTCTTTCTCTCATGTTCTGCTGCATTTCTCTCCTCTCTCTCTCTCTCTCTCTCTCTCACATCTGCATGTCCATGTGTCAATCAAATCCTTCCCTTTCGGTTTCTTGATATGATGCAAAGGACAACAAGCATATAGGATCGATTGTTTCACACAAAATCTCACACTTCTTCTACTGCAAAATCCATCTGGCGCATTGCATCTTTGTCCAGAACCAGGCCGAGTACTTGACTGGACCTTCCTTCCTTCCTTCCTTCCTTCCTTGGATACCCGGAGGATATCAGATGCTCACAGAACCAGTGGTTCCAGAGCCTTGCTTTCCTGAAAAAACTTTAATACTCTTTTAAATGTAGTGTACCTATATAAATGCAAGGTATATATATAGAAGGTTATCTATAGGTATATATTTATTTATTTATTGACGACTCGTTGGAACAAATAACTGACTCAGCAAAAAGAATTCCTGGCTAAATTTAGCCAGGTGGCTAATTTATTTTTATTTTTCAAAATGGCTTACATTATGTGTTTTGGGGGTTTTCTAGTCACCCAATTTTGACTATTTAAAAAAAAAAAATTGCCACATTTCTCTATTGGGTTGCTGTAGCATGGTTAGCCAACAAACGTGAAGAATGGATGCTTAAACCCTTTTTTTATGTTCATATCTTGCTTATAGCCAAATTTGGCTAAACTGTCTTATGGATGATCGCCACTTTTAACTACATCACAAAAATGGGGAAAATAACCCTGGTTGCTAACTGCTAGGTAACACTACTGTTTAGGGTTTAGAGCAGATTCTGTCATCATAGTATTTGCTGTCTTGAGCTCCTGATATAAAAACAAAACAAAACAAAACCATATAATAGAGCTTGCACTGGCCGGGAATCGAACCCGGGTCTGTACCGTGGCAGGGTACTATTCTACCACTAGACCACCAGTGCTTGATGAAACAGTCCATGAAATGCAATAGTTTTACCCAGTTTTGACTAAATTGTGTCTTGGGTCCAGCCCTGATGATTGTTTCCCAAGGCACCTGCTGGAAAGGGATTTTAAGGAATCTGCTTAAATAAGGACCATACAATTGAGGAGAATAATGTATATTATATACTGCAGAATCTTCTTGCATCAGAATCAGTGCAAATAGAATCCCTTTGAATCTTTCTTCGCTCAGACTTGTCTACACATGAGGTGATGGGACTAGGCTACTAGTTCAAGAGATTGGATCATGGGTGTTTCTACTCCTTGATTGGAATTTGTCAAGTTGTGCAAGCAAACTCGCTCTCTCCAATTCTCAATTTGTGCTAATGAAGCCAACCAAAAGAAAAATATCCACTGCATGAGTAATGGGTCGTTGGCTGTAATCAATTCCCTGATTGCTGCTGGCACTACTCCCTCATCATCATATTGCAATTTTGAGTTTTTCCCCACAACAACAAAAAAATTCCTGCACAAGCTGCAGTTGGAACAACAGTTCATCAATCCAGTTGAGTGAATAGATCTAGGCATTTTTCCTCATAAAAGGGGAACCTGTTTTCTATGTAAATTACAAGATCAGGAACCCACAGCCTGTGGAGGCTTATATGATTGATATAAGTAAAAAAAAATTTGTGCTTCTGCGAAGGTCTTGCTAGGTAATTTATGTCTTTTTTCCTTTCCTTTCTCCCCATCAACAAACATTTGTTCACAAGATGTAGGACTGTTGGAGCTAAAACTCTTAGACATCTTCACTTCATCTACATGTCCAAATGAAGTGGGGTTGAAGTCTGGAACAAAACCTTGATGAATACTGACTTGATTTCCACACTGTCTCTTCTCTAGCAGAATCAAAATTTGAGCTCCACATACACAGTCTCTTTGCTCTCTGAATCCAAATTTGAGCTCAACACACACACGTACACACAAATTGCTGAATCCAGATATGGTGTCCACACTGTGTCGCCTCTCAAGTTGTTGGATGACACTGGTCTGAACAGTGCATAACCACTCCCCTGCTTCATCCAAACAAGGATCAAGGAACTAATGAGCAGGCAAGGTGCTTGTCAGGGGTAAGGGGATGAATGCCTCCAAAATGAAGACAGCAACTGTTGATTCATCTGGAGGTTAGTGACAGCAAAAAAAATTGTCCCTGCAAAATCCAAGGAGTGGCAACTGGCTATCTATGAGCTATGTACACATAGCAATCCATCAGCTGTGTTTTGGACATGTTGCCAATTGCACACTGTTACCCCCTGTTATGACAGAAAGTAAATCACCCACCACCTTGAAAACAAACTCTCCATTTGGGGGGGCAATTCTTCTTCACTGCCTACTCACCTCATATTTGTTGTCCCTCATGGTGCAAAACATAGGGACTCATTATGTCACCTCTCAAAGCAAAAGCTGTAGTAATTCGCATCAAGGGGGATTACCAAGCCATTCGAGTATCATCTGTAAACAGCTGTTGAACATGTGCCATCCATCCATCCTCTGCCAATGACCCTGCATGTCAAAACTTTAGCCAAAAATTCAGTATTTCAAAACTCCAACATGCAACTCTTGCATGTCAAAACATAGGCCAAGATTCAGGAATTAAAAACTGCGTATGTATCAACTCTTTTTCCATCACAAATCTGATAAAAGAAGTTGAGCTTAATTTTCATTGGCACCCAGCAAACCCTCATTTCTGCTATCAAATGTTGCATTACTCCTTCACCAGAGTCCTCATCATGGATCTTGTTGCTGTCCATCCATTGTCTCATAGTGATGGTGAGCACACCCACTGCCACCTGACCTTTGCAAACACTCTTTCCATAGAACCCACTGGAAAACCTTTGAATTAGAAGAGTATCAATCCAACTACCCAAGACAAAACTTTCAGAGTAGAAGAACAATGAATCAAGGTTTCACTTCTTCATGGAGGAGCCTGAAGAATCAAGATAATGCATCTAGAAAAATATAAACTCTTCTGAATATGAAGAGAGAGAGAGAGAGAGAGCGCTTGTGCCCCCAAAAAACAAGGCAACCCACAAGAAGGACAAAGGAAGCACAAATCAGCCATGGCAAAAAAGAGCGCATAAAAACTGTGGCATCAAAATGACTGTGTTTAAAAGTAACACGGATTTGTTAGGCTACACTCTGAATTGATTTCAAAATAGAGAATCACTCATATGTTGTTGCAGTTGCATCTAAAATTTCTATTGGTTATGAGTCTACTTTCTACTGCCTGCAAGATACTACCCATGATGCAAAGGAGGGAAACCCTAAGCCAGAGGAGATGATGATGATACATACACTCCAGCAGCAGCAGCAGCAGCAGAAGGACTGATCTTATCATGTCCTAGAGATTGGAAACTTTCTATTTTATTTTTTCTATCTAACCCTAATATCCTAGTGCAAGAGGGAATTGCAACTTTTGTTGTTGTTGTGAAGCTTTTAGATCCTCAAGGAGACGGATGCTCAAACCCTAGAAAAGCTTGTCAGCCAGGACTAGTGTGGATTTGCGTCAGTCAAGCGATTTCTCCTTCTCCTTCGCGCATCTTCAAGTGCTCAAATCTTGACAACCTTGTCAGCTATGACTAGCGGATTGGCCTTGGCTATAGCTTCTTGGCCGGCGGCCTTATAATCGTAAGAACAATTATGCTTATCTGAATATCGGTGAAGAGCACAGAAGGTGTTGCCGCAACGGCACTTGAAACCAGTCAATCCTACACGCTTTCTGCAAGAGCCGCATCGATTCGGGGCTGTCGGCCCGCGAGTCTTGTCCGGTCTTGAAGACTCCATCGACTGCACAAGCATGGTACTTTCTGGTACCGGCTTCTGGGGTCCATCTTCTTCTTCTTCATGCATCACCATCTTCTCCTTCTCCCTGGAGGTCGAATTACGCGAACTGGTAGCTTGTTGGAGAACAGACTCCGTATAGCACTTGGAGCACAATCCCATGGTGGCTGGACTCCCGAAAAAGCCACAGAAGTTCTTACACATCACCGGTCCCTCGGAAGGACTCTGAGAGCCCGTCTCCTGCTTCGCTCGCTCCAGATCCATGTCAAAAGCTTGCCTCTCTCTCTCTCTCTCTCTCTCTCTCTCTCTCTCTACCTGCCGGTCTATCTGTTTCTTTGTCTATCGCACAAGCTTACTTTCTTCTTTGGCTCTTTCGAAAGCACGGATCGGAGCGAGCAAACAGGCAGCCAGAACTAGCGCAAAGCAAACACAAAGCTACTGCAGCTGCTGCTGAAAGAACGAAGGAGTTTCAAGCTCTGATGAAAAAGCAACCAAATTAGCACCGTTTTCCAGAGCCAAAAAAACTGGAGAAAACTACTCAAGCGAGGTCTCGCTTGATTCCACCTGCCACATGCAACAACAACAACAACAAGCGAGTGAAGAAGATCCTTTCTTGCAAGAAAACACACGACCTTGTCCGCAGCGGCATCCGGAAGAAGCTTCGGGGCCGTGCCGCCGTTGTCGTCGTCCGCTCGTCTTCTTCCTCGTTGTCTTCTTCTCCGCACAAACCCCCTCGCCTCTTCTTTTCCTTTTGCTCTTTTTCTTTTTCATTTATTCATTTTGTCTTTTTCTTTTCCTTTTTTTCTCAACTGTAATTCCAGAGAAAAATAAAACTACATTTTATTTTATTTTTATTTTAAATTACAATTCATTTTACAGTTTTTTACCCACCCATGGTACCAGTGTTTTTTCTTTCCGTTTTGTGATGGAAAGAAAAACCCTAGCAATCATGCACAATAAGGTTTAGCCACGTTTGGCTATCGACCAGCTACGAAAAGTAGATATCTTACGAAAATCCTTTTATATCCTGGCTATATGCTTTCAACAATGTTTTAAAATATGGCGATTTTTAATTTTTATTATTCTGGCGAATTATATTTTTTAAACGAATATTTAACAGAATTATTTTTTTAATCGCCAAATTGCAAGAATTCGCCACCAAAAAAAAGGCTAAAATTGCATCCATCATGATTATAAATAATTTCTAATTAAGACATCATAAATTTTATAGATGGAATCATCCATGCATTATAGCTTATTTCTAATAATTAATTAATTAATCAAATTCTATGGATTATTTTAAATTGACTTTGAAAGCAAAAGTTACAATTACATGTTTAATTACTTAAAATTGTAAGTTTGATTAGTGATTTCTAGAAATAAATAAACTCCCTAAAGAAAATAAATTTTAACATTTTTTTTAAATCATTTTTTTAAGAATAGTAAAATAAAAGATTGAAGATCAAACAAATTTGATTTACACAAAAAAATTGAAAACCATTTACTAAAACCAAATGCGTGGTTTCTTTTTCAAGTTTTTGACTTTTTTTTTTAGTGAAATTTAAGGGTACTTTAATTGATTATGAATGGGGGACATAGCACTTTCGATTATATTGTTGGCTCACTTGCAATTTGGCAAGCTGCTACATACTTCGAGGTGATAATAGATGACATCCGCTATTGCGTGATAGGGGGAGATTCTGACCACAGGCCGTTGCGCCTATAATTGCGCATCAATTGTAACTTTGTTAACTCACGACATACGGTTGAAACAAAAAAATTCTTGCCTAGGTTCAAATATGATAAATCGAAAGTTGAAGAGTATCAACTTGCCCTAATTGCGAGTCTTTGAAACCTGTGGGTTGCTAACTTGATTAGGCCTCTAGAAGTAGACGGGTAAGTTAACTTACTGAAACAGTGCGTGGGTGTTATAGCAAAGTCTACTTTTGGCAGTAAGCCTTCGTGAGGAAATTGCAAAAAGAAACACTACCATAAACCTTGGTTTAACGTTGATTGTCGTACGGTGAAATGTGAGTTGAGGCTTTAGTTAAAAGCCAACCCTAATTCGCAAGCCACTAAACACCAAGAAAATAAACTTAAAAATTTATTAAAAAATATAAGAAGTTTTTGGGAAACTACAAGAGTTCAATATATCTGTGTGTTTGTCAAGGTGGATACACTTTCATTCTGGAAAAAATACCAGCCAAAGGCACCCATTGTGGACAAGATTAGTGTAGCTATGTTTCTAGAAGGCTTCCGCACGTTAGTTAGCCAACCTCCACCACCCATACGGCTATGAATTGATCACTCGGCTCAGGTGACGGAACCTCCAACTAGCCACACCCTGAACGCAGATATCACACTTATTGAGCTCCTTCAGGCGTTGAAAAAGTTACAAAAGAACAAGGCTACTAGTTTGAATGGTATGAAAGTTGAGTTCATTTTAGATGCAGGAAAACTACTACACATGCCATTATTGATAAAGTTCAACTGCTTTTTAGCTAAAGGCTTTCCAAAAGCCCTATCCATTAAGGTGGTCCATGCGCTCTTTAAAGGGGGCGATGCCTCTGAATTTGATAACTACAAGGGGATAACGATTGGGCCTATCCTAGCAAAGTTGTTCGCTATGATCCTTGACAAAAGGTTGAATGAGTGGGCTGAACAACATGGGCCGCGTGCCAAGGGTCAAGCTGGGTTTCACAAAGATTATCGCATTACTAACCAACTTTTCATATTACGGACTCCAATAGAACAAAACAAGACATTAAAAAAACCATTCTATTGTTATTTTGTGGATTTCGAAAAAACATTCGATATTGTGTCATGTGAAGTGTTGTGGCATGTGTTGGTTGGCCTCGAGGTGGAGGGACGCTTCTTGCGATGCATGCAGGTAATGTATGCCAAGGATATCGTATGCATCAACCACCCAAATGAAGGTGTCACCTCTAGCTTCAAATGCCAACAAGGTGTGAAGCAAAGTTGTCCTCTTAGCCCCCTTCTGTTTGGGCTATATTTGGGTGCCCTGAAAGGGTGTTTAAATGACAAAGAATGTGATGCACCGGCCCTAGCAAACTTGCACGTATGGCTATTACTTTTTGCAAATGACCTCGCTTTGATGTCGGAATCAAAGGTGGGATTGCAACAACAATTAGACACACTACAACAATTTTTTGCTGAACGTGGACTTATGGTGAACATGAAAAAAACAAAAGTCATGGTGTTCAATTCTACTGACCCATGCCAAAAAATTATGTTTGAAAACGACATTATTGAGTGTGTGCAAACCTTCCAGTACTCGGGAATCCTACTCGAGACCACCTCGAACTTAGATAATGCAGTGGAGCATCTAGCAACTACCAGCAAGCGCTCACTGTTTACGCTAAACCGCCAATGTGCAAAGCTATGTATTATGGACATTAAGCTCCGTTGTGACCTCTTCAACACATTAGTGCATTCCATAGCAAGCTATGCCTGTGAGGTTCGGGTGGACTCTAAGAAAATAGAAGTTATTAAAGTAGTGTACTAAAGGTTCCTCAAGTCCCTACTCGGGGTGCGAAAAACAACTAGCACATTCATCGTACTGGCAGAATTTAGCAAGTTCCCCTTTGAACACTTTGCATGGGGAAAAGCGCTACTATACTACAACCATGTGAGCACGGTCGCTAAAGATCGCATCTTGGGAAAGCCATGGGAAGCCCAGCTCGCTATGCTTGTTACGAGAAAGAAATGCTAGGCTGGATCCGTGAAAAAATGGCTACTCAAGAATCGGCTACTCAAGAATCAGCTACTCAAGAGGTGGTAGGTTTTTTGCCAACCAGCCCGTGTGTTGCAGGTAGGGATTGTTCAATCGCCATTGGGAACGGTTTTTGAGACAACGCATGTACATTTTACTCGTCCAACAAAGGTGAGAGGCTGGGCGGAAAACCAAGTACTTTGGTGTAACATGCACAACGTACGAATGGGAGCTCGGATGGCTAAGTTGGTCGCGCTATAGCTAATGCAACCAATTAATACTAGATCTATAGTGAAAAACCCAACCAACTAAGAGGCTGGGGCCCCACCCCCTCCAGGTTTTCCCCACACAATGTTGAGTGTAGAAAAGGTGAAGGATAATATGCAGCTCGCTTTCATTGAAAGTTCTTTACCAACCGCGCGATTAGGACCATCATGCAAACAAGATACTTGCACTTCAAGGGTATGTCATATAAGAACGAAAGCTACTTGTGTGACATCAATTGTGTTTAGCTACGGAAAGCTCTAACCCAGTTTCAATGTGGCAACACACAACTTGAAGTAATGTTAGGTGCATGGAAGGGCATGCCATACGCAAACAGGCTTTGTTAAGGCTACAACTTGAGGAAGGTAGAGGATGAAAAGCACTTGCTCCTTGTTTGTCCAAATACATAGAAAGTTAGGGAACATTTTTGTTCGGCCCTACCCCTCACCCACACTAACACTCTTGTTGAGCTCATGCAGATTATGAACACGGTTGCCCTAACCAAGTTTGTAGCATGCTGCTAGTACCAAAGGACAATTTATCCTCTATGATCTGCCTTTCGTCTAATGGACTCTCTAGTCCCAAACGGACGTAAAATTGTAAACAGTAAACATAATGAAATTTTTCACACAAAAAAATCCAAAAATTGAAGAAGAAATTCAACATCTTGGTTCTAGTAATGGGTTTCAATTTTTATGCAAATTACTTTTATTTGGTTGTGGATGAATGTAAAATAATAGGATGACAAAGACCAAAAATGGAATTGATTTATATGCAAAAATGCAAAACCATTCCAAGAACCAAAATGTTGAATTTCTTCTTCAAAATTTTCAACTTTTTGTCAATCATGATAATTTCAAATGCTTCTCAATTTTCACAAAATCCCACAAGATATGATAATATGCATTTTTATGAGTTCAATATGCATATATATAACACCTTCAATTTCACAAATCCTAAAATATATGATATTATGTGTGTCTTTCTAACTCAAAATTTTCCTTTTGACACTATTTTCTAAAAAAGTGGGCTAAAATGTTTTGTAGGTTGAATTGATCAAGAATGAAAATGGAATAAAATGTATAAATTTCATTCATCAAAATGTAAAGACATTTATCAATGTAGTTTGCGTTGTTGGCCTAAGTGTGAATTGTTTGTGATGATTCATCAAAAACTTGTTTAGGTGGGACAATTTTAAGTTTCAGTAAAATGTCTTTCTTGGAAGTCATCATTTGGACAATTTCAAATTGGAATCATTTCAATCGATTCCCAAATAAAGATGTATGAAAAAGGTTTTTTTCATAACTTTGTTTTTTTTAATAAAAATTTCAACATCATATTATTCACGAAAAAAATTTCAATACCTTTTTCACTAATTTCCATCCCAAATGTATAAATATAAGAATTTAGTTGTAACCCCACAAATAAATATGTATATTTATACATTTCAATTGAAACCAATTTGCATCAAACGTTTGCTATTACAACCTTGAATAGGTAAAATTATGATTTTTCTTGAATTCTTAAAACTTTGTTGGATATAATCAAGGATTTTGATTGAACTAGGTGGCTTCATTTTTATTTTTATTTTTGGGGTTAATACATCACAAGGACGTCAATCAATTGAAATGTTTTCCTTTTGTTATTGTAATTTAAAGACAAGTCTTTTACTTTTTTTTAAACCCTTGAAAGCTAATTATGGATAATATTTTTTAAAAACACATTTGTGAACACACAAATTTAAGAAAATTTAGGTATTATATAGTTTTAATTTGAAAGTTTAAAAGTCAACTAATCAAATTAAAGCAAGATGTTGCACAAAGGAAAATTCTCAAATTTTGGGGAAAAAACATAAAAATCACATTACTTTTAATAAAGTAGTATGTGTTTAATTTTTGGCATCAATTTTTTCAATCTAAGAAGAAAATTCATATATATATAATTATAATTTTTAAATGAAGATCACCATCGCATGTTCCTACCATCAACAAGGCTTTCATTGGGTGGATAAAACACAAGATTCACCCAATAATATAATTATAATAGTGGGTTTATTAGAGTTTTTAAATTTATTTTTATGGATGTATGTGAGAGAATGTATGAAAACTTCATAATTTAAATTTTAAGACAAACTTTATATTGTTGCCTTGTGTGTCAAAAAAATTCCTTCTTAACTTATAGCTCATAACAATGGATGGCTCAAACTTTGAGAAAATATGAACATTATATTTATTTTTATGCATCGAGATTGATTGTTCACACCAAGGTTGTTTAGTTTCAACATTAAAGAAAAAACCTTTGATCCCCATTTTGATAATTTTTTCAATTTGATGAAATATTTTGTTTTTGTTTTAACTAGTTTTGTTTATTTTCAAGGAACATTCAAATAAATTTGTGAATCCAATTCTTCATTTGCATAAACCTTTAGTTTCCAACTCTTCAAAAACAATCCAACCAATATTTTTAAATCAAGTGTGGTTCCACATAGTTGCACACAACCCAAGAAAATATATAAGTAATAATATTATTCAACTTATTAAAATTGGTCACCTAATTAAATAGTACGATGTACCTATGACTTTGTCCAAAAAAATGGTATGTCTTAAACTCAAAAATTACCAAAAAGAAAAATTATTAGATAAAAAATTGGAACCTACCAAAAAAAATGCAACCAAATTCCAATTTGGGTTTTAATGGGAAGATTGTTTTTAAGTCTGGTTTCAATTCTTGTTTTTTCATAACAAAACACTTGTAGTTTTTATAATTTAAAATTCATTTAGAAACCAAATTCAAAATTGGCCTACAACTTGGAATCAACCAACATTTATTAACATTTCAATATTATACATTTGTATTATATCGTTTTCCACATAACCCAAAGATGGCAAAAGTTGAGGATGAATTATTTAAAACCATGCAACAATTATTCTCTCCCCTTTTGGTTTGACAAGCAAATATTTTCACAAACTTTCAAATTTAAAAGAAAAGCAAAGTTAATGTGTCTTTTAAAAATAAGTAATTCAGTACAATAAGGTGATAAAGTACATTCAAGCTAATAGGAACCATTGGGCATGTAACCCATACTTGGTTTTTCATGTTTTAGTGTAAAAAATCATATCAATGTCATAAATTTGTTTAATATGTTTACATAACAATGTTTCAAATATATTATGGAAACATGTGGAATGATTTGAATTGAATTTAATAAGGATATAATATTTTAAAACATTATAATCAATGTTTAATTTCATTGTTTAGTGGACTTTTAAATGGTTCTTAAATGATTTGAAAATGAAATATTTCTGAAAATATTATTTAAACACATATTTCCATAATAACATAGTGCAACATCTTTTTGGGTCATATATTTTAGTTTACAAATGAAATATTTTAAAATTATTTTAAGAACATTCTAAAAATAAATAATCATTAAGGGTGCACCATTGGCTCCTTTCAACACATGAATGTATCCTATCATAACATAAAGATAACTCAAACATGTGCTAATTTAACATGAGGTGGCAACATTTTCTCTAACAACCCTTTCTTTTGCAACCCAAAACCTAGCAACCTTTTTCTTGCAATGTTTTCCCACGACACTTGCAAACTCAACACAAAAAAATCACACATGCAATTAAGCCCCCAAACACACAAAAAATTCAACAAAAAACAAAACTAGAAACAAACACTTACATTACTTTTGAATAAAATTTTAACAAAAATTAGAACTAGAGATACACATACTTACTCCAATAAAATTCCATTAAGTTTTGGAATTTTATGACACTCCAAAACTTATGGAAAAGTATATATATTGCAATGAAAGGTGCACATAAAGATGTGATGATGATGTTTGCAAAGGAGGACTTGTGATTTTACTTGGAACACAAAAAGACAAAAAAGACTAAACACAAAAACACACAACACCAATTTTGATGGGTTTCCAAGTTTAACTTGCTATTGTTTTCCTTTGTCACATGTTCATATGTTGTTTTGCCACTTGTGTCCTATTTGAACCAAATAACTTAAAATGGGAACCTTTCAACCTACCTATTTTATGGGTAACTCTAATACTTAGCATGTTGCATGCAAGTTGTGAAATTCACCTTAGTTTTGAAACTTGAAGAAAGGTAGGGAAAATGTTTTATGTAATTAGAACATGTAATATTACAAACCAAATGAATACTAGTTATGATTTGGGAGCAAACCCGTCCTTAGGTGGTATCACTAGGAATGTCACACTGCTTTTAGACCCACTCAATTTTCAAACAAAATAAAATTCATTTAGGAAAAACTTTTCATTTTGAATATTTTTTCTACTAACTATGCCCACAATTATAATGATTGTGCGAATACTCTTCATGATTGAACAAATACTGTTGTTGATTCAATCAATATGCCTAACATATCATCTTTAGATCTTTTCATCCCAAATCTTGCAATTCTACAATTATTGCTCATCTACAAATCAAAAATAAAAATTGTGTTCACTGCTGGATCTATTTGTTCTTGATCTTCAACATTTTTCATTTGTGGTTTGTGTATTTCACATCCTTCATTGTCCTCTATGTCATAATTCGCCTCCTGAATTCCACTTGCACTATGTTCTCAATATATTAACATTTGTTGTTCTTTTTTCTGAAGTTCAAATTCCATGTATTTATAAAGTTTGAGTTTATTCATGTTGATTAACACAAGGTTAGTTTCAAACTTCTCAATGGTCACCAATAACACAATGTTATTTGGCAACACATATTGTACTATGTAAGGTCCAAACCATTTCAAATAAACTTCCTTAGGTGTGATTTATTGCTTTTTGGAAACCACAAATCATAATCACCAAAACTAAACTTTTCTTAGATTCTTTTGTTGATTCCATAATGTTCTATTCCACTATTGAATTCATGCAGTTTCTATAGCCTACATTTTAGCTTCCGGCAACTTCTTGAGCTTTGTAATTTTGTTAGTTACAACTTTCACTAGAGTATTGTCTTTCTCATTTCCACCAACAATGGATACGATGTACTTTGTGGGCATTAATGGATGTAATCCGTACATTAATTAATATGGTGTATACCTTATTATTATTTTGTATGCAATTTTGTATGAAAATAACATTGTAGGTAGATGTTCATCCCAATCTGTTTTATTTTCACTAACTAACTTGGTCAACAACGTCCCAAGTACCTTGTTAGTAAACTCAAACTGCCCATTCCCCTAAGGATAATAAGTTGTAGAACTCACATGTTTCATTACAAAATGATTTATTGAATACTTGATAACATCATTGATAAAATGAACTCGTTGGTCTATGACTATAGTCAAAGGACATCTAAATCTGGTTAATATGCATTCATACAAAAATTTGTTATGACTATTGTTGTATTAATTTTCAATATTCTTGCTTCCACCCACTTAATAACATAATATGTGGCAACAAGATTTTCTTTTTCCTTTGTATATTTCCTCATTAGTTTAATTGGCCTTGCCCCACAAAATCAAGTCCCATTTAATAAATGGTTCCTCTGGAAGACTTATGACTAGCTTTGAAGGACTTTGAATTGTCAATCTTCATGTTATTTGACATGCATCACAAAATCTATAGTAATCATGCACGTCCTTGTACATAGTGGGCCACTAATATCTAGCATCCAATATTTTCTTCTACATTATTTCAATTACAAAATGCCCTCCTGAAGGTCCTTCATGTAGTTATTTCATCATCATTTGTGTTTCTGTTGTTGTCAAACATTGTCACAATCTATTATCTTGATCCATTCTATACAATTCACCATTCTTCCGTGTAAAAAGACTTGTTTTCTCGACCAATCTCTATTTCTACTGCACCAATAACGTGCCTTCAAGTTGTCTTATTTTCAAAAATTATTTTACCTCATTTAACCATTTAGGCCCTATATAAAACAAACTCACATTTATGGTTTGGTCAGGCATACCTATGGATTCTGTAATATTTGGGTTTCTTAACAATGCATCTACAACTACATGAGTTCTACTTAGCTTATACACTATTGTGAAATCATATTCGAAGAACAATAACAACCATCTAGTTATTCTTCCTGAAACTTGTGGTTTGTTGACCAAATAGACGAATGCCATATGATCTACATAAAAGACAAACTTATTACCTAATAAATAATGTTTGAACTTATGCAAAGAAAATATTATTGCTAAAGCTTCTTTATGTGTTATGTTATAATTTTGTTCTACTTTATTAAGAAGTCTATAAACATGCACTATTGGTTGATCATTCTTCCCTATTATGCTCTAAGACAACACATCCCCCACAACTAACAAAGATGCATTTGTATGAACATGAAATTCCACATGCTAGTTTGGTGATATCAATATTGATGTTTCAATATACTTTTGTTTAATCAATTCCTAGTCCTTTTGACATTCTTCTATCCAAAAAAAAGTGTCTATTTTTTTGGTTAGTTTAGTGATAGGTGCCATAATGACAACAATTTTTTTTATAAAACATTTGGAAAACTATGCTATCCCATTGAATATTTGAATTTGTTGGGGATTTTTAGGTGGTCGCATGTTTATTATTACTTGTATTTTTTTTGGATATGGTAGTTTACCTTCTTTGGAAATAATAAAACCCAAGATCATCCTTGAAAATACCATAAATGCACATTTGTTTAGATTTTTACTAATGCCATATTCTTTGCACTTTTGAAAACATAGTCTAAGCTTTTGCAAATGACTCTCCATGTCACTATACACTGTACAGTCATCCAGAAATATTTTCATAAAATTGTCCAAATACTCTTTGAATGTTGAAGGTTCATTTTAAACTCCAAATGACATCATCTTCCATATAAAAGCCCCCCAATCTATAATAAATATAGTCATGTATTTGTCCTTTGGAACTATAGATATTTGATGATATCTTGAATATCCATCTAAAGAAAAAATATGCCTCATACCCTACTACTATGCTCAACACTTCATTAGTGAAAGGTAATGGGTATGGATCCTTCTTTGTGGCTGCATTTAGTTTCCTAAAATCTATATAGATTCTCAACTTGCCATTTTTCTTAGGTACTATTACTATGGGTGACAACCATGTAGCTTCTTTTATAGATTCAATGAATCCAACTACTAATAACTTATTTATATCTTGTTTGACTGTCGTAACATAGTTTGGATTTAATCTATACCTAGCCTAATGTGCCGATGGTATAGTAATGTCCAATTCAATTTTGTGTTGTGTTAGCTTTGGTGGAATCCCTTTCAGATCTTTGTATGTCCATGTAAAAACATCTTTGAATTCCTTCAACAAATGTTCCATTTCCAGCACCTTGCTTGTTTCCAGCTGTGCATTAATCTTCACCATTTGTGGTTCTACATTAGTTCCCAAATTGAACTTCATCAATTGTTGTTTTTTAATTAACGTCCATCTAACTATTTATAATCCATGTGTTTTGATTTTCGCTAAAGTTTCATCCATTGTAATAGTCCTTGGTTGATGTTTGTAATATGTTTATGGATACACCTTATTCTCTAAAGCTACTTCTGGTTCATATATGTTGCCAAGTATCTTCTTCTCCTTGCTATGTACTTCAGATCCTTGTTCTAAACTACTAGTTTTCACATCTATATCCATGATCCTCACATCTGTGGTTTTCACAAATTGAATTGTCTCAAGTAAATTGATTATTCCTATGGAGAACAATTTTGGCTCTATAACAAAGATGATATCTTTTTCTTCGTACATGATGCCATTTTGATAATCGTAAAATAATAACATTTTTGGTCTTCTTACTTCACCTCCCAAATGTTTGGTAACTGTAATTGTTCTTATTATCCCATTTTTTTATATGGTAACAATGTTATTTCCCAATCATGTGCCACTTTAGCATCCCTCAACCATGGTCTCCCCAACAACATAGAATAATCAGAATTTACCACATTATTATGAAAAACAATAAACGTAATTATGTAAGGAATGCCATGAACATTCTTCAGATCTCTAATCAACCCCATTGGTTTTGTGGTTGTTTGATCTGCCATCCTTAAATTACATGGTGCAAGTTTAGGCTTTGGAAGCCCCAACCTCAATCTCAACTATTTTGTGATAATATTGACTCAAGAACCTCTATCTCATAACACATTTTCTATTGTATTCTTCCTAATCTATACTTGGATAACTACCATATGATTATCTATTGCTACAATAGTTGTCTTTACTTCTAGTACTAAAAGACCGAGTTGTTTATCTATGGTTGATTTACTTACATTCTAAGTTTTCTTTAATTTTAGCTTTTGCCAAAGGTTTAGCTTAAGAGCTATTTTAAACAACTGTCCTAAATTCAAAATATAACTTTTTAAAAACATCTACTTACTAATGTCAATAAAAATATTTTCTAGTATGATTAGTTTCCCTTGTGAATTCTTTACTTCTTAAGATTTTTGTGCGTCCATAGGAATAGTATTTAACATACTTGAACAAGTTGTGTTCCATCCCTCCATGGATGTGGATGGCCCTTTTGTCTAGGTTTGTGTTTTCTGAATCTATTGAATTGTCTCCACCATTGATTGTTTCAATCGCTTTTCTTTTTCCCACTCAACAACACTCTTTGCTTTTCTTGGCTCTTTATCCTTGAACACATGTTCTTTAGTTACTTTACTTATTGTGGTAACATAACATCCACCACATTTACATATGCAATGATTGTTTGTGTCTCGACAACAAGTTGAACCTTTGATACTAGATTTCCCATGAAACATTTTCTGCATCTCAACAAACTTTGGATAATCTGTCATTTTATATCCATTCAAACCATAGATGTGACATGCATATGAAGATGTCTTGTGTTTTTTGACTTGGTTGTGTTGCCTATGTGGTTGCCATTGTGGTATGTTCTTTCTTATTTATACATGTCTTCACATTGTGATTTGTCATCCCACAATTTGTGCAATGTTTGTTAGTCTTCCTAGTATTACTTTGTGTTTTTGATGGTGTTGCATGTTTGGTACTCTGTGGTACTAACAATGCATTCCTTGCTTCTACAATAGTCATATCTTCTTCACACAACATTATTACCTCCTTATGTTGTAGTGTTGACCACTTCATCCCTATAGTCACAATTTTGTGGTATGATTACAAACTTGCTTTAAACATTGTAATTAAAAAATTATTTGTGGTTAGTACTTGTAAACCATGAGCCAGCTTTTGAATTCATTCATAGTAAACCTCCACTCTCTTAGTCTCCTTCTACTTCATGTTCTTTAGCTCCATGTATATTTGCTTGTCATTTGGAATCTTTTGATGACATTTACAAAATGCATGTGTAAATTTTGAAAAAGTATAATCAGGAAATTTTGACATGTATTTATGGCACTAGTTCGATGTCATACATCACAAACTTGCCCCCTCTTTGTATGAATGTCTTTACAACACCTTAACAATATGTTCAACGTTCAATGTTGATAAAATCATTAATATGATGTTAAGGTGACATTGTAACATGTCTTGAAATGGCATTGATATAATACTAAAACATTTGACATCTTATCAATATTAAATCAATGAAAAAAATATGACCAACATTGGCACAACATACATTAATAAGTCATCAAATTGATGA
>Ga0116229_10003310_pt1 | contig 26434 bp, 19 predicted proteins | sample S1TSphgellanicum_3_FD_87313 | JGI IMG/M metagenome (GOLD analysis project Ga0116229, IMG submission 87313) | Host-associated microbial communities from peat moss isolated from Minnesota, USA - S1T2_Fc - Sphagnum magellanicum MG | ecosystem: Host-associated > Plants > Peat moss > Unclassified... | reverse complement strand
GGCTTCCCCGGCCGAAACGGCCCCCCGCCCCCCCCCCCCACCCCGGGGGCCCCCCCCCCCCCCCTATTCGAGTAAAGCCCATGGCTGAGGGCTTTACCAAGTGTAAAGAGCTGAGCCAATTTTTTTTAAATGGGAGAAAAATGAAAAAAAATTGTGAGGTGTTTCAAATATGGAATGGCCACTGGAGTGGGGCATTCTGCTTTTCAAAATGCAAGAAAAAACAAGACTCTGGAAGGAAATTTGGCTAGGGTTTAAATCTGCCTAAAATTACCATCAATTGGTAAGCTTTTCCTTCTCCTGGTGCTTGCCTTGCCATCCTTGGTCTCTTCTCTCTCCCACTAAGTGTTCATAAATTTGTGCCAATAAACAATTATTTTATAAAAAAAACATGCCCAAATAATTTGGCACTTTGAAAATTTCCAATTTCAATCCCAAGCGAAATTTGTTCAAGAAAATTCACTCAGAATTAGCCTCAATTGTCAGTGATTTTTTTTCCCCATAAAATTATGTTGTTTATTCAGCAAAAAAAAAAGGGAATTTTAAAATTATTTTTTCCTAGTGGATTTTTGACTAATTTTGCTAAATTTTTGAAATAATTCACCTAATTTTTCGTATCATAAATTTGGAAAAAATAAAATAAATCCCTGTTTGTCACCCCAATATCAATTATATGCATCATTATGATAAACTATCCAAATGGAGCCCCCCAAAAGCATAGAAGTAGAATATTATTTCCACATGTTGCAGCAGCAGCAGCAGGAGCACCAGGTAGTCATGAGACTTCCACACTTGCATTCAAAAACACCTCCCACCCCTCCTGAAACTCAAAAACATTTAGGTAACCATTTGCATCAACACACTTACAATGATAATAATATTGTAGAATTCTCAACCCTCTTTTGATCCACACTCTCTCTCTCTCTCTCTCTCTCATGAAGCATTGAAAGCAGTGGTAGTGCTTCAATCCCAAACAGTGAGAGTTGAAAATTACCGGCTTAAAAATGGAGCCTTATTGTCCTTGAACATGGTCTCATTCTTCTAAACATTAATGGCTAAAATTTAAAACTATAAAATAAAATTTTAATAAAAAAAGCTTTGTCTTTCAAACATGGAGGGCAATAATCCAATGACTCTTGCAATTTGTTCTTTCTCAAGGGAAAAAAAAGAGGCATGTATGTATGTATATTTTCTAGGCTTAGTATGAATACAGTCCCATTATCTCTTATATGTGGAACCCTAGGTCGAAGAGATTTTAATTCAAGACTTTAGACTTTCAAATTATGCTTCTCAAGTTTCAACTATCACAAATTTGTTGATGCAAATTGTTGATGAATTATAATGATTTCAATATGATGAAAGCTTGGAGACTACTATGTAGTCATCCTTATTGGCACAAAGGTTGAAGGAAAGTATTGTCATCTCATACAGTTATGGTAAGGTTACTTTGCATTCATAAAAAGCACATTGTCATGTAAGTGAGGGCTTCAGCCTTCCTTGGAGGGGAAAGGGTAAAAGATATAAGAATGTTGTGTTCTCAAAGACTTACCATTTCTATAAAGTTTATTGGATGTGGTATTATCATATCTATATCCCTCATTAACCTTTTTGTGTAAATATTTTTTATTATGATTATTCAATGTTAATGTTCTTTAAAGTGTTTAAATATGCATGAAAACAATTGTACTCACTTTCAAAGTACTGAGAAGATATATATGTACTTTGTAGCTGAAAATCAATTGACACATGATTGTTTGACACTTTGCATGGAGTGTCCAAGCTTAGTACTATATTTTTCAATGTATTCTAATTATGCACATCTATTTATCTACATATGCAATGACAACAAATTTATAGATAGTGTATGATAAATCATACATGTGAATTCTTGAACCCTGACAATTTATTTTATTTTGGCAAATGTTCTCAGTCACCTCCTTCATTTTGAAGGGCAGGGTTAAAATGATTAATTAGTGCACCTATTTTATATTAATTATTTTGGAATTGCCAAAAAATCTGAAATAAACTTTCAAGCACACTAGTTTTAATATTTAGTATAGTGCCTGATTATAAAATGTTATGATTTTTCACTGCTGAAAGTAAATGAAAAAATAATAATAACAATTAGGTGCCGTGCTGCCGAACCAGCCCAGGTACTATGGTATGATTTTGCATGGCTATGTAATGGGTGAAGTATTGATACAGATTTCATTAGGTATTTTTGGATATAGCCCTTGAATACAGTGCAATTTTGATCTATTTTGCTCATAATGTTCAAGTGCCATTGGCAATATCTTTAGTCAATTACAGCATTTAGGTTTGTTGGGGGAAGGGAGTGGTTGGCAGGGTTTTCAAAAGAGATATGTGGGAGTACACTTGCAACTCCATTTGAACATATAGTGAAAAAAGTGAACACTCAAGGGGTTATGAATTCTACATGAAATTGTGGCGAATACAAAAATAAGGTCCAAGGTTTACAAAAGTTAGGCAAACTCTCCAAAAGATAATTTCTGTATGCTATTAGAGTTATCCGTAAGGTCCTGCGATTATAGGGGGCGAGAACTGCCAGTTTCGGCTTAATAGTGCATCAAATGTGTCACTGGGAATGTAAATTTTACAAAGCGAAATAAGTGGGACCCAATCTAATTTTCCACCAATTTTGGTGGTAAAATGAGGTTCATCCTGTATAGCCTTTTTCCTGAGCGCCTTCGTACTGCTGCTACATATATTTTCGCTGCTCCTACCTGTACAACAACTATAATTACTCCCTTGTGCATTAAATGCTATTTTTCAGTATTTCATACTGAGATTTAATAAAATTTCCTTACTTTGCGGATACCACTGAAAGAGGGGATAGGGGGTAAAAGCAGGCCCAAAGAGAGGGCAAAGCGAGGGCGACTTTACAGATAACTCTATTACATCAGTGATTTTTGGGTTTTTCAAATTTTTGATGTTGCATCATTGGCTACCATCCCAAGAAGGATTTTAGTGAATTAAGTGGCAACAAGATAGGTAGGACAGTAAAAAAGTTTTGTAATCCTGTAAGAGCTGACAGCAAGCCCACTCCAAAAACCGTGCCTTTTGGGCTTTGTAGGGGTTGCAGCCCCAATTTTGTTTTGTTGAATTTTGATGGAATTTCACACCAAAAAATCAAATGTTGTACTACATACAGAAAGTGAATTAGAAGTGTGAAGATGATAGTAATCCATTTTGGATATAATGGATATCGAGTACCTATCAAACATGGGATCAAATAATTGATTGATACTTTGTAGTGAGTGGGGGTTTTGAATTCAAATCCCAGGGGTTCAGAAAATGCAGAAATCAACTCCCCAACTCCAACTGACAAAATACAACTTGGGGTACACTCTGCTGTTTCCAATCAAGAATGCTTGAGATTGGTTCCATGATTGAGATACATCCTATTCCTAAGTTGTAAGCATAAAAAAAAGGGATTCATCTTTTTTGGCCACATACTGTTAAATATATTTTGACATAAGTACTCTCTAGGGCAATTATTTTCTTTTACTATTGTTTATTTTTTAAAATTTTAGAAGACATGATAACTTGCTCAAAAACATGGATGGACACTATTTATTGAACCAGCCCAGCCTGCAAACAACCCTTCAAACTGAGTTCTGAAGATGAGTGTGCAGCAACCAGGGTTTCTTTTTTCCCAGTGTTTTGACATTAAAATAAATAAATAATTAGTCTGATTTACACTAGGAAAACAAGGGGTGTGTCACACTGTGGCCTTGACAATTACATTAAAAAGTTATCTTACTCAAATCTTTCGCCATGCAAAAATATAATCTTGAAAAAATCCTCTAAAAGAAACCAAAAACCTTCAAGATATTATAACTCTAATTCAAGTTTCAACACAATCCAAAATATCATCTTTCAAGAATCCTCATATGAAAATTGACCTATTATTACCTAGGTGCTAAAAGCCCTTTAGCTACTATACTCTATAATGAATCTAAACACAACATCCTTGCCCTGGTAGGCAAGGCCATCAAATGACAAAATTTATCCCCCATAAAATTTTATTTTATTTTTAAAACACACACACACACACACACTGGTACTAGGGTACATCTCTTTGCTGAGAGGTTGATGGAAAGTTGAGAAGTAACAACACCCATAAGGCCAAAAAAACCAGTTGGATATCTTAGTGCAAATTCACTCCAAATGCACTATGCTGTACAGCCTACTTGCTTGAAATGGCTGCTGGATCATGTAATGTACTGCCAAAGCTGAAAGTGCAAAAATGACCTCAGCATCAAAGGAGATTCAACTTTTCTGAGGCCAAATCGCCCAGTGGGTGGGTGGCAGTGATTTTTTGTTTTGGCTATCAATTGCACATTGACATTTTTGGAGAATCCTACAAACACCGACTTACAACTAGACTACTACTAGTGCTGCAACACAAGACATTTAACAACCAACTACACAACTCAAAATGGATTACATGAGGCTATACTATTCCTAAGTTTTGTTGTGCCAGGCTTTTATGCAAAGAAAGGACTGTTCACTCACTTGAGTCAAAAATACATGGACATTTCTGAAAGTATCTTGAACTTTTAAGGTGAGAAAATAGTTAATCTTCAATCACCCCTTCATATCAAACACCTAATAAGTTAGAATTAAATTAAATGACTGAGTAAGTACTTTAGACTTAAAGCTCTAGAAATAGGGAAGGATAATAGACAAATGATTTGATATTCCAATTAGTTCAAAGATCTTCTCCATAGATATGATATGCCTCTGTCTTGTTCTTATGCAATTTTATGTTATGTTCACAAATGCAATTTGTTTTGTATTTTTTAAAAATGAGTTAATCTGAAGTGCAATTATGTTTGGAACTAAGTAAAATTAATGTGCATATCATGAGGTGGACCTTTTGCATCTTTATTACAATTAAGTTAGCATGCTCTTTTCAAACCAAACCAAGTTGTAATTACTTCTCTTGCATAGTAGATTTGATCAAATCATCAGAATCTTTCCATTTTGTGAACTACAAATGATGCAAATTTTGGATTTTGAATTTTGAGTATTCTAGTCAAGTGACGTGAAGCTGCCGTGTTTAGGGCTGAGGTTTAAGGCCAAATGTTATAGATGTATTTTGGCACTTACAGACTATTAAATCACATAACACATGAAATAACCTCATGAGAAGCAGAAACAGGCCTTGCAAGGATTAAAAAGAACCTACTAAGTATGAAGACCTCAAAGAATATTTTGAGTGTAGTTGGAGGGAACTTCCCTTGTCGTAACTTTGGTCCATGAAGGCTGGCCTAAGCTCCTTTGCATCTCATGATATCCGCCATACAGAACTGGCAGAATTGGGCCCGTGCTTGACCTCGCCTCACTTCAGCACTTATTCAGGTAGAGCACACAACCTCAGACTTTACCTACCACTTATGCCTTTAAGAGAGCTAGCATTGGATGTTTCTTGTTCATCCAAAAGTACCCAACACAAAACAAAGTCCTTAATAAAATCTAACACCTCCTCATCAGTACAAAAGCCAAACATTCATCCTACCTAACTTCATTTGTGGTGTGTGTCCCATGTACCTTGGGGGTAACACTTCCAATCTCAAAGAGGAATTGCATTAGTTACGTACCTTTTTTATTATACAGTAAAAACAAGAATTGTGAGGCTGTGCCACATGACTTGAAATAATAAGAGCTTCCTTGGGTTGTATTAAGAGGCCTATTCTTTCCTTTCCTTTCCTTTCCTTGTTGTATTTAAAGTATGTTCATTTGCTTGAGCAAAAGCATGACAAATGCACAAATTGTTATTGTTTTCCAATCCAAAGAAGTGATGAGCCACAATCTTGCACTCAAGAACAAAACTTGGGACACAACAACAATGATGAATATTATTTCTTTGTTTTCACTCTCCATCTCACAGTAAGAACCATGATGGTACACAGTAAAACCCAATTGTGGGGGAGAGGGGAGGGGGGTACCCATTGAATTTTTACTAATGAATAGAAGGCATTTAATGGGGAATAAAAATGAATGGGATTCAAGGGTTGCATTATGATCTTATATCATCATTGCTAGATGCCATTGAGCAACCAGGTCATTCCAAGGCATGAAACCCCCCCCCCCCTTCCCCTCTCCTCCCCTCCCCCTAGCCACCCAAACCCTAATCCCCAAAGGTGGAGGGAGGGTCTATAAATAGCTTCCACGTAATTGAAGTGTGTTAAACTCCACTTTATGTCATCAAACCTCAACACCCACATTTGCATTTTCTTAATGGGAAGTGTGCCAAATGCTGTATGTACAATTTGGGTTCATAAATATACCGTTGGGTGATTGTGAAAAGTTAAAAACCCTGGCATTAAATTAAAAGGAGTGAGTGGATTGGATTGAATGGATTTATTTGCTACCTGGTTTAATGGAAAGGGCAAAACAACATTTATGGAATCAATCCACCTCTCCAGGTCAATCAATCTTGTTGGCACATTCTATGGTTCCCTTCATTGGGTTTTGCAACTGGCGCCAGGGGTACCTCCTTCCAGTGTTTTCTTTTGGATATTTTCATATTCCTAATGAATTGGCTATTGTGATTGTAAAGTGGGAGTATTTCTGGTATTTTCAAAATTATGTTCAAGTAGCTTCAATCTGTTACACATGCTCAAAAGTTGTTATTGTAGTACCCTTGGTGGCTTTCACACAAATTAGGTTGAAGTTTTTAAATGTTGAATTTCTCAATTTTTACTTTTCTTGAAGAAATTTTTTTTGTGAAGAAAATTGAAGTTTCTTTTGAAATATTTGAGAATATTCTAATTTTTGAAATGAAAATTTCAAAATTAATGAATTACTTGGTAAACATGTGCTAAAGTTGACCTCGTAGTCACACTACTACAAAATGTGGGTGCAATTCATTAGTCTCTATTCACTAGACCAATGATTTCATTATTTTTAACTAGTCCATGTTTACTAAGACTAATGAATTCACTCAAAATCTAATGAAATCACTTGGCATATAAGGACACTTTTTTGTTGTAGTTGATCTGGTAGTCAAGTGGTTATAGAACCTGAATTGTTTTAAAATTAATTTTTTTTATAAAAGGTGCATTACAATGACTTTAAATGGTGTTTAAAAATTTGGTGATGAGAAAAAAACAACTCTATGAAGCTTGTTGGATACAAGACCTAATATGTGTGCTTTAAATATAAATGCTTGGTGATGTCAACATCATTGCTAGTTTCTATTGGTGGTGACAAAATGCCATTGTTTGTGTTGCAATGTGGTTATCACCAGTGACATGATAGGGGTGATTTGGCTACTTTTTTTTTTTTTCAACACTTTTTAACATATTAAGCTAGATTGTTTCCCTTTAGTGATTAAGCTATATATAGCAAGTAAAAAGAAGAATAATTCTTTCCTAAAGTAAGAGGCAATATTTAAATAAGTTAATATAATATTGTAGCGAGTTTAGAATTGATTATATTGTATTAGTTATAAGATTATTTTTTTGGTTGCAAAAATTGGCCCACATTTTTGTTAGGTCTGACACAAAAATAGGGTATACATGAGTTCTAAATATGAATATTTGGTATTACAAATTATAAATTGTTTGAACTTTAAGTGAATTCATGATAATGTGCATTAGTATTATACACATTCATTAATAGAATTGAAACACAAGCTTGTGTAAAATTGAAATACCTCCATAGGCAAAATGAAAACACATCAACATGACCAAATATTAAGCATGTTCAACTCAAAAAAACAAAACATAGAAATCATACCACAAATAGTGTTCAAGATCACATGGACCTTACACTCTAAAAACATAGCATTTTCACATGACAAAATAAACTCAAAACATTTCAAAGCATTTCAATTGCAATGAACTCCCATGCCCATCAAGCTCATGAATTTGGCTCATAACTTGTTAAGATCGTGAAAAGTTGAAACATATTATCATGAAATAAACAACGGAACAAGTATTTCCAAAAATTAGAGTTTAAAAATAAGTTTCAAAAATCTTTTCTAAAGTTTAAATATTTGCCACACTTTGGAGCCACATTACCATTATGCATGGCAACCATGCATTAATGGGTTGCAACGAATCTAATTCTTTTTTTCAATTTTGTGATGTTGCCACACTAATGATCATCCATAAAGACGCTTAACCACATTTGGTTATATACCATCTATGAAAGCAAAAATATATGAAAATCCTTTTATATCTTGGATAGTTGTTTGAACAATGTGTAGAAACATGATATTTTTTAGATTTTAAAGAAAATTTAACAATTCTTTTTTAAAAAGGAAACATTCAGCAAAATATCTTTTTTTTGAAAAAAATCCCCAAATGAAAAAAATTGACCAAAGAAAAATGTTGGCAAGTTTAAGATGCTTTTCATAGTAATTTGTGATTATTTTTTGAAACAAGAAGGTGTCTTTAATATAGAGTTCTTGGGCATACATATGAATTGTGATATTCATTTATTGAAGCCCCAAGTTGTTCTTCATGAAGATCAATGTACCTTTTTCTTTTTTGTCTTTAACAATGCCAAAGATTGACATAATAATAGTTCTTTAAAAAGACACACATGAACTTAAATAAACCTTTAGTAAGGAAGGAATTGTTCAAAAGTTGTTGCCACAACTTAATGATTAGATTCACACCATAATGGTTCCCTTGTTGCCTTGCATGCATATGTTTATAGAGTAAATTACTTGAGAAAGTTGTTATGGATACATGTGGATACCTCTACACTAACAAGAGTCAACCCTACACATATGACCAAAATGAGATGGATTATTTTTAAATACTTAAAAAAGAAATGAGAATGTTTGTTAAAATATGTGCTAGCTTATGATTGATTACAAAATTAAATGATGGATTAAAAAATCCATGGTTTTACAATGGCAAAATATGGACACTAAAACATGGAAAACCAAACACTCATAGCACATGTTTTGGCTCTTGTCAATGTGGCTACACTCATGTCCAACAAATGGTCATTGAAGGGCTTGATCATTCAATGGCCAATGTTAATGCACAATTGCGCACACAATATGTATGATTCAAAAAATCTATATGTCCATTAAGAGTGTCCTTGCAATTGGGTTGCACCCAATATTGCAAGTACACCATCCCTAAGACATTCATGACAACGTGTCACAATCTAGAAATTGCTTGTTCAATGATGAAACCAATTGATCAACAACTTGAAAACACTAAAATTCAACACTCAACATGGCTGCTTGAAATTTTGCTTGTGTCAAATGGGGTGAAAGTTCTCATTCTCTCCACAATGTTGCATGTAGGAGGCTCGTGATCTTGAAACACAAAATGTAAAAGTTAATAGTGAAGTCAATTTTTCGATTTTGGGTTACTATGTATCTAGAATTAACAACAAGATTTATTAGAAAAAGAAAATATTTTATAAAATAAGCAATTGTCATATCCTCATGTATCATTCACAAACTTGCTTGGCATATCTTAATGAAAAAATCATGTTTATAAAAAAAAGCATTTTGTGCTTGGATAAAGTTGATTAGTTAATTGGCTCATTCAAATGCATGACATAAGGCAAGGCCAAAATTGTCTTAATGGGTGTAGTTAGAGTCTAACTAGCCAAAAAGAGCATTGAAGCGCAAATAAAACAAGTCAAAATTAAAGAAATGTTTATATTCTTCCATTTAAAACCATGGCAATCATGGCAAGCTATTACTTATTCATACATATGAATATGAAGAAATTCAAACTAAAAATCCATTTGATCAAATTTTAGATTTTCTTTTTGATTTAAAACATTTCAAAATGAACACCTATTGCATCAAAAAGGAGTAATAGACTTAGATTGAAAATTCACAATCAAAGTTTTATATTTAATCACCAATCCTTTGAAGGGCTTTAGCATAACCATCTAAAATGTTTTTACATTTGTTACAATTTTCAATCATTCTATTTCCATAATCTCAACAAGTTTGGTAAAATCAAGATGACGTTATGGAAAACTTGAGAGAGATTTGTACAATGTACATTGTTTGCAAAAGATTTTCTATCTTGCCCACCATGGTTAGGTGAAAGCACATGGACTATGGTGACCCCTTCTGGGGCACTTTTGGGTCTAGTATTACAAAAAATATAATATAATTCCTCCAAAAGCACGTGGTTATCAATTTTGATTTTTGGGCCTTGCAATAATTTTTTTTACAAAACTAATTTCATGTAACATTATTTTAAAATAATAATAAATTTCATTATTTATATTGAAAGATCCATGAGTGTATTTATAGTATATATTAATATAACAAAGCCATAGTCTTGTTTTGAATACACTAACTTTAAGGCTTCATTAGTCATTAAAATAATCAATTTTAATGAAATTTAAAAAACAGGCCCATCTAGCTATGCTTGTCATCTTCTATGTGGATGTGATTACTTGTGAAAATTTCAATTTACCACACATTTATCACATCTTTGTTGAAAAAAATCATTTTTTAATATGAAAATTTTCAAATTAGTTACAATGGCTTCCAAACATGATTCATATTATGTGAAATGACATGGGTTAATATACATTCAACTTTCATAAAGGCTAAACATCATTTATATTGTTTTTGGAATATATTTGTGTTTTTGAGTACACAGGTACATTACATTTGTTTCCACAAATATATTCCAATATCCCATTTTATAAAATGAAACAAAATAGTTTCTTTTCTGTTCTTTTGCCTAGGTTATATTCTAACATAATATGCAAAAATATTGTGAAAATCTTTTGAAAGTTTGAAAAGGGATACACCCAAACATGCACATATTTAAAAACTAATACAATGTGACACCCCAAAAAAGGTCACCATAGTGTGCTTTCACTTGGCAGGAAAACAAACTTCACATTGTTAAGTTAATGTGATGAGTCATGTAATGAACACCAATCAAATCATGTGGAGCATATTGTTTATTCATTTATCTTGTTAGATTAAGATATATTCCCTAAAATAGAAACACATCATCAACACCCAAGCACACAAGTTATTATCCAAATTTGGTTTTCATTTAGTCCATGCATTTCATGAGTTAACTAAACATGTTGAACTTAATATTACCAATATTGTCACCTTCAACAACATGTTAAAGTGAAAGTAATATGGGAATCTTTGATTAGTTTTTCACAACATACACATGGCCATAAAGCCAACTTTGATCATTTATAATAATGACATCACTAGCATTCATATTAATAAACTTAAAACTAATTGTTCAATGTAGTTTTGGTACTTTTTTGTATAACCCTCTCCATGGCATTAGCCACGTCCCAACCCATCCATTTTACAATTATTTTTTTGGAAAATTAGGCCCTAATAAAAATAAAAGTTCAAAGTGTGTGTCCTTTCATAATATTGGCATGATTCTAGACAAAATGTTGGTAACAGCCACATAGTGATAATTCAACCAATTTTATTTTTTCTTTCTATGATTCCACGGCAAATTTCTTGTACTATTATAAATTAATTAATATACAATTTTGCATTGAAAACATGTTAGTTATTTTTCAAAATGAGCTAATCACCCATATCTATACTTGTAAGCATTTACCTTTTTCTTGTTGAATATTTCTAAAATGAATCAAGCTTAGGGACAAAGAGTTTTTTTCTTCCCTCAATTTTTGTATGTAATTTTTTGCAATGCAATTAATGCACCTTCCTGTTTGCCCCTATACAATAGATTCTACCCATGGAACTTTATAAACCCAAAAGCCTTGGAAAACTTGATTCAAGTTGTCATGTCCATTTTCTACTTTTCATTGCATGATTGAAGTTAATTGGCAATGTTAACAAATAGAAGCTTCAAATGCAAGTTCAATTGCTTGATTGAAAATGTTTTTCAAAGAAGCCCCATTAATGAATGAAGGTGATTTACTAATAAAAAATACATTTGATTGTAATTGGAAAGAAAATTCAATGGAATCATCAACTACATTCACATTTCAAATGGGAAGAACATTTTCATGACCCAAACTAAATCAGATCCACCATAAATAAACCACTAAACCTTAAGTTTTGAACTTTCAAATGTTCAACCCCAACCACAATTTTATACAACCCAAGGATTCAAGCAAGCTATGAATAGTTGAATCCTTTATGCAAACCCACCTTTTCTTTAGTGAACTACAAGCTAAAAATGTTGAAGAATTAAGACCTTCAAAGTTCATACAAGTTGTTATTACATACAAGGTTGGAGGTTTAGATGTTTACCTCCCCAAAACTCAAACATTGCAACCATTGCAACCCTCAACCCTTTTCATATTTGGCCCCTAATGTCAAATTTCAAAATGGTGTTCCTCTCCTTCCATTATCCATATCCCATATTCATCATTGTGATTTTGTTAAACATTAAATTCCCAGAGAATCTACATAGTATTCATTTCATAAGTAAAAAAACAATGAATAAATATGTGCAAAACATGCAAAATGCCAACAACAATGAATGTTAAGTCAAAGGTTTTAGAAAGGTTTAATGAAAGTAACCTAATGACTAACATCAATGTTATTTAATGATTAGGGTGAGAAGAATTTCATTGTGCTACAAAGGGTTTAGGGTATCCAAGTTTTAGGTTAGGTTTTGGGATATCCAAACTAAAGGTTCACAATTTTGTCAAAACTAAATTTGGATTTGGACTATAAAACCACCTCTTAATGAAACTAAGATTCAAACTTGGATTGGGTTGTAATCCTTAAAATAATTTAAAATCCTCTAATTGTATAACTCTATAGTATTTTAAGCCTTGGGCCCTATTCATAGGTGAAATGACAATTCAAATTTGGGCAAAACTTATGGGATAAATTGTGATGGTGTTGGGTGCATCAGCTACTAAATTCATTAAACAACAAAAATTGTGTGGTTCTAATTCAATGAACTACCATTAATTTAGTGAACTAATGTTAGGTCATTATCAACTTAATGGCTCCACCTTCAATGAACTATTTCCAATTTATTGGTACACTATTTCCTTAAAGGAAAAAAATGGGCTAATTTATTACCTATTGCCTTATTCACCAGTTGTCAATATATATATTTTTAATTATGTTCTTCCCCAATTTTTAAAAATATTTATACCCCACTTCCATGAGCATGGGTACCTATTTATTTATTAGTTTTAATCAATTAAGTGCATAATGTAGATGGAACCAAAACTAATCTTACACCAACCCAAGCTCAAAATTTTTGGGGAAGTCTTGGAATTTTAAGGTTAGTAATCCAAATAAATGCTCTCAAAACCACATTGGAGGTTTTATTAAACAAATAAAAATACTAAAAACTAAAACCAAATGTTCATTTCAAAATTAAGATCCAAACAACATTAGTATTAATTTGGCTCCTTTCCTAAAACCCCTACCTTACATGGGGTGATTGGAAACATACATTAAGGCACAAGTTATAGGTATCATCCAAGTTTCTCATTTGGAGGATGAGGTTCCTTTTCTTACATTTTTTCTTAGTGTATGAGTAGTTAAAATTTTGGGTAGTTCGAAATTGGGTTTAGATTTATCAAAAAGGAAACATTAGTGTTCCCTTTAATTTTGCCTCATAATTTGGGCTTTTTCAATTGCATCAATGGGATGGATGGCTAACTAGCTTTATTCATTTGGAGATGTTCAATTTCAAAGTTCTTTCACTTAAAGATTAGTTGCAATAGGCTTTTCAAGTTACACTCATAATCTTTGTTGCTTTGTGAAACATCATCATAATATATTCAATTTTTTTTGCTACATTTAGGTTAGGAAAAAAAGGAATGGAAGCTCTTGGCGGGTGAAAGCACACTACGGTTGCCCCCTTTGGAGCACTTTTCCATCCACTACTGGTAAATTTTGTATCAATTCCACAAAATGTTGTCCATTTAATTTTGAGTTTAAATTATGGTGTTTTGGTTTTAAAATTTTCATTTTCCTAAAATTAATGTTTATTTAATTTATTTGAAAAATAAAATAAATCTATAAATGAAAGGAACTATGGGTATATATGTACATGGTATAATAGAATTCATTTTGTCATTTCAAATTGCACTAGTATTTAATTTCATTAATAATACAAAATAAAATAAAATAAGCCCACTTCAAAACACTTGTCACATTCCATTTGCAAATGATTGTTCGTGAAAATGTAAATTTACCACATACTTATGATCATGACCTATCATAATTAACAAACAAAAACAACATTTCAACATGTTACAAAACACTTACTTAGCTTCTTTCCCAAACGTCACCATTTTCACTCCTCTTATCCTTCATTCGTCTTCGGTTTCCACCATACCAACTCATTTGCAACAATAACTCCAAACAACAACATTTAAAACTAACATGACAGTTGAAACATATTAACACATATTCATTAAAATACATTGCCCCTATTCATCTCAACTACAATGCATATTAAACAAAAAAACACACATGCAAAAATATTCTAATTACATAGCCCAAAGACAACATGCCATCTTTCCTAGTTCACGAGGTAAACATTGTATCCATCCATCTCCATGATGACCAAAAGCCAACAATTGAAAATTGATGTAATTTCATTGCAAAAACCTTTCTCACACTACTACAAGCACATTTTTCACATCACAATCCGTACATTCACCAAATCCTAAAGCACTCAAAAAAAAAGTTTTAAAATGCATTTGAAAACAAATTCTCAAGTATAATTTGTCCTTCACAAAAGCCATGTCTCCTTTTTCTTTTTGCCGATGCTTTCGGAAGGAGTAATGCCTTGGAAAGATACATAACAATACAATTTTCTACCCCATAAGGAGATCAACTCAACACTCATACATAATTTATGGGCATGATCCACATTATGGGCTGAATGATGGGAACATAGTGTTTCTTGTTATCACAAAGGTGCACATGGACAAGGGCCATGCTTGTTTTTAAATGCATGACAAGGGTAGCAGTTCATATGGGTATGTGCCAAGACATAAGTGAGTATATGATGTCAAACATCTGTTTAATTTTTTCCCACACAAAATACCCAAAAAAAGGAAACCCTAAACATCTTAGTAGGGAACATGTTCCCAAAGAACTAAAAACCTTGCATCTTTATTCTTTATATATATATTGGCCAAACTGAATGCCCAATCTCTAGACCCTAGCTTAAAAGCCTGGGCCCTAAAGATAAGTATAAACTTGGAGGGGGCAAAGGTTTCACCTACTTTTATCGCTTCATCTTAACTTGCCAAAACTTGATTACAAAGAGAACAACAAAAGAAGGAAGAAAAGGGAAAGAAGAATTAAAAGGAAGGACCAAAATAAAAAAAGACAAATGGCGCCACGAGCCCCCAAATAAAAGGCAAATCTTGTAGGTAGTGGAGAGAGTATGCGAGTATAATAATAATAATAATATTATTATTATTTATTTATTTATGTATATGTGCCCATTGCCTACTCTAGTCCTCCCTAGGGGCCTTTTAATATATAGGATGGGGGGGGAATGGGGGAAGGAGGAGAAAGAGGAGGAGGGGATGGGGATAATAATGAATAGCCATTACTTAAATACACCTTAGCCCAATTGGCTCCTCTTAAAAGGCAAAGGGGGGGGTCCCCAGTTTTAATGAATACTCCAACTCAACTCTAGTATAACGCAAAACGACAATCCAGTACGGTAAATATTGGGACGTCACTTTGATTGCCACTAATTCCTCCAATAACTAACCACCCACCCCACCACCCTAGACTCGGGTTAACCACTCTTCTTTAAAAGCCAATTCCGCCGCCCATACAAATTAACTACCTATTTTAGTTAGGGCCAGAGTGAAGCAGTACCCACCCACCACTACTAGCGCATCATCCATCCACTGGATGATGCCCGTTAACAGTCAGTTGTGGATGAGCCTCAACTGCGGTAATATCTGGTTTCATCTCGGTAACCCTTTCTGGAAGAAGTGGGTCCTATATTTAGGTATGTTTTCACTACCTACCTAGTAACAACCTGCTTGAAGTGACTGAGATAACTACCATGGTTAGTTGGCGAACTGGGAACTCAACAGAAAACTGTTTCTTAACTACTTACCATCCATCCTTCTACTGGGTGCTGGTTCACTCTGGCCCTTATTTAGGAGGAGCGCTCTTTACTGTTGGCTCTCTTTTTTTTCTTTTTTCTTTTTTTTTTAATGCGTATTAGGGGTCACTATTTTATTTTTCAGTTTTTGTGATGTAGTGAAACTGGCCTAATCATCAACAAGAACATTTAGCCAAAATTGGCTACAGAAGATCAGATATGAAAGTTTAAACTTTTTAAAGAATCAAATTAATTATATTTTGGGCTACCTGCTGGCTGGAACCACTAGAAGAAACCCAATGTAGCGATTTAAAAAAAGATTTCTCAAAAAAATTGTGGAATTATTAGGGCCCTTTCTTTCAGGTCGGAAAAAAATGCGAAAATTCCCCCCACCCCCACACCCTTCCCCCGCCGCGCCGCCTCCTCCTCCCCGTCCCCCACGCGCCCCCAAATAAACAAATAAAACGAGTAAAGCAATAAAAGCATGGTGAGTGAAAATGAAAATCGGTAAATGAGAATTTGTGAGTGGAAATCCCACACAAATTGGTAGTTGCTATATATGCTGTGTGCCTCTGGTTGCTGTCGAGTTGTTATTTGCCATTGTGCTGGGTTTGTGTGGAGTTTGCTTCAAAGCTTTTTCTCTTGTTGCTTTCAATCCCTCACCTTCTCTCTCTCTCTCTCCTCCCAAACGGCACCACAAATCGCAGGACTTCGCTTGTTGGTTCCCTCTTGGTAACTTATTTTCAGTCAGACTCCTTCGTGCTCCCATCTCTGTTTACAACTTGAATCCGGACGAACTTCCTATAGTCTTCGTCATCAGCTTGTAAGAAAGAGAATTTGATAGTTTTGTGTGTGTGTGTGTGTGTGTTTTTGGTTTTACTTTGGTTTTTTTCGAAGTTTCTTCTTCAAGTAAAGTCATTCTTTCTTGTGGACGTAGAGTTTCAATCCGTGAATTTTGGTGGTGTTGTCTTTTTTGGACTTCACTTGTCTGTTTTGAACACAAGTCTGGTCTGGTTTCAATCTCAAATTTCGTTTTTGAGAACTTTGAACTCTATATATATATTATACAACTTCCAGTTTTCGGTAACATGAGCTTAGTCGTGTAGCATGCTGTGTCCAGTGTTGAAGAACCCCTTTTACAAAACCCATTGCGAACCTGTGGGGTGGGGGGCGGGGGGGGGTGGTATTGATCTAGACTAGCAGCTGCTAATACAATAGTATTATCTGATCACCAGGCTGCTCTATTGTTGACATGAGAATTCAGTCCCCCAAAACACCCCCGAGGTAGCGGATCCGTCCTACGCGTGTTTTGTCACTGCCGCCAGCCGAGATTCAACCCAATATTGAAGAAGAGAACAGTTTCCTCACTGTTTTTTTTTTTCCACCAATCTCCCTGTGTCTCTCTCTCTCTCTTTCTGTGTGCTGCAAGTCACTAGCTCCAGTCTCTTCTTGAAGGACTGCTGCAGTGAGCTCAGATAACACCTGTTTACCCATTCTGTGTTGTTTTTAAGCTTTCGTCAAGTATCTAGAGTACTGCACTTTCTTCTGTCGTTGATTCCCATTGCGAAAGGTGTTGACAAGCTCGAGAACTCCTCGCACCCAACATTGCAAGAGGAGGTCGTGGAGGAAGCTAGAAGCGATTGATCAGCGGAGAGCGATAGGAAGGAAGTCCTGAAGCTGAGAGAACAACAACAACAACAAAAATGCCGCCTTATTCTTCGTACGCAGAAGAGGCATTCAGCGCCGAGCAGGAGTACATGGGCAAAGCCGCTAACGATCTCAGATTCTGCTGCAGCAGCGAGCCTGAGGCGGCTGCAGCTGCTCTTGCGCCGGCGACGACGACGACGTTCTGGAACGGGGCCATCGTGGTGGGTGCTGGACCGTCGGGCTTGGCCACCGCTGCGTGCTTGGAGCTGAAGGGAGTCCCGTGCCTGATTTTGGAGAAATCCGACGGCATTGCGTCGTTGTGGAAGCACAAGACGTACGACCGTTTGCACTTGCACATCCCCAAACAGTTCTGCGAACTTCCGCATCTGCCGTTTCCAGAGGATTACCCCACGTACCCGGACAGGCAGCAATTCGTGGACTATTTGGAGAATTACGCGACGCGATTCAAGCTGGATTTCCGATTCAACGAGCAAGTCACGGCGGCCGCGTTCGACCCCGCGGCTGGACACTGGAAAATCACGACCCGCAACACGAACAACACGTTGTTGGGTGGTGGTGGTGGCAGTGGTCTGATGCTGCAGCAGCAGCAGCAGCAGCAGCAGCAGGGAGGAACCGTGTCGTCGGAATTCCGCGCTCGCTGGCTTGTGGTAGCATCCGGTGAGAATGCGGAGGCCGTCTGTCCCGTGATCCCCGGCGCCGCCGACTTCAAAGGTCCCGTGCTGCATTCCAGCCAGTACAAGTCCGGCGCAGACTACAAGGGCCGCAATGTTCTCGTGGTGGGTGCTGGCAATTCAGGGATGGAGATTGCGCTCGATCTCTTCAACTTCAATGCCAGGCCCTCTCTCGTTGTCCGGAGCCCGGTATGGTAGCTCTTCTGTGAACTCCCAATTCCTCCGTCGTCGTTCTTATTTCTTCTGTCTCCTTCCCAATCCAGCGTTCAGAGCTTCTTGTTTTGATCCTGTTTGTTTGGTTCTTTTCTGAACTGCTTTTGGATTTCTGGAGCTTTGGATAGCTGCATTTTTGGATCCTGTAATTGCCTGATGGTGTTTCAAGCATGCACTCATCCAAGCTGCTGACTGAATCTTTTCTTTTTCGGGGGGGTTCTCATCAATGGGGCCTGCTGCTACTGCCGCTTCTTACAGGTGCACATTTTACCAAGGGAAGTGTTTGGGAAGTCAACATTTGCTGTGGCCATGAGACTACTCAAGACTTTTCCCATCTGGTTCACAGACTCGTTGCTGGTGTGGTATACTTGGGCTTTGATGGGTGACACCAGTAGCTTTGGCTTCCACAGGCCAGCTGTGGGTCCTATGGCCCTCAAGAGCAAGTCCGGCAAGACTCCTGTTCTTGATGTGGGCACCTTTGCCAGGATCAAGAACGGAGACATCAAGGTATAATATTATATCAGCGTGTTCAATCCTATTTCAGCTTCTTCCCTCTTCTTTTTTGTTGCATTATATCTTGACTTGTAAAAGCTTCTATGCTATCATGTTATGCGGTAGGTAAGGCCCAAGGTCGAGGGCCTGACTGAGCTTAAAGCAACTGCCTCCCCTGATCAATTAGAACAGACAAACATTTCAGAACAAAATGTTCCTCCTTGAAAACGTAAGATCCCCTCTGGTGTAGCCGAGTGAATCTTACCTTTTTAAGGTGCACTCCAAATACACTCTGAAATTTCTGGCAGTCCATTACGCATGCATGTAGACAAGTTATGCCTAGTGCAGAACTGTAGAACTTCAAGAACTTTTGTTTGTAGATTGAGCTGAACTGCATCTTTCTGCATTTGCAGGTTGTTCCAGCAATTGATCACCTGACATCAAATGGAGCTAAGTTTGTTGATGGCCAAGTCCAACAGTTTGATGCCATCATCTTGGCCACTGGTTACAGAAGCAATGTCCCCCAGTGGCTCAATGTAAGCTTCCCACACTTTTATTCATTTGCCCATCTTATGTTCTCACCCCTTTCAGATGTACATGCACGGTGTCCATTCATCTTTTGCATTTTCCAGTGAAAGTCTAACTGAGGATAATTTGCCAGAAACTGATGATAGTGATCTTCTCCATCTGTGTTGCAATTTCAGGATAAAGGCAACTTTTTCTCGGAAGATGGGTTCCCAAGAAACCCATCGCCAAGATCATGGAAGGGGGCAGAAACAGGGCTGTATGTTGCTGGTTTGGGGAGAAAAGGAATTTTGGGAGCTGTCTTTGATGCAAAAAATATTGCAGACAACATCAGTCAACTCTTCTTTGCAGATGAGCTTGAATCCCACATCAGAGTTCAACCAGTCTTGCAGCAGCAGCAGCTCAGATAGCTAACATTCCTCCAAAATAAATTCTAACCCACTTCACCTTCCATCATCCACCACCAAACCCCACCACAACCCCACAAATTGAACTAGAGCTTTTTTTTGGAGAAGTGACCTTCCAAAACAGGAAGTTTGCAGCTTCACTAGGATGATCAACCCTGGTGAACAGAGAGGCTGGAGATGCATTTGTTGCTCATAATCCAATCCTTTATGAGCACCCAATTAAGCATTTGTGCTGATCTATGTTTTATTTAGAAAGGGGAGGGGGTGTGGGTAATGATACTAGTGCTAAGCAGGCCTATGCAGCATTAGAGTCCAAGTTTTGTCTAGTGTTAACACTGTTTTTTGAACATGAATTTTCCTAGGAAAGGAGGAGGATCTAGTGTTTTAGAAAAGGTGAACTCATGCCCCTGTTGTATCATACCATTTTTTGCAGGAGCACATTCACTTGTAGCCTGAAAACAAACACTGAAATTGATTTGAGACACCCGCCAAAATATCTCTCTTGTTTCTTTCTTGTGCTTGCACTTCTTTTCCTCTGAATTTGACAGTATTTTCTGCAAACCCCATCTTTGACAATTGGAAGTGAAAAGTCTTGTGTGGGTAAACTCCATTAAATATCAAACATAGGACTGGGTGTTTTGTCAATTGTATTGTTGGATGCTGACATTTTTGCCAAGGAACTGTTGTATATGATTTGAAAGTAATGTTGTCTGGAGTTGTAGCCTTCTAATGGTATTTTCTTTTGCTCAAGGATGAAGCTCATGTTGATGAGTCAAAATGTTGTCTTGGCCTTATAGATGATGGCAACAATGTATTCAAACATACCTGATTTCTCACCTTCATTTCTGCAAATGGATCTGGGAGAGAATCAGAAATCAAAATAAAAATTATCCAACACAGGAAAGCTTCCTGCAGACACAACTCAAGAGTTGGGTGACAATAAATTTGATTTGCGAAGTGTCCACCCTTCATTACTGCACCTGACTGGTGAAAGAAGGCAGAGTTTAAACTGGAGGGCTAAAACAGAACCCCTCGCATCCACCTGGTACAAATGATTCAATGGCAAAAAAACTCCTTGCACTCACATTGACACCGGAGCTGGTGGATGATTAAATCCCATTGCAGAGAAGCCTGATTAGAGAGAAGCAGAAGAAACCTCAAACCAGGATTCGATTCAAAATGAGCGATGTCCACCATTGAAAAGAAACTATGCTACAGCAGCAAAGATATTACCTTAAACCGGAGTTCAATTGAAATTGGGAAAGAATTGTCTAATCATCAAGTAACCACAAGTCAGCCACTATCAAGATGATGAACACTATCATGAGGATGTACCAATTCTAGTTGAGCATCCTGTTGAACTTTTTATCTTTTACAGTGTGAGAAAAGAATTGGTCTAGACCTATCATAGAAGTTTGAAAACCACTACTTTTGTCAGAGTGTACCGATGCCAAAAAAGATTGAACAATATGTCACACACTGAGAAGCCAAAAAGTGGTGCAACTTCACAATTTCGAAGGAATCATGGAAGGCCATAGATGACCTTCCCCACAGTTAGAAGCTGTCCATACTTCATACCTTATATCTTCCATGGGTGTGGAAACTACCCCAAGTACAAGAACTATTACAAATTCAAACATCAAAAGCCTATATTTAAACCAACCATGAAGAAATACAATAATGAACAAGAGCACAAAGTAGTATACCAAGTTTGCATTTCAAAAGAATTTGTTCATCAAATGAAAAGAATATTAACATACTTTGGACACAAGAATGAACAACATTATATTGGAAGGTCATATCACATATTGGCACTGATCAAACTAAATGTAATGGAGAGCAAACTTCATGAGAGTTTTCATAAAAGCTTCCATAAAGACCCACCATCCAAAGAACCTTCTTAAGCAACTTCTCAAAAATTAATGAAATGTAAATAATGATGAATAATGAAGGATGAAGGTCATCCATGAGCAATAAGCTAAACACATGAACTTTCAACTTGCTATGTGAAAAATTATATAAACCTTCTATAGAAGTTTTTATGTTGGGGTGATTTAAGTAAAAGACTTCATGAATAAGATTAGCAAAGAAGGTATTATAATGGTACTTCATGAATTCCTTCATGAAGGATGCCAAACTATTTTCTATTTCAGAATTAAAAAATTTCCTTAGATAACCAATGTTTTGCTATGTCAACATGACTAGTTCATCCACTGCTTTCTAATCAAAGCACAAAGTAGGTTGTTATGGGTTGTGTTTTTATGTTTGCACCTTTTAGGGCCATCACCTTTCTAAAGTTGGCTTTATTTATTGAATAGGTTTATGAATTCAATTTTTTATTGAATGCATGCTTGAATGGTCATTAGAGAAACATACCATCAACATGTTGAAATGTGCTAGTGTAGTTTGTTAAAAATGAAGATGATGCACACATTTGGAAATTTCAGTTTTATCCAATCCAAAAAAATTTGCTCTTATAAATCAATTGAGTAACAATTAATCAACCAAACCATCTCATGGTCTTCAAGCAAGGGAAACATTTCCATAATATTCCCACTTGAGCTTTTTGATAGGGTATGAAAATGTTCTTAACAAATTGTTAAATGGTTTCCAAACTAAACCAATGATTGAAATTGTATAAGTTTAATGACTGCCAATTAAAGTACAATGAACGTTTTCTTCTTTCATTCATGGGTGGGAGTGAACAGTTTGTTGTCCCTTGGAACATGATTAGCAAAGGTGACATTGCCCTTCAATTGAAGATGAGACAATTGTTGTAATTTGTACGTTGTCTTCTATCCCCAAAAGTTGAATGTGTTTAACTCCTTTTCTTTCCCATGTTTGATCCCCTCCAATGGGAATAAAATGGACTATAGTCTATTTTGTGTTGACAAGTAGGCATGTAGGGATTACAATCATTTAAGCAACCTTACATGCCATGGTTGTACCCTCTTCTTCCCATGTTGGTGGTACATCAATATGGCATAACATGACTTTCATAAATATGTAACCTAAAATAGTGTCAAGAATTTTTCTATGGATGAGCATGGATGGGAAATGGAAACCCTAATTCTGAATGGGTGGTAGATGATGACAAAATACAAAACAATTATTCATCATCAAGAATTGTGGACGTCGAAAATCTAATATCTTTTCTACATTTGGGTGTCGTTTTGTTTGTTTGTAGGTTATTATGTTTGATGTTTGTTTTTCAATGGAATGGCATGGATGAGCTAGTTTCAATGATGGAATGGGTTCCTAGCTACATTGTCGATGGTCTTTATGGGGAATGCAAATCACAGCACTTGGTGATGATTGGTGCTAGTGTTTGTAGGGAACAAGAAGATGGTGTTGAAAGGAGATTATAAGATAGAAATTCCAAAGAGGAGGAAAGGCAAACATAGAGAGCTAAGTTCTGCTTCCAATTTGTGAAATTGCATTTTGGTCTTAGTGTGATTAATCTTGTGTTGGTGAATAGTTGGGGAAGAATGCCCCTTTGTTAAGGTTCTTACCTACCTTCCAAAGTATATTTTTCTGCTGCATTATGAGCTTCAAAAGGGGTATAAAAGGTTTAGAGCTAAAATTCCAAGGCCAATCCAAGGGAAATGATGATAAAATCTAGAGATCTCATGAATAGGCATGGTGGCAATTTTCATTTGTGTTGTAAGGCTTGAGGAATTTTGAAGGCAACTATCAAATAGTCTATTCTAGGAAGAAAGTACCAGTGATATCATTGGAGCCCGGGGAAATGGGAATCTAAAGACAATAGTGGGTTATGGAGAACAAATGTTACAATGTCTAATCCTATGTTCTTTTTTGTTCAACTTCCAAAGGGAGGTATTTGATAGGAATGGGGTATTAGTCAATAATTATGTCTTTGTTGTTGAAAATGAACTACCACACTCATGTCCAGTTATAAGGCTACAACTTTAAAGCATTATCCACTCCTTGACTAATGGGTCAAAACCTGTAACTGAAAGCCAAAAATGGCATTAGGTGTTAGACATAATTAGTCAAAATCAAACTTTTACTTTTTTATTACCATTTAAAACCATAATAATCATAACAATTTAGTTTTTTTTCCCTCATATGTATTATGAATGTTAAGGAATTTAGAGTAGAAATTCATTTGATCTAATTTTAATTTTTTGTTTTAATTTAAGATGTCTTAAAGTGTACACCTATTGTGTCAAAAGGAGTCAATTTTGCAAAGAACTTTCAAAAGGACTCATATAATAAAATAATTTTCATTGAAAAAAACATAAATGATAAGGACATATTAACCACATTCAAAAAACACTCATAATTTCAAAAGTGTGGAATTTTAAACTTTAAAATTTCAAATAATGTTTCAAAATTGTTTCAAAATTTCAAAGCTTCAAGAGTCCTTTACCACATATAAATGGGTTATAATGTATATCATGTATTAAGAAAAGTTATAGCTTAGAGTATAATAAAATTAAAGAATGTGAAAATTTAATTTTTGGTGATGATTTAAAATTTTGATCATTTTTCAAGACGAAACATTGAATCTATAAAGAATGTGCACAATTTTAGAAATTCATATTTATTCAATAATAACTTTTTAAAATGATGCATTGAGGAAAATTTTAATATTTTTTAGAACAAGTCAGACAAAAACTCATTCGAAAATTCATTTGCATGTAAAAATTATTTTCGAAAAAAAAGACTTGTAGTACTTGCCAAAGTAATCCATATGGCTCCTAATTACAAGTTTTGACCCTAATGGCTTTTTCTTTCTTGCTTTCACCCAAATGTTCTCCACTCAAATATCCTTTGAATGATTGGTTTTGAAATAGTGCAAAAAGACCTTGTCCAACAACATGCATGTTTTTTGACAACTTATATAATGAGTTCATCTTTTAATTTAAATCTTGTTTCCAAAATTGAAGAAACATTTTTGTATTTTTTTGACATTGGATGTTGTCATTTCCTCTATAAGATGAAATTAGAATAATAGGTACCAACCAAGGATAAGGATTATGTCTTTTTTTAAAGGATAGTCTTATATTCATGATTTACATCCCTTTGAACTACACCATGAACTTGATGCTAAGATATAAAAAGAATGGTGTTTCCATTGACCAATCCTTAATAGCTCCCATGGTCATGGGGATGTTCATCAACTTGCCAACAAAGCAAAAAAGGGGGGAAAAGTAACAACCAACCCACCAATCCATGTGCAAACAAAGTTCATGGAAACCAAGGATGTTATTTGGTGAATAAGTGAGCATGAGCAAGTGAGCATGAACAAATAGGAATATTCCTTAGAATATCAAAGGGAATTTTTTGAACACATTCATTTGACATGGATCAAATATTTTCTAACAAATCCCAAGATGTTGCCACGTGAAAAGAATATTCAAATATCCTTTAACATGTAAGCCACATCACAATGTACACATGGACTACTTGCAAATTAGAAAAAAAAAATTGTGCTTTAAAATGAGCTTGAATGAAGAGGGAATTTCAACAAAAAAATTAGGAATTCATTCCTACAACAAAAGCCTTGAATAACATTAAACATATATACCTCAACACAAATGTTGTGAGGATAGATTTCAATATGTATATAAGAATAAATCTAAATGACATAAAGTGATCATTACAAAAGATTAACAAATGTTATCACATGCAAGATTTTGCTTTGAACAAAGTGTAACATGATGAAAGGTAGAAAATTTAATGGTGAAAACATGTTATGATAAAATCTATCCCAACCCCAATTAATAAGAAAAAAAGTCTCAAATGCATAACATTGTTAGAGGATTATTTAGACTAACAACAAGATTTTGTAGTTTAATAGATGTAAGGGACCTTGTTAAGGAGGTGAATTATGACCACTATAACACCATTCAAAAAAATCATTTTTAAGCATATTTAATGTATGAAATTTTATAAAAATTCAAATTGTTACATGAACTTCCTAAAAATGACATTATGGAAACGTTTTTTATCTGCAACAAATCCATGATAATGTTGTGAGAAAAAAATGAGATACAATTTGAACACATTTGGTTCCAACATTCAATAAATCCACTATAAAATAAAGCTAGAAAAGATAAAAATATTATTTGAACACATTAATTATTTGGGAACCAAATGGAGTGATAATGGGGGGAGTTCATCTAACTGATTTAATTTAATTAATTGTGAAACAACTAAAAAAAGCCAGAATCGTGTAAGATAAAAATATTAATCTTTCATGACTAACAAATATATTTTAATTGATTTGACTCCAATACTTTGAAACGGTTGATGAAGGTCAAAATGTTTTGAATAGAGGTGCATAATGTAACAATATATGATATACTAAGTCATTTTATTGTCAGCTTCCATAGGGGCAAACAAAGTTATCACAACCCCCAATAATTTTATTTTTTTAATTTGTCGTTTCATT
>Ga0116229_10003309_pt1 | contig 26434 bp, 15 predicted proteins | sample S1TSphgellanicum_3_FD_87313 | JGI IMG/M metagenome (GOLD analysis project Ga0116229, IMG submission 87313) | Host-associated microbial communities from peat moss isolated from Minnesota, USA - S1T2_Fc - Sphagnum magellanicum MG | ecosystem: Host-associated > Plants > Peat moss > Unclassified... | reverse complement strand
TGCACACTCATCAACCCCTATTCTAACACAAAGTTGTTAAACCCCCCTAATAACTTCACCACACTCACATATTCCTAACCCAATTTTTAAATATTGAGACTACTAGCCATGGCCATGTCGGTAAAGCTCACACATAAGTTCACTAAAAATGTGCATTAAGCATATAAACAAAGTAACCAACAAGATAAGACAAGGAAATTATAACCTATGTTTTTGAACATATATTATGCATCACAAAACATAGGTAAATTCTTATGGTTGTATTACTCATATGAGTGACTATAACAATATCAATGACTTGGGTATGCACAGAATGTATGTAGCATTCACGTGGGGTTTAAAGAGCCATCTAACCAATAATGCAATATCCATGTCTAGTATTTTGTAAATGTGCAATATTTATGTCTAATTTTATTAAACAATAATATTATTATTTGTTCTTACCAAACCTATAATAGTAGGTCCAAAAATATTTGTGAAGTGTTTCCCCTCCAAAGTCCTCCATTCCGGTCAATATTAGTTTTTCCCATATGCTTTGCACAAATTCATCCACATTTTTTTCGTATTCAATAGACTTGTACATCGCATGCCAAAAAGCTTGGAACACTACCTCTTTTTTATCCATAACCTTTGACACCTTGAATGTGATCATCTTTTTCCAATTCTTTAAAATGCCAAGCACACAAAATGACATGCACATTTGCGTCCTCTCACACATGGCTATAAGATAAAAACAAAGAATAATTGGTATTTAAAAAATGAAAATAAAGTAAGAAAATGAAAAAAAATGAAAAGATGACAATTCATTACATAAAAGTGTGGTTTTTTAAAAGGTCCAATTTGACAAAAATGTCCACATTGACCAAGGGGATGGCCATTCTAATTAAACATTTGTGGCATGAAATACATGAGTTATTTTTTACTGAAAAAATTGACTAAATGACCATTTTGACCATGTGACAAACCAAACATAAAAAAGGACAAAGGTTTGTTAAGACAAGTAAATCCTAGTCAAATCAACCATATTCAATGGTTAAAACTTAGTCAAATTAGTCATTTTGATTTGACACTTATTCAAATCAAACAAACTAATTTGCCTACTTAACCTATAAGTTTGTTTGGCTTAAGGTACGTCATATTTAACCTATATTCATAACTAAGTTAGGTTAAGCATATTACATTTAATAGGTAAGGCTTAATAGGCTACCTACAAGCTACCTTTAACCACATGTAGGTACCTAGGCTTAGCAAACTAATTAGTTGATATTTAATAATTAATAGTTAATATTCGATAAAAATATAAAAATATATTAATTAATTAATCACAATACCTAATTAACCATTAAATTAATTAATGTTACACACTCAATAATTAGTAATAAATAAACCTTTTTTATTTAATATTATATGATCAATAATTTATAATTATTAAAAATTTAAAATTAAGCTAATAACATGTAGGTAATTACATGTTATTTAGGTACACATTAAATACATGGCATAACCTACTAGCTAAATAAATAATGTAAGAAAGTTGAAATTTGTGGATCAATATTATAATATGTACATCAAGGCACAAAAAATCAATCAATTTTTTTACAATTATGATTTCAAAATATTTCATCTTTTGAAATGGTAGTACAATGATAAGAACTTGATTTCTCAAAATGGAAATGAGAAGTTCAAATCTTCACACTTGCAACCTTGGCTACCTAGGTTACATTGGCTTTAAATGGCCTAGATAGGTAGGTAAATAATTTTATTATTACTGATTTTTACATTAATTATTGAGCCATGTAGGTAGTCAAATAAATTAACATATTATATATATATATATATATATAGTCATTGTCAAAACATTATTGACTAATTTAAAAATATGTCAAAAAACACAACTGGAAAAAGACTTGGTCAAAATGGTTAGGTCCAAATTGATTTGTCCAAAATGGCACTTTGGTCAAATTGAACATGATGACAATTGGGATGCTTTTTGGTCAATTTTTTCAATTGAAACAAACACATTTTCTTATAGTGATTGAAAGGACCAATTTTTTAAAAAAACAATCGAAGTTAAGAATTATACAATATTGTATGATGTTGTTGAAGGGCATCATCCACAATGAAACAAGATGGCCTCCAAGTGGGGCTTTCATTCACAAGTCATTCCTTCAATGGTAACAATGGATCAAATCAACTTTCATTTATCAACTTTTGATAACCCATGCCACCACTAGACCTTGCTAATGGTGATCAAATAGGATAGATTGTGAACAAATGATACTTTTGGACATTGATGCCAAAGGTAGCATCCATGGAAAATGTTCCATTATGTCCAAACTCCAACATCTAAGCTATTACATTAAAGTTTGAATACCAACGGTGAAAGAAATGTCCAACCCCCAATCTTTTTTCCAAAAAAACACATTATGTGGGTTGTCCACAACCCACATATGGATAATTGTCATATCATTGTTGTGTCGCTTGCAAGTTCCCCTTTTCATTTTTGTTTTAATAGTATCAAGGGGATTTCATGTTCAAATAGTCATGTTTTAAAGCCTCAATTCCAATAACACATGCATTGGACCACACTTTTTTGTGCTCCTCCTAAATTTGTTTTGTGATTAGACCCTTATCCAATATTTCCTCAAGCCATTCCTTAAGATGCTTAAAAATGCATGGAGCTTGGAGGAACTTACATGACATTGAATTTGGATCAAGTGCTCATGGGTTGGTGTGCCATCCTCATGAATGTGTTCCATGAAGTACCATGCAATTTTTGCAACATTTGGATATTTCAACAACCTCCACCAATTTTTTTGCAATGCAACCACGTTTCTTTGATTTTCAATGCAATGGATCATGGTGGTAATCTTCTAGACCAAAGTCAAATTGGTACTTGCAAACATAGTAAAAAAATTGACATTCACTTCATAAATTGAATGCACCATGAATTGATGTGGAATAATATGCCAATATTTTCCAAGTATGACCTATATGACTATGGATATTTGGCCTTTGCTTCTTTTCCAATGAAATCAAATCGCCATATGACCCATTGGCAAGGTGCATCATTGTTGTTCTTAATTTTGTGCATGTACTCATTTGCACTTGCCCATGGTATCCAAGTGGCAATGACATCCACCATGTGCCCAAGACCCAGGCATGGCTTCCTACAAAAGATAACAAAAGTCACATTTTGTGAAAGAACCATAATATGTACCAATATGTTCACCACTTAAACCCCCAATCACCAATTTTCAAATTAGAACATATCGTGCAATACCTATGACACATATATATACCTTAAATGCAAAATGCCACAATATTCTTTGTTTTTATATGCATTACCAAGGATTGTGTTTTTATAAAGATTACAATACTTATGTTATCATTATGATATATATTACAGCAAGGAAATTTGCAAACATAGTCATGTAATACCTATGTGAATCTCTTTTTGTTTTGTCTAAAAAATAAATTTTTAAAATGAAAGAATGAGGTTTAGTTTTATCTCAAAGGTTTGGCTATTCACTTCAAATGCCGTATTTTAAAATGAGGGTTTCATTCCTGTATAACCCCAAACCTTCAACCCTAACCATCTCTCCCTCTTTATTATTGTAACCTAAAACATTTATAGCTTTACACTTTAAGTAGGTGCACCATTAATGGAAAGTGGCTCAAAATGCCGTTGGTGTTGTGAGGGACTGCCTTGAGGGACAACTATTGAAAGTAAGGGAGAAGTATTTTAGACATGGTTTCATAGAGAGAGGGTTCAGTAAAGCGTGTTGTTGTTGCGGAGTGTATGAGGCAAATGATCTGAGGATGTCACCGGAAAAAACACCCGACTCGGTTGATGATGTCAAAAACAGGCTCTTGGAGAACTACGGAAAGGTGGCAAGGTGAGCCGTTTGTTTGTGCCTTCTTGTTAGATTGATCGATTTCCAATTACCTTGAACGATTTTGTACTGCACTTGATCAATGGTCTTCAGACTTGAATCGCTATGAGCAGAGAGCCCGCCGCCCAGCGGCAACTCGAATCTGCTCTGTTATTAAACATTCTCGCTCCAATATCCTCTCCAGGTTCTGTCGTGCTTAGTACGCTTTGCTTACCCTAAATTATAGTTCCATTGCTGTGCAGCTAAGCTCTTACTGGTCTATTTTATTTTCATTTTCCATTTGTTTTGATAGTGCTAGAAGGGTGTTGTTTTTCTGCTGTTGATGGACTTCCTGCTGTCGTGCGGACCACGCTTTCTAAACCATAGTTCCATTGCAGTGGAGCTATTGCTCTCTGCCATCTTCTAAGAACTGAAGGTGGTGAAAATTCTGTAATCAAGTTTCTGAATTTGGTAAGTTTGTTTTGCAATAAGTACTTGCTGGTCGAAAAAAAATTTCTTTGGTGTTGTTCCAGAATGGTCTTGTTTTTCTTTTTGCTGTTGATTAACTTTGTGCATGCTTTCCCTAAACCCTAAACCATGATTCCATTCCAGTGGATAACTTGCTCTCTGCTGTCTCCTAATGAGTGAAGGTGTTGAAAATTCTGTAATCAAAATTTTGAGTTTGGTGAGTTATGTTTTGCAGTAAGTTCTTGCTGGTCGAATTTGTAATCCCTTTTGATTTGATAGGGCCTGAATGGAGCAACTTCCTGTATTACTTCCCTCCAGTTTACAAAAATCCCTCATCAGCACTGTCACACTTAAGGCATTTCCTTTCCTGTCCCTGAACAGGTGTGAGACTGGCACTTTTGTTCATACTGGTGTGTGTTTTCGTTTTTTGTTTGTTTTTTTGTCTCCCCTTGTTTGGTTCTTTCTGTGGCTTCCTGAGGAAGTGTTAGCCTTGCTGTTTCTTCTTCATCGTGAGAATGGAGATTTCTCTATTCTTATGAAAAATATTTCCTTTCCTGTCCAAATCTTGTTCCACAGAACAAATAAAAGAGGAGTTTTGCAATACTCAAAGAATTCTACAAGAAGAATGCCACTGTATTCTTCTCTTTACATCTCTCCTAGTGTTGTCTTCCTCTTGTTAAACTCACCTGCAAGGGATTGATTGAAAGTGAATATTTTCTGTGTTGACAATGAGAATGCCAAGCTGCTGGCATTTCTGTTGTCATCAGGGGTTTGTTGAATTGTCCATGCAATTTTTGTGGATAGTGTGGGTTACAAATGCAATTTGGGTCCTCTCCCTGTAGTTTCAGGTAATTTTTCTTGGCACAGCAATAGATTGACCAACACTGACTGCTTTGTCTCTATTCTGTTTTGTGGCAGAATTGATGGAACCTTAGATGGGGCAGTGAACAAACATCGGAAGCAATATCATAAAGTTCTGAAGGCTGATCCGTACTTCAAAGACATTGCAGCAAGATCTGCAGACACCGCACATATTAAAGGCAAACATCCTTTGTTGAAGGATTTTGCCCTCACTGATAAGTCTGTGTTACCAAAGCATATTCCTGGGTTTGCTATTAATGTAGGGGATCCCAATGACATGCCCGCAGTCATGGTCAATGAGCACCATGGAGTCAATGCTGTTCCAGGGGCCATTTGTCTTGAGGATCATAGTAAGCAGAAAGCAGCTATGTCCATAGGGCCCCACTCTGCATCAGGGGCAGTTTGTCCCACAGATCATGGTGAGCATGATGACGATTGTGAGAAAGATGTGGTTGGCTGGGAGAGAGTGTTGCAGCTTCCTCAGTGACCCACCCCACACACCCCTTGCATATTCCAACCTCCAAGAGAACTGGGTCTGTCTTTTTCGAGCTCTACTCTACATTTGTACTGAACAAACATCAAGCTTTGTACCAATAGTAAGTACTTGGCTTTGACAGCAATGAAGGACAACTATGATACTATTTCTGGAGTTGTGCTATAGCAAGGTTGTGCCCATCATCAAATCATCTGGTGGCAAGTAATATTTTATCTCATATTTGAGTTATCCCATTAGATCTCTGTGCCAACATCAAGTTTTGATCAATTTCAGACAGATGACAAAGCCAGACACTGTGATGGAAAGGAAGTTTTGACGAAGTCTGAATCACAGGGTCCTTGTTTTTGTTTTGTCCTTTCTTTCTGAAAATAGAGGTTGCACAGATGGTGAAGTTCCATGTTGGGTGCCTGCTATATTTTGTCTGGGTTCCAGATATTGCTACCACTTGCCATTGTATTGGAACTTTTAGTTCAACAAAACCAACTGCTACTTATAAACTTGCAATCTTAAGTGTTGGCTATGGATCAATATGGTTTATTGCAAACATCTATTTGACAGTTACACATGTATACAGTAACTATGTGATATGCAGCCTTTCATCATTCCCCTAAAACCGGAGTCAGATGCAAAAGAGGTTTCACTAACTCCAATATTGGCAGATGAAGCTTAAAAAAGGGACATTCACTTTATCTTTCAAGTATCCACCTGTTAGATTCTCTACATTGGTTTCCCTGAAGATTATGCAATAAAAAGTTTATATCATTGGATGAAATTCATCACTATGGGAGTGTAGATCCAATTGATTACACAGTTCGATGTAGCATTTTAGTGGCTGCAAGGAGTAGTTTTAGGGTGTGGTTTGATGATCTGCTGCAGGCCATTTATTTTAGGTAGCATAGATTTGAGGTCCTTAGAGTGATCAATATGCGACCCTGCAAATTACAATTTGATGAAGAAAAGTGAAACCATACCAGTTTGGCTGAGCAAAATGGTTTTGGACCAGCAAAGGGCGAGATGCTAAATCAAGCTCTGTCAGACACCTGTTTTTCTTGTCTTCTTGCACATGTTTTTCGGCCCTGCATGGTTCTGCATAAAACCATGCAGCACGGTTCTACATGTTCTTTTTATTCTGCACAAGAACTTAGAAAAGTTCTTTAAATTAAATGAAAAATTTATCTTTGGCAGCATCTCACTGGCAAAGATTCAGGCACTGAGAAATAGTGTTCTCTTTTCTTTTTTTCCACAGTCAAAAAGTCAAACCCTGCAGCAGAACCACACCGTTCTCCGCAGGGCTGCACTGTCAGGCCCAGAAAGGGCGCCCGACAGTGCTTGACAGTATTTAGCGTCTCGCCAGCAAAAGGCACAGCAACACCTAACACCCCGCTAGGGAAGAGTGTAATAAATATGATCTAACTGGGTGCTCCATGCTTCTAATTGGCCAATCATAATGATTGGTCAAGGTAGTTTTCCGTTAGTAATCTCCCACCTATTTGCACTGTGGAATTGAGCTTTAGCTTATGGGTGCGTTTGGAAATAAATAAATAAATAGCTAAATTTGGATGTGAGAAATATTTTTGCAAGGTCACATACTGAGCATAGTGAAGATGCCGTTAGGGCAAGATATTAAATACCCTTAACAAGCATTGTTCGGGTGGAAGTGTAACCGGACAGTGCACCACACCGTGCAATTTTACTTAAGGTTTGACTACTGTTCAGTAATTTAAAAATACACAAGAATTAGGCTAATGGCGGGAATAAAGTTGTAGGTCGATCTCCAATAGGGAGGATGTCCATCTTTTTCCATTTATTTTGATACATAAATTCATCAATTGTATTTCCTAATTCTTGTTTGCATGTCTTGATTTATTTTTTTCTTGTTTATTGCTAATAAAACATTAGGAACAAACAAGAATTAATACCTCATAAAATATTAGTAGTCAAGTGGTTATAGAGCTTGAATTGTTTTCAAGTAAATTTTGGCTATAGAGTGTGCATTATAGTAGTTTCAATTGGTCACAATAATGCTAATGTTCATCTCAAAGTTGGTTATGAAATAACTATTTCAAGAGAACTTCAGCAATAAAACTTCACAATTATCATAATACCTTGGCAACTTTGAAACATGTATGTTGAATAATTAAATAATTTAAAGTCTTCATTTGGACAAATAGAATATTTTTGAAGATTCAAAAAAAAATTCACGATTTTTTGTTATTTGAAAAAAAGAATTCTAAAAATTTGAACAAATTTGGATATAATATAATTAGTTTCGAAGCCGCCAAGGTAATAAAGTAATAGAGAATATGTTATGACATATGTGTATAACCTTCTAGATTTAGCCTTGCCAAATTATTTTCTCATTAAACCTTTTTCCTGAGTAAGTTCTATACAAAGAGAGATGTTTAAAGGAACAAATTTTGAATTAGGTTGTTCTTGGTAGCCATTGGCTTACCTATAACCAAAAAGAGAGGGTCCGAAAACACTCAGCACATTAACTGCCTTCAACGAACCTAGGTGTTCGTGTTCTCCTGATCTACTCTACAGGATTCAGACCTTTGATCGTACACGACATACTAACTGCCTCCTGACGCTTGTAGATGAACATCACAAGATCAGAGATGTACAAGTGTCTTGCATTCCACACAACAACAGAACGAGCTTTATAACATCCATCCCCTGCCTCGGACATTCACACAAATGCCAGCAAGGAAAACTCTTTCATTACATTACACATTATGTACATTCCCCGAAAGCACAAGCTTGCTTTCCCAGCAAAAGCTCACAAAAACATCAAATCCCCAATGCTGTCTAGCCTCTTTATCTATAATTCCTCTACCATAGCTCGACCGACTACCAGGCGCAGCGGAAAGTTCTAGTATTCAGCCAAGCTATTCTCACCAACAGAGCTTCTCATTGCTTTCTTCACAAGGATCACTTCTTGTGCCTCTTGAATCTCCTAAGATCAGCTGATTCTGCCTCCAATTCCTCTTCTCCTCATAATTAAGCTACCCCAAAAACTCATCAGACTTCCGTTAGCTTCCTCCTGAAGCTTCCCGAATCTCCTGCCACTCCGTTCCATCCAGCTCCCGCCGTCGGTCGCCATTGCTTGCTCCTCTCCATCAATTTGACTCCATCCCTCCTCATAATTTCCAGCCGCCAATCTTCCTAGACCACTCAGCACGCACCAAGCAAGCCATGTAACTCCATGCAATAGTTAATGGGGTGCCACAATGAGATGACGACTGATCAGGCAATCTAAACCTTAAGACCAGCCGGCGTTTAGCTTTGCGCGGCGACCTAATTTCGCACTACATACCAACTTAGGAAGTCTTGAAAATCAACTTATCATAATAAGAACTTGAATTTAATGACCCTTGGAAGAATCAATAATGTGTTCAACATGGGGTACCAATCATTGCCTTGTCTAACACTCACACTAATGAAGAAATTTTGTGACCCTTTGAAATAGAATTGTCAAAAGTATAAAATATAAGAAGAACTTGTGAATTTTTTTTGTTCGCTCTTTTAATCTTTACTTTTGCAAGTTTTATAGAAGAAGGATATGTCATACAAGAAGGAAACTCTAAGAGGTTCAAAAAAACAAAAAACCATTGAAATAATTATTTTTGTCGATTTTTTATATGATATATTATTTCTACAATGATATTTCAGTTTCCTCTTTCTTTTCCTATTGGCATCTTTGATTTTTGTTTGATAAGATTCATAGTGGGTTCTTTTTAAAAAGAGAAGGAAATGTTCCCACTATTTATCAAATATACTTGGTAAAAACCGAAAGAGTCATGTAGTTTTCTAATTTTGGTGTGACGTTCAAGAACTTCTTGGCATTCGTCTTGATCATTTTCTTTTTTCCATAGATATTGTGCAATTACATACTTTTTGAATCCTTCAAATTCTTTCAAGGAAACCTTTTCAATTACTAAAGTCATTCATTTCACTCAAGTCATTCTTTGAGTGGCTTTATAAGAGATAATAAGCAATTAAATATAATAAAAATTTATGTAGTACATGAAAGTTTAAATCAAACAATAATCAATAATAATAACAATAATAATAAACAAACACTACAACAAAAACTTGTTTTTTGTGTTGTCTTTTGTGACTAAAATTTAATAAAAAATGACTAATTGTTTTCAACAAACAAAAGCAACACATTAATCATTTTAGACATGACAAAATTATTAGTTGTGTTCATCATGTCATGTCCATCTTAATTGACATATTAGTCTTTTGTCATGTGTTTATTTTGACTAAAACTAACAAGTGTTAATTGATGTGAATTGTTTGTTTTGATTTTGATTTAAATTTTAGTCCCATAGGTCTTTTTTTATCAAATGGTTTAAAACATGAATCTTTTGCCTTACAACTCTTTCTTTCAAAATTTCAAAACTTTGAAATTTTTGTTTGATTTGGTTTTTCATCAAGTTCATCCAATGAACATGTTTTTTCATGTTTTTTTTGTACAAAAAGTTTGAAATCAATTATATGACTTTAAGGTAGATGCAAGCTACAATGGTTCAAAAACGGTAAGAATCCTAGTCCCAAAAGTCCATATAAATGGAAAAATAAATTATAATGGAAAAAATGTTAAAAATCAATGTTGAGTGGGCTCAATGTGATGATTAATCAATTTATAGAATCCATATGAAAGGCTACCCATCTAAAAAAAAAATTATTATACATGCTAGGGGGTAAAAAATATCAATCCAACATACATTATCAATTCTTATTTGTACCACCCTAAAATGACCAAGATTGGGACTTTTGAAAATAAGGCCCAAATCCAATCATTCAAAAGTCCATAGTTATTTATTGGTTAAAAGTTTTGCTAAATTTTTTTTCAATCCATTTTTTTCCCCATCATGTATCATATATTGAATCCCTACTAAAAAATATTAATAACAAAAAAATGCATTTGAATGCTAATGCAGAATTTAAATTATAGTCCATGTGTCCATTTTAAAAGTCCATTACTATATGATTGGTGCATGTTTATTGAACTTCACCCTTAAAGAATTTTTTATTCAAGTTGACAATCTTAATCCATAAATATTTTTTTCAAATTTATGATTTTACAATGCATTTGTGGCATTTGAATAAAATACATTCTACTGAAAGTCCATAAGGACACAGAAAATGAACCACCGTAACTTACATCTATCCTTTATGCAATCCTTTTTATTCTTTTTAAAAAATGTACTTTAGACACTTGATTGCTTTAGTTTACAAGACTCAAAATGACATTTATATAGTATCTAAATTTATTTTTAAATATTTTTATTAATTTTAAAAACATCATTTTATCAATTGACATACAACAATCCATTAAAATTATAATAATGGAAGACAAAAAAAATCCAATTTTTTCCTTTGCATTCCTTTTCCAATTAAACACTCCTTTTTGGTACCCCAATGGACCATTCATAGTCAACAATCAAAACAACAAATGTTGAAAAAAAAAAACCAATTAAAGCCAAAGGAGCCAAAGATTGGCAACAAAAATTGTCTACAAGATTCATTCATTGAAACTATTAAACAGTGTAATGGTGAAAATGACAAGCAACCCACCACAACCTCTAAAGAGTCACTCCAAAGTAATTAGGTTAGATTATCTAATAACTCTTTTGAAACTCAACCGGTTGGAAATAATCAAACCAATGTGATGACCCAATAACATGCACAACACCAAAATGTGGTTTTTATGATTAAGACATCTTGTGATTAATGTCCAAACATAGTCATGTAATCATATGCGGTTTTCAGTCGCTACCATCTTAATGACTTTAGTCAAAATTATGATTACATGATTATACATATGACTATAATTAAGACTAAAAGTAATTATGGCTAAGGATATTACTACACAATTAGTGTATTCATATTGAAACAATATTTGAATTTGAAATATTATAACCAAATTCAATTTAATTTGAAATGGACAAACAAATGTTTAAGTAGTTTAGTTTAATTTACCATAACCTAAATTGACCTACTTTAACACAATTTAACTTACTTTAACTTAATTTAACATAAATAACATAATATAATATAATTTAATGTAGCCCAATTTAACATAATTTAAATTAATTTAATCTAATTTATCTTAGTTTAAATATCCTAATTTTAGCCTAAAAAAATATAAGTAACTTAGTTTAACTTGGTTTAGCCAATTTTAACTAGTTTACAAAGAAAACCAAATTAACCAAATTGAAATAGATTTAACTAAAATTAACCATCGTTTTGCCATGTTTTGCCAAGTCTATTCAAGTTTAGTTTAAATAACCATGTTTAACCAAATTTAGTCAAGTTCAATGTTAATACCCTATTTTACCCTAACTTATCTAAGTTTTGACAAGTCTAGCTAAGTTTAATTTTAAAATAGTTATGTTTAACCAAATATAACTTCAATACCCTAATTTAACCTAATTTTTCCAAGTTTTGCCAAGTTTAGCGAAGTTAAAATTATATGTAGCCATGTTTAGCCATGTTTAGCCAAGTTTAACCTCAATACCCTAATTTAACTTTATTTATTTAAGTTAACCAAGTTTAACATAAATAACCATGTTTAGTCATATTTAACCACAATTAATTTAAGTTAATTCATCCAAATTTTGCCAAATTTAATTAAATTTAACTTAAGTAACCATGTTTAACCAAATTTTTCCAAGTTTTGCTTCAATACCCTAATTTAGCCTAATTTATTTATATTTATTTAAATTTTGCCAAATTTAATCAAGTGAAACATAAATAACCATGTTTAGCTAGTTTTGCCAAGTTTTGCCTGAATGCCCTAATTTAACCTAATTTATCTATGTTTTGTCAAGTCCAACCATGTTTTGCCAAACTTTGCTCAATACTTTATTAACATAATTTATCTAAATTTTCCCAAGTTTTCCCAAGTTTAAACTAAATAGCCATGTTTTGCCAAATTTAACCAAGTTTAACATAAATAGCCATGTTTTGTCGTGTTTTGCCAAGTTTAACCTAAATAGCGATGTTTTGCCAAATTTTGCCATGTTTAGCCAAGTTTAATTTAAATAACAAGGTTTTGCCAAATTTAGCCAAATGTAACATAAATAGTCATGTTCAGCCAAGTTTAACCTAAGTAGTCAAATTTTGTTTCAATATTCTAATTTAGCCTAATGTTTTAAAGTTTTGCTAAGTTTTGTCAAGTTTAATTTAAATAGCCATGTTTTGCCAAATTTATTTTCAATTTTTTAGTTTAGCTGAAATTTATCCAAGTTTATCCTCAATGTTCTAGTTTAATTGAATTTATCCAAGTTTAACTTAAACAATTGTGTTTAGCCTAATTTAATTAAGTTTAGCCTACTTCACCTTAGTCTAAGTCTATGTTAGTTTATGGTAAGTAGGTCTACATTTGGGTTAGGAATGTTTAAGTTAGTTTAGGTTAACCTATGTTAGCCAAGGCTAGGCCTAAATTAACCTAGGTCAACCTAGGGTGAGTTAAATTAACTTGAGTTAGAAACATTATTGTTTATAGATTAATGGTAGATATATTTTATCATAAATAATAATGTGGTGCAATGGTTAAGGACTTGTTCCCCAAAGTGGAGGCCAAGGAATTCAAATCCTCCCACTTGCAAAGCTTGACATTTAAACACTTGGATGCCTAGACACCTAGGCACTTAGATACCTTGGTGGCTTGCCTAGCCTATGAAGCTTTTTAAATGCCTAAGTTAGGCTTCCTAAGCTAGGTCCCTTAGGTTAAGAGGGTAGCACATGGCAATATTTGATTGGAATATATATATGTTTTTTGGTTTTTAAACATTGTGCCATGTGGCACTTTGTGAGGTTGCCATGTGTTTCGCTAGATCTAGGACTATGTCCTTTACAACTATAGTCATGGTGAATTGTAGTCGTTAATGTGGCTACAACTAATGTGACTAGTGGGATTTACAACGTGGTCATTTGGACTAGGCAATCATGTAGTGAGCTCTAGTCTAGATGGTACATACGATTAAATTTTTGTAGTCATAAATGCCACATTTTGGCATTGTGTATTATTATTATTATTTGTCACATCCTCTAGTAGTAGAAAAACTATTGTTTGCAACTAGTCTTTGCCATTAGTTTTATTTCACAACGCGAAAACCTTGTTTTTTGTGTAAAATTGACCAAAAAGTGCCTAAGACTTTTTGGTCGATTTTATGCCAAAGCTTCAAATTTCTATAATTATCACCAGCATAAAAATCAGATTTTTCACAAACTATAATTACATTGGTGTAAATTTTGTAATAACAAAGGAATTTTTGTAATTATTACCTTGTAAAGCTTGTTGTGATGGTTTGAGGGGTGGAGATTTGGTAAAGGCCTCTAATATGCATTCCAAATATGATGCGTGAGTCTAAAGTTCTCCCTATCAAGGGGAAAATGTTGAGTATGGAACTTGCATTATTTGATATGAACAAAAGATTGTCGATTTTAACAAAATCATCATCCCAAACAACGATAATTTGAAATTTGTTGTACTCCCTCCAAACTACATGAAAGGTATTATCGTTTGTGAAGAGTTCCTATGATCAAACCAAAATGAATAAACCATTATGTTCAATGCTTCAAATCACATGTATAATTTGTAATTTTCTTAAATTAGGTCATTTCCAAAAAGGAGAGATTCAATTTTATTGTAACAATTATGTGCTTCTACCAACAATGAGGAAGTTTAAGTTTTCAATGTCTTCCCACCACATAGAATGCTAGCCAAAACTACAATTTGGACTTTATGGGTCTTCTAGAATCATGAATATTGGACATTTGGTGTCAATTTTATTATATTTTGATATTTTTGTTTTTATTTCATCCTTATGCATAAGGCACAACGGATGGTGAGCGATTTTGGTAGGGGCAAACTTGAACTTGTGGACATCAACTTTAAACCTTAATAAAACTTTCATTTCAACATGGAAGTAGCTCTAGTATTCCTTGTTAATGATATCATCAACAAGGCAACACTACATAGTGTCAAAGCCTTTGGTTCTTCTTCAACACCAAATCATCTAGTATATTTTCCTTCTTCACACTCTTGTTCTTCTCCTTCCTAGGTTTTTTCTTTTTTTCATACTTGAAGAGCTTTCAATTTGTGTTAATGTCTAGTCAAATCCTCCTTGAAGTGCTCATTGAAAAACCTCTTTTTTAGGGTCCAGAAGTTTGAACACCTCATTCCACATCATCATGACTTCTTGCCCTATGATGATTTTCATGTCCTTGAATCAAAATCCCTTTTCCGCACTTGAAGGTGTCAACTTATCGTTTATTTTTTGATATTTACGTATAAGTCTTGTTTACTATAATTTTTTATTGATAACATGGAAAAACTACAACTTGTTTTACATCTTTGGTGTATTCATGTAACACCACTATTGGCATCTTCTTCATTAAATCTTGATTTCCATTCTTGATGAAATGAAATTTGAAGGTGTTTTATGCACAACAACACATCTTGGGTTTTTACAACTAGTTAATCAAATAATTATTGTCTTTTTTTACTACAATTGTAACTACAAGTTCATGTTAGTGACTGTGTAGTTGTAAGGGACATTGTGATGCCACTTGGCATTATGGTTTTTGTGATTGTAATCCATATCATGATGGTTTTTACACAAATATCAAAATATCAAAAATGTATTTTTATGTATTTTTAATCATCCAATATTAGGTAATAACAAAATTCCATTGATTCTTGCAACTTTTGATGAATAATAATAGCTTATGGTTGTGCGATGCTACCGTGGTGCGTCACATGGCAATGAGGTTGATTAGTAGTTGCAACATTTCATGACTTGTGACATTAATTTCACACCCTAATTCATATCATTGATTTGATGAATAATATCATTTACTAAGTAGTGAAATATTATTGTCCTTTGTGATTAATAATGACTCGGTCTTCCATGTGGTGATGATATGGCATGCCATTTGGCAATAAGGTGTCACAAATTTTCATGGCAATCCATGATTTTTTGTGACACCATAAGTTTTTGTGTGTTTTGAATTTATGGCATCAATATTTGTCATGGCATGACATAATTTTTTGTGTGCCATGAGGTTTTTGAAGTCATGAATTCACATGCATGTGTATATGTATTAATTAATTTATTGTTAACTTGTAATTATGATTATAATATGAATAGTCATTTTGAAAAAGATGACACATAATTCCTTGATTTTTTAACTACTTAACACATTAGCTTAGGTTAACATACCTATTAAGTTAACCTATGTATGTAGGGTACTTAATAAAAATGTACTTCGTAATATAGACTACCTTATAAGTTACTTAATTGTCCATAAAAAATATATTACATTTAATATGTTTAAATATATTTAGAACATATTACCCTATTAATAGGTTTACTTAGGTAGGCTTGCCTAGGTTCCTAGTTTTAGTCTTTTTTGCCAAGTCAACCTAGGTAGCCTCATTACAAGATATTTTATCAAATTTGTAACCAGCCCAAATTTATGTAACTAAATGCGACTATGATGCAACTAGATGCAACTATGATGTGATTAAATGGGATTAGATGTGACTAGATGCAACATAATTATTTTAGGTTTTTTTTTAAACCTAAGAATACCAAAATTAACCTAAGTTGAGTTAATACTTGTAATATAAGTGGACAAACTAATTCATCTTAAGTCAATTTAGGGAGGTTTAGGTCTAGGCTAAGTTGGTAGGTAGTAGATGTCAACCTAGGATGGCCAAAGTTAATTCAAGCTTAAAATTTTTGAGTTTTATAACTTTATGTTATATATAATTAATATAAAAAAAATGTGGTAGTGTAATGGATGAAGACTTGAACCTCAAAGTGAAAGTGAGGGTTCAAGTCCTCACTTTTGCAACCTATGATACCTAGGCCACTTAATTTAGGTTAAATAACCTAGTCTAGGGTTTTTGGGCTAGGAGTTCGATGTTTATTTTTAATCTATGCCACCTAACCTAGGTTAAATAGCTTAGGTTACTTAACATGGGTAATTAGCCTAGCTAGGTTAAGTTAGGTTAACTTTTGATTAGGCAGGCTAAACAAGCTTGCCTAACCTAGTTAGGTTAAACTAGTTTGCCTTTTGGTTATGCTAACTACAAGGGTTAAACTAGGTTGATTTTTGGTCATGTGCATGTTTATACATTTTTGACACATGTCATCCATCCATCAAGGCGTATTTCGTAGCATTTAGTCAAATAAAACGATTAAGTTGAAATGGCATGCACTTTACACATCATACCAAGGTTAATGATGACATGGAATTTCATTATTATAAAAAAATTAAAATCCTTTGTTGTTAAAACATTCAAAACAATTAGGTTTTGCAATTGAACGTCCCTTGCGATTAAATGGGTTTATCGACTCATTAGTCACTAGTTGCATATGTCTTTTCTGATTATTATGTAGTTATAAAGGTCAATCATAAAACCCAAAATTTGTTATTGTGATGGTTTTTTCACAAATCTTATTCCCCACATGAACTAATTATATTTGATAACTTTTAAAGTCTAAATTTCACACCATTATAGATTATGTCAAATCTAAGAAAATCTCCAAGGATCTTTCTAAGGAGTGGGGGGAATAATTGCATGATATCAATTTGAATAATAGTTAGAGTTTCACCTTTCTTTAATTATTGAATTATCTAACCATTGCTAGGGTATTTTTACCAAGTTTTGTTTGCAAAAATTGCTTAACAATTGTTAAACAATCTCCACTAAACATTTTTTTGATAATAGTTTAACGGTTGCTAAGGGATTTCCACATATTTTTGTTTGTGAAAAATCAACTAACAACTATTAAGCAATCTCTGCCCAATTTTTGTTGTGGAAACACTACTACAAAAATGTGGGTGTAGTTCATTACTCCTTGTTCACTAGACTAGTGAATTCATTCAAAATTTGGTGAAATCATTTAGTGTGTAAGGATGCATTTTGTTTGAGTGAAATTGGTTGGTGATTTTCACTAAGTTTTTTGTTAGGTTGGAAATTGTCTAATGACCATTAGGCAACTTCCATTGAGTTTTGTTTAAGGAGATCACTAGTCAAATTCTAATTAATTTTTCTTTGAGTTATTTTTCACCTAATGACTACCAAACGATTTCCACCCAATTTATTTTTTAAAAATCACCTTAAATGATTTTTAGTTAATTATGTTTTTAAAAATCACCTAGCTAGGCAATAGTTTCCACCCAATTTTTTTTGTAGTAATTTCTTGATGGCCCACCAAAGGATTTCCAGCTAGTTTTGTTTGTAAAAATCACCTAGTGGCCACCAAGTGATCTCCAATTAGTTATTTGTTTTGGAAATTGATTTGCAATTTCCACTATGTTTCTTTTTGGTTGGAAATCATATGGTGGCCACCATGTGATTTCTAATATTGAATTTTGTTCGAGGAGATCACTTGGTGGCCACTAAAAAAAACTTAATAAGTTTTCCATTAAGTTTTATTTAATGGAAATCCCTATGTAGTTACTAGACAATTTCCACCCAATTTATTTTTGGAAATCACCTTGAGGCCAATAAGTGATTTCCAATTAATTTTGTTTCTAGAAATTTCCTTATGACCACCAAGCAATTTCCTCCTAGTTTTGTTTTTGGAAATCACTTAGTAGATACCATGCAATCTCCAAAAATGAAAATTTTACTATTATTACTTTTAATTTTGATGGTTATCAAAGACTTATAGGCTTTGGTCGACCATCTTCTTGTTGTTAAATTTTCCTTTCCTTCACAACCTTTGAAGGAAATCAAGAGCAAAGCCTTGGAAGGAGGGAGGGCAAAGATTTAACTTGCAATTAGACAAATGAGGAGGGCTTGGAACAACCTCATTGTTATATTACACATATGCATATATTTATAGACATATATATCAATTATACACACATTATGGAGTGAAATACACATAGACAATAATACATACATATACATTGAAATGTGTACTACATGTAAGTTAATAGACAACACATAAACTTATACACAAACATAAAGAAATAGACACCCTTACACACACAAACAAACATATAAACTTACATGCATACACACACACAAACATCACTACTACAAAATGTGGGTGTAGTTCAATAGTCCCTGTTCACTAGACCAATGAATTCACTACTTTCTAATTAATTCCCATTTACTAAAACAAATGAATTCACTCCTCTAATGAAATCACTTGGCATACATGGACACCTTTTGTTGTAATGCATGGACATAGTCAAACACATTGACATATACACGAACACACATACACACATAGAGAAGAGCACGCACACACACCCATGCAAAAATTGTCACAATTGCAAACACAAGAAGTGTAATTTTTTTTGAAGCAAAAGCATGCTAAAAGTGAAGCAACAAAACGAAAAAAATAAAATGCACAAGGATAATAAATGCAAACCCCAAATAGAAGCAGAAACAAAACAAAACAAAACAAAAAAAGCAAAGAAGAAATTAAAAAGTAATGCAAATGAAAAATAATTCCTTTAGAAATTACATGCATATCATGCCCTATAAATTTTTAAACAACAAGAAGAAGAAAAAGTTGGACAAGAAAAAAACATGATTGAATGCACTTTCGTGTAACACTTCACCTAAAAAAAATTCTTTTAACAAATTTGTGTTCACCATCTCGTAATTTTTGAAGAATGAAAAATCATTGAGGACATGAAAGAGTGCGGAGGTAGAGAAAAATTAATGGAGAGAAAGAGGGAGCCTATTCAAAGCAAAAATGACAAAGGAACAAGATAATGAAGATAATGAAAATAATGAAACGAAAAAATGAATGAAAATTTGAAAGATAGAACCTTAAACCCAAAATTTATGGGCTAGCATGTTGTTTCTAACATTGCTACCAAATGAACTTATGAGCACAAGTGGCGAGCATGTGAGCATGATGAGTTCATGAACTTATGGATATTCTTTGGAATATTCATGCCATTTATACAAAATAGTCTCGCCACATGGATAAAATATTTTTCCACATGGAAAATATTTTCATTGACATGGTGGAATCTTTTTACCACATCAAATGGACATTCCTTCAATTTGAAGAAAAAATCCATGGAATTGTCTTGATGGTTCAACACATGGGCATTATAACTAATTTTTATTACACATGATCAATTTAAAGTTTCATTTTCACATAAATGATCTCCTATTGTTTCATCTCAAATAACAATATAATATTGTTGATGAAAGAGTAATCTTTCACATGCAATTCATTCCAACCATACATCTTCATATATAATAACTAAACTTTTTATTGCATTACATCAATTACTTCCCATACATATGCATATACATTAATCCTTATGTCTACATTTGCACACATTGTTATGTCAACAATGCTAGTGGGTGAATAGGTGAGTAGGTGAGCCTAAAAATATTCAAAAATATTCCATGCCATGCTATGGGATATTCCCGATATATATTTTTTCACATGACAAATTTTACATGATGTGTTAAAATATTCCATGACAAGTCATGGAATATTTTGCCATATCATGTGCATGATTTTCTAAGATTAACAATGGTTTATTGATTATGAACATGGGTTTGGCCAACAAAGCTTTTGAATGCAACATCATGTGAAGGTTTGAAGGCAAAATAAAATAAAAGGATGCATTTCATCATCCTTGGTGTAACCATTATTCCAAATGTCTAGGGCTCTTGAACAATTATAATATTTCCAAAACTATTAAAATGGGTGGAAACTGCATGGTCGAAAAATATTTGATGAAATTAAAATTTCAAAATTTTTAATTATTTGCCAAACATGTGTTGAAATAGCCAATGTAATATGATATTATACATAAAAGACAATATACATGGAATCACATTATGAATGTCAAAGGTTTTATTATTGATATTGGCCATGGCCTAAATGGAAATAAATTTATGAATAACATTAATGTATATTCATTAGAACAAAAAGAATGTACATTTCATAAGAGTGATTGATATAGTACATAGTAGAGAAAAAACTTTTAGGCCATAACTGGATTCTAAACTTCGTACATAGTTCAAACAACCACATCAAGCTTCATGAATGAAAAAATCAAAATTCGTCTAATGTGTAGATATAATTGCATGCTACTATCACTAAAATCCAAATGCTTTAGAGTGCATCAACAAATGTTAAACTTCATCCCAACTCCACATGCAATGATGAATGAAATCTTCCATGAGCCCACAAAACACAATCGTTTGCAAGACATGATACACATGTTTGAATTGCATGTATGCCCCATGGCCACCCAAAAAAGCTTCCAAGATTGCGACAAAGTCGACACATGAACATCCAAGGAAATTTTCAATAGTGACATCATATCGTTTGTCATAAAAAATAATACGATAAATTCATCCATACCCAAGTGGTGGGACATCAACAACGGGGAAAACAATGCATTGGAAAAGTAACATGATAGCCTCCCAATTGTTGTTGTGGTGTTGTGTTAATTTAAAGATGGAAGGCCATCTCACCTTCTTACCATCACGAGTTGTGGGCTAACAACTTGCATCAGACAACCTCACAAGACTATGGCAACTCACAATAGCACATGAGAATTGCTTGAACTAGAAGATTGGGAGCTAAATAAACTTAAAGCATTGTTTCTACATACGTGTTCAAAGGAAAACCTTGCTTTTAGAGTTGTTACCTCATTTTGAATTAAATTAACACCTTATTGGATGGGCCATATAGTTGGAACTATAGGCCTAGCAATTGTAAATTTTTGCATTGCATCATCGATGCAATAGCTCAAGTCATTGGGACAAAACCAATGCTTATGGTGCTCAAGTGATCTACTATGATATTACACCTAGAAACCTAAATAACATGGAGCAAAAATTCCACAGATAGATTTGTAAAGGTTGATCCTTGCTTTACATTCAGGGATGTTATTTTGTGAACATGTGAATATGAGTGGTGAGCACACGAGTGTGAACAAGTGAACCCGAGCCAATATTTTCAAGAACATCCTAATGACATTGACGAAATATTATTTCACACATGGGATGGAATGTTTGGTGATGTGGAAGAATATTCATGTGAAGGGGCTCATTCCCTCTTCACTAAGTGTGGAAGGTAGAACAAGGTATGTTATGTAATTAGGATGCTTCCTAAAATTGATCTTTCCACATTTCTCTAAAAAAATAATAATGGGCTGACCATGGGTAGTCTCTAGAGCACCAAGCTATTGGCTACCATAGGAGGGTAATAGCCAGTCCTTGAGTGGTGGGAATTAAAGGAGGAATAGACTATCAAATTACCCCTCCTGTAAGCTAGAGGGCAATGTTGTAGGTAGTAGGTAGAAGTTCGAAGGGAAAATAGTTGGTTGCCAAAGGTGTATAATAGAAGAGGGATTTCTTGAAGGTTACAAGTGGCAGGCAAAGTAACTAGAGAACCTACATGCATGGGGAAGAAGGGACATTAGTGGTAGAAAGGTTTGCAACCCCCTAGGACATATCCCAAGGGCATTGAAGTTATTATAAAATCAGTGAGGGTAACTATTCCTAAGTTCTCCCTCCCTTTTTCATATTGCTCCCTTTCGGCCTACGTTCTATTCCCTATTCCCTAGATGAAATTACTTATAGGAGGGTAGGTTTGGTCATAGACATTGGACCCCTATTTTCCTTATTTATTTTATGACCTTTTACTTACTACTTGAATAGTTGTAATAAAGTAAGCTAGGGAGGGTAGTTCTTTACATAAAGGAATAAGGTGTCGACCTTGTCCCCTAGTCTTACCCCCTAGAGGATGGTAATGATTGGAGGTCACAATTTTTGCCTTTAACAACCCTAAATGAAAAAACAAATCAATAATTTATAAGCAAATAAAAATTGTAAAATAACTCAGGGATGTTTGAACATTGACCTCCATGGTCTCACTTGCAGATGGCATGATGAATGCCTCCCTCACTTGTTCCTACAAAACAAATCAAGAACCATAAGATTTGGAAGGAAGATGAGAAAAAAATCATTTACAAAATTAAAGAAAGCGATAAATTGAAAGAAAAAAAGAAAAAACCCAAAGCTCAAGCTCAGGTTTCATTTTGGACCCAAGCTTGAGTTTGGGGTCTTTTTGCACAACCCATGAACATAAACAAAAAACGAGAAAAAAAACTTGAACTCAAACTCATGTTTTTCTTGAATCTCTTAGCTACTTTCGACATCAAAAGTAGCTTAGAGACGTTTGCAAAAAAATGAAAAAAAAAAACCCGAGCTCAAGCTCAAGTTTGATTTTGGATTTGAACTTGAACTTGGGTTCCACAACCCCAACCAAGCTACTTTTAACGCCCAAAGTACTTTGGCAATGTCTGCAAAACAAACAAGAAAAAAAGAAAACTCGAGTTCAAGCTTTGGTTTTAAAACCCCAACTTAGCTTGAGCTCGAGGTTTACAACCTCAACCGAGCTACTTTGGCATCAAAAGTAGTTTGGTGGTTCTTGTAAAGAAAAAATGAGCACCAACTTGAACTCAAGCTTGGGTTCTTCAAGCCCAATCAAGCTACTTTCGACATTGATAGTAGTTTAGTGATTCTTGGAAAATAAAACAGAAACATGAACCTACCTCAACTCTGGGTCCAAAATTGAACTTGAACTTGAGCTCAAATTCTTTTGGTCCAACTAAGTTCAATGAAACCTTTAGGAAAAAAAAAACAAAGCTTGAGTCCTATGCACCCTACTAAACTATTCTTAGCATCGAGAGTAGCCTAGTGGAAGCTATAAAACAAAAATAAATAAAAAGGAAGAACTCAAGTTCAAGTTCAAGTCTAATTTTAGACCTAAACTTGATTTCGAATTCTACACTCCCCACCGAGCTATTCTTGGCATTGAAAGTAATTCATTGAAAGTTGCAGACCAAAAATAAACAAAGAAAAAAAACTCGAGCTCAAGCTCGAGTTTTACATGCCCCATCGAGCTATTCTTAGCATCAAGACTAGCTTGACAACACTTGCATACACAACAAAACACATGGAAAAGAAAAAAAAGAAAAACTCGAGCTCAAACACGGGTCCAAAATCAGACCCGAACTTGAGCTCGAGTTTTCCATGCATTGAAAATGCGAGCGTTCCAAAACAACAAAGCAAAAAAACAACAAAAGGTGGGAAGGGAAAACATACATGGTTCTCTCATAGATGCTCAGGGACGGTCTTAGGAACTCTTGAGGTTTCAAATTAGACCCGAACTTGAGCTCAAATTTTTCATGTGCAGAAAATGTGAATGTTTAAGAAAAACAAGGCAAAGAAACAAGAAAAGGTAGGAAAGGAAAACATACTTGGCTCTTTTGGAGATGTTTAAGGATGGTTTTAGGAACTCTTGAGGTTTCCTCCTTCTCTCCTTCCTCCTACATCCACAATCTAATAAAAAAGAAGAAATGAAAACTAAAACCTTTTTATATACTCCTAAAAGCCTAAAATACTAATTAGTAGTTTCAAAAGGTTTATCGAATGTTTGTTGTTTTTTAACTTAATGTTGGTTTCATCATCTGTTGTTTCCTTGTTAAATCTTTTTCTTCCAACCTTTTAGAGAATTGGAAACAATGTTGACCCCCATATTAATTGAGAGTAGATTTTTATTCATAATTTCCTTTAATTGTAACTCCAAAAATACAATTGCAAGGTTCTACTACCTCTGAGATTGGATCGCATAGGTCTCATCAAAATTATCCCCACATGCTTGTGTATTGAGTTCTTCCTCAGCACCTAAAGTTTGAGTTTTTCCAAGAATCTAAAAGATTAGGCATATTATAATAGAAACAATTTGATGAAAGGATAATCACATTTTCAATGTTGAAACAAGATTCATGTGGACTCTTGGTATTCTCATCATGCTTCCACCAGCCCTTTTCACCATTGTAGATAATCTCTATTGTGCCTTTTTGTGTGTCCAATTGTGCCCTCTACATCTTGTTGTTTTCTCGGGAGCTTGCATGCTACTTAAAGTAACTCTTTGCATTTGGGAAATAATTGATCGAAACTTTTTTTTGTTCTATTTATAGTGTCTATCATAGGTTGGTTAAGGTTTTTTTATGGGTGTCTCCAAATTTTTGTCATTGCCGTGACCAAATTCTGGGACAAAAAGATTTTTTGTGTTCTTTGAAGTTGCTTTTGATAATCATATTATCAATTTCAAGAAATGTTTTATTTTTTCCATAATTGTTGCATTGAACACCTAACTTTCTGCTGACGATAACTAATTTGTCAATACTCTTTTTAGGAATTTCCTAATAACAAACTTGCTAGTACCTTTTCTAATAGTACCATAATAACTCCTTTCCATTTATTGAATATTTCATATTAGTTGTTGTTACAATTATAATTGTCATCGAATTTTGTGTATGTTTGTGGCCCAAGTGTGACATTCCATTATTTCCTAACATTATGTTATTATTCCATTTCTTTTTCTAAATATGTTGAAATATCATCAATTTTGTTTTCCTACTCTAGCACCTTATTTTTTAGCTTTAGGTTTAGGGTTTTTCAACTAGAATTATCAGTTGGTTATTTATGTCTAATGATAATTTGATATTGATTGGATCCCAATCAATTCCAAGTAATGCTTTTGTGTCAACTATTTTATTCCTTTCACATTTGTACAACCCATCTTTGATATGATTAACACATGTTCTACCTCAATAGTCAAGGCCAACAAAATTACTTGTGGGTAAGTTTGGGCATTCACCCTGATTTACTGACAACTATTAAAACATTGACATCAAGACATTAATACATGCTGGAACATTGGCAGCATTGGTTGCAAATTGGTTTCCCAAATTAAATGGTATCATTATTTTAAGGTATCCCTAAATATAGGACCTTGATATTATTAATTATTCATATCAAGATGAAAGAATGAGGAACATTTATCATGAGTTAGTAATTGTATAGTTGTAGGTTTTAATTTTCTTACGACCTCCGCGTGTTATTTCCAATAGATCCTTAGATCCTTAATGGTTTCTTTGTAGATCAAATCTCTTGGATTTCATATTTGGTTAAAAAATATCTAGGTGTGGCAGATGATAGAGCTGAAGGTATTTGAAAATTGTCATTGTCATTCATAACTTTTCCACTACAATCATGCTTGCATCTAATATTTGTTTTCCATGTCAACCCTGCCATCAATATGGTCTTATTTTAAATTTCATTTCCTTTTGTTTACTTATATATCATAAGGCCCATTTTCTCTCTCATTGGTATCATTTGTTTCACTTTTAACATGTTTGGTTTTTTCTTTTCTTGTTTCCTCCTTGTTCAAGTCGTGGTTGTCGCAACCCCACTTTGGCCAAGTGTGGGGGTGAAGCCCAACACTTGGAAAAGTTGGAGGTTGGGAGTCTTCCATGACTCCCGAATGTTTAGAGCTCAACAGCAAGGCCCAAAACACCTCGCATTGGGGTGTTTTTGGTGTCATTGAAAAGGTCTTGAAACGTAGATATCGAAAATGGCCTCGCATTGACAATTCGGACATCTGCAGCCCAAGTTATGGGCAAAAGAAGGGCTAGGAGTCAAACTGGCAGTTTGACTCCCGACCACTAAAAGTCGAGAATCGACCTCTTCCCGACGTCTCCTTGAAGAGTGCGACAGGGCGTTGGAAAGCTCTCGACGAGAGCTATAACATTGATTTAGGACTCGTCCCAAATCCGAGTTCGGGGCGAGGAGCTATGGCCGTTCAAAGTTCCGGGAGTCCAGCCGGGACACTTTCGGGACTCCATTTCA
>Ga0116229_10003308_pt1 | contig 26438 bp, 23 predicted proteins | sample S1TSphgellanicum_3_FD_87313 | JGI IMG/M metagenome (GOLD analysis project Ga0116229, IMG submission 87313) | Host-associated microbial communities from peat moss isolated from Minnesota, USA - S1T2_Fc - Sphagnum magellanicum MG | ecosystem: Host-associated > Plants > Peat moss > Unclassified... | reverse complement strand
CCCCCCCCCCCCCCCCCCCAATTATTGGGGGCCTGCATGTGTGTAAGTGGGGAAAAATTGTATTATGGGGGAGGAATTTTTGTTTTGAAAGCTATAGTGGCGAGCATCCATATGAAGGTTTAGTCAAATGTGGCTATAAACCAAATATGAAATATAAAATTTTAATTATCCTTTAGTATATTTGGCTACCAAACTGGAAACCAAATATAAGGATCTGGCGATTTGTATCTGATTGATAGTTTAGGTGTACACATGGTCAGTTTACAACATTTGGTAATGAGATTATTATCAATAATAAAAACACTCTTGAAAAAGGATCATTTTTAAAAAATTGATCTCTCAGAGCATCTCCTTACACTTTATTCATTATTATGCTCTTTTTTTTTTGTGATTTTTGAGACATAAACAATAAGAAAAACAATTGATGTGTAAAAAAAAAGGACATCAAAGTTAAGTGGAGGATGATCTGCTCTCATTGATTCTTTTCAAATTAGCGTTAGGGTTGATGATCATAATAAGTGATGATTTCAAAGACATACCAAAAGAAAAAGAAAAAAGGTTTGACACCCACTATTAAACTTAACTGGGAAATTAGGTAATGCAAGACTCATTTTTCATGAGACTGTAAGTCAAGTGTTAGCCAAAAACCCAAAAAATTCATGAGCTTATAACTCAAGCATTAGCCAAAAACAATCCAAAAACAAAATAAAAATTGGTCTGAGCCTCCCTCTCTTCTCTCTCTGTCTCTCTCTGTCTCTCTTCCTCTCTGGAATCTGATCTCTCTTCTTCAGCAACAACAGGAGCTGTAGCAACACACATACACACACACAAACACACACACATGCTGCAAGAAGAAGAAGAAGTTCATGATTCCACAAATGAAAAGCAGTACATAGTACTGGTACATAACTACTCCAGTGGAGTGAAAAGGATTCTTCACTAGTGAGGAGGAGGAGGTGGAAGAGGAGGAGGAGGTGGTGGTGGTGGTGGTGGTCCCTGGAGGAGGAGGTGGTTGCTGACATTTTTGTAGGAGTAGCTGGTTGGGGGAAGGTCCCACCAGTGAGTAGTGGAGAAGAGGAGGAGGAGGAGGAGGAGCTGGAGAATTAAGATGGGCAGTGTCGTTTTGCAGCTTGTGTAGCTAGTGTAGCTTACATGATCATCCAGCTTCAATGTGACAGACGGTGGGGGTGGAGGAGGGGGAAGTGCCTGCAGACCGGAAGCTAGCTAGGGTTCTTATATATTATGCTCAACTGTTGCAGGCAGATTGGTAATCTAGTGGTGCAGCAGCAGCAGCAGCTGGAGTGATCAGAGTGTCGTCGCAATCCTCGACCGGAAGTTGCAGAAGTTGTGAGGAGATTTGCATAACAATATCAGAAATCCAGACACTTGAAGAGTGCTGGAACTGCAGCTGCACATATTCATCAGTAGCTAGCTTGTAGTTTTGCAGTAGTATAATACTGGTGAGATCAGTCGATCATCAGGAAGGAAGGAAGGGTACTTGCAGTTGAGGTGCTTTGGCAGTAAACTGCAAATCGTGTCATGAGATTGCGGCAGCAGCTGATCAGCAGCCGCAGGTGGTCTAGTGAGCTGCCCGCCGCGGGCGCTGCTGGATCAGTTGGGTCGAGGATGAAACCGCGGCGTCCAGCTGATATGGGGAAAGTGTTGATGGGAATGGTCCTAGTGCAGCTTGTCATGGTGCTATCTCTGCTGCTCGACAGTACTCCTGTGGTCAAATGTGTGCAGGGAGCTCGTCATGTCGATGAGTCTCTCAAGCGCTCAGCTGCTTTTGCGCAGCCCGCGTCTTTGCAGAATGTGAGTAGAAATGTAGTCCAGTCCTCCAGCTGCCTTAGCTAGCTTCTTTTTGTTTGCATTCTTGCATCGATCATCTCATGGTTTGTGAACAAGTTGCTGCCAAGTTTACTACTGTTGCAGTGTAAGCAGAGCCTTCCTAGCTGATGACAGGAATCAGGAACAAGATTTCAGCAGCTGATGAATCCCGCTTTGCACATTGCTCATCTCATTTTCTTGTTGTTGTTGTTGTTGCTGCTGCTGCTCGCAGGTGATTCGTGTTGAACTCATACACAGAGATCACCCGGCTTCGCCTTTGAGTTCTTCTAGCGACGGAAGTGTGAAGAGCTTTCCGACCAGGTTTGCAGAGGCTGTAGAAAGGAGTTACTCTCGCGCGGCTTACTTCGCCACAAGAATGCGCAGCAGCAGCAGCAGCACCACCACCACCACCACCATCCCTGCTGCTCGCGCCGTCGGCTACACCCAAGAACAAAAGTTTGAAAGCGGAGTCTCAGCCGGCACGGGAGAATATCTCATGTCGCTGTCTCTGGGCACTCCTCCCCAGCAATTCGCCGCCATCGTCGATACTGGTAGTGACCTGAATTGGGTTCAGTGCTTGCCATGCAGAACCTGCTACCAACAGACCAGCAACAAGTTCGATCCTTCCAGATCTTCGACATACCGAGATGTTCCATGCGCAAACCAACTGTGCCAGGTACCAGACAATTTCAGCTGCAAGCTGCTCTTCTTCTTCTCCTTCTTGTTTGTTGCATTAGAACATCTTCTGCAAAATCCAATCCAATCCAGAAGAGTCCACTTCCCGAAAGCTTATACCTTTGAGTCTTGAAACTTTGGTGGGCTCATAACTCCCACATCTTAGCTCTGATCGAGTAGCTTCAAACAACAAAGTTGTAGGCCTTGAAGAGGTCTTTCCAACGACATATCACATGACATGACAATATGGTTTCCTGCACCGATGCAACTGTTTTTTTCTGCAGGCACTTCCGATTCAGAACTGTGTCTCCGCGACGTGTGATTACGAGTACGTGTATGGAGATCAGTCCAGCACATCTGGAGAATTAGCTTTCGATACCATCTCTCTTGCCAACGGAGGAGGAGCACCGGAAGGCATTCCCAATTTCGCTTTCGGATGTGGGCATGCGAATCAGGGAACATTTGCTGGTGCTGGCGGGCTTGTAGGACTAGGCCAAGGTCCAGTGTCACTAGTCTCTCAGCTGAGCTCCACCTCCACATTCCCTGACAGATTCTCCTACTGCTTGGTCAGCTTGAATGCCGCCACCACCACCACCAGTGCGCTTCTGTTTGGCAACGTGAACACAGTCGCTGGAATTCAGTACACTCCCATCATCAGAAACGCTGTGCACCCAACTTACTATTATGTGCAAATGGTGGGCATCAGTGTGGGTGGTGTTGATCTCGGCATCAATCCTTCCACTTTTGATGTCAATCCCTCCACTGGTGCTGGTGGCACCATTCTGGACTCTGGAACCACCATCTCTATGCTCACTCTGCCTGCTTACGAAGCTGTTCTTGAGGTAAGTCGATTTTTAAGGCACTGCTCATCAAACCTTGCAATATTTCACACTTTGTTTTCATGGGTGCATTGCAGCAGCTTAGAGTGGAATAATTATTTGTAGCTCTCCTGAATTCTTGCTCGGATCATCATTAACAGTTCCTTTGAGATTCTGGCTGTTGGGTCTTGGTGAAGAGCATGTCGATCTTCTTCCAAGCTCAGATCATCATCAACAGTTCCTTAGAGATTCTGGCTGTTGGGTCTTGGTGAAAAGCATGTCAGTCTTCTTCCAAGCTGTTCTGACTGGCATTATGATCTTGGTCAAGCATATCTTGATCATGATTCTGTCTGTTAATTGGTTGTTGTCAAAAACCTTCTTCTAACTGTTGTATTATGAACAACAATCTTCATCAAGCTGCTGCTGCTGCTGCTGCATCTTGATGATTCTGGCTGTTGTTGGGTCATGAGTATCTATCTATCTATGTATCTATCTTTGTTAATCTTAAGCAGATCAGCTTCTTTCTGACTGGAATTTATAGGATCTTCCTGGAGGAGTGAGCACGTCAATGAGATTCTCATCATGTCTCATTGACTGTTTCTTTGGCTGATCTTTCTGTGTGTCTTGTGATCTTTGGGGATGATGCTGACGATGATGGTGGTGGTGGTGGTGGTGATGATGATGATGTACTACAGGCTTTCCAGAGAGAAGTGGCATACCCGCTGACAGATGGGACTCCATATGGACTGGATCTGTGCTTCGACATTGCGGGAGTGACCAACCCTACTGTGCCAGACATGACGTTCCACTTCCAAGGGGGAGCCAACTTCTTGCTCCTGCCTGAGAATCTGTTTGCCATTGTTGATGCTTTGGACTCTGTCATGTGTATGGCTATGGCAGGCAGTGAAGGCTTCAGCATCATTGGCAACATCCAGCAACAAGACCATTTGGTGATCTACGACCGAGTTGCTCAGAGGATTGGCTTTGCCAATGCCAATTGTTAACCCCCAGGACTAAATGGCATTTCACCCACCAACTGACCTACCTACCTACCTACCTACCTACCTCCTTGGTTGAGCCTAAATCCGTTCAACTTTCATCCATTCAGTTGAGTATGAATTTGTTCGATCCACTGACTTTCTTTCATCTGCTCAACTGGTTGAGTCTGAATTCATTCAACCAACTTTCATCTGCTCATTTCGATTGTAGTCTGAATTTCATTCAGCCAATTTTTTTTCATCTGCTCCTTCAGTTGAATCTGAATTCAATCAGCCAACTTTTTCATCTGCTTGCTCATTCAGTTGAGTCTGAAATCATTCGGCCAACTTTTCCATCTGCTTGCTCATTTGGTTGAGTCTGAAATTCATTGGGCCCAAGTTTTTCATCTGCTTGCTCATTTGGGCAAGTCTGAAATTCATTCAGCCGACTTTTTCATCTACTCATTTGGTTGAGTCTGAACTCATTCAGCTGACATTTTCATCTGCTCAGTCAGTTGAGACTGAATTAGGTTTTGAGCTGACGGGGCAGTGGACTGCCTGGTGTTCAGTTCAAATTTAGGGTTTGAGTGACCTGGCAGCCAGCTCAGTTGAGGCTGAAATTAATCAGACTGTTAAGGCTGATCTGGCAGTCGGTTGGTCGGTCGGTTGAGTGTGAATTGGACTTTGAGCTGACAACAAGGTGCTTTTGTTGAGTCCGAATTAGAATTTTAAGCTGATCTAGTCCTCATTGGAGCTTTTACATTAGATTATAACCTGACCTGCTCAGTTGGGTCTAAATTAAAACTTTAAGCTGGGTCTGGATTAAGCTTAAGTTGAGTGGTTGAGTCTGAGTTAGATTTAAGTTGGGTTATGAATAGACCGAGCTTTCAGCATTTAGAACATTTGAACAATTTGGAAACAATCACAAATTCTCTTCCCCCCTGCTAGTTCATAAATTGTCATCATGTCCAATTTCACTCTTTTTTGTATTTTTCCCCTTAGTTTTGAGAAAATACATTCACTTATGAATCATGTTCTATGATGTGAAGGTCACATGGATTTGAGAGAGCTCTTAACCCTAAGAAGCTTAGGGTGAAGGGGTGGAATCTCTCACCTCAGTGACAATTAACATGTATATGTCATGATTTTAGCTCTTTTTCTATAGGATGAAGCACTTGGCAGTTTGTTTTGTCGATATTTTTGGGTTGGTTTTGGTAGCCTCTTTTAACTCCATAGCAACGAAAAAAGACATGGCATTCTTACAAATGACTATATCAATTTGTGACTTACACTATCCAATTTCATTCACTTTCTGACTACACTCAATTTGGGAATGAAACCAGTTCATTTGAACTAGTATAGCCTTTGTCGATGACCCAAGTGTGAGTTGATTACCCAACTAAAATTTTGCCTTCCAAAATCATTTTTTGTAATTTATTTGAATTTCCGAAAACCAAAAAAAAATCTACTCAAAATTCAATTCTCTCTCAAACTTTCAGTCTAAAAAATTTCAAATCACTGTAATTTATCTGAATTTCCAATGACCAAAGAAAAAACTACTCAACATTCAATTCTCTACTGCACCTTAGGTCTAAAAATTTTCAAATTACAAAAAATCTTAAATCACCTTCATAAAAGGTGTGGAAAACTTAATTTTGAAACTAAGCAATTCTTTTATTTTTAAAAAAATCATGTTCAACAGACACATTTTGGTCACTATTACGAGCTTTCAAATCATCATCAGAAGATTATGTCATATCAAATGATCAAGAAATTCACGTAATCTGTCCCTAGACCCAACGGTCATTCCATGTATGCGTTCCTCTTGCATGTGTGTATGTAATGCAAGAATCAAAATTAATTAACGACTGACTTGCTTTGTTCTTGTATTTTATTCATGCTTTGATTTCTTATGGGTTGGAATTGTAAGGGTTTAGGGGTTGGAGATGTTTAGGGTTTAAGGGTTATGTGTCAAGGTTAACAATGTGGTTCAAAGCTTTGATGTGTTGTATATGCAATTCTTGCATGATGATCTCATAAGAGTGTGAGTATCCTTGCATTGTCGAGTCATGTGAAGTCCATTATAGAAACTTAGAAAGATTCAATTGAACTTCTTCGTCATGGTAATCAAAATGTGTTTTCAATTTTGATGATGAGAAATTTTTCAGGAATTGGTATATAGGTGAATTTTTTGGAATATTTCAATATGATCATCCTCAAACAATTCTAGAAATAATTTCTATCACATCATCGTTCATGGCATTAATCATGTCTTTAAACAATTGTTCTATCATATGATTGTCCTCAAACAATTCTAGAAATAATTTCTATCACATTGTCGTTCATGGCATTAACCATGTCCTTAAACAATTGTTCTATCATATGTGATTATCCTCAAACAATTTCTATTAACAATTTTTTATCATGTTCAACAAACACACATGGTTATTATGTTAAGATTTATGGCTTCAATATGAGAAGCATGAAGTATTCAACCTGGTTTTTTTTTTTTTTTTTTTTAATATTTTTTTTTTAAATATAAAAAAAAAGAAATAATAAACTTGGTTTTTTTTTTTTTTTTTTTCAATATTGTGATGATGTTCATGCATAAAATGAATGAACCAAATTTGGCTATAAACAAAATATGAAAGTCAAAATTTTAAGATTTCTTTCTACATTTATGGCTACATATTATAGCTTGATATGTAATCTGATGATTTTTAAAAAAAAATTTGAAATTTGGCAACTAGAAAACCCAAAAAAAATTCCTTGATTTTTGCCATTTTGAAAAAAATAAAAATCATCAAATGGCAAAAATTCAAGCCAAAAAAATTCTGAGTCAATCCCTGCCAGTGACACAGTATCAATGTTTCTCTTTTAGTTTGAAATTTTGTGATGTAGCCCCAGTGGCTGTAGCCATAAGATAATTTAGCCAAATTTGGCTATAAACAAAATATGAAAATTTAAAAAAAAGAAATTAAGCATCCTTCTATATTTTTGGGTTATCTAGCTAGTACCGTGGATGCAGAATCTGGTGAATCTTTAAAGAATTAAAATTTTGCCAAATTTGGTGGTCGATTAGAAACCCCAAAATGTCCTTCCTCTCTCCTTTTGTTGGGGCACTTTTGAAAGGATTTTATTTTTTTTAATGAATATAATAATAAGCGGCAATGACTTGCAAGTGACAATTTGTTAAATATTCTGTCGTTTTGTCTACAAGAGTATCAATCTCAAATCATTTTGTCTGTGAAAAGTGTTTGCCTCACATGCAGTTTACACTTTTGAAAACGTTGTAAATTTGCATCATTGAACCTGACACGGTATATAATAAATTGGAAAACTGAGTTATGGCAATAATTGGGTAGTCGAGCAAAGGAAGAGAGTTCAAAGTTCAAATGAAGGTTTTCCACAAGCAGCCCTTTTTTGTGCTGGCTATGTATAGCCAAAAAGCACCCCAAAAAAAAATTAAAAAATCAAGGAAAAACTTTGCTGAGAAATGATTTTTTTTTTGAGATTTTCAGTAGCCAGAATTCAACCAAATTTTAAGAAAAATTGTCAGATTTCTATACATGGTTCAAGAAGAGTAGCCAAAAACAAAGAATGATGGTTTTTTTTTTTTCATATTGAGCTTGTAGCCAAATTTGGCTAAGTCTTCCTATGAACGATTCCACTTTGAGGACCACATCACAAAATTTTTGCTCAAGAGAAAAAAGAAACCCATTGTTGTGAAGTTCTTCGTTTTGTGAAAACAAAACCTTCAGTTTTGTTTTTGACTAGAAATTTGGTTAGAAATTAAATGGGAGATTTTTGTAGTAAGTACAACACAAAACCCACCAACAATCAATCATGGTTCAATAATAATGCATGAAACCCTAAAAGGCATACCAAAGTGTTGAAACCACACAAGGCTTGATTAGTCTTTGGACTTTTCAAGGGAAGAAAGAATGGGTAAGCTAACCATGATTTATTTTTTACTACACCCATTGAACCCTAGCTTTTATCTCAGTTCTCCAAATTAAGAGCTCTCCTTTGAGCTCTTTCTTTTGATCAAACCAATTGATTTGTCCTTGAGTCATAAAAATTTTAAATAAATTTTTTAAAAATTATTTTAAAATAATAAATTTTATTATAAAAAAAAAAGAAACAGACCAACACTAGTTTTTATCATAGGACCAGTGCTGGTTCACCCACAGCTTCAGGATCTCCAATTCTTACATTGAATGAATTGGGGATTTGTGAAGCCACAATTTTGCAGTGCAGTGGAGGCAGCCCACTCCTGAGCTTGTTCTTTTTTGGCAGGTCATACAAGTGAGCAGAAGAACTCCACAACAAAGTACACCCAAAATTTAGATCAATGGTTTTTGGTACCAACCAATGCAGGAAAAAAACCCTAACCCTAACCCTAAAATTTCACACATCTTGTTGTGGTTCAATAGGTATAAAATTTTCTTTTGGGGTTTCATGCATTTGAAAAAGTGGATGATTTGGGAATCATCATAGCCAAGGATTTTTATTTTCTTCTCTTTTGCCCATGTTTTTTTTCTTCTTCTAATTGCCCTAATACGTGGACAAGTCGACTTTTTTGCACAACATGAAACTTGGTGGAAACCGATGACAAGTGGACTTTTTGCACAACATGAGGAAAATTGGTGGAAATAGGTGGACAAGTGGTCTTTTTATATGGGTTTTAGGGTTTAGGACAAGTGGGTTTAGGGTTTAGGGTTTAGGACAAGTGGGTTTAAGGTTTAGGGTTTTGGACAACACAAATCTTTGGTAAAAATAGGTGGAAGAATTGATAGTAAAAAAAGAAGCCTTCCGAGATGATGAAAACTTGTTAATCATCAATAAAAACAAAGCACCCTAAGAAGGGAAAGAAAAAGGTGCAAGATGAAAGAACCCAAGTCCTTGCAAAACGAAGAATCCTCCAAAGAGGGGAGAGAAGAAATACAAGATGGAAAAACCCCAAGTCCTAGCAAACGAAGAATCCTCCAAAGAATGTGGATTGCTAAGGGAACGGGGGAACAAATCAAGTACCCAAAGGTTAGTGACTTATTTAGGCTACCTACCCTCATATCTATGGGTGGATGGGAAGGAGACTTTTAGGGTTTAGGGCTTGGGGGTATTTAGGGGTATTAAAAGGTATGAAAGGGTCTACCCAACTTCCAAAGGGTATGTCTAGGTCTTAGGGAGTCTATGTAAGGTCCTAGGGTTTGTCTAAGGCTTTAGAAGGTCTTTTGAAAATGTTGATTTAGGGTTTGTTTAAGGGTCGTAAGGTTTGTCTATGGTTTTAAAAGGTCTTAGAGGGTTTGTTTTGGGTCTGTGTAAAGGTCTTAGGGTGTCTGTTTAGGGTCATAATGTCTGTCTAGGGTGTTAGAGGGTTTTCTTTTTCTTTTTTTTTGGGTTGGGGGAGTGGGGGTTGGGTTTTTAAGATGGCTTCAATAATGATGCTATTTTAGTACTGTCTTCTTTTGGCTCTAAAAGATGACTTCTTTGTTGACTAGGTTAGAACTTAGGAGTGGAGTTTTTTTTAATTAATTTAATTATTTTTATTTTTAAATAATATAATTTAAAAAAATTTAAATAAATTTTTATTTAAATATAAATTTTTAAATTATTTTAATATCAAAATATTGGCAAAATTATTTTCCCCAAAAATTAGCAAAACTAGGCTAAGCTAGTCCAATTTACACAATAAGGGGGGGGGAAATTCTCCAAATTTTTCCCAATTTCTTTTTTCTATAAAAACCACAAAAAAAATTTGGAAAAAAAATCACTAGTTAGGAGTGTTGTAAACTGTAAACGTTGTTTTTTGCATTTTTAGTAGACCGAAAAACCCCCCAAAAATTCATTCCCCCAGTCCACTTTGGTCGCCCCAGTCCACTTTGTTAACCCCAGTCCCACTTTGGTCACCACTTTTGGTTAAGAGTGCAAACCTTTTTCTTTTGCATTTTAACAGACAGAAAATCCACCCAAAATTAATTCATTCATCCATTCGTGACCTTCTTGCTCTACAGTCCACTTTGGTCGACCCGGTCTACTTTACTCCCCACTAGAACCAGTCCGTCGGATTCTTTCCAACGCGGGATCCGGTTAGTGCGCGTGACGGGAAAGTGCAGAAGCCAGGCCTCGCTCGCTCGCTGCCTCCCTCCCTTCGCTAGCTCGATCCTGAGCTCGCGCGACTAGAGAGATGGCGAATGCCAAAGGCGGCGTGCTCATCTTCTTCTTCCGATGAATCTCTTGTTTGCAGATCTGAGAAATAGCGCGACAACATCTCAAAAATCCAAACATCTTCGTCAGCTTTCCTGCATCAACCAGCTGCTTCTCGCTTCCAACGTAAGTAGTAGATCCCAACTCGAAGAACCAAATAGAGAATGTAACACACTAGTCTCAGTAAATCCTGTAGCTGAATCTGTTCCTATTCAACATCCTCGTTGCTGATCTCATGCTTACTTTGCCCTGTTCTGGCAGACACGGCCGGCTTTTGTAGAAAGCCAAAAAAGGAAGTAGAAGAAGAAGAAGAAGAAGAAGAAGAAGGGGGAAAAAAAGACACAAGGGTGGATTGTATTGGGTTGGTGTTGTTGTTGTTGTTGTTGTTGTTTTTAATTTTTGGGGGGGCGGGCTGTTGGGTTTGGCTTGGTGTTGTTGCTGTTTTCCAAGGCCAATAAATCCTTTGGGTTTCAGAATTTCTGTGTTTTTTTTTTTTTTTTCCTTTGCCTTGATGGATTTGATTCATGGGTACTTAGCCGTTTGTTTGTCAGTTTTTGGCACTTGGGAGGAGATTTTTTGCATTGCTTGCTTTCTCTCCAGATTTTGAAACATTCCTTCTTCAACTTTGTATGCAAGCTGCTTTGATCCTGATCTGTGATCTCTCGTGGGTTTTGATATTCTTCTTCTTCCTTTTGGAATGTGTTTTTCAGCAGTGTTGATGACAGCTTGCCTCGGATTGCGTGGTGAGAGGAAAGAGCAAGGTTTTTGTCTTTGTATATTGGTATTGCTTTGGACCAAAGTCTTCTTCGGATTGGGAGCTTCACATGAGAGCTTGAATGGAATGGCAACGTTGCGCAAGAAGAGATGGATCAGCAGCATCAGCTGCCTAGGGTTTCTTCTGCTGCTTTGATGCGAGTTTCAAAGACAAAACTCCTTGTGCAGCAACAGCCTTTTCAGTGCAGCAGCAGCAGCAGCAGCGAGGAGTTGGAGTTGTCTTCTTCTCTACGATGATGACGAGCTCAACGGACAGAGTCTCGATCATGCGGGAAGGGGAAAGAGCGAAGCTCATGATGGCAGAAGACGATGCAGCAGCAGCAGCAGCTGCTCCTTCTTCTCATTCAGCTGTGTATATTCCCCTGCAATCACAAGATCTCCATAGCCGAACTGCAGCAGCAGAACAACAACAACTGTCTGCTGCTGCACCTGCAAGTTTCAACCCTAATCTTTCGCGACCCGTCTCTGGTCCTTACGTCTCTCTAGCCTCCTCTGACTATCCTTCCCGCAACTTCAATGGGCAGCAAATCGAATCCTTGGACGAAGTTCCCTTGGTGGTTTTAAGTCACACTCTGGACGAAGAAGAAGAAGAAGATCCTGCTACTGATCATCATCATCCTTCTTCTTCTTCTTTTGGTCCTTTTTCACCCAAGAAGAAAACAGCTCCAGTCTCTTCAGGCTCTTCTTTTGCCTCTGGTTACAGACAGCGCAGTGGCTGGTCTTTATGCTCCATTGGGTCTGCAAGTGTCATTCTGTTGATTGTATTGAGCTTGGTTGTGGGAATTCCCATTGCCATCATTGCCAGGAGAGCATCCACTGAAGCACAGGAGCATGATGCATCTTGGGTGGATCCAAATGCAACGCAGCATCGAACTGCCTTCCATTTTCAGCCAGAACAAAACTGGATGAATGGTCAGTCTCTCTTGCCCTCTCTTGCTGTGTGTGTGTGTGTGTATGTGTCTCTCTGGGTCTGTCTCTGTGTCTGTCTCTCTGTTTCCATGTATCTTCCAAGAGTTTGTGCAAGTGAGGAAGCCTGGGAAGAGTTTTGAAAAACAATGAAACCCAAAATTCATTGTGGCAGGATTTGGCAAGAGAAGAGAAAATGTGAAAGCCATGTTTGAGGCAGAGAAAATCATAAAAAAGACCTCCCTTGAGATCCTAAAATATTAGTTTCTTTGAATGAAATTTTTTAAAAATAAAAATAAAAATCCTGAACCCTAGAGTTTTTTTTTTTTTTTTTTGAACAAACAAGCTCAAGAAACTATTTTGGTTTCTAGATTAGTGATGGTCGTGTACTCCTCTTGGTTCACAGTCCCATGTTCTCTTTAGGTATATGTTTGATTTGTAGCACCTTCAGAAATCCCTTCCTTCTTCATCAGTCTGTGAAGGTTAGGTTACGCTCTGCTGCTAGGCACTTGGCTTAGAGTCTGTACTAAGTTGTTTTGTTCATGTGGGTGAGATGGAGAGAGAATTTTTTTTCTGTTCCATATTTCTTAGACTCTGTGAGCCTTTGTAGAATTTCTTGATATGGTTCTTTTGCTGCTAACCCATCGTTCAAGACTCTGAAGAGACAAAAGAGTTGGTGAAAGCAAAATGGTGGTTTCCTGTGAATCTTTTGGGAATCTGATTTGGGAACTTTGGCTGATTGGGGGGTGGAAATGGGAAAACCACTCAATGGTTGTCATGGATCAAACAAATAGATCCAAATGGTCAGTAATCATTCACAACCCTGTACCCTTTTTCTTGGCTACTCTTGCAAGCAAGAACATAGGCTCCATTTTGCAAAAACAGAGCCTCACATTTCCCCAACTTTGCAGCAAACTCAGAATTTGAGATTTAACTACTTCTGCTTTCCTGCTTATCTGATATGATGTTCAAGTCAGATTGGGTTTGTATACACGCAGTCATTGATTTGAGAAAGGACAAATGTGTGGTTTGATATTGAGCAAAGTTCAATTTGGCAGGTACTATGCAGAAATCAAATTGAAGAGAAACTAAATGGCATACATAGGAACATGGGAGATGCATCTTTTCCTGAACTTCTTTCTCTTTTTTGTTTGTCATTCACAGGTCCAATGTATTATATGGGTTTCTATCATCTTTTCTACCAGTACAATCCTCTAGGACCAACCTGGGGGAGGATCGTGTGGGGCCATGCTGTATCCACAGATCTTATTCATTGGCAGCATTTAGAGATAGCCTTGGATGCCGATCACTGGTACGATGAGAAGGGCGTTTGGTCAGGTTCAGGCTCCTTCTTGGAAGATGGCACTCCCGTGTTGATTTACACGGGTTGGTCAAACACTTCCACTCAGACTCAGAACATGGCTCTCCCTGCTGATAAAACTGATCCTCTTCTTCGACAATGGGTTAAGGTTAGCATAACTCTTGGACATTTTTTGGTGTTTTTTTCTTCTTCCTCTTTTCCTCTCAAAGTAGTGAGTAGATATATGTTCTAAATTATGTATGTTGTAAATTATATATATTTTATTTCTTATGTGACTCAGGAAGAGAGGGTCACGAGGTTTATTAGGGGGGGTGATGTGATTGTTGTTCTTGCTTTCTTGTTTTGAAGGTTCCCCAAAATCCAATTGCTGTGGCTCCTCCGGGATTCAGTAGTGATAAATTTCGGGATCCCACGACTGCTTGGAAAGGCCCAGACGGAGAATGGAGAATTTTAGTGGGTTCGAGTGAAGGTGAAGATAATAGAGATGGAACTGCTCTCTTGTACAAGAGCAAGAATTTTTCCACCTGGCAATTTTCCCAGCCCTTGCACTCTGTGAATGGCACAGGCATGTGGGAATGCCCAGATTTTTTTCCTGTGCGACTCTCTGGAAAGTTGGGAGTAGAACCATCATCACTTGGGCCTGGCGTGAAACACGTTCTTAAAATCAGCTCTGAGGATAAAAAGCATGACTATTATGTGGTTGGGAATTACTCAATTGAGACTGATACTTTTGTCCCAGATAGCCCTCAGCTGGATGCTGGTCTTGGACTCCGCTATGATTATGGCAAACTCTATGCATCCAAAACTTTCTTTGATCAGTTTACCAGTCGCCGTATTAATTTTGGCTGGATCAATGAGTCCGACAGTGAGGAAGCAGATGTCAGTAAGGGATGGGCTTCGATCATGGTACTGCTCAAAGCATGCACCTGTATCTTTGGGTTTTCTGTTCCTGGTGCTCATGTTTTATACCTGGTTATGTAGAAGAGAAGGGCTGCTTATTATTATGACCTTGTGCACAACACATGCTACAGAATATTTATATGATAGCTTGGGTGCAGGGGATACCAAGAAAGATTTGGTTGGATGTGAATGCCCCAACCGATTTGTTACAATGGCCAGTGGAGGAAGTGGAAAAGCTCCGAATCAGCAATGTTTCACGGGAAAATTTTACGTTGGGTGCAGGTTCAGTTGTGCCACTGGAAGGTGTAATAGGTGTTCAGGTGTGAGAAAGACCTGTGCTGGACTCTAAAAACCCAGTTTCAAGTATATAATAACTCGGTGTTTTCTAACTTAGTTTCTTGTCTGCTTATTTTTACAAGTGATTTTTTTCCTGGGTAACAGATGAAATCATGCTGCAAAGAAGATTCCTAGAGGAATTATGAAAACCACAATTTATTCTGTTCTGTATGATCCCATTCCCTCACTGAACACATTTTCACTTGTTGGATGTTTGTGTAGCTTGATATAGAAGTATCGTTTGAATTGCCAGACATGGGTCAAGCACCCACACCGACTGAACTTCTTGCAGAATCAGGGCAATCAGTTTGCAAGAGAACTGGAGCTGAATTAAACGTTCTTGGGCCATTTGGACTCCTAGTTTTGGCAACAGAGGATCTTCTGGAACAAACGGCTGTCTATTTTCAGTTTGTGCAATCTAAAGAAGGTTGGAGAACTCTATTTTGTAGTGACCAGAGCCAATCGTCTTTGGACCCTTATGTGGACACAACTACTTATGGCACCTATGTTCGTGTCTCTGAATTTGATCCACTTCTGTCCTTGCGTATCCTGGTAAGTCTCACATCATGAACATTAGAAGTGCCTTGTGGAGAAAGATTAGAGCAATTACTAAAAACTTTAATTGGGTATTTTGTTGGCTTGCAAATACATAATACATTTTATGTTTATACCCTAAACCCAACCAAAACAAGGATATTTGCCTGACAATAGATTTGTCTAGGAGGAAAAAAGTTTGTTAATGTGCAAGGATTGGGGTGACTGCAGGTGGATCACTCAGTTGTGGAAAGCTTTGCACAAGGAGGCAGAGCAGTTATCACTTCTCGGGTATATCCAAAACATGCCTTAGATAGTTCTGCACGCATATTTTTGTTCAATAATGGTACACAGAACATCACAACCCACCATATCAACGTTTGGAATATGAATGGCGTGAAAATGACCAATTTCAATTAGGCAATCCCTTTTAATTGCTCAAATTGAGCTAAGGTATAATATAGGACACAAGATTGGGTTAACAAAGTATACTTGCATTTTTATCTGCTGAACTTTCCCATCCCACCAGTTACTATTTTGTTAGTCAATGTATCTTCCTGGAATGGAGGGCAGATATGCTATGCAGTTGGCTTTTAGCTTTGGTATACAGGAAAGGATACCTCTTTCAACTTCTAGGAATCATTAAATGTAGCTGGTATTTTAGCATATTTATAGGTGCAGTGTACGTGTAAAAAGTGTGCAAGGCCAAAATGTTAGTGTAATTTTTTTAAAGGAAATATATGCCTTTTCAGGACCCTTTCTAGTCTCTTGCCTTTTATTTTGGATAAACTCAGGCAATGCTGCAGATGAAGTTGCTGAGGAATTGTCCCAAGTCCTGTTCACGGAAGCTAAGAACCCTCACCTAGGTATTTGTTGGGGAATTACAGTGATTCACATTAGAGTTGCTTTGATTTCATGGCATGTTTCCAGCTTTGGGAGAAGAACACTGGTAATGGCAGTTTAGCTTATGTAAGGTTTAGTGTTTAGGGTTGGTCATCTTCTGCTTTCATGACATGTCTGAGATTGGGAGGATTTCACACCTAAAAGTAGGTGTAATTTTCTGATGGATCTTACACCGATAAGTAAGCATAATTTCTCTCCCACTCTTAAGGAATAGTTGTAACAACACTACCCATTTCTTACATTTGTGGATGCAAGGTACCATCCGAATACATTAGGAAGTGCATATTCTGTGAGTGCTTTCCATTCTGACAACTTCCAAATGAGCAGTTTATTGAGTTTGCCCAATGATCTCACTTTGGGTTGGGTGGGTTAGCTAGATTGAACACGGTCATGAGTCTTATGATGAGAGTCCAGTCTTTGGACATGAACTTTTGAGAATAACTATTTTTGTTTGGTGGTGAAACCGAATTTGAAACTACAAATAAAACTTTTAGTGGGAAAAAAGGGTCAGCTTCTTTGTTATATTGTGTTGAGTAGGAGAGAATGGTGAAGCTGAAAGACATACAAAAAAGAACTCAGAGAAGTTGACATGGGGTGAAAGCTCCAGTAGATGATGTGAAAGTTGAAGATGGCTCCTTGAACCCCATTGGTGAGAAGTTTGCTAAAAGTTTGTGTTTGTTGCAAATGTGCTTAACTTTATAAAAACAGAAAACATAGAGGAAATGAAAGGACATGAGCAGGGAATTTTTTTTTCAATTGTGTGAGGCTAATAAGTGGCAATGGATGTTTTTAAAAACATCAAATTTAGTTGATATTGCACTGAAAAATCAGAAACCTCCAAAACTTTCCCAAAAAAAGTCGTTGCCAAAGAAACCATGGTACTAGGAGGTATGCTGATCATGGTATCTCTCATGCTTTGCCTTCATCCTTACTGAAATTGCAAAGTTTTGTGTGCAAGTTGAGCAAACAAGCAGATATGTTCATTTGGGATCCACAGTAACAATATCCACAAGGATACAGACCATCTACAAAGAGAAAGATGGACACACAAACAGGCTACAACTGCATAAAACAACTTCACCGAAAGCATGATGGAAAGAATTTGCAAGCCAATATAATACAAGTTTGTCACTGAATTTTGCAGCCAAAATACTAGGCATCTCTACATTTACAGGTAACCTTCAAAAACAACCAGAATAGAAGTGTTGCACCTGGTATGATTCCAGAGTTTCAATGGGCAATCCTAAAATCAATTCAACCTAAATTACTTGCATCGAATCTCTTTGCATTACAATGTGACAGCAGCACAAAAGTCATGTCCTCCATTTCCCATTCCAATTCATGACATTTGAACTACTTGTTCTGATATTAAATGGCTTCATTCCTAATGGTTATTGTGCAGATGGACCCGGTAAACCAATGAGCTGAGAACATCATCAAGCTTGTTAATCATGGGATCATGTGCCTATTTTAAGCTTGGATCCAAGTGAACAACCACCTATTTCACCTTCTACCTCTTTGACAAAACATACAGAAAGAAAGTCCTGTAACACCCAGGTTACAATGCCGCCTTCTTGTTGCCCAAGCATGAAACATGGGCAAGTAGTAACTTCTCATTGGTAAAGCAGCAATCATTGCATAAAACCTTTTGGTCTCAAGCAAAGCACATACATTTTCTAAAGCACAGGTGTTTCTACTCTGGCCATCCATTCCATGGTAAACTCCCATATACAAGTAGGAAAATATACATTAGTGCACATCACTATGATGATTGAACACATTTTCTACTTTCAACAAATCCCATCCAACAAAAAGCATATGGAGTTGAATTTGAACTGCAGTTGTCATTGAATCAGACATGCACATACTTGCAACGATTGTCCATCATTGTTATCATCATCTGAGTCATCTGAATCACTGACACAAATCCATCCACAAACACACAAAGCACTGATATCAAGCCATTGCATATTGAAAATGACAGTTTTGTGGTCACAAATGATGATCAGGAATTCTGAGTTCAATGAGATGACACACTAATAATGCTCATGACTTAAGAACACATCACACCCAGAAATTCTGGATTGCAACATCTCATACTGTCGACCTGAAATAACACTCTAACATGCTTTCTAAACATAGTCAAAGAGCAAAGGGAAAAGAATGAAAGTTGCAAATATGAAATTGAAAATATTCTTATCCACGCCCTATATAGAGCTTTTTATCCTTTCAGCAGAGCATCAATTGCATATGAATCATGCAGTTTTAACATTCCTTAAGCATGTAGAAACTGTGCAAGCCATAAATGTGCAAACAATAGCTTCCATCATATGCTATGCTCCTGCCCAACATTGGAACCTTGAGATCATCCCATTCTAATGCCATCAAGCAAATTAATACCACCCAGTTGCAGCACATGATGGCAGCTTCACCATATCAGCCAGCAACTTCACAGGAGGCCACCTCAAATATGATATAGAGATTGAAGCTTGTCTACTACAGTCTTGGATCCATTTTCTTGTGCTAGCCTTAATCATAAGGTCACTTTCAAAGGTTGCTGTAATTAGATCAAAAGCAACTTGATCTTCAGAGCAGTTTGCAAGCTTTCAAGCTTCATCATGATGTTTTTGGCAAACCCTAACATGATTTTTTTTCTCATTGCTCCATTCATGATGAAAGGTGATGAGAGTCCAAAGGTATCCCTGAAGAAGGCAAGAAGCACACTGGTAACATGGTTCATGTTTGGGTGGTTTGCCAGTAAACCCTTGCTGAAGGTAAGGTTTCCAAAAGAGACATGCAGAAAGTACAGCGCCAAATTGGAAACAAGAAGGGGCCATTCATTGATGCAGAACTCACCTTTGGAAAAGAGGGTTAAAATTTTCTGGCAGTGAGAGAGAGAGAGAGAGAGAGAAGAGGGAAAGCAAATCAGAAAATAATGTCAAAACCTTTCAAAAATAGGGTTCAATCAGCAGCAGCAGCAGCAGCAGCAGGGAGAGAGAAGAAGAAATAAAAAGTCTTTTTGCTTGCCACAAGGGGCAGGTTTCCTTCCACAAGGGTATTGATTTATGTAAATGAGTGAGAGAAAATAGAAAGAGTATATGAGTGTCCATGCATGCATATATGGGTCATTCAACCCTCAAGAACTTCTTGTATCAAGTCCTTGACCGAAAGTCATAATCAATGCACTTTCATTGCAAAAGAAAGAAAGAGAAAGAGAAAAGAGTGTGCATAGGTAGGTACCTGGGTTCAAACTCAAGGATTTGTGTCAAGTCCTTGCCACAATCATCAATCCATTGCACTTTGCGTTCACGTTTCTTCTGTCGGTGGTTCGCAACAGCCGCCTCATCACCAGCACCCGAATCTGGACCCTCCTCCTCCTCGCCCTTGGCTTTTGCTACCTCGGGACGCACAGGCATTGAAACCCTAACCCTAACCCTATTGCTTTTGGAACCATCGCGACCCTGGAGAGATGGCGGAAGAGAGGACTTGTGTTTGAGGTTACTCTTGAGAGAAGGATGCGATATATGGCCATTGGATTGATCAAGAGGCTCATGTCCTACAATGGCAAGAACCGGCAGAGGTGGTGCGGAGTGAGCCATGGCAGCAGCATCATCCCTCCGTGAGCGGCAGGAGGAATCCTTGAGAGGCTTGTGGCAACAGTAGCAGCAGCAGCAGGAGGAACAACGACCCGGCAAAGCGGTCGATGCACACCCACTGTGCGCTTCCTTTTCAGAAGCCAGTGAGTGGAGCTTTTCTCCACCCTTACGATGATGTCCTTCAGGCCGAGCATGAGATCCTCAACTCAAGGCCCTCTCACCTGACTGACGAAAAGCTTCAAGCTGTACCCATCTTCTTCGGCGTACTCACAGGCATGGGAAAACGAGTCCTAATGCTCTGGAACTAACAACTGTGGTCTCATCTGTGATCATCATCGGTCTTTAGCAGAGGAGAGAAAAGCCTCAATTGCACATTTCTTCGTCTCTTCTCATCGCAAGCCACCTGATGCCAAAATGAGATTTGGTTATGACGCAACAATGAGAGGAAGAGCGCAACAGAAAGGAAACAGAAGAGCGAGCTTCATGAAGCTCCTTGATTGAAGAGCAGCGCCCACCAACAACCATCGAACCTTTATCCCAAAATGCTTTCACAATCTCTGCACGGTACCAGGCGAGAGATTGGTCGTTGGAAAGACAATTGCGGAGACAAAAAAAAAACAAAGGTAGACGGGAGGATTCAGAAAATGAGCACACGGAAGAGGCAGCTCGGGCAAAGAATATGGAGCTTGGAAACAACACACTGCGATGAGAACGCGCAGCAGAACAGAAGGCTATGGAGAAAGAACCAAACGCTTTGGGACCTTAGCTATAGGTCCTATATGAGTTCCCTAGGCCCTTTGTTCCGGCCCTTACACCATTCACACTTGGAGGTAAGACAGAAGTAAACGACTTATTTAAATTATTAAATCTAAATTATAATTATTAAAACCCATCTAAATTATTAAATGTTGGGTAACTGATTTAATCAAATACCTTTATATTATTTTATTTTATTTTTTGAGTTGTCACTTGCCTTTTTGTATCACAAGGTATCATATCACTATGAAATTTTTAAAACAATTCATATGACTAATTTTTTTAAATGAAATTTGTTTGATAAACATACAAATAATTAGCTTCAATTCCTTTAAATTTTATTTAAATGAGATTCTTAAAAAATTGGATTTGAAATATTATGCAAAAATAAATTAAAATAAAACACATCAATTTTAAAGATAAATTAAATTTTTAATATAAAATTCGTTATAAATGAGATATAAATGTTTTAAATTAATTTGGTCTTATTTAGAAAACTTCAATAAGGCTTTGATGAAGATTTATTAACAAAAATCATAATAAATTAATTTTTGATTAATTTTTTATGAGAGATCATAAGGTGTAAGAAGGGCCAAGGATCTTACACCTACAAGTAGGCCTAAGATCCCTCCCACTCTTAAGGAGTCTGCATAATATCCCTCCTCTTTTCTAGAAAGGATAATTCATGATATAATGTGCCCTCCAAATACACTACGAAATTCCTCTGAATTCTTTCCATCTTAAACTAGATGAGCAACCTTGCTGAATTGAACCCGAGAAGGAAAAACTGATTTGCAAGATAAATAAATAAACAAATAAAGATTAAAAGACAAGCATCAAACCTCCTCTATAATCGTGAGGCAGAAGGCAAAAGAAACCACCCTCAGTTCTGTCCAATCACCTTAAAAAATTCTAGTTCTATTAAAAAACTGAATGTAATGTAGAAATGATGTGCTATGGGCTACCCTGTTAAGAGGGCAAAAATGACCTATTCTAGAAATTGCTGCACCGAGTCCTATATTTTAACTCTGAATAACAGAAGACACTACTCCCTCATAAGTTCAAAATTAACTAATCTAAACCCTGCAAGCACACAAGAGCCCCTATCAGCTAAATCAAGGGTTTGAAGTTCAGTATTTTGTATTGGCTACTTTATGTTCACAAAGGACAAAAAGGATTGGGGATAGTATGCTCAAAAGGGGTCAAAACTTGCAGAAGACGAATGACATCTGTTGAAAAAATAAATCACTTCCATCCCTGAAATATCCAGTATGAGTTTTACATGCTGCAATGCTAATGAGTTTATGACATTAAATTACCTGCTACTGGCAGCTTTGGGTTTAGACAGATCTGCAAGCTCCTCAATCAGCTTTCGCTCTTCACTGCTGAGACGCTTGGGGATTTCAACCTGGACCTTCACCAGCTCATCACCTCGCATGTTTGTCTTCCCCAATAAGGGAACTCCCCGCTTGGACATCACCAATGTTGTCCCTGGTTGAGTTCCAGCAGGGATTTTCAAGTCCACATTGCCATCCACAGTTGGCACTTTGACTGTTGTCCCAAGAATAGCATCCACATAAGAGATGCTTGTTGATATGAGGATATTATTCCCATCACGCTTCAAATTGGGGTCTGAACGTACGTTGATGAATACATAAAGATCCCCAGGTGGACCTCCACGCTTGCCTGCATTCCCCTCTGAGCGAACACGAAGTCGACTACCAGAATCCACTCCAGCAGGAACTTTTAAGCTAATGAGTTTGGATTTCCTGACCCGTCCATCCCCAGAGCAAGATGTGCATGGTGTTGAAATCTCCCCACTGCCCCTACAAGCTGGACATGTTGCTACCTGCCGAAAATCCCCTAAAGGTGTTCGGGCTGTTGTCATAACTTGGCCTTGACCACCACAGGTGCTGCAAGAGCTAGGAGTTGTACCTGGTTTTGCTCCTGATCCATCACATGTGTTACACATCTCCAGACGTGCAACTTCAATGTTCTTTTCAACCCCAAAGACTGCCTCCTGAAAGTCTAGTAGCAGATCATACCGCTCATCATCACCTTGCATTGGGCGGTTGCGAGATGACTGGGAACTACCACCCATGCCTCCAAAGAATGTCTCAAATAAATCAAATGGGTTGTTGAAGTCCTGCCATATTATCGGCAATAATACAACAAAGAGCAAGTAAGAATCACTCATATGCATACATAGCCTACATCACCAAACATCTCCTCTCTGCCGTCTAATTCTATCCCAGTTAAATTCCCCACATATACACCATGATACTCAACAAAATGATTCTGACACATACCCCAGTTCCTCCAGCACCTGCACCCTTGAGACCAGCTTCACCATATCTGTCATAAATTGACCGCTTCTCGTCATCAGACAATACCTGCACTTACATACCAATTATTCAAACTTCACATGTGGAATTGCAGGCATTATCACCAATCTTCAAACAATTGCTTAACAAATGGCAAAGGAGAGCTGGTGGATATTACCTCATATGCATTACTGATATCCTTAAACTTCTGTTCTGCTCCAGGTTCTCTGACACATCAACCATTCCCATGTGCAACCTTAGCCTCTGGTGTCCTAAGTAGTGAAAACTTTCACAAATATGGCTAATAAGTGAACCTGGATGGCTAGGGTTGTTGATTACAACAGCTATGACAATAACAGAAAGGCAGTGATCTTCAAATGCATCAGCTATAAGAAGGTCACTCACTTGTTCACATCAGGGTGATATTGGCGGGCTAGTTTGCGATATGCTGCAAGTACAAACAAAACTGGCTGTCACCTTTATATCTACCTTATTACACAATCTTATCATAAATACTACAACCTATCCATACTAATGACTTAAATCAACCTGGATGGAACTGAGACCTGACATAACAATAAGGTTACAGAGACTCAGATCTGACAATAGACCAGCAAACAGTATAAAGGACAAGCTCAACCCAATACAATGGAGGAATTTTTTTCAAAAGAAAAAGTGGAGGAGCAGTGACAATAGTAAGATGACTTAAGAATAGAGACAGTTACACATGTTCATGAAAGAGGCTTGGAAAAGCTCCCCACGTGGGAATGGGAAATCTTTGAAATTATCATTCTGAAGATTTTGAAGGCAGAAAATCCAAACAGACACCTTTCCTTGTCAAGCAACCCAAGAGCAGCAGTAACACGAAGACTTAGCCATGATGCCGGCCAGCTCAGTATGACCTAGAAGAAGAGGACTAAGGAACCACAATAGAAAGAAGAACACTAAAAGAGACAGAAAAGGACAAAACTAAAGAAGGAAAGAGGACAGAAAAAGAGAGGAACAAGATGGATAACTTTAACAGCATGATCCTTTGAAGACAAAGCGGGCTTCAAAGAGCTCCCACTTAGGATTAAGAAGCCCTTGAAATAATTCTTTCCAAGATTACAAAACGCAGACACCAAAAAAAACTTATATATCTGGAAAAGTTTATATAAAGAACAAATATATTACAATGATATATTACAACAACAGATTTTCATGCAATGGATACACATGAAGAATAACAACTCGAAACCATGACAGGTGATGCAAAGAACCCTTCAAATTTAGTATTGAGAAACTAGAGCAAGAAACTCACAACTTTTTATCTCTGCCTTGTCTGCATTCTTCCCAACTCCAAGGACGGAGTAATAATCCTGCAGAGAACCATGATTTGAAAGCCATTCTCTCTGTTTTTCTATTTTTGACTATGGTAAGGACAACTGCTGATTCATATCTAGATGAAATCTTTTGAGGATAAATCTATGCAAGGAGATCATGGTGTGTACTCACAGCATCTGCACGGACTACAAACTTTGAATTACATTGCTGGTACTGCTTGGGCCGTGGCTGAGACACATGGAGGATAAGAGATTTTGCCCTGAAGAATGTACTAGAAGAGAACCCTGGAAGCAAGCCATACTTACTCCTGCACACATCCTCATCCCAAAAGAACACATGCTCATTCAGTATGCATGCCAACAGAGGACTCATCTTTTGCTCATGATGAGGATGAGGACCCTTGGTCCACCAGGGGTTTAAGAGGTATTACAACAGGCATCTCCTTGACATCAGCTATAAGACATGATGCAGTAGCTGATGCTCTCTCTGTGTAATGTGAGGTAAGACCGAGTACACAATCAACAACCTGAGCTGCTTTGCTTCTAAAAGTCGGATTGGGAACAGCTGCAGGTATCTATGAAAACCGCTCCAAAATGCCAAAGGTCTAGAGAAAGACCAGCAGACAAGTTCCACAATATCTCTACCTTTAGACAACATGCTCAAGCCACTCAAAGGATTTTTGGTCCAGGCAGAGCATGATCACAGGATTTCTACACCATGCGTCCTGATGTTTTCACTCCATGTTTGAGCATAAGGCAGGCGAAGGGGAAAAAAAACTGGTTCCAAACTACAAACCCTAACACATGTGTAGGAACTTACACCAGATTTCTTCACAAATTCTATTCAAACATCTGTTTCTTACGTAATGAAGACGAAGAACGTGGAGAAACTGTACATAGAGCCATGCACATACATACGAAGAAGAAGCTGAAAGGAAGAAGAACAAGTAAGTCATTGAGACATACGTGCAGGAGGAAGACTTGGAGAGCGGGAGTGAGCAGGAGAAGGAGAAAGATGCAGCACGCTGCCTACACAAGGGCGCTGTTTCCAACGGCGTCGATTGCTTTCGAGCGCACCACACCGAGGACCTGGTTATAGTCCCTACACTGTTCGCCATTCACCCCCTCCTTCTCTCCCCGCCCCGCCCCAGCCCGCCCCCCTTCCCCGTTTCTCTCTCCACTCAAGAATTACGAAAACTCGCAAGCAGAATTCGTGGAAATCAAAGACACAGGGAGGAGACGGAGTTCAGTCAGTCTCGATCCTCCGTGCAACTCCTTGAGAGCTGCAAAATCTATGGCGAGCGTTTGCGTGATGCAGTGGGCGAGTGGTGCAGGACGCCGGAGGGAATGCGGATTGTGGGGTCCCCCGCTCGCTCTTCCGCGCGACAAAAACCCTACACGCTTTCCACTGCGGCGAGCGACCATACATTCATCCATACATGGATGGAGTGATACACATAGATGGATGAAATACTACACATTTTATGGATGGAATTATACACATAGATGGATGAAATACTACACATGTTATGGATGGAATGATACATATGGATGGATGGAGTGCTATGCATGTAATGGATGGAATGATACATATGGATGGATGGAATACTATACATGTAATGGATGGAATGCTTTACTTGTAATGGATGGATAGAGTTTTGTAGCTATTTTTTACCCCAAAAAATTTCTAGAAAAATTGAGATTTTTTTTCTTTAAAAAACACAGACTTTTTGACAAAATATTCATGTTTTTTTTTTTTTGAATGCAAAAAATCATCACCACCCAAAAATAAATAAATAAAATTTACACAAAAAACACACACATTGGGGCTACACCTTGCATTCCAAGGGTATCATTTGCCTACCCAATTACATATAACATAATATGAATATTTGTTCTATTCATTTTATCTAAATTTATTAAATATGGTAAATTCTGGTAATTGAATAAATATTTAACATCACTTATAAATCGAAAAGATATCTTTACAATATATTTTCAAATTTCTTGTTTACTCTATAAATATTTTCAAGAGTTTTGTGGGCTTCATTTCTTTTCTAAATTTCTTATAACATTTATCTCCAAAGTAATAAACAAATACTTTATTTTGAAAATGAAATCATTTTTATGTAATCTAGAAGGGAGGGGGGGGGGGGGACCTTACATTTTCACCCTAAGGGGCTTACCCAATGGGGTCATATTTCATAAAAAAAACCCGTCGGGGGGGGTTTGCCTCTTTTAATCCATCAATTTTCTTCTCGT
>Ga0116229_10003305_pt1 | contig 26449 bp, 31 predicted proteins | sample S1TSphgellanicum_3_FD_87313 | JGI IMG/M metagenome (GOLD analysis project Ga0116229, IMG submission 87313) | Host-associated microbial communities from peat moss isolated from Minnesota, USA - S1T2_Fc - Sphagnum magellanicum MG | ecosystem: Host-associated > Plants > Peat moss > Unclassified... | reverse complement strand
GTCGCGGAAAGGGCCGTCCTTCGCGCGCGCGGCGATGATCTCCGCCACCGCGGCCGAGCCGACGTTCTTGATCGCGGCGAGGCCGAAGCGGATCTGGCCCGGCGCGACGGTGAAGACGCTGCCGCTCGCGTTGACACTCGGCCCGAGCACCTTGATGCCCATCCTCTTCGCCTCGTCGATGAAGAGCGCGATCTTGTCGGTGTTGTCGAGCTCGTTGGACAGCAGCGCCGCCATGAACTCGACCGGGTGCCGCGCCTTGAGCCACGCGGTCTGGCAGGTGATGACGCCGTAGCACGCGGCGTGGGCCTTGTTGAAGCCGTAGCCGGCGAACTTGTCGAGGACGTCGAAGAGCTGGTTGGCCTTGGCCTCGCCGATCTTGTTCTTGTCGGCGCAGCCCTTGACGAAGATGGCGCGCTGCTTGGCCATTTCCTCGGGCTTCTTCTTGCCCATCGCGCGGCGGAGCATGTCGGCGCCGCCGAGCGTGTAGCCGGCGAGGATCTGCGCGGCCTGCATGACCTGCTCCTGGTAGACCATGATGCCGTAGGTCTCCTTGAGGATCGGCTCGAGCAGCGGATGGTCGTACTCGGTCGGCACTTCGCCCTTCTTGCGCTTGGCGTAGAGCGGAATGAACTCCATCGGGCCGGGGCGGAAGAGCGCGCCGATGGCGATGATGTCCTCAACGCACTGCGGTTGGATTTGCCGGCACGCGCCGCACATGCCGCCGGATTCCACCTGGAACAGCCCGACGTTGTCGGCACGGCTCATCAATTCGTAGGCCGCGGGATCGTCGAGCGGGATATCGAGCGGCCGGATCTTCTTGCCCGTGGACTGCTCGATGAGCTTCAGCGCGTCCTCGATAACGGTGAGCGTCTTGAGGCCGAGGAAGTCCATCTTCAGCAGGCCGAGCTCGCCGAGCGGCTCCATCGAGTACTGCGTGACGATGCCGTCGTGGTCGTCCTTGGTCAGCGGCACGTAGTCAGTCAGGTCGCGGTCGGAAATGACGACGCCCGCGGCGTGCACGCCGGCCTGGCGCGAGACGCCCTCGAGCTGTTTCGCCGTGTCAATGAGCGCGTGCGCGATTTCCTCCTCGTCGTAGGCGCGCTTGAAGTCGGGGCTGTCGACCAGCGCCTTCTCCAGCGTCATCTTCGGGTCGAACGGGATCATCTTGGTGAGCCGGTCGGCCTCGCCGTAGCTCAGGCCCATGACGCGGCCCACGTCGCGGATGGCCATCTTCGCGCCGAGCGTGCCGAAGGTGATGATCTGCGCGACCGATTTCTCGCCGTACTTTTTGCGCACGTACTCGATGACCTCGGGCCGGCGGTTGTAGCAGAAATCGACGTCAATATCGGGCGGCGAAATGCGCTCGGGATTGAGGAAGCGCTCGAAGAAGAGACCGTACTTGAGCGGATCAAGGTCGGTGATCTCGAGCACATACGAGATGAGGCTGCCCGCCGCGCTGCCGCGGCCCGGCCCGACGGGGATGTCGTGCGTTTTCGCGTAGTGGATGAAGTCCCAGACGATGAGGAAATAGCTGGTGAAGCCCGTTTTCGCGAGGACGTTGAGCTCGAAGTCGAGCCGCTCGCGCAGCGCGGGCTCTTTCGCGCGCTCGCCGAAGCGTTTCTCGAGACCGTCGAAACAGAGCCGGCGCAGGTAGCCGTCGCGCGTCTCGCCTTCGGGCACTTCGTACATGGGAAACTTGTTTTCGCCGAGGACGATCTTGAGGTTGCACTTGTCGGCGATCTCAAGCGTGGTGGCGAGCGATTCGGGCACGTCGCGGAGAAGCGCGGCCATTTCCTCGGTCGACTTGAGGTAGAACTCCGGGCCCGGATAGCGCATCCGGTTTTCGTCAGTGATCTTCGCGCCGGTCTGGATGCAGAGCAGGACGTCGTGCGCCTCGGCGTGCTCCTTGCGCACGTAGTGCACGTCGTTGGTCGCGACGATTTTCAGGCCGAACTGCTTGCTGTATTTGAGCAGCTCGTTGATCACGGTCTTCTGCTGCGGCACGCCGTGGTCGGCGATCTCGAGGTAAAAATCGCCCGGATCGAACATCGACTTGAACTCGTCGATGGAGCGCTCCGCATCCTTCGCGCGTCCCGCGACGATGTGCCGCGCCACTTCGCTGGCGAGGCATGCGCTGGTGCCGATGAGACCTTTGCTGTGCGAGCGCAGGATTTCCTTGTCGATGCGCGGCTTGTAGTACTGCCCCTCGAGATGCGCCATCGAGACGAGCTTGACGAGGTTGCGGTAGCCCTCCTCGTCCTTGGCCAAAAGCAGGAAATGGGTCGCGGCTTCCTTCGCACTGTTGGCCTTGCGGTCGAAACGGCTGCCCGGCGCGAGGTAGACCTCGCAACCAATGATCGGCTTCACATTGGCCTTCCTGCACTCCTGGTAAAACTCGATCGCGCCGAAAAGATTGCCGTGGTCGGTCAGCGCCAGCGCGGGCATCTTCAGCTCGGCCGCGCGGGCGGCAAGCTCGTTCGTGCGGCACGCGCCATCGAGCAGGCTATACTCGGAATGGACGTGAAGATGGACGAAGGTTTCCGGCGCGGGCACAGCGGGTAATTTAGTGCGGAATCATATCGCGTCCAATCGCTAATCCCTTCCGCACGAAATTTAAAAAGTTGACCTACACCATTTGCGTAAAATCAAACAGCATTCGCCGCTGGGCTCACAGGAACTTTGAAAGAGCCTCGTAATCCCACCTCGCGCCAAGCTTGATGTTATTAATTGTCCCGGTCGGATAACTTAAATCCTTGAGAAGTGGTAAATCTGAAAAGGCTTTCAAAACCGGGAAGATATCTCTGCCTAAAACGAAGACTCGGAATTTGTGCCCCCCCAATTCGGGGACGTCATTGCGCACCGGTTTGGCGCCTAGGGCATGTATCCTTTGTTCTAACTCCACAGCATCCTTCTCACGCCCGAACCACCCTACCAAATGCCATTGCTCCTGCCTGATTATGTACTGGCAAAAATATTCACAGGCCTCCTCTTCGGACTCAGAAGTAAAGATAGGCGGAGAATCTTGGCCTCTCTCAGTGTAAAACATTTCCCATCTTTGCTTTTGATAGACCAAGCAAAAAGCGTCGTCGGCATTTCCGCGTGCACCAACCGCGAACTGATTTTTATTGCATCCCTCGGCTAGCAACCGGCCTTCGACCTCGCCGAGTTTCATCGTACGAGGATCCTACGTGTCGTCCGCTCTTCTTCGTATTCGGAAAAGGGACGAAAACTCATACCTTCCAGACGGGCTTTCTTGAGATACGCGATATCCACGGCATCTTCCGCGAGTTCGAGCAGCTCCTCGTACTGAGCGAGCGGCAAAATCACGGCGGTCGGCTTGCCGCTCTTGTAGATCATTTCCGGTTCTTTGAGCTTCATGGCGTTCGTCGCTTTAGCTTGATTCTATTCCAGTCCCTTCGCTCATTCAAGCAGGCTCCGCTTGCTGAGTGTACGGCTCATCTTTTCGTCCGAGCACGAAGACGACCATCTTGCATGGCTCGGTGCCTTCGTTGACGCCGCGGTGGACGACGCCGACGGACTCGAGGGAGACTTCGCCGGCGTGGACGGTGCGCTTTTCGCCGGTGATTTGGTAGACGGTGAGCTGGCCGGTGAAGATGTAGCCGACGAGTGGGACGGGATGCTGGTGCCAGGGCAACTCTTCGCCGGGCGCGAGTTCGGCGAGGAAGGCGGTGACTTCGGGCGTGCCGCCTTGAGGCCACGCGATGGGCTGGCCGAGGGAGTTGACCGTGGTCTGCGCTAACAGCTTAACCGCCGACGGGTCCATGACGCCTAGAGGGATTGCGTGGTCGGGACGCGAGTGCCTTCGCGTCCGTCGAATGACAAGGACGGCAGGGGACTGCCGTCCCTACCCTCCGAACGCTGAAGCCAGAGGCAGCGACCGAAGTTCACCGCGTCGCGCAGCGGGACGATCTTCGATTCCTCGCGGGCGTAGGTAGCGGCGATGGGCAGGTTGACGACGCGCGTGGCGCGGGCGGCGGCGAGCAGCGCCATCTCCGACTCGAACTGGAAGTGATGACCGCCCGGCAGCCACGCGCCTAACCAGGCGCGGCGCACGAGGCGAAAGCCGCACTGGCTGTCGGCGATGCCGCTGCGGCGCAGGACGGCGGACATGACGCGATTGGTCCAGCGGCGCAGAAGCGGCATGCGCGCGGCATCGGGCAGCCGGTTGCCGACAACCAGATCGGCGTCCTCACGCGCGGCCCAGAAGCGGGCGAGATCGGCGGGATCGTGCTGGCCGTCGCCGTCGAGGAAGAAGAACCAGTCGCAATCGGCGGGCGCAGTAAGGAGCGCCTGGCGCAGCGCAGCGGTTTTGCCGTGATGCGGGCCACGAGTCCTGAGAACTTCCGCACCGGCCTGGCGGGCGAGCGAGGCGGTCGCGTCGGTGCTGGCGTCGTCGATCACCGTGACGGCAAAACCGGCTTCGCGGCAGCCGCGCACGACCGCGCCGATGCTCGCCGCCTCGTTGCGGGCGGGGATGAAGACGAGCGCGGTTTCTTTCACGAAATTAGGAGGCTATCCGAAAAATAGCCGCGGGCCGCGTATCGGTGCAATTGCAATCACGCGCCCGGCCGACGATCTTTTGGCTTGGGGCTTCGTCGCTCACTCGTCACGTAGCCACGGCTATGCTCCTCGCTCGACTCCTCGCCCCAAGCCAAAATCTCTGTCGGCGCGACCCACGCCTATTTTTCGGATAGCCTCTAGACGGCCCAGAGCGTGTGCATGTGGGCGACGACGGTACGGACATCGAGCGTGGTGACTTTCCTCACCGCCGCCGCCGATGTGGTGGGCTGGCGCGAGGCGACGCGCAGCAGGTGCTGGCAGCGGCTGGCCAGCAGCGTGCTGAATTGCAGCAGCAGGCGCGTGGCAAAGGGGTGGCCTTCCTTGAGCAGCGCGATGAAGCCGTTGCGGTCGATCAGGATCGTCTCCAGGCGGGTGAGCGCGACGGCGCTGGCGCTGCGCTTTTCGCCGGAGAGCATCGACATCTCGCCGAGAAAATCGCCCGGCTTGACCGTGGCAAGCGGGACGTCCTCGCGCCGGGCGCTGCGCTTGAGAATGCGCGCGCGGCCCTGGACGATGAGGAAGCAATCCGTGCCGCGCGAATTCTCGCGGAAGATGTAGGCGCCGGCGTCGTACACGACGAGCTTCGACGCGGGGAGTTCGCGCAGGACCTGTTCCGGCGAAATCAACTGCACCCGTTTGCGACGCGTTTTCCCCTCGGCGATCACCTTGCCGTCATAGCCCGGGTTCCGGCGTTTGGCAATCGCTTCGGCACGGGAGGCGGGCACGCGGCGCATTTACCAGCCCTCGGTGACGAGCTTGACCGTATTATTGGCGAGGTCCTGCGCGGCGAGCGGCAGCGCCTGGCGGATGCCTTCCTGGATGTCGGCCTGGGTGAAAAAGTAGGTGCTGCCGGTCACGCCGGTGTTCTCGAAGATCTTGCGGCCGAGCTTGCGGTTGACGTAGGTCGCGGTCGCCTTGATGGTCAATTGATACTCGGCGGTGACGAGGATGTCCGACGAGCTGCTGCGCACGGCGGACTGGGTCACGTCGGTGATGGTGACGTCGAGCTCGGAATCGGCGGCGTTGTTTTGCTGGACCGAGAGCGTGCCGTCGTTGTTGAAGCGGCGGATGATCGCGTTGGTGACGGTCATGTCCAGGTCGGGCGTGAGACTGGTGTTGCGCACGACGGGCACATAGACGCTGCGCACGCCCTGCAGCTCGCGGCCCGAAATGTCGCCCACGCGGTAACCGGCGCAGCCGGAAGCCGCAAGGACGACCGAGACGAAAAAGAGGGCCCTGACAGCGCGGCCGGTCATTGCGACGCCGGAGGCTTGTTGGCCGGAGCGGCCGGGGGTAGCGCGCTGGGCGCGTTGGTGGTCGATTCGCTCGCGGCCGTTTCGCCCGGCGAGGAACTGGTCACCGGCGCGTTGGGATCGGCCGGGAGCGAGCCGCTGCTCGGCGGCTGGGGCGCGGAATTGGTCTCGGCGGTGTCCATCGGCAGCGGCGCATCGGGCTGGCCCGCGCCCTGGGTTCCGGGCGGCAGGGGCGAATCGTTCGGGCCGCCGGCGCCGGGACCGTTGGGTTGTCTGGGCGCAAGTGGCAGGGCGGGATTGCCCGAGCCATCGGGGCCGAGGCCGCCGGGCATGGCTTCCACCATGGGGCGGAGGTCGGCGATGCGCTTCTTGGCCTGCATGGCCTGCTCGGAGTTCGGGTCTTCGCGCAACACCTCATTGTAATAGATGAAGGCGGCGCGGGTCTGGTGCTGCGTCTCGTAAAACTTGGCGATGTCGAACGCGCCCTGGGTCTGTTTCTGGCCGAGGCGGCGGATGTTTTCCTGCGCCTGCACGGCCTTGTCGCTGTTCGGGTAGCGGACGAGGTAATCCTGGAAGGCATCGACGGCTTTCTTGGCCGCGCCCATGTCGTAATCGCCGGAGATGGAGGACTTCATCCATGCGTAGCCGATCTGGTACTGCGCGTTGGCCGCGACGGAACTGGTCGGGTAGTTGTCGAGCACGAGCTGGTAGGCGTCCACGGCGTCGGTGAACTTGCGCTGCTTTTCGTCGGCGATGCCGATGTTGAACTGGCACTGCGGCGCGTAGTCGCCGTAGGGCGCATTCTTGATGATGCGCTGGTACATCTCGATGGTGCGCTGCATGGACGGGCCGACCGGAATCTTCCAGATGCGCTGCGGCTCGCCGGCGAGAAAGAGATTGGCGATGCGGTACTGCTCGTTGAGCGCCTGCGAGAAGTAGTCGCTCGACGGGTACTTGGTGACCATCTTTTGGAAGGCCTGGAACGCGTTGTAGAAGTCGCCCTGGTCCTCGAGGATCTTGCCGCAGCGGTATTGCGCCTCGGGCGCGAAGAAGGAGAGCGGCCAGCGGCGCAGCAGGGCCTTGTAGGCGCGCAGGGCGGCGTCGCGCTGGCCCTGGGCCTCGAGCTTATGGGCGACGTCGAGCTGATCGCGCGAACTGGAGGCGGAGACGTCGCCGCCGCTTTCGTCGGACCAGCCTTCACCCGGACGCCAAACGAGTTCGGCGCGCGAGATCGAGGTGGCAAAGGTGATGGCGACAATACCAGCAAGGAGAAGTCGTACCCGGAGCATGAGCGAGGGAGAATATCAGATTGGCCGGAGGGGTCAAGGCGGCCAGGCAGGTCCGTGAGGTGTCTTAAATGTAAGCGCCCTACGATTTCGCCTGCCGACGGGGCTTTTCGCCTAGTCGAAAAGCTCGCCGGGCTGGAAAAAGCGGACGAGTTCGACCTTGGCTGTCTCCAGTGAATCGGAGGCGTGGACGACGTTCACCATGACGTCGACGCCGAAGTCGCCGCGGATCGTGCCCTTGGCCGCTTTTTTGGAATCGGTCGGGCCGAGCAGTTCGCGGACTTTCTCGACGACACCATCGGCCGCGAGCGCCACGGCGATGACCGGCGTGGACTGCATGAACTCTTCCACTTCCGGGAAAAACGGCTTCTGCGCGATGTGCGCGTAGTGCTCGAGCAGGAGCTTGCGGTCGAGGCGCATCATCTTGCAGCCGCGGATGCGGAAGCCGGCTTTTTCGAAACGCTGGAGAACTTCGCCGCAATGGCCTTTGGCGATGCAGTCGGGCTTGAGGAGGATGAGCGTCGTTTCCATAGATCGTTTTGGTTAAGAACGCCCGACCCTAGGCAAAATTCGCGGATGGTGAAGTAAAAACGCAGGACGAACTTCCAGGCGACTCCGTGCGAATCCGCTCGGGATTTATGTATCTATCCCCCTGCCATCGGCGTATGGTGACGTCCATGTCCCGAACCTCCTCCCACCGGTTGGTCTTCACGCGCGATCGTCTCTTGAATTTGGGCGATGCGATTCCGAGCGGCACAAGGGATGACGAAGGCAAGCGCCTGCCGTTCGGCGGCCAATGCATGGTCGACAGCATTTACCACAACGTCGCCATGGGCCAGTTCGTGGTGACGATCAGCCATTACCCCGAAGTGAAGGTTCCGGTCGCGGCGTAGGCCGACTTTCCAGTTTATGTAGGCCGAGCAGATCGGGATCGAACTCAGTCTTTAACGAGGGCTTCGATGTCGCCCTTAAAGACTTTGGCCTTTCCGGCTCCGCGGGATTTTTTCGCTTTGGCATGAAGTTTCTTTGCGACGGTTTTCATCTGGGCACGATTGAGGCCATATTCGCGCTCGGCATAATCGCGGGACAGGACTTCCACCTGCCTCAATGCCACCACCTGCCCGCCAACCACGATGCCAATGTCGTCGCCCTTCAAGGCGCGACGCAGGACGGAGGAAAGATTTACGCGGGCCTGCGTGGGAGTGATCGTGGTCATGCGTCTTATTTAAGACGCAAAAGCGAGCAAAGTAAACCCGTTATTAGAACTTCTTCGCCGCCTTGCGGCCGCGGGTCTTAGCGTAGGCCACGGGCGGCTTCTTCGGCTCGATCCTGGCGATGCCGGTTTGCTGCTTGAGCTCCATGATCTGGTCGCGGAGAAGCGCGGCTTTCTCGTACTGCATGGCGGCGGAGGCGCCGAGCATCTCTTCCTCGAGTTCCTGCAGCACGGTGGTGACGTCCATGTCCTGGGTGAACTCGCCGCCGGCCTTGGCGGCGATTTGCCGGCCCTTGAGCAGGCTGCCCAGACTTTCCTGCACGGCGCGCACGACGGATCGCGGCGTGATGCCGTGCTCCTTGTTGTAGGCGATCTGCTTTTCGCGCCGCGTGTTGCTGACCTTGATCAGCTCGCGGATCGAATCGGTCATGGTATCGGCGTAGAGGATGCAAAGGCCGTTCTGGTGGCGCGCGGCGCGGCCGGCGGTCTGGATGAGCGACGTCTGCGAGCGCAGGAAGCCCTCCTTGTCCGCATCGAGCACGGCGACGAGCGAAACCTCGGGCAGGTCGAGCCCCTCGCGCAGCAGGTTGATGCCGACGAGCACGTCGACCTCGCCCGTGCGGAGGCTGCGCAGGATTTCCACGCGCTCGATCGTGTCGATCTCGGAGTGGATGTAGCGCACCTTGATGCCGAGGTCGCGCAGGTAGTCGGTGAGGTCCTCCGCGGTGCGCTTGGTCAGCGTGGTGACGAGCACGCGCTCGCCCAGGCCGACGCGCAGGCGCGCCTGCTCCAAAAGATCGTCGACCTGACCCTTGAGCGGCTTGACCACGATCTGCGGATCGAGCAGCCCGGTGGGGCGGATGATCTGCTCCGCGGTCACGCCGCCGGAATGCTGCACCTCGTACTTCGACGGCGTGGCGGAAACGTAGAGCCGCTGCTGCACCAGCGCCTCCCACTCGTCGAACTTCAGCGGGCGATTGTCCAGCGCCGAGGGCAAACGGAAGCCGTGCTCGACCAGCACCGTCTTGCGCGACCGGTCGCCCTCGTACATGCCGCCGATCTGCGGCACGGCGACGTGCGATTCGTCGACGATGGTGAGGAAATCGTCCGGAAAAAAGTCGATCAGCGTGTAGGGCCGCGAGCCCGGCGGACGGCCGCTGGTGTGGCGCGAGTAATTCTCGATCCCGTTGCAGAAGCCCATCTCCTCCATCATCTCGAGATCGAACGTGGTGCGCATCTTGAGCCGCTGCGCCTCGAGCAGCTTGCCCTGCTTCTCGAGCTCCGCGATGCGCTCGTCGAGCTCGATGCGGATGGTGCCCATGGCCCGGCGCATTTTGTCCGCCGGCGTGACGTAGTGCCGCGCGGCGAAGATGACGAGATCGGCGAGCTGGTCCTGGGTCGTGCCGGTGAGCGGATCGAAGCGCGTGATGCGCTCGATCTCGTCGCCGAAAAATTCGATGCGCACGGCGTCCTCGGTGTAGGCGGGGCAGAGCTCGATCGTATCGCCACGCACGCGAAAGCGCCCGCGCGTGAGCTGAATGTCGTTGCGGTCGTATTGCATCTCGACGAGCCGCGCGAGAAAGTTTTCGCGCGTCATGAACTGGCCGACCGCGACGGAGCAGATCATGTCCTTGTAGTCCTCGGGCGAACCCAAACCGTAAATGCAGGAGACGCTGGCGACCACGAGCACATCGCGCCGCGAGAGCAGCGAACTCGTGGTCGAAAGGCGCAGGCGCTCGATTTCCTCGTTCACGCTCGAGTCCTTCTCGATATAGGTGTCGCTGCGCGGGATGTAGGCCTCGGGCTGGTAGTAATCGAAGTAGGAGACGAAGTACTCGACCGCATTCTCGGGAAAGAACTGCTTGAACTCGCTGTAAAGCTGCGCCGCAAGCGTCTTGTTGTGCGAGAGCACCAGCGTGGGCCGGTCCAGCGCCGCCACGACGTTCGCCATAGTGAAGGTCTTGCCCGAGCCGGTGACGCCGAGCAGCGTCGTGTGTTTCTCGCCCGTGCGCATGCGCGCGAGCAGCTTCTCGATCGCCTGCGGCTGGTCGCCCTGCGGCGAATAGGGACTGGAGAGCTTGAAGGGCATTCGCCTGAATGTAGTCCGGAAACTGAAGATGGAAAGTGTGGCAAGTCGCGGTGATTTCCTTTCGGCAAACTTAAGTCAGATGTTGACTTTACCGATCCACTTGAAACAACAGGACCGATGAGCGAAATCCTTCGTTTCACCGATCTGCCGAACGCAATCAAACTCGCTCGCGAGGCAGGAATGGATAATCGACAGATTGTCCGTTTGCTTACCGGATCGACGCCCTATTCAGAGGCGAGACAAACTGCGGCGAAGGCAGCCCCGATCCTGGGCATCACGATCGCGGAGTTCATGAAACTCCGGAAAAACAACTAGGCAGCTTCGAGCTGCGAAATGAATTCCTCCGGATAGCCACGCCGAAGAAGTTCCTTCCGAGTCAGCGGTTTTCCCTCCTTCTCGGCTTGGGCCTTGATCCCGAGCAAAAGCCGGCGGGTCGCTTCGCTGAGCACTTGGTCTTCGCTCTTGCTCTTCTTTCGCTTGGGCGAGGAGGGCGGCAGGCCTGTCATACCGTGGAAACTAGTCCAGAATCCGCCGGGTTGCAATCCTGACTCGCCGCAGGAAAAGCGCCTAGCTCTTTTTAGCCGCGGGTCTCGGTGGCGCGGGCACGCCATGACGCGGGGGCGGCGGCATCGCGACCGGGACGGCGGCGGCGGACGCCGGCGCGGGGGCGGTTTCAGGCTTAAGCCGAAGCGTCGTGGTCTTGACCCGCATCGGCCTCTCCCGCATGTCGGGCTTGGGCACGACGACACTGCCCGCCGGCGGCAGCGGCAGTTCGAAGATAAAGGTCGAGCCCTCGCCGAGCGTACTTTCGCAGCGGATGGATCCTGAAAGCGCCTTGGCCAGCCGGTGCGCGATGGCGAGGCCGAGGCCGTTGGACGATTCGCCGCCGGTGGGCTTCGCGCTCAGGCGGCTGAATTTCTTGAAGAGATTCTTCTGGTCCTCCTCGCTCAAGCCGGGCCCCGGGTCGCGCACCCGGATCATGGCCGTGCCGCCCATCGCCAGCAGGTCGATGTGCACGGTCGAGCCGGGCGGCGAATACTTCACGGCGTTGGAAATGAGGTTGTCGAGAATCTGCCGCGCGGCGGTGCGGTCGGTCAGGACGATGAGAACCTCAAGCTCGTTCGCCTCCAGCTCGATCTGCTTGTGGGTCGCGTTGGGCAGGTTGGCCTCGATGCAGTCATGCACGAGCGACGACAGATCGCACGGTTCGGATTTCGAGGCGAACCGGCCCTCCTCGATGGCGTGGACGTCGAGCAGGTCGGTGATGAGATTGCGCATCGTCTCAGCCGCCGCGATGATCTTGTCCGCGTGCCCGGTCTGCCGCGGATCGCCCACGCAACGCATGAGGTCGCCGTTGACGAGGATGGAAGTAAGCGGGTTTTTCAAGTCGTGCGCCGCGATGCCGAGGAATTCGTTCTTCTCCTGGTTCATGGAAATAAGTTTCTGGTTCGACTCGGCCAGCCGCTGCAGCGCCTCGTGCATGCGCCCCTGGGCCCTGATGCGCCCACGCTCAAAGATGAAGCCCAGGATGGCCATGAAGGCGATCAGGCCCACGTAGCCCGCCGTGGAAATCAAAACATGGTAGCGCGGCTCGTACGTGGGCCGCACGTCGATCCCCGCCATGGCCAGGCCCGCCACAACGCCAGCCGTCGCCAGCGCCAGCACGGTCCACTTGATCGCCCCCTCGATCCCGAGCAGCAGCATCGCGCACAGCGGCACGCTGACCAGCCACGCAATGGCGTGTCCAAACAGTCCGCCCTCGCACAGGCACAGCGAGAAAAAGCCGATGACAAGCACGAGCGAGAAGAAATTTCCCGGCCATTCCGTGCCGCGCGTCCAGCGCATCAGGAACGGCGTCAATGCCACACCCACGGTACAGGCGGCGACAATAACCGCTCCCCACGAATGCCCAATGAGCAGGTAAAAGGCGGTGTAAATGGCGCCAAAAACCGCGCCCAGGACGCCGAAATGCGTTATAAGTCGCGCGCGCCGTGCGATTTCCGGATCGCCCAGCAGTTCGTGCGGAATGTGCTGGTCCGTGAGCTTGGCAAAAGCAAAGTTCATCCGCCACAGCCAACTCCCCGTCGCCGGATGGCTGTTTTTGGGAAGCGAAGTTAAGTGCATGAACGGTATTACCGATATCGGCAATTTCCTAGCGGGGTTGAGTATTTTAGCTCCGTGTTCAACTACTTGAGGGTAGAGCCGTTTCCGGGCCAACCGGGACAAGAGGTGACGCCGCACCTTTTTGACGTAAGATAACGCCATGCGTGTCGAGATCATCAATACGGGAACGGAGCTGCTGCTGGGACGTGTGACGAACACGCATCTCGCCTTTCTCGCGCAGAGTTTGCTCGGAATCGGCCTGCGCGTGGAGCGGCAGGTGACCGTGCCCGACGGCGTGGCCATCGCGGAGGCGATCGAGACGGCCATGGCTCGCGCGGAAATCATTCTGATCACGGGCGGCCTCGGGCCGACGACCGATGACATCACGCGCGAGGCGGTGGCGGAGACGTTCGGCCGCAAGCTGGAATTTCATCAGGATATCCTCGAAGACATCGCCGGCAAATTCGCCCAGCGCAAGCTGGCCGTGACTGACATGCAGCGCCAGCAGGCCATGGTGCCCGAAGGCGGCACCGTGCTGCCGAATCCCAACGGCACCGCGCCGGGCTTCATCGTCGAGAACGACAAGAACGTCGCCATCGTCCTGCCCGGTCCGCCCCGCGAACTGCGCCCGATGTGGACCGATACCGCCGTGCCGTGGCTGCGCCAACGCTTCGCCGGCCGTCTGCCGCCCGTGCATGAGATGACGCTGCGGCTCATCGGCACGGGCGAGTCGAAGGTCCAGCCGCTGATCGAGCCCGGCGTGCATGCGTTCGATCCCATCGAGGTCGGTTACTGCGCTAGGCCGGGCGAAGTCGACCTGCGCCTGATCGCACCGGACGAAGCGCGGCTGGCGAAGGCCGTGGCGCTGGCGCGCGAGCGGCTCGCCGCGCATATTTACGCCGAGGGCACGGAAACGATGGAGCAGGCCGTGGTGCGCCTCGCGCGCGCGGCGAAGAAGATGATCGCGACGGCCGAATCGTGCACCGGCGGCGAAGTCGCGAGCCGGATCACCGATGTGCCGCACAGCTCGGAAATCTTCAACTACGGCTGGGTGACCTACGCGAACCTGTCGAAAATGAGCGAGCTGGGCGTGCCGGCCAACCTGCTTGAAACGCACGGCGCGGTCAGCGCGGAAGTCGCGGCGGCGATGGCCGAGGGCGCGCTGCAGCGCAGCGGTGCGGATGTCGCGGTGTCCGTGACCGGCATCGCGGGACCGACCGGCGGCACGCCGGAGAAACCGGTGGGACTGGTCTGCTTCGGCCTGGCGGTCAAGGGCGGCAAAACCGCGACGCACCAGCGCAATCTTTCCGCCGAGCGCACGACGTTCAAGGCGATGGCCGCGCAGCTCGCGCTCGACTTGGTGCGGCGGGCGCTCATCGCGTAAAACAAGGCTTGCCCCGATAGGATTCGAGGTGTAGCCAAGCCGAAGGGGAACGAGTCCCTGCCGTCGCGAAAAGAATTCGCTGTACATTTGTATAACAACCTCTAAACAAGTCCCATCATGGCTGCTAAAACCGAACCCAAAGCCCCCGACCTCAAGAGCGAGACCAAGGTCGAATCCAAGGCAAACGCGGCGCGCGACAAAAACCTCGAACTGGCCCTTCAGGCCATCGCCAAGGAGTACGGCGATGGGTCGATCATGCGCCTGGGCGACGCCAATTCGAAGCTCAAGATTGAAGTCATCCCCACGGGATCTATCGCCATCGACACGGCGCTCGGCGTGGGCGGGTTTCCCCGCGGCCGCATCATCGAAATCTTCGGCCCGGAATCGTCCGGTAAAACCACGCTCACCCTCACCGTTGTCGCCCAAGCCCAGCGGGCCGGCGGCGTCGCGGCCTTCATCGACGTGGAGCACGCGCTCGATCCCTCCTACGCGCGCAAACTCGGCGTGAACATGGACGAGCTGCTCGTCTCGCAGCCCGACTCGGGCGAGGAAGCGCTGACCATCGCGGAGACGCTGATCAAGTCCAACGCGGTTGACGTGGTCGTGCTCGACTCCGTCGCGGCGCTGATCACCCGGGCGGAACTCGAGGGCCAGATGGGCGACGCCACGGTCGGCGCGCAGGCGCGGTTGATGAGCCAGGCGATGCGCAAGCTCACCTCCTTCATCTCCAAGTCCAAGACCTGCGCGATTTTCACCAACCAGATTCGCGAGAAAATCGGCGTGATGTTCGGCAACCCCGAGACGACGCCGGGCGGCAAGGCGCTGAAGTTTTACTCGTCGGTGCGCATCGACATCCGGCGCATCGCCGCGATCAAGCAGCCGGACGGCCAGGTCCTCGGCAACCGCACGCGCGTGAAGATCGTGAAGAACAAGGTCGCGCCGCCCTTCCGCGAGGCCGAGTTCGACATCATGTACAATGAGGGCATCTCGCGCGAAGGCTCGCTGCTCGACCTCGCGGTTGAGCTCAGCGTCATCGACAAAAAAGGCGCCTGGCTCTACTTCCAGGGCGAGCAGGTCGGCCAGGGCCGCGACGCCGCCAAGGAAGAGCTCAAGAAGAACCGCGAGCTCTACGGCAAGATCGAGAAGGCCACCTACGCGAAGCTCAAGGGCGGCGAAGAACCGGAAAGCATCGGCGTCACGGCAGGCTGATTTGTCGCCGCCCGCGTGAGAGAATGGCTAGGCAGACTCCACAAGCACCTCACGCTTGGCGGCGAGTTGGAGCATGTCCGCCTTGGCCTCGAACGTCGCGCGCTCGGCGTTCCAAGTGCCGTTCGGTTTCACGCGCACGGTGATGGCGTCCCGCGCGATTTCCACCCGCCCGACGCCGGTGATGCGCCCGGTATGCGTCCGGTCCAGCGCGTCGGCCAGGCGCAAGACGCCGCCGAGAATCATCACCATTTTCTTGGCGGACGCCTTCAGCGCCTGGAAGTCCTCGTGGTCCGGCTGCGGCGGCGCCTTGCGATGGTAGCGCGCGATCTGCGCCACGAGTTCCATTTCCTCCGGCAGCAGGTGCTTCCACTTGTACTCGCGAATCAGCCGCGCCGACTCCTTGTGATGCCCCTTGCCATCGGGCGTCTGCGACCAGCCGATGTCGTGCAGCAATGCCGCGCTGTGCAGCAGCTCCCGCGCGCGCGGCGGATACGCATGCCAGTCCTGCAAGCCGTCGTGGAGCTCCAGCGCCAGCTTCGCCACCTGGTCCGAATGGCTCGGCTCCTCGTCGTAGCGCGCGCGCAGCGCCAGGCTCTCCTGCAACAGCGGGTCCATGATCACGAAAGGGAGCAGGCTTTGCGCCGCTGCGCGGACGGTTCCAATTCATGGATCGCCGCGGTCAGCACGCCGTAACGCAGGCCGCGCACGCTGACGCTCAACCGCGTCGCGCCAAGCTGCTGCATCGTCGCCAGCACCACGGCCGTGCCGGGAATGATCAGGTCGGCGCGCTTGGCCGGCAGGCCCGGGCGCTTGCGCAACTGATCGAGCGTGCAGCCGGTGAAGCTGTGCAGAAGATCGCGCACCTGCCGGAGGGTAAGCGTCGCGTGATCGATCTTGCGCGGGTCGAAGTGCGGCAGCTCCTTCTGGATGGCCACCAGGCAGGTAATCGTCCCGCCCGTGCCGATCAATCGCCGGGGACCGAGCTGGTAATGCGCCAGCGGGTGCGCGATCTGCCCGCGGATCGTCTCGACCAGCAGGTCGGCCGTGTCGGATGCGACCGGATACTCGTGCAGGAAACGCTCGCGCAGCCGCACGGCGCCGAGCGGCAGGCTCAACCGCTTCTCCAGCTTGCCGTGCCGGCCCTGCACCCACTCCGCGCTGCCGCCGCCGATATCGACGATGAAGGGGTCGCGCCCGCGCCAGTGCGGGTCGGCCGTCACGCCGTCAAAAATCGTCTCGGCCTCCTCCGTGCCGGAAAGCAGGCGCACGGGAAAGCCCAGCACGGCCTTCGCGGCGCGCAGGAATTCGCGCCGGTTGCGGCTGTCGCGCACGGCGCTGGTGGCCACGGCGCGGAAATGCTCGATCTTGAGCGCCCCGGCATGCTCGCGCAGGGAGCGAAGGGCCTCGAGCGTGCGCGCGATCGCCTCCGGCTTGAGCTCGGCCGTGTCGATCAGGTTCTCGGCCAGCCGCGTGCCGATGCTTTCCTCGAAGAGCACGCGCACACCGCTGGCGCGCGTTTCCGCCATCACGCACTTGATGGAATTGCTGCCGAGATCGAAAATGGCGTAGCGCATAAGCCAAAAACCTCGGCGCGGTCGGTCGCTCGTCTACCACTTGTCGACGACCGACTGCAGGTCGCCGATGAGCGCGTCGATTTTCTTGAGGTCCTTGCGCCGGCCGCGCTCGGGGTTGATTTGCAGATTGGCCATGAGCTTGAGGATCTCCCGAAATTCCTTCAGCTTGCGCCGCGAAAACTCCGGCTCGGCCTGCTTCTGCTCGATGAAACGCAGCAGCTCGGCGATCTCCCGGTGCAGCCGCGCGACGTAATTGCGCGCCACTTCATCCAGCAGCCCGTTGACCAGCAAAAGCTGCTGGCGCGCGACGGCGCCGAGCGCTTTCGGCGTCTGCGCCTTGGGCGCGGGAAGCTTTTTAACCGGGGCCATACACAGCATGCAATCAGGCCAGAACGTCGGATGGGTGGCTACTCAAATCTCTTTTACAAGCACCGCTCTTGCGCCATTCTAACCCCGAATATGGACATGGATACCCCGGAACTCCAGACGGCCAAGGGACCGCTCGAGGAAGATGTGCGGCAATTTTCCGTCTTCGTGGAGAACAAGGTCGGCCGGCTGCTCGACATCGTGAAGATCTTCACCCAGGCGAAAATCCACGTCGTGGCGCTGAGCATCCTCGACACCGCCGACGCCGCCATCGTGCGCCTCGTCGTGGACGATCCCGACAAGGCGCGCACGCTCTTCGGCGAGCACGGTCTCGCCTACACGCAGGTGTCGCTCGTCGTCGTGGAACTGACCAGCAGCGCGAGCGACCTGCAGGCCGTCCTCACCGCGCTGCTCCAGGCCGAGTGCAACATTCACTCCGCCTATTCGCTGCTCACCCGCCCGCGCGGCAAGGCGGCGCTGGCCCTGCACGTCGAGGACAGCGAAGTCGCCGCCTCCGTGCTGCAGGCCAACCAGTTCAAGCTTCTCACCCAGCGCGATATCAGCCGCTAGTGCCTTTAGGCCAGCCTCGGGATCAGGCGCGCCTACATCGTCTGGCTGGTGAAGGAAAGCTGTAGGTGACCGCACGCGAGGAAGCGCTCGCCCTCCGGCCCCATGCCGTTGTAAAGTCGCTGCTCCATGTACAAGCACATCGTTGTGACCGGCGGCGCCGGTTTTGTGGGATCGAACCTCACCCTCGAACTCGCCAAACGCTACCCGGAGGCCGGCATCACCGTGGTGGACGATTTCCGCTCCGGCAATTTCAAGAACCTGGAGGGCTTCAAGGGCGACGTCGTCGCAGCCAACCTCGCCGAGTTTAGCGCCAAGCACTATTTCGGCGGCAAGAAGATCGATCTCCTCTTCCACCTCGCCTCCATCACCGACACGACCGACCACAACCAGTTCCGCCAGGTGCACGACAACGTCGAGTCGTGGCGCAACCTGCTCGGCTATTTCGAGGGCCGCAAGACACGGCTCGTCTACGCCTCGAGCGCCGCGACCTACGGCATCGCCGCCGGCGTCAACAAGGTCGACCAGGCGCCGAAGCCGGCCAACGTCTACGCCTTCTCCAAGGTGCAGCTCGACAACCTCGCGCGCCACTTCGCGGCGGCGAACCCGACGCAGATCGTCGTCGGCCTGCGCTACTTCAACGTCTATGGCCCGCGCGAGGCGCACAAGGGCCCGGCCTCGAGCATGATCCTGCAGCTCGCGCAGCAAATCCGCCGCGGCGAAGCCCCGCGCATCTTCAAGAACGGCGAGCAAAAGCGCGACTTCGTCTACGTGAAGGACATCGTCAACTGCACCATCCTCGCCTCGCGCGCGCGCAAATCCGGCATCTATAACGCCGGCAGCGGCGTTCCGCGCTCGTTCAACGACATCGTCGAAAACCTGAACCGCGTTCTCGGCACGCAATGGCAGCCCTACTACATCGACAACCCGCACGCCCACTACCAGCCCCACACCGAGGCCGACCTCACCGAGACGACCAAGGCGCTCCGCTACACCCCCAAATACACGCTCGAAACCGGCATCGATGACTACGCGGCGAGCGGTTTCCTGGTCTGAACCGGCACATGCTGGCCCTTGCCGAAGCCAATGCGTTCGCGCTACGCTCGGCGCTTATGACCCGCTTCGACCTGCCCGCGCTGCGCGCCGTTTATGACCTGCCGTTCTTTGACCTGATCTCGCGGGCGCGGGACGTTTATCGCGCGAACTGGCCGGAGCATGAGGTGCAGCTCTGCACGCTCATGAGCATCAAGACCGGCGGGTGCAGCGAGGACTGTTCCTACTGCGCCCAGAGCGCGCACTACTCCACGGGCCTCGAGCGCGAGGCGCTGGCGTCGGTGGCCACGATCCTGGAGACCGCGCAACGCGCGCGCGAAAACGGCAGCACGCGCTTCTGCATGGGCGCGGCGTGGAAGGGCATCTCCGAGAAGGACGCGAAGTTCCCGCAAGTGCTCGAGACCGTGCGCGAGGTGGCGAAGCTCGGCATGGAAGTCTGCGTGACGCTCGGCCAACTGACGCCGGAAGCGGCGCGGCAACTGCGCGCGGCGGGCGTGACGGCCTACAATCACAACCTCGACACCAGCCCGGAGTTTTACCCGAACATCGTCACCACCCACACCTTCGACGACCGGCTGGCCACCATCCGCTCCGTGCAGGCCGCGGGCATGTCGGTCTGTTGCGGCGGCATCATCGGCATGGGCGAGACGGAGCTCGACCGGCTCAAAATGCTCGAGGTCCTCTGCGGCTTCGATCCCGCCCCGGAAAGCGTGCCGATCAACTGCCTCATGCCGATGGACGGAACGCCCCTCGCCGGGCAAAAGCCGGTCGATATTTTCCAGCTCGTCCGCCTGATCGCCACCACGCGCATCGCCCTGCCCAAAGCCCGCGTCCGCCTCTCCGCCGGGCGCACGCGCCTGAGCAACGAAGGCCAGGCCCTCTGCTTCTTCGCCGGCGCCAACTCCATCTTCTACGGCGACAAACTCCTCACCGCCGCCAATCCCGGCGTCGACGCCGACCGCTCCCTCCTCGAGGCGCTCAACCTCGGCATCACCGAGCCGAAGTCGTTGGCCGCACAGCTGTAGCAACAGTCATTGTAACGCCTTCGTCTATCTTGACAGCGCGCCCGGTAAGATTATCCTACTTTTGTGACAACGACCCTTTCCGCCAAAGGCCAAGTCGTCATCCCGCGCGACATCCGGACCAAGTGGGGCCTGAAGCAGGGCCACGATTTCGTGGTGCTCTGCTCCTCGACGGGAGAAATCCTGCTTCGCCCCGTACGGCGGCCCGGCAAGAGCATCGTTCAATCGCTGCTAGCCTTGCAGGGGCTGAACCTGCGGCGGATGGATGAGCCGATCCGCGACTTGGCCCTGTGAGTTATCTTCTCGATACCAACGCGGTTTCTGAGGTGATGAAACCGGCACCAGAGCCTTCAGTGCTCGCTTGGCTTGAGGAACATGAGAGCGAGTTCTTTTTGAGCGCCATCACCGTCGGCGAGATCGAGCGCGGCATTGCTCTTCTCCCAGCCGGACGGAAAAAGAGCCGTCTCCGTGAAGCTTTTCAGCAATTCTCGCAAGCCACCGAAGCCCGTGTCCTGAGTTTTGACGCCGCCGTCGCGCGGCGTTGGGCGCATTTGACCGGTACAGCCCAACGCAAGGGCCGAACGCTTTCGGTGCTCGATAGCATGATTGAAGCTACCGCGTTGCACTGGGACTTAACGATTATCACTCGCAATGTTTCGGATTTCATCGAGGCGTCCACGCTCGATCCTTGGAAACGGCAAAGCTAACAGCGGCTACAGCTTCCTTCACCTGCACCGCCTAAAATTTTAGGGCAGGCAGGTGATGCAGGCTCTCCAGCGCTAACGGCTTTGGCGGCTTTCTGCCATAATGGTGCGGATGAATATTGCGCGATCGTTCGGCTTAACCCTCAGGCAGTCCCGCGCCAACCGAATCCCCATTCGCCTGATTCGGTTAATTCGCTTGATCCGGTTCACGCGCGCAAAACGGTTTCACCGGGTGGCCATCCCCACGCTAAACCTCCGGTTTTCCAACGCCCCATACGCTTCATACGCTCCATTCGCCTGACACGCCACGCACGCCTGGCACGCTTATTTTTTCTTCTTTGCCCGTTTCCCAATCCTATTTCTCCTGTTAATCCTGTCCAAAATTCCGTCCTTCCGTTATTCCGTCTCTTTCAACTTCTTCCGCGGTGAAAATTCTGATCATCAAACCCAGCGCGCTTGGCGACATCGTCCAGGCGTTGCCCGTGCTCACGGGGCTGAAGCGGCGCTGGCCGGCGGCGCAGATCGATTGGGTGGTGAATGATGGCCTGGCGGAAATCCTCGAAGGCCATCCGTGTCTGCGCAGGACGGTGCTCTATCCGCGCAAGCGCTGGACCTCGCCGCTGCGCCTGGGGGAGATGTGGCGCTGGGGCCGCGCCTTGAGCGAGGAAAAGTACGACATGACCATCGACCTGCAGGGCCTCTTCCGCAGCGCGATGATGACGCGCGCGGCCTGGGCCCCGCGGCGGCTCGGGCTGGAGTCGGCCCGCGAGGGCGCGCGCGCCTTTTATAACGAGTTCATCGCCGATACCGCCATCTCCGCCGCCGAACGCTACCTCACCTGCCTCGAGCACCTCGACATCGCGGTCAAGCCGCACGATTTCCAGCTCACCGCTCGCAAACCGCTGCCGGAAGCGCTGGCGAACTTCGGGCCGTACATCGCGCTGCATCCCTACTCGCGCTGGCGCACGAAGTTGTGGCCGTGGCGCTACTACCAGGACCTCGTCGCCACGATGCCGGAGCGCAAGTTCGTCGTCGTTGGCGAAGGCCCGTGGTTTCCGCTGGAAGCGCCGGCGGGCCAGGTCATCGACCTGCGCGGAAAGCTGGGCATCGGCGAATTGGTCACCGTGCTGGATCGCGCGCGGGCCGTACTGAGCACTGACTCGGGCCCGGCGCACATCGCCGGGGCGCTCGGCCGGCCGACGCTGGTCCTCTTCGGCGCGACCGATTGGCGCAAGACGAAGCCCTCGGGCACGCACGTGGTGGTGCAGACGCATGCCTTGTTTTGTTCGCCATGTCTAAAACGAACCTGTTGGCGCGATACGCCGGTGGAGTGCATGAGCCTCCTAACCCCCCCAAAGATTAGGGCGTATTTGCTACATTTGGCGTCATAACCTATAATAATAGCAACAGCCTACACACAAAATAGCACTTTTCTCGATTAGATAAAGTAATCGTTACAAGAGGGTAACAGCCACGACTTGGGCGAAAATCCGTTGTTTGGCATGGAAATCGCCAGTAAAGTACAAAAACTAATGATATGAACGTACAACGCAACAAAAACTGGAACGAGCAACTCGTGACCGAAGAGATCCGCGCCTGGCAGGAACTCGGTAAGCCGCTTTATTCCCACTACATGCGCCAGAACTACCAGGAACTCCTGGCCGCCGGCATCCGCTACTTTAGAACGTGGCGTGCCGCCATCGAGGCTTCCGGCATCCCCTACGACTCCGTCCGCAAGTATCGCGACTGGTCGAAGGAACGGATCGTGGAAACGATCCAGCGCCTGCAGAAGGAAGGCGTCGACCTGTCCTTCCGCTCCATGATGCTGTCCAAATACGCACCGATGGTCTACGCCTCGATCCGCCCGAACCACTTTGGCTCGTGGAAGGACGCCCTGGCCGCCGCCGGCTTGGCCCCCGAGGAAATCTACCGTTACCGCTCTTGGGACGATGACTCGATCATCGCCGAGATCCGCCGCCTCAAGGATGAAGGCGCCGATCTCAGCTCCAAGAAGATGGACGAGACCGCGAACCCGCTCATCGCCACCGCCCGCCGCCGTTTCGGCAACTGGGGCGCGGCCGTGGAGCGCGCCGGCATCGACTATAGCCTGATCCGCCGCCGCCGCCGCTGGACCCGCGAACTGGTGCTCGACGAAATCCGCACCTTGCGCAAGTCCGGCAGCGACCTGCGCAGCGGGGAAATCCGCCACCAGCACCCGGCCCTCTTCGCCGCCGCCTGCAAGGCCCGCTTCTTCGGAAGCTGGACCAAGGCCCTGCAAGCCGCCGAAGAGACTGCGGCCCCGGTCGCGACGGTTGCCTAAGGTTTGGGTTAGCTAGCATGAAGGCATGGCTCGCTCGCGCGGGTCATGCCTTTTTTGTTGGCCGGGCAGCTAGACCTCGGCGCGCATTGGTGATTTAAGGAATGTAATTTCCCAAGCCAAAAAGGGGATTGGATCGATAATATGGCCCTGATTGTCCGCGACGCGCACTCGGATGACACCCCCGGCTTAGCGCGACTCATCACCGCGCTCGGGTATCCGTCGCGCGCGGATCAAATCCAAGATCGGCTGGCCCTGATGCAGCCCGGAACCTATCGAACGCTCATCGCCCAAGAGGGTGACATCACCGCTGGGTTCATCGGCCTGCTCACGCTTAGCGTCTACGAACACGATGCACCCATCGGATGGATTCTCGCGCTCTGCGTCGCGGAAGATCGCCGCCGCCGTGGCATTGGCCGCGCGCTCCTGGATGCAGCCGACGAACACTACCGCGCGCAGGGTGTCGTTGATGTTCGCTTGCACAGCGGGTTCCAGCGTGACGGGGCCCACGAGTTTTACGACAAGATGGGCTTCGATAAATCGGGCTACCGCTTCAAAAAGCGGCTATCGTGACAGACGATGCCCGACCATCGCACCGTCCGCGGCTTCATCATCGGACGCCTGCCCTTCAGCAACACCAGCCTCATCCTGCGCACGCTCACCCGCGAAGCCGGCCGGCTTACCTTCCTGGCCAAGGGCGCGACGCGGCCCAAGAGTCCCTTCGCCGGCATGATCGACCTCTTCTATCTCGCCGACTTCCTCTACGCCCCGTCGCGCTCCGGCGAGATGCACACCCTGCGCGAGGTCAAACTCGTGGAGGCCCACCTCGGCCTGCGCCGCTCCTACGCCAGCCTCATCGGCGCGCAGTACTTCGCCGCGCTCATCGAAACCATCACCGAGTCCGGCGCGCCCGTGCCCGATGACTACGAGCTCTTCGCCAAGGCGCTCGCCTACCTCTGCGACACGGACATCACCTGGCGTGCCGTCGATCGCTTCGAGCAGCGCGTGCTCGAGCTCCACGGCATCGCGCAAGCCAACCGCGACCTCCCGCGCGCCTTCCATGCGCTCCACCACAAAGTCCCCAGCCTGCGCGCCGATCTGCTGCGCCAACTCGCGCCCACACCTCCCCGCGATTGACCTTGCAACCTGCGCGGGACAAATTATTCTAACCTCTCCGGTGGCAACTCCCCCGGCTGTAAATTTGCCGCGTGGTGCAATTGGTAGCACACCTGCCTCTGGAGCAGGGTGTTCTAGGTTCGAGTCCTAGCGCGGCAGCTTTCTTCATTTTCCGGACAGGTCGTGACTAGCTCGGAAGTTTCGTGACTATCCCCCTCAATACTAGGTAGTTCCAAGTAGTGCTCTTTGGTCGAATCAGTGACCCTGCCGGACAGGTCAGCACCAGCCCGGAACAATCTTTGTGAGTCTATTTGTGAGTCTATTTGTGAGTCTGGCTCGCTAGGTTTTGCCAACTTTGTGAGGCTCGGCAGATTGATTACGGTTTCTGCCAGCGGAAGAAGACCGGCGTCAGTATAGGTCTTGGTCGTGAGCTTGATGTCACTGTGGCGCATGATCTCCATGGCGATGCGCGGCGACGTTCCGGCGAGCATGAGGTTGGTTGCCAGCGTGTGGCGCAGAGCGTGGAAGTCAGCGCGGCGGCCCTGCGCATCGACAAACTCAATTCCTGCCGCTTTCAGGTCCGCACGGAACGTATCCATCGTCGGAAGCAAATCAGCGAACACACGGGTTTCGCGGGCGGGAAGGCTAGCCAGTAAGTCCCGTAGCTCGGGCAAGAGATCGGGGTGAACGGCGATGGTGGCCTGTTTGTGGTTCTTCGTGGTCGAAGCACGAACGTTCATAAAGGGCTGCTTGGCGTCCAAGTGCAAATCGGTCTTAAGCAACTTGGAAAGCTCGCCACGGCGAAGACCCGTGTAAACGGCGGCAAGATAAACGACCTTGCGAGTACCAGCAATGGCCAGCAACCGCTGCATTTCCTCGTGGGTGAAGGCGCGTCGGTGGCGTACCTGGCGTCCGTTAGTTTGAACCTTCTGGACAAGCCTAAGCGGATTTTTCTCCAATCGTTCGTTCCGTTCCATCCAGCGCAGAAGACCGGACAAAGAGGCCAGGTAGTCGTTAAGCGTCTTGGGTGCCTTGCCTCGTTGGCGACTGCGCCACTTAAGGAACGAATCGGAAGTCACACTCGGCAATCCGATCCAGCGGCATTCTTGGAGAAGTTTCCGAATCTGTTTATCGACGATGTAAATGTACTCGGGATCGCGACCCATGGCGGACAGATCGGCGAGGTAGTCTTTCAGATGATCGAGCAAAGGCGTCTGCTGGGCAATACGCTGCGCTTCGGGCGGCAAAAGGCCTGCGGACTCAAGCTGCCGGTTCTTAACAATCTCCTCCAGTTTTTGTTGGGCAACGCGCTTGTCGGTCGTATGCAAAGGAACGTCGGTAATCTTCGTGTCGCCTTCGAGCCTGTAGCGACCACGGTAAAGACGGGCGATTTCGGCGTGACCGTTCTTGGTTCTCTTGGGACGGAATACAGTGCAGATCATAAGTTCATTCGGTTAGTGGTTGCTCTGGACGCCACGCTTGGCTCTGAGCCGCTCGAAGTATGCCAGAATGTCGGAATGATAGAGGCGCGGGGAGCTTAGGACTTTCACCGGCTTGGGAAGATCGCCTCTGGCAATCAAGCGGCGCACGGAGCGGGTGGAAATGTTGCCGAGCATCTCGGCGACCTCTTCCAAGTCCATCAGCCTGTCCTGCTCTTCTGTCTTTGGTGGGGTAAATGTTGCTGTCATCGTGGGTTACTTTCCGCCGCCTTTGCTTTTCTTGAGTTTGGCGACTTCCTTTTCGTTTTCGATGCGCTGCCGGTTCAATTCGGCGGCTTGTTTCCAGTAGAGTTCAACGAATTCCTTGGTCAGCTTTCCCTCGTGCTTGTTGGCCAGACGTGCGAAGAAGCGACGATGCCAAGTCGTGACCTCCTCGTGGTTGGGAGCAAACAAAGAAACGAGGTCATTGACGATTCGCGAATCGATCATGGTCTTGTCTTTCATGAGTCGATTGAGCCGGAGGATGGGAATGTCATGACTGACATCCTCTGCATCCATGGCGTCAAGGACACCTTCGATAATCTGATTCACGAAAAAATTGGGGTTTTGCTCGAGTTCCTGGGCTTTCTTGAAAACTCGTTCGTTCAAATCGTTCCGCAGGGCCATTGAGACCCGCTTGGGTTTGGGTTCTTTTTCCATGGTAAAAGCCTAGTCGCCGTAAATGCGTAAAGCAAGTAAAATCATCTTTACATAACATTTCCAGTCCGGCCAGAGCTTGCCTTGTCGATCCTGGAATCTCGTCACGGATGCGATTCTCACCCTGAAATCGAGCGTGATCTCCATGTCCTCATACAGCCCGAAGCCAATGCTCCAATCCCGTGCTTTCAGTGATGGCGAGCCCCACACAGCAACCACGCAATCCAAGACCAGACACCGCCGAGTGCAGTCGGCGACCAACGGAAGCCCTCATCCCCGCGTTTTGAACCCCGGCCCCCTTCCCCTCGGGCCGGGGATCGAAACGCGGCACACCAACCGCAGTTAAAAAGCAGCCGACGTAGAGGTTAACCGATAGTTATTCATGATGGGCGGAAGGAGAGCCCCGCGAGCTCCTCCGCCCGTCCATTGTGAATAACTTCGCCGAGGCGCGAATGCGTCCGGTGAATAAACTTAAAT
>Ga0116229_10003304_pt1 | contig 26450 bp, 22 predicted proteins | sample S1TSphgellanicum_3_FD_87313 | JGI IMG/M metagenome (GOLD analysis project Ga0116229, IMG submission 87313) | Host-associated microbial communities from peat moss isolated from Minnesota, USA - S1T2_Fc - Sphagnum magellanicum MG | ecosystem: Host-associated > Plants > Peat moss > Unclassified... | reverse complement strand
GACTCAATGATCCCGAATGGGATCTACTTAGTGACATGAATCGAGGGGACGAAAAAGGACGGGACCTCGATTAAGGGACGAATCCACGACGGGACAACGAGAATGGGGTGGTTCCCTTTCTTGCGAAGTGGAATTAGGGTAACGCTGGTCGGGTGGCGCTAGGAGAGACAGGAGGAAGGGGACGGCAGACAAGTTGCGAGGAGGAGGAGCGAAGGGAACTCTTCGGGGAATTTGTTCAGTGCAAGTGTTGTAGCAACGGATCGACTTCATCGGACTGCAGGTACGTAGTAGATTCATCTTTTTTCCTGGTTTTTCCCCCGTTTTTTTTTAATGGCTGGAGGAGACAAATCCACGAAGTTCATTTCTGGTGAAAGAAGTTCAACAGGGGACGCGGCAGTAGACTAGAATATAATTCGTCTTTTTTAATGCAATCGATGTCTCGGTTTTCTGGAACACAAACAAACAAGCATGCTTTTTCTTCTTTAACCACAAAAAAAAGGTCTTTTCTCTTGTTCGTGGTAGGGTTTTAGTAGAGCCGCTCTGGCAGAGGGACCTATGGTAGATGGTTTTGGTATGGAGAATCTGCCAGAAAAAGACATGTACGCTGTCCTTGTTCGACAATAAAAAAAGATTTCTGTGTTTTTCGTGTTAGGGTTTTTGGTGGAGCCGGTTTGGCAAAGGGACATATGATAGATGACTTTGGTATCAGAGAGGGCTTGCAGTGAGCGATCAAAGGTAACGGGTAGTGGTTTCTGCAGTATTTCACATATTTCTAGAACGAGACTTGATAAGGCGTGAATATTTCTTCGGTGTGCAGTAGCAATGACTAGGAAGGGTCTCCTCATCTGGTTAGGGTTTCGATGAAAGAGCAGAACATGCATGTTGGAGTGAATTTTTCAGACTTGCCCTCCTTGGACCAAATCTCTTCTTGGACTTGATTGCTTCCCTCCCTCTCCCTCTCTGGTTTTGAGAAGCTGGTAATGTTTGTTTTGACTCAGTGGATGCTTTTCATTCTTCTTGCTTTTTTTTATGTGCACACTTTGTGGGAATGATGTGGATAGCAGATGACCTTGTTGCTTGCTCCTTAGACCAAGTATGATGGAGGTTGTGGCTGCCTTGCAGCGTCCTGCTCGTTCTACACGGGGCAAAAGGTACTTCAAAGGTTTTGTTCTCAGCTACATCAGGTTCATAATGTTCAGAAATGGTTGCATCTTTCTACTAGAGTGGTACTGGCCACTTACTTGAAGCAAGAGCTGGCATTTTTGTGAACCATTTATGAACTGTTCCTGTCTTTGCTTTTGCTGGAATTTGTATTGTATCACAGCTCATCTAGATGATAATAGTGGAAGCATTTTTATGTTTGATTTTCTTGAATCTGTTCTCTCCAAGTTGGATTGGGTCTGGATGGAAGTCTTCCCCAGTTCCTCTCCTCTGGTTCTAGCAGCTGCTGCAAAATCCTACTGAGGACTTTGTATGGTCTTTGGGCATTTGGATACTCAGGCTTCCCTCTTAGGATCTCACTCTCAATTCATGCTCATGTTACAAAAAGGGAGCACAAAATGGCTCACTGATTCCTGCAATCATGTTAGGTCTTTGTATGGTTGCTGGTTGCATACTCAGGTTTCCCTCATAGGGTCTGGATCTCAATGCATTGCATGCACCAAATGGCCAACTGATTGCTGTAATCCCATTAGGTCTTTGTGTGGTTGCTGGTTGCATACTCAGGTTTCCTGCTTAGGGTCTGGTTCTCAATCAGTGCGTTTGCAGCAAGAAGGGAGCACAAAATGTCACCTGTTTTTAAAAGTGGTACAGGTTTTTAACCTGGAACCCCCTAAGCAAATGCTCAGACATGTGAGTTCTCATGTAATTGGAGTTGTTGTGGAGGGTGCAACAGATTGTCAAAGTTGGTGGATGAGGAGGTAGAAGCTGATGAAGAGTTTTGGAACCAAGATGCATTTAAAGAAGTACACCACTTCCCAGCCCTGTTTGCTGCTTTAGTGTTTTCTATTTATCCAATTCCAGGCTACCATTGTTGCTCAGACAGAGGGTTAGGAAGCCAGATTCAGTTGAATGTGGCTGATGTTCTGATTAGACAGTGAAGAAGTGCATGTAATAATGAAAGAACATGATCTTTTTTTGAATTTGGGTGCACCCTTCTGTGTCCTCACTTTGCAAATTATCAATCAGACCAATCAGTGACACTGTCAATTGGTGGCATTGAATTGCAGGATGATGCAGACAATGAGTATAAAGAAGAACTGGAGTTTGATGATGAGTTTGACAGTGACTTTGATGATGAAGTAAGTCTAAATTGAGAATGCAACTGTTTAATGCTTTCCACCATCCAAACATTGGTTTCCAAGCACATTAGAGTTCCATTTTCTTTATTCTCCTCTGATATGGAGTCATGTATGGGATTGGCCTACTATTGCTCAAGTTCTTGCAGTCATGCATGTCAATGGACTCAAATGTTGTAGCCATTTTTTTGTACTTTATCCTCCCTGGATTTCAATGTAGATTCCCATGGGATTAAATGTTGCTTGGGAAAATCTGATCTGAAAATGGACTATATCATTGCTCACAGGGTGTATTTGACTGTAGCACACTCTGTGTTTACCTTGTTGTACATGGATTTATTTTTCTGCAGGAAGAAGATTCTGATGGTGGGGAAGCCGACGAGGAAGAAAGGCACTTCTCTCGAACTTCCCTCATTCTAGTTTGGATGTCTGTGTGTTCTTCTGTCTTTGGATTGTTGTGCTGTTTGTGAACGGGCAGTTGTTTCCTAGTCCCACCATTTGATTTCTAGAGGGAACAAGTTTTCTTTTGTTGACATTAGGCTGGATTATTATCCAGGCATCCAACAAGGAGGAGGAAGTTGCCTCCTGGGAGGAAGCCCTTTAAGAAAGCTGCTTCATCAGGCACAAGCAAGAAAGGTGTTTCCTTTGTGGAAGAAGCTGCGGCAGCAGCAGCTGCTGGGGATACCCCACTCTCTCTTGTAGAACCAGCCCGTCAAATTATTCATCAGCAGAGTCCAGATGACAAGGAAAATGGTGAAACTTTAGCAGTGGATGGAGATGGAGAGAGGACAGTTCGCAAGTCCACTCGAACTGCAGTGATTGTCAAGCAAGCTGAGAGGGAGGCACTACGTGTTGCTCTGCAGGCCACTCCCAGGGTAGAGACCAAAACTTCATCTTGTGTGCAATTTTGCACTTCAACATCTGATTCCCTCTTCCATTTGTTGTAAAGGCTGGTGCAAATGATGACTTTGAAAACAAAACCCACTAGACTCTTCTGACAGTTTTGGCCTCATGGAGTCTGCATCATTCTTGTTCAACATAGAACTGTGATGTTGTTATATGGAACCGTTGTCCCTTTACAGTAGCTTCTCTGCAAGATCTGTGCAGATTATCATTTATTTGTAACATGGTGACAATCAAGGATGTCAGTTAAAATTTGTGGTTAATCACTGTGCTTCTGTGGCTACAAGAGATGCAGCCCATGAAAAAGAAGAAGGGTGAGGAAGAGCGCAAGATGAGTCAGGAAGAGATGCTTCTGGAAGCTGCTCAAACAGGTTGGCTCTGTCGTTCCTGGTTTGTTGTCCGACCACAAGTCTTAAGGGTCAGAGGGTGCAGATCTCTGTGGGGGCAACTGTCTTATATTCTTCTGTATTTAAGTTCTTGCAGATGTCTTCATCTTAATCTAATGACTTGTATATGTTGGTTAACTTGGTGGTAGAGATTCAGAATCGACAATCACTAGAAATCATGTTGGCACGTGAAGAGGAGGTCAAGCGAAGAGCAATTATACACAAGGAAATCTACAATGGTCCTCAAATTCGTTACATTTCCAGAAATGGTGGGTGAACACATCCATCCTGAAGGAGGAAAAATGTGAATAGTTAGTACCAATTTACAGATCTGCACAGTTGCTTTGCTTGTGTACTAAACTGTGGCACTTGTTGGTTCTTCTCTTGTCACATGCAACAGTGTGTATTGTCCTCATAGATATGACAAACAGTGTAGTACTCCTGGCAACTGGACATCGTAGATGTTATTATGAGGCACTAGGTCAGTTCAAGTTTTGGAAGTTAAGCTGTTGTTTTGTTGAATTTGTTGCCAGGTACCAACATTATGGAGTTCACAAAAGTGCTGGCTGTTCCAGAGACCATAAGAGCAGAGGCGAAACCTTGTATGTTATTATCATATCTTTTCAGCTCATGTCTTCTGAATTTTTTCACATGAAGTAGTTACCTCTCCATGGACTTACTACCTTTCTAGTCTGTGTATGTGTGTCTATCTCATTTGAGGAAGCATGTGAAAAAGTCTCTTGTACTAGACTGTCAGAACCTGATTCTTGCAAATATGAGAAATTTATCATCAAACCTTCTAAACTTCTGGTGGACCCTGGAGAAGCAGTAGGTATTATTGTATCTCAATCTATCAGCAAACTGACTACCCAAATAGCTCTTAGTTCTTTCCATAGTCCTGGAACAACATCTATGGAAGTACTAGAGGGTATCCCCAGACTTGAATCTATCATGACTGGCTCATTTAAGAAGTCTTCATCCACTAAAGTGTAGAAGCTCTGTCAGCAATAATGCAGTCCTTTTCCATTTCTCCAAATCGAAGTCTACACCCCTCTTAGACCTACCCTGTACTGGTTGCTTTGTCAGACTGTGTATCGTACCTTTGGATACTGAGTGTGCTTTGTCTTTTGCTTGATGTCTAAAAGCATGATAGTAGCAAACACCTGTCACAACTTTTTGCTCCTATCATGCCACAATACGTCTGTTCCTTGGAGAAACATTTTATCTACTCAGTATATCTGTGTATGCTGTATTAAAAGGAGTTGCATTAATTCACATACTTGTGTCCTTCTTTGGATGTTCTTGACAGTAGACAGGGGTCTCTGACTTTACTATATAGGCAATTAGGACTATCATTAAAACAGCTTTCATCTTACAATATATATAGTTTTCTCATTACCATCTGTGTGCTATGTGGTGAGATATCTTAGAACTGGATTCGATAATGCTCATGCAGATCCAAAGCGTGCTGTCTGTGTTGTTACTGGGCTTCCTGCTAGGTACAGACACTTGTTTCACTGATTATCTTTTGCTTGACAGCCAAATTTTCAACAGACAAATATTGTGTCCAACTTATTGCAGACTGATGTATTGCATCTGTTGTGTAACACTATGCTTGTTCACTCGTTGTGCTTGTTGGATGCATTGTGAATCCATCAATTGAGAGAATCATTGATCAAGAACAATGGCAAGGCTTTAGTTCTCAATTTTGTTGATGCATTGAATCTTCTGTCCTGCCATGTGGTGGGATGGGCAGGTATCGGGACCCCCAGACAGGCCTGCCCTATGCCACCAAGGAGGCATTTAAAGTTATTCGTGATCGGTAGGCCCCTTGGCACATATGTTTAGAGTAATCTCTCACTGTTAAATGTTAGACCTTGAGCAGATTAGAGTAGCACAAGGTTTGGTTTGATGTTGTCTCCAATGATAGTGTACAAAAGTTTTTGAAGTGACCAGCAAAGCACTTAAGAACACAACACAGATGAATAGGTTAGTTATGTGACCTCTGTTAGGCTAATATGAGCGGCTCCTTGTCTACATTTTATTTGGGGTATCCATACTCATGAAGTTTAGTTCCTAAACTTAAGACACCTGTGGGTTTGTGCAGGCTAGGCAAAGGAGGGCAGTCTTCTCAGAGGGATTCATTGGAAAAATCACATCAACGAAAAAGGACCAAAGTGGAGAGGGAAAAACCTGGACCTGGTGGTCGCACCAGTGTTGCAACAATCAAATTTAAGAAAACTTTGAAATCAAATACCCAGGAATCCACACCATTGGACCCTTCTCACATTGAAAGCTCCCTTTTAGAAGAAGAGACACACAAGACACTCGACTCAAATTCAGGGTCAACACCAGAGGGTATCATTGCATCCCTGAAATCACAACCAGTTGCAACATTGACACTGAACACTCTTCCTGAGGACAAAGGCTTTAGACAATCTCCTGAAGAGGAGGGGACGTCAGCTGGTCCAGTGCGATTTTTGGGACCACTACCTAAGCCAATGGTGGAGGCAAATGAAGCAGATTTCATATTGGAAGATTTAGAAGTGTCCCTCCCCTCCAACTTGGAAAGTACCCTCTCACTCCCAATATCAACCATCACTTCCTCTATTGTGCAATCTGGTGATCTCTCTGGGGAGAATGGAGATAGGGGCCTTCACTTGGAGCATGGTATACTGGATTTGTCATCAGAAGAACAAGGCTTGCCTCGATTCTCGGAGGGTTATGATATGAGTTTGGATGTTCCAAGTCATAGTAGTTTGTTGTCACTAGATGTATCATGGTTGCAAAATACTTAAAAGAAAGAAGGTTACAATTTTTTTTGATGGAACTCTTCCCATGACGAGAAGTTTGAAACCATTTTTTTCATTTCTTGCACAATGGATGTGCTTTTGGTTGATGACCCATACTGGTGGGATGAAGTTTTAGTAGCAGTCAGTCTGTAGTCAACAAAGGCACGAAGTTGTCTGGATCATCAGTAGTCTTCATTGAATATCAAGGGGGATGCACCTGACGAGTGTTACAAGTGTACACAAGGTTAGTATTTGTCTACACCCCAGCCCTGAGTTCTTCTATAACTTGAGGTGACAATTTGCATCAAAGTACTCACTTTTAAAACCATGTTCTACTAGATGTGGCTGATATTCTTGTACTAACAGACTTAGTTTCTCAGTCCATCTGTCTGAATTTAGCACTAGCAGAGCATTAAGTTAAAGTGGTGGGGAGAAATCTCCAGCAATCTTACCTTATAAACACATGTTTTCCAGAATCTATGGCTGGAGTCAGGGAGTGACTTTTCAGTTGATCAGTGCAATCTCTAGGAAGATCCACGTTTGCAATCTATCTTCTCTCTGTGCAAACCTTTTTTTCTTTGATCAGATGAAGTTGTTATACCATGAAGACCTTTCTATGGTACCAAGGCCTTAGAAAATACTGGATACAATACTTAATTTTCTCTCCTCCATATACTTGCTGGGGGAAGACTTCAATTACTGTAGAAAGGGAAAGGGTTCTTCTTTCCGACTCTGTCCTCAGAGTTACATTAGGGTTATGCCCGAGAGTATTTGACAGCAGTGCTGCCCTCTATACTAGGCACTAGTATTGTGTCTATCTACATATAGGTTAGTGTGCGGTGGTGGTTTTTCTATTTTGCAGTACAAGAGGAATAGTAGTGTGTTTAAAATGTTTAGTGCCAAATCCACAACATTTTTCTATGTGCAGTTATGGTTGTGAATAGAGATCTCTGAAGATTATGTCTTCTGGTTATGTGGGAATCTTATGGCAAGCTGCAATTTCCCAAAGAATTCTGCTTTTATCTGGTGCAGTTTTTCTCAGTTGATTTTGGCACTGTTACATCTACCAAACATCTTCCTTTCATAAGAAAAAAAAAACTCAAGTAGGGAATAAAGTACACTGGAATCAATCACACAAATCTGTATTGTGGGATTTATGTGATTTGAAAATCTGCCATCTTAATGTTAAGGAGGGTAGTTTGTTTAGTTAGTTTGTTTTGTCACGTTGAGATCTTGCAAAATAATGGGGGGATCCCAGTTGTGTTCCTGTAAAGCCCTTGATGAATAGGGGTGAACTGAGGTGCTTTCATGGAATGTTCTGACTTGCTATGCAGGAGTGATTGAATTTTGAGTATTTTCGTCACTGGAAACTCAGTAAAAATCGAAAATTAAAATTTTAATGAAATTGGGGGTGTGCTGTTGGTAATGTTGGAAAGCCTTTGATGGGTATGGGGGCACCCATATCAAATGGGCATTGAGGTGGTTTTATTATTTTTAGATCTATGGTGCAGCAGTTATTGAAATTTAAGTAGTATTGACAAATCAGTTTTTTAGGGAAATTGAATTTCACACTAATGTCTATACTTTGTAAAATGACATCATGCAATGTTGTTAAGTGTGCAGGCCAGATCGTTGTAGATTTGTTGTTGGAAAGTTGATTGATCCTAGTGTAGTTGGAGAACACATATCAATAGTGCCTCTTAAAAGACAATAGACAACCCTACAAGAGGATTATTGGGTTTAAGAGTCCTCTAGTGGGCTGTAAATTTTTCTTTTTACTTTCATGCCTCGTTTATAACCAAATTTGGCTCAATCTTCTTAAGGATGATATTCACTTTAAGTATACACTATCTCTATAACAGGTTCATCTAAAATTATATCATTTTGGAGGTGCCTAAATTTTAATTATAGAAATTTTCTCAAAAAAAATTGTTTTTGGGGAAAAAAATGAGTCATCTTTTGGAATATTCTATGTGTGAAACCTTATTTTTTCAATTTTATTAATTATTTGACAGAGATTTGCTGAACCTGATATTCACCTTCTGGTATATTTCACAAAACCAAGAAACTTACACTTCCTGAATTCCAGATTTGGTTACGACCTTGTAGTAGGCCTGTCATTTTGGGGATTTGCCTGGGGCCTTAAAGCTTACTCTACACAAGTTCATGGGTTGAAGTTTGAATAGATTGGACGTAACAAATGGACAATTAACAATGACTTAGCTGCAACGACTTCTGTTGTTCCATTGACTTCTTTATAGACAATCCAAGATGTAGCTGAAAATCAACTATAGATCAAAAGATTAGCATAGTTAGCAAAGTAGTTTGGTAGAGAAATTACACACATATTTTACATACTTGTTATATATATGTATACCTGTTACATTGTAACTGACATAAATGGCTTCTTTTCAAAGGATCCATTGGGAAACTTTTATTATGCTGCTTTGTGAGAATGGGTTAACTATTAACACTTGTATCAAGGACCCTATGTTAAGCTGATATTGCCCAGTAATTCCAGCTTTTAACCAGTACCAGCCTGGTAGGGATCATTGTTGGCCAGTTAACAGTTTTGACCTAGTTCTCAACCCAGTTTTCAAGCTGGTTATTAATAACCTACCAATTAGTTATTGATTTTTTGGATAACTGGTTAAATTGATAACTCCTTAATATTGAATTTTCAAAATCTAATAACCTACCTTGATGACTTGATTATCATCCAGGTAGGTTAGCAATCTTTTAATATTAGTAAAAGCTAAATTTTTAATTAAAAAAAAATCTTATAACCAGTGTATAACCAGCAGATAAACTGGTGAATTTCAACGAATTACTTGATAACCTACCCTTATGCAAAATCAGACCTGGTTCTAGGTAACCTGAATTGGAAGCAACAGTATACTGTCAGTTAACCTCTGGTTAGCCCTATTTTGAAGTCAATTTTTTCCAAAAGTCTCAGTTTGTAGGTGATCTAGTTCTGGGTTTGGTTTCTCAAAAAGAAAAAAGGAAGTCAGTTTATGCTCCAAAAGTCAGACCCAATTTCAGTTCAGTTTTTTGCAAATTGAAATTAATGATTCTAGCCCTCCAAACTGGGTAACCCTCAACATTGGTGGGAGCCATTTGATAGTGGACTCATTTGATAGGCTCAAGGTGGACTCTGGGTTATTGTCTTATATGTTTGCATCCATTCAACGGTGGGCTCAATATATGTGAGCCATATTATCATTCATCCTTATGCCATAGATACATTACCTAGTCCCCTTGAAGGTGGCCTCTGTATGATAGCACTATTGGGCATCCATTCCCAAGACCGTTTCAACTTGAGCTTGTTAACCTCATGAATTTATGGGGTTTCATATACCTAGGGTAAACCGATCACCTGCCTATGACCGAACACTTTGGCAGCTCTTACTCAATTCTTTTCCATTTTGAGTGATTTGAAATGTTATAGGAGTGCCTTCTCAAGCTGAACAAATCATCTTTGAAATGCAAAGCCAAGGGATTAACCAAAAAAAAGAGCAGTAAAAAGAATATGTTTTTTTCAATTGCAAAAAACGATTTTTTTCATTTTTTTTCCACTTTGATCCTTCTTACTTTCAAATCTCATAACTTTCTTCTTTCTTATTGATTTTAAACGATTTAAAATTCTATAGGAGTGCCACCTGAAGTTCTACAAATCATCTTCGAACTCTAATAGTAACAGGCAACTTACAAAGAAGTTTTTGGATGTTTGGGAGCTGGCCTTTGTAGTGTTAGGTGGTTTGTTTTTTTGAATTTTCGACCCTCTGTACTTTGGGGGGCTGTAACTTTCTCATTTCTGATCCGTTTTTGACAATCGTTAGTGTGCCAGATGCTTCAAGAGGAGAGGTTCAAATTTTGTTTGGACACCAGAAACAACAGACCCCTCCCCTTGGATCTGGCCTGCCCTGAGCGCTTAAATGTTCGGTCACTGGCCATTCTACCTTAGTGGTACGAATTTTTAAAACGAAATCCAATACCATTACTGTGTCCAAGTGTTGTAACGTGTAGCACCTAGGATGAATTAAAAATAATTTTGAACACAATCCTTAATTTTACCTCATGTTTTGATTCTCATACACATTAATAATTTTTTAAAAATCATATTTTGATGCATGATGGCTTAAATCACCCTATATTTAGAAACATCATTTTCATCCATTTTATGTACATGTTATGGTGAAAAATGATTAATAAAAATAAGGGAAAAAAAAAAAAGTGATGGTGTGACAAGATTTTTGGTAAAAAAATTGAACCCTATTAGTTGATCCTCTATGAATATGATTAAAAAAAAAAGACCTACTGCCAGTGCTAGTGGTATGTTCAAAAGTTGATACTGGTGTGGGGTAATTTTGATTTACTAAAGAGCCTCAACAAGCATCTTTCCATGCTTCCAAACTTGGGAACACAACATTAGGAGTGGGTTGGGACTCCCAACACTCATAACTACACAAACAAACCCACTTGCAAAGACAGAAACAAAGTTAGTTGTTGTCCACGAAGAAACCTAATGGGACTTACTCAAAATAGGAATTATATGGTACATTTAGAACAAGAAATGTGAACATGAATTTAGTCAAGGGAGGTTGCACATTGGATTTGTTTTCTTTAAATAATAATTAATAGTCAAAATTGGTATGGAGGCATACAAGGACCCATGTAATCACATAAGAGACTTCAAGAAAATGGCACAATAGAAATTTCAACTTACCTCAATATGGACACAAGGCAATATCTTTGCTCACAATTGTGCTAAAGTCATAATATGACATCTCACACTACCAACATCCTTCCTATCACAACACCTAGTAGTAGGAGATCCCATCCATCCCAAGCAATCGAAAGTTCTGCCACATCTAATATACATTCTAATAGCTCACAACAAAGTGCATTCGAGGTAGCCATTGAAACTTTATTTAGGCAAGTAAATGAAAGGTTGGAGAGGGGTAAACCCTAAACCCTTTATTTGATTGACTAACAATCAAAAGGAAGGCAACCACTCACAACTTCTAATAGGACAGATAGAAAGGGAGCATGGAGATAACTTGCTTTACAGCAAGAAGAGAGTCGAAGCAAGCTCCAACAAGGTAGGAAAAAAAGAGGAAACTTACTTTCTTCAGCTTTAGATGTCCGCTCCTACATACTATCACTAACAACTGAGCCGAGTGCTAGACCTTCACATGGAGTGAAGCTCCACCATGTTGTACAACAAGACATTATGCATAAAAAAACAGTTCTCATGGCATAACCACAAGATGAAAGTGAAACACATAAGTTGGCACACATATGTACCACAACAAGGAATACATTCAAAGCTTAGAGGGAATGCTAAGGAGTGGTAAGAAAAGGGACAATAGGCCCTAGAATTGTGGATGACATCACTGAAGCTTTGGAAGAACTTTGGATGAAAGAACTCTCGAATCACAACATCCTACTTACTTGAGATGCCCTCTTGGAAAAAATGCAGCCCAAAAAAAAAAAACACCTTCAGGAAAACTACAAGGGACTAAATCCTAGTGAGATTGTTAGGATGTTTAAGGATGCAAATGACATAAATTTATAGCCACATTATGGAGAGAACTCAAACATTGGTTCAACAAATTGATTGAATAGAGTCTTTGGAGCAAGGTATTACGAGAAGACTCCTATCTAAGGAGGATCTTAGGACATGGTTCACTAAGAGCTTCCAAGGTTCTTCCCCTCTTAATCTTAGTGGTCTTTTTCAATATGCTTTCAACTAATTTTTGCTGGGTTTTCCCAACTATTCTTTTTTGGTGTTGCCATTCCTCAACCGTTGGCCTCTTTGTATTGTTTTTTTTTGTTTTAACTGTGGTGAGATCTTTTGGTCTAGTGGTAAAGACCTGCTGAGCTCAAAGTGTTCATTACAAGCTCTAAACATTGTCCATTGCAAGCCCAAAATGTGCATAACAAGACTCAAAGTGTGTATGGGCAGCACTAAGATGTGTGTACGGGCACACCAGACACATCATGAATAAGCAAAAGGGCAGTCATCAAAAATATGAAAAGTAGTACTCACAATAACATCTGTGTGCACATGTAATGTTGGGGTAAGACTTCCTCCTCACATTACCTACATAATTAGTAATTTACTTATGTAAGTGGGTAAGTATCATAGGTAAGTAGGTAGGGTATTTACATGGGTTACTACATAGATATCAACACAGATATCAACACCATCATCAACACAGTTACTACTTAGATAAGGCACTTGCGGTTATTAGGTAGGTGCATGCATGTGGATGCTTAGTACATAGCTAACTACAGTCAAAACAGCCAAAACAGCCAAAAAGGTGTGTCCTGCTCAGGTACCATCTACGCTGCAATGCTGAGCTTTGTGATTCCTGGTTCTCTCTGGCCCTTATCCCCGAGACAACAGGATGATGAGCTTTTGAAGCTGCCAACTCTGGAAATGTACCTAGTGCAGGGGATTCACACTCGGGTAATGGTAAGCACTACAGACATGATAATGATTGGAACTCTTTTTGTGAGATATGCATTCTGCACTACAGACATAAACTGGATGAAACATGAGCAAATTGTGTGCCTCCCACCTTTTACTAGCTATGGTCTCATATCTGGTTCCACCTAATGGTTCGACACGTTTGAAATAGGTTTTGTTCTACTAACTCACTCATGCTCTGGATTTCACAGCTTCGTGACAATTTCTTGCAGGAATAGTTGAAACGGGCAAATTCTGCTTGACTTGAAAGATTCGTGATATATAATAGAGATATCTGCAAATTCACCCTGTGAACCCTGTCTTTGGGCCTCCTTTCACTTCAATATAAACTCATAGTTCATGGCCCTGCCATTAGCCTCGGCCAAAAATGGCAAAGAACATAATTAGGCAATTTTATTTTTTTTGCAACCAATGAGGTGAGGCAGCATGCAATTGGGGGTGGGGGTGGAGGGACTTTTTTTTTTCCCTCTTGTTCCCATCAAGTTCCCAAAGGGTTCTCAAGTTCTCAAAATGTTCCCAAATACATTCCCCAACTGTTTCCAATAGCCTTCAGTTTTATCCCATATGGTTTGCTCAAAGTTCAACTCCCATGTATATAAACTGAAAAGGGGTTAGGGAGGGGGGTGCCAAAGGTTAGTAACCATGACAAAGCACACCTTTATTTCAGGGAGCTAAACAAATTTAGGCTTCTAGGTTGGGGAGTGCCCCAATGTTCCAAAAATATTGGTGATGGACCAATCAAATGGCTCCTTCTTTTGAAAAAAAAAAAGAAGAATTGTGGGGGCACCCCCTCACTAAGTAATAGGACCATCAATTAGGTACCCAAGTTCTCATATTATATACTGCCATTAGCCCATGTGGGGGATATTAACCCATGATGTGAACTAGTCCCTTTATATTGTCATCACCAAAGAGCATGTGGGGAACTGAGGTCTAACCTCCCTTAGCACTGTGGCTGTTGTTGTTGTGATGGTGGTTAGAAAGTGACCACCTTGCAGAACAAGATCCTATCATTGTTTTGTGTTCTTTTTGGTCAGGAAACACAGAGGCAAAAATACATGAAGTTTTTAAAATAATGATTGAAAGTTCTAATTTGGCAGTGACTACAACCTTTGCAAGGAAAATTGATTTTTATTGTACCTCACAAGCTTAATCTATCTATGAAGGAAGGTAGTTTGTTTCATTTTGTAGTTATGAGATTCACCAAACCGGGATGCTTCAGATCATGTTCTTGGTGTCTTTGGAAAGCTCTCAATGAGGAGGGGTCAAGGGGCTTGGTTCCATGATGTTTGGACTTGCAGTGCAAAAGTTCTTGAATATTGAATGATTTTTTATTGAAAATTAAATTAAATCATAGCTGAAAATTGCAAAGGAATTGGAATGTGCCTTTGGTGTTCTTGGAAAGATCTTGATGAGAAGGATTTATTGGAATTTATTTGGTAAGATTTGGATTCAGAATGTGGGAGATATTGATTTTAAAGTGATTTTTGCCACTGAAAATTCAAATAAATTCCAAAAAACCAAGTGTGTGTGTGTGGTCTTCAAGCCACTTGATGTGATCTTCAAAAACTTAGAGATTGGTTGATGCATTCATGGCAACAAGCTCATGCTCTTTACATTCTCTTGCATGCGGTTGCTACTCTCTTGGCTACTGCCTTCCTACTTGAGCTTCTTGCTCTTTTTGTTGTTGTTGTCGTTGCATTTCTACAAGAAGTTCATGTTCTCCAACAATAGTTGGTTGTTGCATTCTTATTGTAACATCTCCTACCCAACATTTGAGCTTTTGCCTTTGCTCTAGCCTCCCTCTACTTTGGTGTTTTATTACCAAAAGTCAAATTGTTGGAAAGAGGCACCTGGGCTAACACATTAACTGTAATTTGCCTATGCAATCTATTTCCTGCTTCCCTCACATTTTTAAGAGACCAGGTGCTATTGAAGATTATTCTTTCTCATCTTTCAACCTTTGGATCTTCATGATATTTGCATTTGCTGCTATAACTGCTCTCTATGTGGTCTTGGTTTCATTCTCTTGCCTTTTGATTTCCCTTTCTTTGTTTGCTACTTCTTTTTGCATAACTTTTTGACGTAAAATGCCCAAGTATTGGTTTGATGTAACAACATGGAACTTGGAGTAGTCTACTAATGGTTCTGTCCATCTTGTTTTCCTTGTAGCATTAACATGTTGGCAATAGGGAACACTTGTGGAGTTCAAGTTATTACATTTTGGACTTCAATTATTTCAACTGTTAATTCTTGGGTAGAGTTGGCTTCAACTTTTGGTTCTTGGGTAGGGTTGGCTTCAATTGCTAGTTCTTGGGTAAGGCTAGCAAGGCAAACAACTTCATCTTCCATGTTGGTTTCACTTGACCTGTGTACTCCTATTGTAGCATGTTCATATCCAGGTTCATGGATATAGTATCGTGTTGTTGACTACACAAGATCATCTTGGGTAGATTCACTTTCATTTTGTGAAGTTGTAGCGATGTTGATTAATTTTGTTGCAGCTTTATTTTCACGCCATTGGTTCCATCTACTGCTCTTTCTAATTGTCCATCTTCATCATTTGATATGTTTAGATCTGATTTTGCTGTATATAGTTCGTTAGGTCTACTTCAATTGTCCATTGCCTTAGGGTTTAAAGGCCATATCCCTATGGTTTTGAACCCTACTTTGATGCTTTGCTTAGATAACAACTGATTGAATGTTCTATCCACCCAACTTGCTAATTTAACCTTGTCTAGCTCTCTATGGTTGTTCCTGAACATCTCTTTCCTTTCTAAAAGCATATTTGAATGGCCTAAAGTAGTTGACATCCAAAAGTGTGGGAAATGTGGGATGGAAGGGTAATCATATCTAGCCCTACCTCATATGCTTGTTCGATTGCTTTTAGAGTAAAATGTGATCCATGTTCGTCCAGAATTAGAAGGTGCATATGCTAATAGAATAGATCTCCTAGTACTAATTGAATAAAGAAAGAATAAAATTACTTGAACAAATAACATGTCATCCATGTGTTTTTTTGCATTGCCATACAAGATCCTAGCTTATATTGTTGAATGTAATCCTCTTTAATCCTTTCACCTTTGAAAATGTAGAAGCCAAGAAGGACGCCTCCAATTACATTTATTACACAATTGACTATCATCCATTCCCTTGACTTCGGTATTGTGTTGTAAACTTGTTGTGATCCCCTTTTTGCAAGCACTCATGCGCTAGATTGTTTATTAGCTTGAATACCAATTTCATCACAATTCCATTTGTGATTTGGAAAATAATTATGTTTGTTGTATAGTGATTGTAGATTATCATAAAAAGAATTATAGGTAGCTGGGGTTATTCCTTGTGCCCTAGAAATATCTAATCCTTCTGCCATGCGAATGGATATTTCAAGGTGTTTTTGCTTAAACCAATGCCACCATGAGGTTCTAAGGATGCCATTCTTGAATGGTGTCGCACATGTTTGTGTTAATTTTGCCACTTTGAGTTTCAACTGATGTAATGAAATTGACAGGTCACATTCTTGCATGCCAAATACCCATTCAATGAGTATTACCTTGTCATCAGTTGATAAGACTCCAAGTGGGCCATGTTTTCTTGATGTAGTATTGTCTATGAGATGGTTTGATAGGTTAGTCAAAGGTATGTTCTAATACCGACTTGCCTTTTTCAACGACATAAACTCTCTTTCAATTGCCTCCATGGCCTCTTTTAAGCCTTTAGTTTTTTAGTTGCATTTTGGACTAATCAGTTGCCTAATAACCTTTGTTGATTTCTGTCGTGGTTGTGATTCAGGTTGAGGAGGCATGGTTTTTTTGTTAGGTGCTAACTGATCTAACATGTTGCTCCTCCTCCTTTGTGGTACATTGAAATTCATCGCTGGTTGGACCCCCCAAGACCAAGCCTCCACCAAATTGGAGGTTCTTGTGCATTACCAATAAGAGGTATGCCTTCGTTTTTTTGAAATTAGACCACGAATACAAAAATTTAGTTAGTTTCGGGTAAATAACTTGTGCATATTATTATTTTTTTCCAACGCTTGAAATGAAATGGAACCAGTCTTCAAAATTTGACCAAACCAAGGTTTCATCTTTGGTTTTTGTGCAAGCAATTGGAATGAATCTTTGGCTATGCAACTTTGCTACTACCCATTGCTTGTGATTTCCCTTTCTCCTTTGAACCAAAGGATTGTTCATAGATTTAACAACCCAACGATAATATATATACTTGTTAATTTTTTCTATGTAAACTTTATTTATGTATGAGAATATGGCCTCACAGTTATAAGATCTATTTCTAAATCTGTAATCTTTTCTTTGATTTTCACTAGATGAAGCACAACTTTGTTGGCCGTAGTCTCCTTCTCTACTTTTATTTTTTGAATTGTTATTTTGCTAGAACTAGCTTGTCCTTCATACAACAAAGACCTTAACTTTATAGCACTAGGAACTAGAAGCTCAAAAAAACTTTACAATTCTTGTTCAACATGGACATCTTGGACAAAATTCATGGACAACATGGACAAAATTCCAAAATCAACATGGACAAAATTCCAAAATCTTGGACATGCTTTCTCTCTTGATAGTGAAAACCCAAACTACACAATGCTAGCATATTTATACAATTTTTAAATATCATGTGTGTGCAACTTTTGGCAAGAAAGTTTAACAAGTTACAAGGGGTTAGGCTTCTCTTGCCACACAATTAAACAATCTTCACCCCATAATGAATTACACATGTTTACAAGTTTGACCTAGATTAGTCCTTTCACCAAACACCCAACCCCCACAACAATCTAGAAATGTCCCACACCCTTCTTTATAATTAGGGTGCTCACATTTGTATATTGAACATTGTCAACCCCAATCTTGAACCTAAAAACACTTATTTCCCAACATTTACCAACCCATATTTGTATCCCCATTGATTATTTGTGTTCATGGAGGTGGACATGCCAAAAGTCCTCACCCCCACAACCAATAACTTTAATTTATTAAAAATGCAATATTTGGTTAAAATCGAATGGGATCATGCCCATGACCAAACGTCTATTCCTTATCCATGGACAATTAAATGGAAAGACCAAACACTATTTTCCTTTTACCAATCATTTTGTATTAGGGTAAAAGATGTACATATATATGTGAATACTTTAATTTGTCATAGGGTTGGTAGTGTTCAAAATGTGTGTTTGGTAATAGGTGGGCATTTGGTGATAGGCGTTTCTACCTTATTGAATTAAATTATGTCCCTGAAGATACCCAACTCATAATTGGGGTATAAAAAATAGGTGACAAAGAGTTTTAGGAGTAGCAATTTCATGTAATCAATGAGAGGGTTAGACATGCATCCAAGAAAGTATTGTATTTTTATTTTTATTTTGGTTTTGGGGGTGAAGGAAGGTGGTGTGGGGTTTGAGATTATTTTTTTTGGGTTGTTTTCAATAGGGGACATGTAAAACATCATGGGTAACTTGTGATAGATTATAGCTTACATAAAACTAAGACCACAAGATTTAAATTAATGACATAGATACCACGTAGACAAAATGACCATTGATGGGACCTATCAAAATAAATTGCGACCTTGCGAGGTAGAGTGCAATACTCAAGAAAAAGTTAATTTGAAAAAACACAAAACAAATATACACGTTGTGCATTTTCATTTGCTATGTAAACAAAGTTGATTCTTTTTGTTTCATGTAAGCCAAGAGAGGCATACCCATATAATAGTGCATCAATGTTTGTTAGCACTTTCATTTGCCACTTTTAATGTTTGATGACACTCTCACTTGGCATTGCAATAGAAATTTATAGGTAGATTACAGGGCCTTCAAAAGTGTGTACTTTTTAATAAATAACATTTAGTTCATAAATTGTTTATTCCTTGTGTGTCTCTTGCAATTTGAGGTATGTTTTCCCACCCTATTGGGGTGGGGTTTGGGGTTGTGTGGGGTTTTAATTGTCAAAAGTTTTGTTTTCCTTTCACTCTTACTTCACATTGTAATAAACATTTCTATATTGAGTGGCGTCCAAAATGTGTGGGGTTTTTTTTTAAATCATTCATGTGCCATTAGAATTTATTTATTTTTCCATTCAATCCCCATCAATGATTTTATTTCAACTTTTTGATGTTGCATCATTGGTTAGCATCCCAAGAAGGATTTAACACTAAGTGGTGACTTATTTTTAGAACTTGTTTAAATATTGATTTTTTTATTAAAAAAAAATGCTACTAAACTAGAATCAAAGTCTAAATGTGACAAAAAAAAAATAAAAATAAAATTTTCTTTTAAATTTTGGTGATTATTTTGGAAAAAAACGATATCATCACATAATATTCCTTTAAAAAAAATTGCATAAAAAAAATGTTGATTCCCATCCATTATTCAAAGTTTGCACATTGTTGAAATAGATGACATAAAGACCCCTATGAAATTAGTACCGATGGGGAAATGTCCGAAAGTGGAAGTCTTGATTAATGCAAAAAAAGTAAAAGAAAAAGCTCAAATTCTCAATTGAAAAAATACAATAGGAATTAAAGTTGGATAGATCAAAAGTTGTGCTAAAACATTTCAATGATTATCCAACCAAAAATAAAGTGAAGAAAAATCACAAATTTCAATTCAAATCTAACACCATCATTCTTTTTTCAACAATGGGATTTTAAATTTAATAAAATGGGAGTTACACAAATAATATCACGATTTGTCAATAACTAAAACTTAAAAGTGAGGCAACAAAACGAAAAAGTAGACACTCAATTTGTCAACTAATAAGCTAAAGAAAAGGGAGATGCATAATTTGCCAACTAACACATGTTAAAATGTCAAAAAGCCTTTGACTAAAACTGAGGAGCCATTCTTGAGACCACAATTTGAAAGTACAAAACCCAATCTTTTAAAAATACATACTACGTATTTCAAATAATCGCTAACATAAAAATCATTAAAAATATCATTTATTGTGTTATCTTGCATCATAAGTAGAAAAATTATATAGTAATCTTAATCTTGTATTAAAAGTAGTATAACATGTAATTTTACATCTAAACAATGATGATGAACTAAATATCCAACAACCACTAATTTAATTTCTTCTCATGCATCTTGGTTTGACAACAAATAAGGATGATGATTATCCATTAAATAGGTAAGTAGTTGAGGGAGGTTATTTTTAGTGTTTATTTGAGTACTTTTGGCATTGAAGGACAATTTTTTTTTGGGTACTTAATTTTTCAATTATTTTATAATTATCTTAGGTAAATCAACTTCAATTTTAAAATAATCCTTGAAGCCTTGCATTTGCTAAACAATTCATGCGTGAATCATTTGGTTAATATTTTATCGTAATGATAATCCGATCAAGATTCTCCACTTGCAAACAACACTTCAAAGCTTTCAAGACACTAGTAAGAAGGTTAAACATTTTAATATTTCAATTTGAACATTGAGAATCCCAATAATTTGTTTGGCAAGGAAGCCAACATTTGGAAATTGACTTTTATGGGTTTGATGTTAAGCAGAAGGATTTACACACTTAAATAAGGGAATAAATAACCTTTAAGACAAAAACACCTTTCCAATAACAAGTGTGCTTGTTGACTCTTCCATGGACGTTCCAACATACCAAATATGTTAGTACCTTTTCTTCAATTTCAATAGCAGCTCCATTAAATCCATCAATTGGCATTGCGTATATTGCTTGGACAATAAAAAATGTCATCAAAAGGGGGATGACCTCTTTTGAGTTTCACATCAAATGCAAAAGGTGAGTTACATTTCCACACCCCACAAAGTTTTGCACAACTCGTAAGGATTTGAAACAAGGATTTAACATTAAGGCCAACATATTATGAACTTGTCGAGAATGAAAAGCTTAAAAAAATGTTTGATCACCTTCACAACCTTTATTGCAGATTTTTACAAGCTAGAGGTGGAGGCTCACATTACAACAAAAGGTATCCCTATACACCAAGTGATTTCATTGGATTATGAGTGAATTCATTGGTTATAATGAATGGGACCTAGTGGGGAAGCAATGAATTCATTGGTCTAGTGAATGGGGACTAGTGAACTGCACCCACATTTCGTAGTGGTGATAAAATTAGTTTTAATGTTTCATGCCCATCAACAATGAGATTTGTTTTAGCTTTCATAACCACAATTATATTTATTGTTGTAACCAAAACATCTGATAGTTATTAGTAGCCAATGATCTTTTAGCTAGTTCATCACACATGCAATCACCATAAGATTTGAGCATTGAGTGATAGTTTTTACAATGTTTCACATTTGGGCCTTTGAAACTCTTTGCTTTAAAGTTAGTGTTTTCTACCTCCCATAACATAATAGTATGGCTTGTTTAAATTTTAGAATCCTTTGAAACATTATAATTTTGTTGGCAAACCTTATTTTGATAAGAATTTTCAATTTGTGGTGTCACATCCCACTTTCAATGCATGCCTTTTCTTGCTCCTTTGCATATGAGGTGAACATGTACTTAACAAGTAATTGAAAATGTCCAAAGACAAGTTACATGTTGGGTTCATGTTCACGTTTTCAGCTATTTCACCCACTCCATCCACATTTTCATGTACAAAAACCTTGTTTTTAAACATTGCAAAAATGCCTCAAACAAAAAACCTTAATTATAAAACTGAAAACACACACACATGAAATCACAAGAAACCAACCCTAATTGCAAGGCCAAAGACACCAACACATGCAAAATCACAAGATAAAAGGATGAATAACTTATCATTTGAAACTTCTACAAAATTCAAAGCAATTGTTGTTAAAGCAATTGTTGCACACAATGCTCATAAACAATTCCATAAAAAAATGTAAGATTGATCAAAAGGATGAAATAAGAAGGAAAACTTGACAGTTTGATTCCAATTTTCTTTGGAATTGTTGTCACACATGAGATGTGCAAGACAAACAACAATAATAAAATGATTCCAAGCTCAAAATGTAACAATGACACACAACACGAAACCTATAGCTTGAAATGTACCAATGCAAAACTTGTAATTCGAAATGCAACAACACAAAACCCATAGCTTGAAAAGTAACAACATGAAACTTGTAGCTCAAAATGAAGCAACACGAAACATGTAGCTCTTCATGGCAACATGAAACACATAGCTCTTTGCTACAACACAAAACTTGTAGCTTGAAATGTAGTAAGTTCAAATTGTAGCACATGAAACATATTCAATTGTAACAAGATGACAAGACACAAAACTTTGCATAAAGTTGTTACTTAACAATGACAAAAAGCTTCACATTCTTTCCACTCATAAACCTTACTATATAGACGTAAATCATATCCAATCATCTATCTACCATAATCAATGGACATGGTTATCTACTGCAAGGTTATCCCTACAAATATGACTGATGTAAGGTTACTTGCTTAATAAACTCCATTGCTTGCGAATAGGGCCAATTAGGAAAAAAATATAAAGTTTTAATATGATTTTATGCATATCCGATTAATGTGCATGTTGATATTTGGACAAAATCACTTATCCGACCAACATTGGTGATGACCCCACACACCCACCAAATTTCTTTTTGGGATCTTTTTTTTCAATTTTGTGATATTAAAATTTGACTACTTTTTCAAAAAACGAAAAAAAAATTTGAATTTACATTTTAAAAAATATTTTCTTCATATTTTTACCCAAAAAAATTCTAACAAAAGAAAAAAAAAAATCATGACCTACCTAAAATTTGTTAAAAAGATTTGTACCAAAAAAATTATGGTAGAAGAAAACAAAAGGAATTTATGAGCTAATGATTTGTTGTTCAGATTTTGTGCAAAAAATATCTCATAGAAAAAAAAACAAAGTGCATGCCTACTATGTGAAACCCTATCTATAAATAGCTATTAAACATTGAATTGTTAGTTCACTCAAGATAAAATTTTTAAAAAAAATTGTATCACTAAATCTCACAATCCCATTGACCTGAAAACAAATCTTCAAACATGTGTTAAACCCTATTCTCCTAAATATTGAACATGATATGTCTTTATACCATTTCAATGGTTTTTTAAAAAATCCACAAACCAACCGAACCTTACACATTTAATTGTTAGTTCACTCAACATATTAAAAAATAAAATTCAAACCACAAATCAAACAATTTCATTGACCGTAACATTTTTTCTTCACACCTACAAACAAGCCTATTCAACACCTATATATACCTATTATTAAACTATTGTAGGACTTGAACAATTTTGACAACCAACTATCAAATAATTAATTAAATTTTAAATCTTAACTTCGGCACTTGGTTTTGTAATTCTGAAATTTTTGGCAAGTAATGATCATATAAAATAATAAACAATCTCTCTTCAAGGTTGTGGACTAGTTTAATGTGTTTTTTTATTGTCTCAATTTCAAGTCTCAATACTTGGAGGTCTACAATTCAAACTTAACTTTTGATTTTATTAAAATTTCAGCACAAATACTAAATAAATTTTCCAAGATTCATAAATTTTTTCGCAAAACAAAAAATAATTTAATTTATGTCGAATCTGTTCAAATATTACGATAATAGATTCGAAAGCATCATTTAGACTTGATGTTAAGGTTTATAATGTTAGGTAGCCTAACATAACATCTGTAAAACCTATGTTGAAGTTACGAGTAACATAAAATATTAATTATCAATATTAGTGTCCATTCACACTTAGGTTAATCTAAAGCTAAATTAAGGTATCAAAACACAAAGCAACTTACATGACAAGATGGATTCGCATGACCATTATGATGAATGTTAATAGTTACAATCAATATTGATTATTACAATTAATGTTAAATATAGTAAACATTGAGTTTAACCCTAGTTTAAAGTTGAGGATCATTTAATATTTAACTAAGTTAAAGGATCATTTTTGAACTCTTTACATAACATTGAGTTAAAGATCTCAAAACTAAGCTTTTGAGCTAGACTTGAATATGAAGTATGGCAAATGGTAATGTGAAGTCAACATCACTTGCCACCAAGGATGCCACGTCATTGGAAATGCTACCAAACACAATGTCATATCATTGACAATGCTAGACTTAGCACTAGGTGTGAATGTGGCTTGAAACCCTTGTTTGTATTCCTCTTTGCATAACATTGAGGTAAGATCTCAAAACTTAGGCTTTTGGGCTAGACTTGAATATGAAGTATGGCAAATGGTAACGTGAAGGTAAGATCACTTGCCACTAAGGATGCCACATCATTGGAAATGCTACCTAACAAATACCATATCATTGAAAATGTTAGACTTAGCACTAGGTGTGAATGCTGCTTGAAACCCCCTTGTAGAAAAGAACAATACGGTCACGGTGATGATGGCCTGGGTATTGGTGCACCAGTCTAGGAGCACTAGAACCTAGAGAGGAGGAGGAGGAGGAAGAAGAAGGGTATTGGGGAATCAGATCCTCAGAATCCTACTTTTCACTTCTCCTTGAATGTGCATCCGAGAATCCCACTTTTCATTTCGCTTTTGTACTTGAATGCTCCTCCTCGTGCTGCTGCTGCTAGTCTGCTGCATGCAAGACACACTCGACTAGCCGCGCAGTGTCCAATATTCTGGCAGCCGTGCACAAATTCAACGGATCATGTACATGATCCCACCATCCCACCATCCTGTACATTAGCAGCAGCTGTAGGGGGTGGCAGTACTGCAACCCGATTTTTGTGGTATAAGTCAGAGCCACTTGCTAATTTCTTGCCAGTATTTTAATATTATAAATAATTGTGTTGCAGTCTAGTGGAGAGGCATTTGGAATGTGTCAAGCTGGTGGGAGGATTTCACAGCTAGCTTGTCAGACAGACTGCTGGAGAAGCTTGATCTAGTGACGTTGCTGCAAGGTGAGATTGATTTGGTCACAGTACTAGTCGAAACTTAATTCACAACTAGTTTTCTTACAACTCCCTATGTGCAATGTGGGAAAGCTCTCAGTTATCCCTGTTACAAATCCCTACTAGGACCAGTGTCAAAGGGAAAAAATCATTGGTTTCCCCCAATATATAGATGCTTTCCAACCAGGGAAAAATTGCCAACTTTCCCCTTTGACATTGGTTCACAGTACCCTTCTTGGTAGAAGGCATAATTGAACGTTCCCTGTGAGGCAGACACCCTGGGAATGTTCCAAAACTCCCTGTGTTGGACAATTCCTTGTTGCTTGCATTTTTAGTCTATCCTTGGTGGTAAAGTTAGACAAGACAATTTTCCCACAAGGTAATTGATCATCAAAGATCGGCTCCTTGTGAGCTTGTGTTATGATTGAGCTCCTTGTGTTAAAATTCTTACGTCTAAGCTTTGTTCTGAGAAGCTGCAGTCTTCAGAGATTGAATATCTGACATGCATACTCAGCTGCTGCTTGTGGGCGTGGGCTATATGCAGAGTAAACTCGTAGCTGCAGATCGCGTGAGTACGTCTTCGCTTACGAGTCCGATCGATCTTCTGCACAGAATCCTGCTGCACACTGCAAGTTACAAGGCAACAAGCATGGCCACGGCGTACGCAGACGAGTTCGCACCTGGGTCGCAACCCAACAACACAACAGTTTTATCGTCGAAGAGCACGGTGATACCTCTACCGTCATCGATGGGATTTGCCAACCCTGCGCCTGTGGGTTTGTTCGCGTTTGCGGTAACCACGTTCGTGTCGTCGTGCTACAACGCTGGAATCTGGGGAGTTCAGGTCGACTCACCGAGCAACGTTATCACGGGTCTCGCGATCTTCTATGGCGGAGCCGGACAGGTGGTTGCAGGCATGTGGGAATTCGCTTCAGGCAACACATTCGGCGCCACCGCCTTCACTTCCTACGGCGCTTACTGGCTGTCGTACGCCGCTATCTCGGTTCCGAGCTTCGGGATTTTGGAAGCTTACGAAGCCACTCCATCTCATCTGAAAAACGTCGGCCCGGCGCTCGGCATTTTCCTACTTGCCTGGACCATATTCACGTTCTTCATGTGGTTGGGTACTTTCAAAAGCAACTTGGTGCTATCGGGACTCTTCTTCTTCCTCACGCTCACCTTTATGTTCCTTTGCAGCTCAGAATTCCAAGGCGCCAATCTCCTTGGCAACAGACTGAGAAGGGTAAGCTCGCTGCAAACTTGCTGATCATCATCACTGCAAGCTCTCAACGATCAAGTTCTGCAATTTCGAAACATATTGTGCAGCAGCTAGCCTTTGGGAGAGCTCTTGTGTGAATTGTTTGACGATCGATGTTTGAAATGGGTCTGATTTTGAACATGATCTGCATGTGGTTTTGGTGTGTGGATTTGTTGTTGTTGTTTTGTGTGTGTGGCGGCGGGATCGTTCTGCATGGATGTATGGATCGATGGAGCTGCTTGCAGGCGGGAGGTTTCGTCGGCATCTTCACTGCTCTGATTGGTTGGTACTTGGGGCTTGCCACCCTCTGGACAAAAGAAGTTTCTTACATCACTCTACCTCTAGGAAAGTTCTCTACATCATCCAAACACTAGAGATCTCAAAAACTACAAGCCATCTAGAAAACATCATATCACACAATCTCTTCAATCTTCCTTCTTCTTCTTCTT
>Ga0116229_10003303_pt1 | contig 26451 bp, 20 predicted proteins | sample S1TSphgellanicum_3_FD_87313 | JGI IMG/M metagenome (GOLD analysis project Ga0116229, IMG submission 87313) | Host-associated microbial communities from peat moss isolated from Minnesota, USA - S1T2_Fc - Sphagnum magellanicum MG | ecosystem: Host-associated > Plants > Peat moss > Unclassified... | reverse complement strand
TGGGGTTGGGTGGGAGTGGGTGGTTGGGAGTGTGGGGGGAGGGGTCAAAGATTTAAACAACCTCACCAAAGATGGCCATGAAGTGAAGTGAATGAGTTCATTTGTAAATATAAAGACTTATGAGAAATGGTTTTTTTTAGGTGTATTTGAGGTTTATGCTACTTTATGACCTACCTACAGACCTTTATGCTAAGGAATGCCCACTTGGGGGGTCATTCTACTCCTGGTGTGTCACCACCCAAGCTTTGCCTACAAGCCTCATCCTTGTGACTCCACTAAAGAGGGAGAGAATTCGTCCTAGGGCACAGTTTTTAATAAAAACAAAGTTGGGTGGAATTATTACCTAGTACACTTGGTCATACTAGTCTTTTTGTCCATAAGTAATGAACTTTTCAATTTTCATCTTTGTAGGGTTTGAAAGGGCCTCCTCTGCCTGAAAATGCCTGAAAATTTCACTTTAAATTTGAAAGACCTTACAAAAGTGGAAGATCCTCCAAAAAATTTTATAAAAAAATAAAAATTATCTTGCACTTTTGAAACCCATTATGATTTTTGGACTTATCAACTTTGGTTCCAACCTTGGTGGCCTAGCTTGAAAATCCTTCTACTTCCCCTAAATAGTTAACTAGGTATAAACATGGATAAGTAACTTAAGTGTAAGGTAAAGTCCCGGGGTAGGATGGGGGAGACATTCTCAAAATAAGAGGCCTTAGACAAGGCAATATTGTAGTACATGGGTGAGTTTGGCATAAATTAAATATATATTTTTAAAAAATTGCTGAATTTTTGGAAAAAAATTATTTATCCTGTTATCAAAAATTCCAAAAATCTAGATTCTAAGAATCTAAATCAAACCCTAGTCTAATATGGATAAGCACATTTAGTTGTGAACACAAAGCTCAAGTTGGGGAAGATATGTAAAATTTTTGTGGGTATCAATATTGAAATCGATAATATTATAATCACATCTTATGTTAATAGAGGTTTTTTTTAAAAATATTTTTAAAAATAAAATTTTAAAGATAAGAATGTTAATTAAGATCAAATCTTTAGGCCTAGGTGGGATCTTAAATGACACACACAATGTTAAAGTGGGTGTTAAGTCAATATTAAATGAATATTAATTCAATATCTATTTATTTTTTAAAAACATAGATCATTAAATAAAAACATAATGTTGGGTAACAACCCATAAAAAGAGAATTTAAGTAAATGTTAAGTTAATTTAAAAAAATAAAAATGACTCTATTAGGTGTGAATGAGTATAAGAATTAGTTAACCAACTTTTAGTTGTAGATCTGTGCTGCCTAACATAGGTCATTTTAGCGTCCTCGGGGTGGGACTTAGTCAAGGTTCTTAGGGGCCGGCCCTTACGATGTGGAACCTGCCTTGATCTTTACGCCAACTAAGGCCCTTAGACAGAGAGGCCAGCCCCGCGCGCGTTCGCGCTCACACACAGCTCGCTCGCCATAGCTCCCTCCCTCCAAGCTCCTTCGCTTGCTGCGGAAATGTGATCAATTCTGCGGAATTCGGTTGTCGGATTGTGCAATTATGACGGTGAAATTTGGTGCCCTGTTGCCGGAAATGCGTGCTGTGTTTTTCGGTGTTCGTTTTCTTGTCATTTGCGTCGTTTTGTTGTGTGTTTCGGTGACGAAGACTAGTGCTAGTCTTCGTCGTGGTGGTGGTGGTGGTGGTGGTGAAGCAATCAAGCAGCAGCCGCAGCAGTATGCCTGCGATCCGAAAGGGAATCCGGCGCTTCGAGGCTTGCCGTTTTGTGATACGTCGTTGACGGATGCGGAGCGCGTGGAGGATCTGATATCCAGGCTCACAGTGCAAGAGAAAATCACACAGTTGGTCAGTACGGCGTTCAATGTCTCCAGGCTTGGCATACCGGCTTACGAATGGTGGGGGGAAGGGTTGCACGGAGTGGCGATCAGTCCGTCGGTGGATTTCGGAGGGGATGTAGCAGCTGCCACCAGCTTCCCGCAGCCTATTTTAACGGCATGCTCGTTCAATACCGCACTGTGGAACAGCATTGGTCAGGCAAGCGATACTAAGCTTGTTCCCAAATTTTCTATCGAGAATCCTCTCTCTCTTTTTGTTTTTTGTGTTTTTGCTTCTGCAGATCATGTTTGCGACGATCATTGCACACGGGTCTTTTGCATACGGCTTGGCATCGGCGTCCTTCTGCAATCTTTCCGCAGACTATTGTGCTTGATTTTGCATGTGTTAGGATATTTTTCCATTAGGCGGCTGTGAACACAAATTCTCTGTTCACAGCAACTTTCTATTATGTTTTTTGGGCCAGTTGTGCTCACAGTCATCTCACAGGTGAAGCATTGACCAATTGCAGTAGCTGAAGAGCTGTGAGTCAAACTGTGACTAAGCACAAAACGACATCTGTCCGTTCTTCATGAAAATATGCGGTCTCAGAGTTCCTAACATGATTATCTACATATTTTCAACTCACTTGTAGCTCTCCAATGGAAAGCAACTGTCCCTGCAGCAAGAAACAAGGCCCTATGTCAGTGGCTTTCCATTAGGCCGTTGTGTGTAACAGTGATCACAGCAGCCAACACTTAGGCTCTATGTTACTTCAAAGATATCAGTAAGATGGACAGGACTGATCTTCTTATTTCCAGCATGATCTACTCCTTGCATTTCCTCCTCTTCATCTGCTCTGTGATAATTGGAACATTTCTCCCCCTCATTTTGTCCGCATTGTTCATGTATCTACCAGCTCTGTAATCTTCCCTTTGTGTTTCTGCTCTTATTATCTGTTAGAAGCCTTTCTCTTTCAAGTCTTTGTCAAATCTCTTTGCTTTCCAAAAGCCTCTCTTTGAGTTCTCCTTTTTCCAGCTCCTTCTTTCTCAATTGCTTTTGGATTGATTTATAAAAAGAAACAAGTGTTAATCCCCCCAATGCCATGAGGAAAGTTGAGCTCTAAATTCAATTGCTCAGTGTTAGGTTGCAGACAGACTGCAGGAACCCTAGTACTGTTTACAGTTAGGGCATTTAGGACTATCAAATGGCTGCTCAAATTCACACATTGGTGATAAACATACCTTTGTTTGCTCTTTATGGCAGGTAGTATCAACAGAAGGGCGAGCCATGTATAATCAAGGAAGGTCAGGATTGAGCTATTGGTCACCAAACATAAACATAGTCAGAGATCCTCGATGGGGAAGGACACAGGAAACGCCAGGGGAGGATCCAAAGCTTACTAGTACATATGCAGTCTACTTTGTCAAGGGTCTGCAAGAGGGACATTATGATGGTTCCCAGATCCACACTGCTGGGGGGCCAAAGCGGTTAAAGGTTTCTGCATGTTGTAAGCATTTTACAGCTCATGACTTGGACAGCTGGAAAGGCTATGATCGAAACTATTTTGATGCAAAAGTAAGTTCCATATCTCTCTGCTCCTCAGCATTTTGCTTTGCTCTAAAGTTCAATGCTTTACCTGCTCCTTTTCAGCTGTGATTTTGTCTCAAGCCCAGCTCATTTTACTGCTGGTTTGTGTCTTTCTATGGACTGACTTGTCCTCTTCTTACATTTGCATACCTGGATGTGTAGACAAATGTAAAGCATTGTTTGTTTTAGATGAGCATATTCACCAAGTGAGGGAGATGTCCAAATGCAGTTTGAATTTTGAAAGTCAAGAATCAGGAAGAATTGCAGAATTCTGATTTAAGAACCTATGGGTTCAAAAATACATTTCCAGAATCAAATCCTGATTGAAACGTTCTCCTGATTGGAACTCAGACCTTCCTACGGATGATAGCTTAATGATCTCAAGAATGTGGTCAGGTGAGTCTGCAAGACTTGGAGGACACTTATAACCCACCTTTCAAGAGCTGTGTGAAAGAAGGGCAGTCCAGTAGCCTAATGTGCTCCTACAATCGTCTCAATGGAATTCCTATGTGCACTCACTATGAGCTTCTCACTCTCACTGTTCGCAATATTTGGGGCTTTAATGGGTATGTCACGACCTTCAATTGTTTGTGTTTTAGGTTTTGTGCTTTAAGTTGAAGATGAGCTGTTATGAAATCTTGAGATGCAATTTGGCAACAGATTCTATACCAGTTTTTTTGTTGCAGGGCAATTGCTAAAGGGATTTGATTGACAGAAACTTGTAGTTGGCTGTAGGTACATTGTGTCAGATTGCGATGCAGTTGCACTAATACATGAATACATCCATTATGCACCTACTCCAGAGGATGCAGTCTCTTATGTTTTGTTGGCAGGTGCTCCTCCTGGTTTTGGACAATTTGATACTTTTGTTCTGTATTTGGTTTTCTTTGTGATCTTTAATCACTTCGATTTGTAGGAACTCTGGAAGGTAGGTCACCCATGAGAGACATGCCCCAGAAAATGAACTGAAACTTGAGATGAATTTTTCAGGTATGGATCTTAATTGTGGAACGACAGTTTTATATCATGCTCAGGCTGCACTAGACAAGGGATTAATTTGGGAGGAACTTATAAACATGCACCTGCGCAACCTGTTTTCTGTGCGGATGCGATTGGGGATGTTTGACGGAGATCCTGAAACTCTTCCATTCGGCTCACTGGGACCATCTGATGTTTGCACCACTGGTCACCAAAATCTTGCTCTTGAGGCTGCTCAACAAAGCATTGTTCTGTTGAAAAATGCTAGAAGTACACTTCCATGGAACAAAACAAAAAAGTTCAAGCTGGCTGTGATTGGCCCTCATGGGAATGCAACTCAAGAGATGCTTGGTAATTATGAAGGTATTATTGGGCCATCCTATTGATTCCTTAAAGTGATTCCTCTTGACATCTTACAGTAATGTGGGTTGCCAGTACAAGTGCAACTATTCTGGCCTACCAACTCTGAAGCTTGCTATGCTTAGTCACTATCGTTGAAATGTCACATGTTGTCAAACTAATTGTCATGGCAAAGTTGTGAGTTTAATCCCAACATGCCTAAGGTTTGTAAGATTGGTCCCCTTAGGCATATAAGGGAAAATCTGTTTGCTTCCAAGGTTTTGCCAAAGCCTAGTCTTGTCAGAAGAGTGAGAATTAGAAAGAGACTTGTCATAAAAATATTTCTTTGGGTTTCTGCAGGCATTCCCTGTAAATTTACAAGTCCTTTGGATGGAATAACAGCACTTTTTGGGGGCAATGGGCAAAGTGTGATTTATGCACCTGGATGTGCCGACGCAACTTGCAGAGATGGAAATCTCTTTCCATCTGCAGTGACTGCTGCCTCAGAAGCAGATGCGGTTGTCTTATTTGTTGGATTAAGCCAGGCCCAAGAATCAGAAGGACGGGACCGTGAAAGTCTACGTCTTCCAGGCAAGCAGGAGGAATTAATTTCAACTGTACTAGATGCTGTTAACGGGCGCCCAGTTGTGCTCGTAATATTGTCAGGTGGGCCTGTTGATGTCTCATTTGCAAATGACGATCAGCGAGTTGGAGGTATTCTATGGGCAGGCTATCCTGGACAGGCTGGTGGTCAAGCAATAGCAGAAATCATCTTTGGTGATGTGAATCCAGGTAATTTAGGTGCCATGTTAAATGCAATGACTTGGTCTCTGATTTGGTTTAATGAGTGAAACCTCTGGTGCAGGTTCTAGGGGAAGAATATTTGAGGGTGGGGTGCTGTTTCATAATAATTGTCAGGTCTCAATTGCTGGATGGCTGGCTCCAGGATGTAACAAACGAGAACTGGCATGATGGGTGTTCTGTCTCCTGCATATGGAGGTTAACTATTCTGTTATGATGACAGCCATATGCTATAAGACATGTTAAGTGTTGTGGTTGAAACGAACCTTTTTGCTCACAGGTTGTGGATGTTTTGATTGGTGTGATGTTATAGGAGGCCGATTAGCTCTTTCATGGTACCATGAGAATTACACACAGATGGATATGTCAAATATGCAGATGCGCCCAGATTTATCTGCTGGTTATCAAGGTCGTACTTACCGTTTTTTCATGGGATCGCCAATTTGGGAATTTGGTTATGGGCTGAGCTATTCTAAGTTCTCACATGCAATTGTGGAAGCCCCTTCTACCCTGACTGCACCTACATTACATCAGCAGCTGTGTCATAAGGATGTATCAAACTCATTGAAGACAGTTCAATGCTCAAAGGAAGACAAAGGTTAGAAGACTGAGTTTTCATCCTGCCTTTCTATATGAATATTTTGTAGACCTACATTTCATTAAGAGTGGCTTGTGAGGAGCAAGACAACTATAATTTCAATGTTTAGTAACACAAGAAGGTGAACATAGATGTCAAGTAGCTCAGGAAATTCTTTAGACAACTTTCACTAAGTTGAAAAACAATGCATCTGTTACTCACCTGTGTTATAGAATTTTAACCATTCCCATGGCTATTTATCTCACACTTTCTGCTGAACTCCTAACATGAACCTAAAGCCTCGCTGATTCTTTCAACAGATGCTTGTGAGGACTTATATTTCAAAGTGAGGGTGAGGGTGAAAAATGAAGGCCCAATGGATGGCAGCCACTCAGTGCTGTTATTTTCAAAGTCCCCCTTAGCTGGTTCCAATGGTACTCCATTCAAGCAGTTAGTGGGATTCCAACGAGTTCAATTGGAATCAGGCTCAGAGGAGGAAGTCATCTTTCTGGTGTCTTTCTGCATTGATTTGGGGTCAGTCAAGGCAGATGGAGTGCAGACTCTTGATATTGGGACCCACACAATCATAGCTGGGACAGCACATCATCCCATCATTATTGTAAGTTACTAGTTGCAGAATAAATTGTATCTGGTTCTTTCTCTTCTAAGCCTTCTGTAAAAATTCTTGCAAAGAAGTCTGATTGTTAAGCAAATCACAGGAAGATTTTGTTCCAGATGATTCAGGGGGCTGATCAGAAGTATAGACCCTACACAAAATCTGCAAACTAAATTAAGATTCTGACTTAAAACCTGACTTCTTGCAGGAGGTGGCACATTCTGATCATGAACAGTCATGAGAGGATTTGGTATTTGTAACTTACAGAGTGGTGGATGTTGTCAGCAATGGTTAATAGAAACAAAGCTCAAACATGTTCAGCATTGGTGGGTTAGTCATTGGAGTTTGTGTCTAGACTCGAGTTTGTATGAAGTCTTGACCATAATTCTTTTTCTTTGTTCAATGACATTCTCCAATCATGTTCTACACCACTTACGAATCATTTCAACAGTTGATATGATTCACATGTATGTAAGATCCAAACTATAATGAGGCAATTTGCCCCTTTGAAATGTCCCTATTAATTTGCTGGAAGTGTTCTTTCTGGCACTCTGTGACTTTGGTGAACACTCCCAACTGCAAGCACTGTTGTTGCATCAAGAGTTGGAGCTCCCCCACAGTGAAGCCCATCACATTTACAAGGAGTCATGATGTCAGAGAGAACTGTCAAGATGGAGGAATCTGGCTCTGGCTCTCAGGGTGAGCACATTAGCAGGTTATGTGAGGCTTCTGTAAGGAAAAACTAGGGGGATGTTGTAGATTGGTGTTTTCAAAGTTCTAATTCAGAGGCTTTTTCTGAGCTGGAATTGAAGGATGCATTTGTGGGGAGGTTTCCAATCCTTGCTCTTGTGTATGTTGGAAGATACAATCTCGGTTGCATACATCTTTTGGGAAAAAAGCATATTGTCAGTTTCAGCCTAATGGTTACCTTCAAAATCATATTTTCTGTGCAATCTGATATCTTTCTTGTTCATGTTTTTATACAGATTAATCTCTATCCTGCAGCTGTGGATTGCCTTACTAGCAACTTTCTGCAAGGTATTCCATTTTGTCCCACTTTCTCATTGGTTTCCTGGAGGCTAATGTAATGGGTCATGCTATATGCATCATCATCTCATTGTCATCTCTTGAAAATAGAGGACTACTGTGACAAGCTAACCAAGACAATTAGAAAGTCACAATGACTTGAATCCTGAAAAAGGGCTTGGGAATCATTTTTGTAAATGAAATAAGCCAAATTTCCTATGTTGTGTCATTGTGAAGAACGCATTGAATTGTTATCAGTTGCAAAGGTTAAAAAGAGTTCCATGTCACATGTATGTGGAGTTGTGTGTGTGCGTGATATTGAGTATAGCTTGAATTCTTGATGCCTCATAGCATCCCACTGTCTTCTAAAATATTTATTGATCAATGAAACCAAATAGTCACCCATGTAGTAAAATGGACAATAGTGCATATTGAAGAAAACACAAAAAGGACAATGTTCGTGATGTAGTCTTGTTCAATGATGATTGATAGACTAGAGTTTTCTGGAATCTGACAATCATGATGTAGGATGCTAAAAGGAACTTGCATCCATGGAAAAACAAACATGTAAGTTTTCCACACTTTACACTTTGTGAATTTGTGATTCACATCTTGATAATCCAAATCCAGTTGTGTTGTATCGTGTTCGTGAGTCTTGCCCATAATGCCTCCATATCTTGTGAGAAGCATTTGTCAATGTTACTTAACATTCGTGTAAGCCATGACACAAAATTGAATGGAAGATTGTTCAATTGAAAAGACATTTGTCTTCTCATCATTCTTTGCCCAAATCCTCAAAATTGAGGATCACAATTATGAACATCTTGTGTAGTTCAAAATAAAACAATACATGTGAACAACAAAATCAACAATGTACCTAGAACTTGCAGTTCAACTGAAGTTGAAATGGCTTGCATGGGGTGAAAGGGATATAGGGTGCAAGTTACACTATTGTAAAGCACTTCTTGGAGAAATGTGCAAGTAAGTCTGTGATTGTAAACATGCATAGGTTGTAGGGCTCACCAAAAGGGCTGATACAAAAAACATGGTTACCTTTGATCTGGCCAGTCACAATGATCAGCCTTCATGGTTGTAAATATGCATAATATACAGGCCTATGTCATTGTAAATATGCATAGGATATTAGGCTCTCTAAAAGGACAAGTAAAGAAATAAGACTACATTTGATTGGCTAGTCACAATTTTTAGCCTATGTGCTAACATTTAACTGATCCCTTCCTTTACATTGGTTCAGATTTTTCATGTTCATAGGCAGGGATGGGGAAGTAACTTTGCAGACAATTTTGTGGTGAAGGTTATGAGGGGGAAATAACTTCACACTATTTGGATGTGATAGGCATGTCCGCTAGTCTTGAAGATGCTTCACAAGATTGTGGAGCTCAGCTGGCCTGTCAAATCAGCACAAAAAGGATTGGATTTTGAGACTCTAGAGGGCTCCTTACATTGCAGAAATATTTGCCTCTGTTATCTTGATGTACCTTCAAACACATAATGTGCATATATTAGATGTGCATTATGGCACATAATGGACATGTGTCAACTGCAGGTCCCTTCAGAAGGGAAATCCATTAATTGTCCAGGACCCTTCCATTTTCACAAGAAACCATTTTGCACTTTCTAGTAAGAAATGGATCATGTTTTCTATGGTTGTCAGCAAGTCGAATTCCTGGGTGAATTTTGCAATCTTGATCCCCACAACCACCTTTTTCTGCCAGCAAGCGGGTTGTTTTGACGAGTGGTTGTGACTTTGTAGCAGGAATCTCAAGGAATGCAGACAGAGACTTTTGCCTGACCTCAAAGACGGGACTTCTGGCAGTATCTCACAGACTTCAGCACATGCACAGGTGTTGTTACCTGCAATTCCAATAAACCAGATGGCTTACATTGTATAATTGACAAGCAACAGTTGAACACTGCTGACTTGAGCTGCCTTCCCTCATTTCCATTTTGCATCCCAACAAATCTCCAATTGCGCAAAGTGCTGACATACAAATCTGGACTTCTCATCCACAGGATCCTGTTCTTTGGGCAGAATTTTGTCCAGCGCAAACCTTTGAGCACAACATTTGTTGTGCTCAAAGTTGAACAGAGAGAGACAGAGAGAGGCAGACTAAATCTGACTAGACTGGGAAATCAAACCCAGGGTTGAGGGCAAATACTCCGTCAAAGCAGGTACCCGCCACAGTTTTGGGGCAAACAAGCACCAAGCTCCACAATTGTTGTGCAAAGTCGTACACTAAAACTGCACGGTCTTCAAAAATTGAGAAGTATGCAAGATCACCAGCTCCAGTGCAAAGATCAAACCGTGTAATGCGGAAGAAAGCTTGCAGGCTGGTTTCAATTGGTGTTGTGTCCACCTTCACCCACTCTGAGCTATTCTGATTGAGTCGCATGACCTCAAAATTCTTCAGCCCAAATGGCCAGTCTCCTAGTTGTCTCCAAACCATGAGTCCCCCATAGCCCTTCACAAATGAGAATTTACCTGAAAGAGATGATCTCCATTCTTCAACCTCACTCCAAACACCCGTGCATACATCATACGCTCGTAGTGTGTTAGATCTCCCATTGTCAAAACAGTAGAATTTTCCATTGCAAAATGTGCAATCCACAAGAAGATGGTTTCCAAATCCTGGTGGCATGTCAGACCCAACTCTCCAAGACTGAGTTGCAGAGTCATATACATTTGTTTTCCAGTGGTCTGAGCCTTCAATCCTCCCTCGAACAATCAGTTTGTAAGTTCTGGATTTGCGATCAACATGCATCCCTCTGAAGTAGAATGAGGGTCGTTGGTGTGGAATAGGAGGCAGCTTCCGCCATCTCTTTGAGATTGGATTAACAACAATGAAAATGCAACTGTCGTTCACAGTTGATGCTATACAAAACAAGCCCCCATGTCCAGCAACGAAATGGCATTCTCGGGTAGGGAAGATGAAGAAGTTTCGAAGAAATGTTAATGGCCGCTTGTACCATTTACCTAACCTAGGGCTGAAAAGTGAGAGTGCTAACTGGCCACGCTCAATCACAAGAAACGAGAGGTAAGGTTTCTCCAGTGTTGCTTGAGAACAGAGATTCACATAAAGTGGGGAGCGAGGTAACAAATTCCATCTCTTGCACACACATCGCATCTGACACATGACAGGCACTGGCAACCTTTGCAGTATATTCACCACCAATTCTTCAGGAAGATCGTTTAAGCTGATCCCACTCATGATTCCAGACGAATTCGTAAGAACGAGAAGAACTTGAGCAAGGATCTCACTCTCCACAATACTCTGAAAAACCAATTTGACATCCAATTGTGTCAGTATAACCCTGTTTACAGATGTGGTTGAAAAGGAAAATCTCACCAGAGAATGTTAGAGAGAAGGCAGTCCAAAGACTCATGAACCTTGTGCAAATTACTCTACAAAAGTCACAATCCTGATCATTAAGCAACAGAAAACACAGGCAAACTCTTTCCAGGTCCTGAAGAAACCCCAAAAGCTCAATTACCATGACAATCATGGGCCATACATGATGGTGCAATTGCACTGTCGGTGTAGAAAACCAACGAAACTGTGAAGGAGAGGTGAGAAGCTCAAGAAGGGAATTTCAACCCACCCAAAGAAGCTCAACTTCCCTTCTGACCTAAACTTGCCAAAACCATACCCACAAACCAATCTCTGAGTGTTGGCAACCAGTGAACAGGAATTCTCTTCACCAAAAGGCTGAGGAAGAGAAAGACTTGAATAAAAGTGAACAACCAACCCAAGCAACTCAACAGAAGAAGTGATGAACACTCTCTGTAAATCCACTGCCACTTTTATTCTGTGGGAGGAAACATTCATGCTCACAAAAGAGGGTATGGATTATGGATCCATCTCTCCAAGCTGACTGAGCCACAGAAGATACAAAAACCCATCCCTTGGAGCAAAGAAAGAGAGACATACCTGATTTTACTCTCCAAAGCTTTTCTTCTCCTTCCTTGGGTTGTCTTGAATGTTGTGCTCCCAAGTGCTTTCAAATCATGAGAGAAAGCTCAATCCTTTGAGAAAGTATTTCTTCCAGTGGAGATTGAACAGTGTAAGCAGCTTCATAAAAAGAAAGCTCCCAGGTACATAGCCCTCCATCCATCCCTAGCCCCCCTCACAAGACTCATTTGCATGGTAGAAAGGTTTTATTTTCCACACACATTCAATTCTCCTCTCCTATATGTAGCTCTGGTTTCAATCACCAAAAACCCAACAAAATCCTCCGAGAAAAATCTGTTGCAAAGACATGAAACTGGAAGCTGAAGGCGTCATTAAAAAAACACACTACTTTATACAATTGCCCATCACCCAACTTGCTAAATTCTCCACAGGGAAAAAAAAAACACCACAAACAAACAGAACCCAACAAAGCAAAGAAGAAATTGAAAAAATCACCAGCGAGAATACTCTCAAATACCTACTGGAGCTCACAAAAACATGTAAAAATGTTCTGTCCAAAAACCCATCACAGAGTACAATCAAAACTTCAACAACAATAGTTTCTTAGACAAGAAAAAAAAACCAAGAAACTGATAAACACCCAATGAACCAAATGAAGAGCAGTTACTCCAGAAAAGACTCAAAGTCCAAATCTCTCAAACACTCTGTACAAATCCCACTGCAGACTCCTCCTCCTCCTTTTCCTCGTCATCATCTCATAATCATCCCTTTCATCACAATCTTTGCCTTTATCATCATTCAGACACTGGGGAGCTGCCTAACTTTCTATTCAGACATGGGTAGTAGGTGCACACAGAAAGATGTATAGGGATGGAGAAGAAGGAGAAGAAGAAGAAATGGAGGAGGAAGGAGGAGAGATGGATCAATGATTGCAACAACAAGAACTTCAAGTACTTTTCTTTGTGTGAAAAGCAAACCTAGAGACACCCAAGAGTGAGTCCCCCAGAAGAAAGAAAGAAAGAAAGAAAAAGAAGAAGAAGAAGAAGACAGAGAGTGGACCCACAACTTTGTCTTGTGGTGATGGTATAGGTACTTGGCTTTTCAGGTGGCTTTCTGTACCAAATTTGGGGTGTAAAAGCAATGAGGATGATGATGATCATATTTGTTTGTTGGCTGGATGTGCCTGTAAAGGAGAGACTAGGGAACCATTAATGTGGTTTTCATTTGGTCCCACATTTTTGAGGATTGCTTACACCAAGTCTCACTCTGAATTACAGTTTCAGGAATGTTGCACCTTCTACATTGTTCTAAATTCTGAATTGTGAGTTTCATTTTTGATTAGGGGAACTTCATGGATTGGGTAACTAGTTTGTGTGTCCTATTCAGGCATTATCACAGCCTTTTTCCTAGGTGGGACATGCAGCTATCTCTTGGGCTCCAATTTTCTTTTGGGTCAAGCTGTCAATGACAGTTTTAATGAATCAACCATTGAGATACAAGCTTGAAATTTGAATGACATCCCCACTCATTGGGACCTTTTGTTCTTCTTCAGACTCTCACTTCTGATCTGTTGTTGATTGATTTAAGTTAATGGTTCTCAGCCCTGAAAACTAAGGTTAATTTTCAGGTTCCAGAATCCACCCCATCATTAGTAGTTGATTGACTCTGTTAATGATTTTGGACCCTAAAATTAAGGGCTCTTGCATCTATCTAACAGGGTTGAATTTCATTAAGAGCTCTATATTTTCAGTTTCTCCTTAATTTCTCAACTTCCAACTCTTGTGTTCCCACTTCTGCTTTTGATCTGTTGCTCATTGTTGGTAGATGATTGAATTTTTCTATTGGTTTTAGGGCCTTAAAGTTAAGGCTTTATCATCTATCTAACTGGGCTGAATGTCATCCAAAAAATCATTATCTTTTCATTTTTCCTTCCATTTCTTCCTTTGTTTATATTGCAATAAAGTTTGACATCATCAAAAAATAGTGTTCCTTCCTATTCATGGAGATGAAGGGGGAGGTGTATATCTTTTGTGAGGTTTTTCTTGGCTTTTCTGTTCTTGGGTCAGTTTCTCTCAACAAGCCTTTGAAGAGGATGTGTGAGTATTTGAGCCTCGAGGTACCCCCTCACACAAGGCTGGGAGGGCACAACATTTACAAGCCCTAAAATTACATATGCCCATAGTTAGTTGTTAATGGTCCCAGTACAAGAGGATTGCTGCAATTATTTTTCCCCCAGCCTGCCCTTTGCCCCATTTTTTTTTCACCTCGGCATTTATAGACATGCTTTGGGTTCATGTCATACATGTTTTGGGCATGTTACATGTGCTAGGGGGGGGTATGTAACATGCTAGAAGACCCTTGGCACATGCTACCTGGCATGTTACATGGCCCTTGGGACATGTAACATGAGAATTTATTTGTGCAAAACATGATAAAGGTTCCTATTACAATTAATTTGTTCAAATTATGGCAAAAAAGGATTTCTATGTTTACCTCACTATTTCTAAACCCCACTTTGAAAGAATACTTTCAAACCCACATCTGGCAGTTGTTGGTGTAGAGAGTTAATGTTCCAAGGACCAAGTCAGAATATTTTTTGCACTTGTACACCTGACAATTTGTTGGTCTAGTTGGTATCTCCAGATCTTGTTTAGGACCTTTGGGGGTTTCCCAAGGAAAAAACCCACTAAAATAGTGGGAAATCTACTAGACTAGTGGGCCAGTGTCTTCAATATTTCATATTAAAAACTTAACAATTTGAGTGGGAGGTAGGTAATACAAATAATGCGTGAGTGGGAAGATCATGGAAACAAACCCTAAGTGATAGGGATTGAAATTTTTTAACTGTCATAAAGACACCTAGATAGCTTCGTAGAATGTTTTTCTTCTATAACCTTCTATGGTAATAGAGTTATCTGTAAAGTCAGGCTATTAGGGGGCAAGAACGGTCAGTTTCGGCATAATAGAGCATCAAACGCTTAACTGGGAATGAAATTTTATGAAAGGAAATAACTGGGACTCAACCTAGTTTTTCCACCAATTTTCGTGGTAAGCTGAGTTTCATCCTGTCTTTCCTTTTTCATGAGCGCCTCCACTGCATATATATTTTCACTGCTCCTACTTGTACAAAGTACTATAATTATTCTCGAACCTTGTGCATTAAATGCTGAGTTTCAGCATTTCATACCCAAATTTAATAAAATTTCCTTACTTTTGCAGATACCGCTGAAAAAGGGGATCGTGGGCAAAAGCAGAGGAGATAGGGGGTGAAACAGTGGGTGACTTTACAGATAACTCTAATAAGTGGGCTAAGTGCCATGTACTGAATATTGGAAACCAGTTGAAGAAAGGGGGAGTGTACCTTGTCTTCTTTAAGGAATTCAGGAAATTGCTAAGTTGGCCACTAACCATGATGTCAGCAAGATTAAGCAAGGGGGAGATATGACCAGTGTTGGGCGATTTTTTTTTCCTCTTTTGTTTCACATCTCCTTGGGCAAGCTTGGTTGGATTCGATATTCACCTTTGTCAAGTATTTATTGTAGGACATTAGTTTTCTTTTTGTAGTTTGTTACAATTGTTAAAAAAAAAAAGTTTTTCAAATGGTTCAAGTTGATTAACCAATCCTTCTTACCAAGTGTACCATGCACTTTTTAGGTGAAGGCCTAAAGCTTGAATGGTATTTATATTTTGGATCAATGAACTTCAAAGGAATTGTTTAATTGTCTATCAAATCAAATATTAAGTGAAGTTGAACAAAGCAAAATGATATTATTGATCACAATGGTCAATGGTTTTTTAATCAAATGGGATATCCTAGGCTAGCTAATGAGCCAAACTATGTAAGTAAGTAACTTAGGTCTTGTTATCTATTTTCTACTTATCTACCTCTCATATACAATTTATTATTTTAACTACCTCCCACCTATCATCCTACAAACCTACCTACCCATTCACCTATCTACTTATCTATTTCCTACCTTTTTATAACCTACCTACCTTTTGTCTCTTATCTATAACCATCCTACAACCTACTTTCAACTTACATACTAATTATTATTATTGTTATTTACTTATTTATATGTGAAATAAACATATGAAATTAAAAACTTAACAAAATTTGTCACATTTTGGAGGCGTGATTTATTGGTAAGGCTTGGTTTATCATTGTGAAAATTCAAGAAGTTCAACTTTTTATTCTTGTAATCTATGTACAAGTTTAAAGGATTAAAGTATTTTAAAGCCTCATCTTTCATGTTTTGAGATTCCAAGCACATGGTAAAAACATGATGGTTATTTTGTGATTTTGCTTTGTGTTTTAAACTTGGATTCTTACAATGTGCAAATGAATATTTCCTGAAACACAAAAGACATTCACAATCTAGTTATGGTGCTAATGCAAATTTGTATTTGTGATTGATTTGTGTTTGGGATTCCATTCAACATGTTGCACTTAAGGAAGTTACAACATGACAATGTTTTGGAAACAAATTTGTTTATCTCATATTGAAAACTAAATAATATTAAGGTATATACCTAAAGGTATCAATTACAATATGATTTTATTTATCAAAAAAGGTGGAATGTCTCATTTGTGATTGCGGTGATTATTAAATAAAAGTTTATAAGCTAAGGGCATTTTCCAAATAAGGGGCATAGGCACAACATGGTTGGACTTAGCTTCGCATTTTGGGAATGTTGTCATTGTGGACATTAACTAACATGAAACATGATGCAAATCATGAATAGAACATTTCTATATCACAAGGTGACCACCCTTCTAAGTACCTTATCATGCTTACTTTTTTGGGTGAGGAGACACATTAAAACTATTATTTGCCTTTTATGGATATAAGGAGTCTTCTTCTAACACTAAAATGACAAAAAGGGCTCTAGGTGTAGGGTAAAACTCTATGGTAATGGCATTCTAAAAGTAAGGGGCATAATATGAGACCATAGCTAAATCCAAACCCTCATTTTCATAACATTCACCACCCATGGGCTTTGTTCATCATCAAAATGGTTATCATGAATTTAAATATATGTAGATTATGAAGCATATGAAAAGAGGCTTCCTCCAACTACTCCACAAGAATGGGAGGGATATCATGATTATTTTAAAGGATTGGATGTAAGAGGCCTCCTCTTTTCTATCTAGGAAGGATATTCCCAAATACAAGATGCCTTCCAAATACACTATAATTTCTCCAAGTGTGTTATGTGTATGGAAACTTAATATTATTAGTTCTTGACCCAACTCAATCTAGGTGGCAATGCCAACAAAAAGGGAAGATGAAAAATATTTCATATTTTCAATTTTGTGAAATAATTTTTGAAGTATAGATATTCAAATTAGTGTTGGGTGGGTGTCACCTTTATTCAAATATATTCACATGCTTAATTTTTTGTGTTTTTTTCCTAACACTTTTTTAGATACCTTATTTAAATATTTCGAAGGTACAAATCCTATTTTACTTTATTTGGCTAGCTCATATTTCAAGTTCATTTTTATTTAGAATTGAGTAAAAATAGCGTGTATGCAAAAATAATCCTATGGCTTAAGTGCATTCTCACATTTTGTATTACATTTAATTATGATGGATTTGTTTTGAGTTTTGTTGATTGACTAGTACATTTTGTTTCCTCTTGCATTTTGAAGTTATTTTTATAACCCAACCTGACCCCCTATTTACTAGGTTTCATACCATCTTTTTGGGCATTTTAGAAATCAGCCCAACTAGAGACAAAAGCCCCCAAACTAGGGATGAATTAGGTATTAGTTCCAACTTTAAATGGTTTAAGTGCACTAAAGCTTACCTTAGTTGGGTATTATAAGCATTTAGGATTTCTAGGGCTATAGGATTTTGGGGTTTAAAGTGTAAGGTTTCAAATTTTGTGTTTGAAAGGTTTAGTTTTAGGGTTTTGGTTTTGGGGTTATTTTTCATTTGTTATTTTTAAGGTATGGGTTTTAGGGGGTTTTTTTAATCATTATTTTTCAGGTTTGGATGTTAGGGGTTAGTTTTTTTCTTTTTTTTTCTTTTTTTTTGGGGTTTGGGTTTTAGGTTTGACATTTTAAGCCAAGGTTTTGGGGTTTGTGGTTTAAATTTTAGGGTTTTCATTTTAAGGTTTAATTTTAAACACAATTTTTTTGGGGTTTAGGTTTTAGAGGTTATTTTTAAATTATTATTCATATGAGTTTGGGCTTTGGGGCTTATTTTTGGGGTTGGGTTTGGGTTTAGGGGCTCCTTGTTAATTGTTATTTTTTATGGTTCAAGTTTAAAGTTTGGTTCAATTAAAAGGTTTAAGTTGATTAGTAAATGTAGGGTTTAAATTTAAAGTTGGGTTTTGGATTTAAGCTTTGGGATTTGGGCTTAGATTTATGATTTAGGGTCTAAACATAAAAATATGATGAGGATTTGAGTTTTGATTTTATGATTAGATTTAGGTTTGGTTATATGTTTAGGGTGTAAGCTTGTATTTAAAGCTTTTGGGTAATCACATGAATGATCTAGCCATAGTCATAACTTTCAAGATCTTTAACTTTTTAGAAACATAATTCTTTAGACGCATAGCTCTTTCAATACATTGATTTCATGTTTCTAAATACATAACAAAGAAAGTATATCCATCATTTTTCACCTATTATAGATCATGCAATTTCAACATAGGTAACACAATTAAAAAGGTCTACCCATGCATATTAGTGTTTACATATCACCCAATTTCATTATAAAAAATATGTCCAATTTTTTAATAATTGAAAAATGGACCAATTTGAACATAGAGGATTTATCATAATTTTTGTGTATGTCTATAGATCACCCAATTTCAATATATATGGTGCATTTAGTTTTTTTTGTGAACTCCCAATATCAAACTAACCTTATTCATCACCTCTAAAATGAGAAGAAGCCTCTTGGGTTGTTACAATTTACAACTTGAATTTGTTCAATGAACCAAATTTGCTCAAAGCTTTCCATGCCAACTTCTTCACCCTAGTTCCACTCCTTTTGTTATGTTAATCAAATTCCCTTAATGGTCCTTTTCAGCTTTCTTTTAGGTTTCATGAATATTCTCTAGATGTTCACACCCTCACATTCAAAAACTTTCTAGAGCCATCACACCTTCACATTCCCTTCACACTTACACAAAAGAATCCTCTATTCACACCCTCTCACTCACATGCATGCACACATCAATGTTAACTAACTTTGAAAACAAGTGCACTTGAGCATGTGCCTTGACTTGAATGTTGACTCCTTCACATGAAAACAAAGACACATGACCAAACTCCAAATCCATCACTTTGGTGCAAAATCAAATTTGGGCCCTTTTTATTTTCCTAAATATGCAATACATCCCATGTTGTAGGTCTCATCCTAGCCCATGCCAAACTAATTATTCTCATACCTTAATATGAAAATTTTATGGATATATATTTAATTTATGTATTAAGCACCTTTAGCATGATTATTGCATTATACCCTTCTAAATTCTTTAAATTGTGCTATCATTGACATTATATGTATCATTTGAATGAAGCATCAAAGTGCCAAAAAACTTCATTATACTTTGATCAATATTTTTTTAGTATTTTTTTAATTAATGTCATGTGCTTGTGTTTGCAATGTTAATTGTGTAATTGGTTGTTATCCCCAACTTGCAATGTGCCATCATTGTATAAATTTTCAACATGTTACAATTTATGATATAATTCACCTTATGTTTAGACTCTTGTATCCATTCTACATACAATAATGTAGATTATCCATAAAAATTTACCTTTAATTTATGAGTAAGATAAGGGTTAGTCATTTTCCTTCACCCTTGTTCAGATTTCATATTAATTTTGCAAAGCCAACATGAATTCATTACCTTGACTTGTTGAATTTTTTTAAAAGCTTGTATATCGCTACTCAATTGTTATATTTTCAAAATATTTATTCTTAACACACTAATATGTAAAATCAATATACTCACATAAACATTGGTTCAAACTTATAACCTCTAGTTCTAGGTTTTTGGAAAAAATGAAAAAACCAATAATTCCAAATAGGTTTTTTGATTACTTCCTTGATTTTTGACAACTATGGTTATAGGGTCAAAAATAATTCTCTAATATTTTCTTTGGACTTTTGGTGAAAGGTTCATACACCCAACCCAAGGGGAGAACTACCCAACACTGGTTCAAACTTCAAACCTTGTAAATATCCAAGAAACCATCCAAATGAGAGCTTCATTTGTTCATTGTTGACAACATATGTTTAGAGGTTCAAACCAAGTTTTGTTCCATGGGTAGCGATACTAAAAACATTGTGATGCACCCATAAGCAAGTTAAAGTTAGGTAGGCCAAAGTTTCATATCCTTACATTCTAAGGGACTTGCATGATGTTGTGGATGACTGTATTGTTTTTTTCAAGAGTGTTAAAGGGTTATTAACAACTTTTTGAACAGGTTGAAGGTTTTGAAAATTGCAAGGTTGGAAACAATTTTTACAACTAGAGCTTGGTGTATGTCTTTGAAAACAAGAAGGTGCATTGGAGAATAAATCACTATTTTTCAATCATTGGTTATAAGCCTTTTTTTTTTTTCTTCTTCTTTTGTTGTTGGTAGTAATAGTGATGGTAATCTTGTTTTTTATTGCATCTGGATTAGTTTCCAGAAATTCCCAATTTGGTTCCTTATGGGTGGGAGGTATACTAGCAAGGAGAGATTAGAAATTGACATTTGTAGTGAAAAGTGCATGTGTGCAAAAAATATGGAGATGTTGGACACCATCAAATTACGGGCATGTTGAAAGACATCCAAGCCTTTTTAGCCCTCTTAGTAAGCACCCAATGGAAAGCCAGTAGTTACGTTTACCATTATGCCCAACTGTGTTTTAACTTCCATCCATCTATCCATCATTCCCATCCTTTTTAGTTTATTTTGGCCAATCCCCTCATCTCTTGGTCCATTGACCTTCCTTCCGCCTCACTCCCCACACCCATTAGAAGTTTTTCCAATATCTGTCGTATCTTCATTTTCTCCGCAACACCATGTTCCTTATCCTTCTTGTAGTCATTTATTCAATGCAAGGGGGGGTTTAACACGACACTAACTTTTATGCACCACTCATAGGTAATCATATGTTTCATGGGCAATGTTGCCTTTGATTTTACCATGTTTTCCTTCCTCTTCACCATGGACATGGATTGCATCCATAGACATCATTGATGTTTTCAATTTGGGTTTACTTCATCCTCTTTCATACCATCATATTTCATATGTTCTTCAAGTTGATGTTTGGTGGGCTTTGCACCCTTTATCTCAATTAACATCCGATCCTTCCAATATTGTAGCTTGGCATGATTTTTTGTTATTCCTAAGTCTTGGTGTTTGTACTTTCTTCCACGGGGTGGTGAGAAAGGCCACCAAGAGATTCGCACATGTTTTGTGTTGATACATTGGTGGTGATTAAAAAACATTACAAAAAAAACACACAATTAGAACATTTGCCTTAACTTTTCATAGATGTTTGGAATCAACTCCAAATCCTACCCCACCTCCATCAACACAATTACATCGCACATGGACAAAGGGTTCATGTAGGGGAATACGTTTGAGTAGTACATGCGTTAGCTTTAAACACACATGTAGCCCATTTGATGAGACCACAAGAGTCCTTTGCCTTCACCTTTTCCATCCATTTATTAAGGTTGATCTTCCCCTTTCGTTGCTAATTTCCATTTTGAAATGGAGGTTACTTTAAATTGGCATGCATTATCTTTGCCCTAGTTCGTTCACCATGTTTTTTTTTTTTTTCCGATGGCCCTTTAGGTATGGTGTATGAACTTTACAAGATTGCTTTGTCTCAAATGATTTTGTGAGTGGCTTCGACTCTTTCTTGAAGTATGTGGGTACATGGTTTGAAGTCATGTTCCACCTTCAATATCACATTGATTTTTTGCATCTTGACTTTTAATGTTGGAGAAGTAATCTAAAAACATACATCCCATTGCAATCGGTGCGGTGACCTATTGCCTAGTTGCCCACACACTAGCTATTCAATTTAAAGATAATTTCACTAAATATTTTAGTCTTCATTAATTTGGTTTAGTGATTCGTGTCGGGTGTTAGATAATGGTTCATGGTGTTTAAACAAAGTTAGATTTGCACCCATATTGGGTGGTGCTATAGGTGGATGTTCGTAATGCCTTCAATTTAATGTCACGATTAGCCATTTTTCAAGAGTTATATTCTTCGCCCGATTCTCTATATCAAATTTTCCTATTTGTTCAACCATTTATGCATGCCTATCCCCACTATATTTTTTTTAGGCCTTCTAACATGGGGATTTCATAGTCATTTCGTTGGAATTAGGTACACAATAAAAGAACCCATTGGGAGGAACGTTGTTTGATTTAGTTCATTTTCATGTTATTCACCCTATAGTAATAGCCCACCTTACTTGTGTTCTCCTTTCGTTGGTGGATAATATGCATATAGTAGGTCCCACATCAAATGTGGTTCTTGTTTTTTTATAATTATAATAGGAGTTTACCACATTAAGATTTTTACTACAACCAACAAAGTGTGTAGCTTGGTTTTTTATAGGGGTTGGACCACTCTATATCCCTTCCTCCTAGTTTTCTTACTCCCAATTCGGGTTTTCATATTTTGGGCACACTGGTGGGATCCAAATCATTTGTTGAATTGTTTGTGGTTAAGGCTTTTCATAAAGATCTTAGGATGATATATAGTTTATTTATGCTTGTAGATCCTCAAGCGGCTTTTGTGACGTTCTCGTTATATTATGCCCAGCACCTTGGCTACTTGTTTCATATAATGTTTCAATCTCTAGGTATTTTATAGCATTACGTTGAGTTCAATACTCGTACCATAATTTCATTGGAGAAGTTATTTGGTGTGAAATCTTTTGGTGGTTATATTAATCACTTAACTTGTTGTCGTGCCATTATTCTTGTTTTTTCGAGTGGGTTCGACCTCCCTTTTGTAGTTTGGATTATTGCCCCCACATTCTTGGGATGTTGGGCAACGATTGTTCCTACAATTGTCACTCGTTTCCAACAAGATGATCACACTATTTTTCTAGATGTAGTAGCACATGTTGAGACTAACACTTTCTAGTTCTAGATGGCACTACAAGATACCCGAGCCATATTACCCAAGGTTGTTCATTTTCAAGTCCCACCTTTTGAGAGCTTAATGGTTAAGTCTTATCCCTAGTTGTATGTTTCTTTGGTGGATCGCCTACACAAGCAAGAGTGTGCCTCGCTTTTTGTAAATGTTCCTTTAAATATCATGTGAACATGTTTTCATTCATGTGTGAATCCAGGGGCAGGTACTTGGTCATTAATTTGTCCTACCACATTTGCATTTTGTTTATTTTCAACCCACTTCCCTACAACATTACGTACTAGTCTTGGCTTGCCACATCCTACAATTGCCCATCTTTCATAGTGTTAATGTGGTCATACCATTGACGATTTAAGTACCCATTTGTTTTAATGCCCTTGCGGGAGTGAATGTACAACAACCCACGATACATTTCAAGATATTGTCACAACTATTGTTTTGGGGTGAAAGCATGGTAAAGTATACACAAAAAGTAGTGTAAGTAACAAAATATTAAGGTCCCTAAAGAAAAGGATTAACAAGCAGATGATTTAACGGGGATAATAAATTTTTTGGGTACATTATTTCTTAACTCTTGTTTGCATGGAATTTAAAAGTTAAATTGTTATAATCATGTTTTTTTGAAAGCTACTTGCAAGTACTTGAATTGGACCTAAAATTTGTGGTAGTTTGAAAAATAAAGTTCAAGTACTTGAAAATAAGTGAAATGTTTTTGCAAATATTTGGTTTTATTTTCAAAGCACTTCAATATTGATGTGGTGAACATTCTAATATAATTTTTTTAGTTAATCAAATTTGTTTTCATAATTAAAATCATCCCTAACCCCTAAAAAATGGGGGATATTTTTGGGATATTTTTCCAAGTCCAAATCATATGACACAAATTGCTTTAAAAAGCTAAAAGGAGGCTAAAGATGCCCATGAAAAAAAAAAGTTTAATTTGTTTGAAATGTTGGAGGAAGGTTAGAAGTCTAAAAAATTGTTCTTTTCGTGTTTTCAAGTAGAAAACAAGGTAACAAGTATGTACAAAATATTTTGCTTGCACCTTTTGGAAAATGGAACACATGTTCAAAAGGAGGTCTCTCATCTTTTCCCTCGTCACACTTGACGATGAAAAGATATCCTTATCACTAGAAATGGTTTTTTGGACTTTGGTGGATGTCATCATTGTTAATCCGACTCACATAGTTATGGTGCAACAAACATCAACGACAACAACACATGCAACTATGATGATTGCTTAAGAGAAGACATGATCATATGTTGAGCGAGCACTAAACAATGACTCCATTTCCCCTACTATTGAAATGGATAGGTGTCTTCATTTTCATTTTGATTCATTTTTGACCACTTGTGCACAAACCACTATTGCATGTTATTAATGGTCTTCTTTAATCCCCTCGATGCTTGTTTCTTACTATTGATAATGTGTATCCATAATCCTATAGTGTGTGCAAGCCATAATGACTTTTTAGTGGGCTACTACACTTGGTTGGGGTTCCTCATCTCTTTCACACATCATAGCTAATGCACCTCCGTCGCTAGCCAATTTGTGACAAAATGATAACTCTTTCATCTAAAGGCTTATCTGTTATTGTTGATTGTCATTTCGTAGTCATGAGTCATTTTTGCATAGGGTCTTTACCTAATTTTTGTTATTGTTGATTGTCATTTCGTAGTCATGAGTCCTTTTTGCATAGGGTCTTTACCTAATTTTTGTTGATTGTTTGCTTTTGTTTTTTCTTTGGGTTGTGTCTTCTTGTGTTCTCATTTGTCTTGTACTTTTGATGGATGGGTTCCCATTGTTGATTTTTTTTGGCAGGATTTTTCTTCTTATTCCTTGCCGACCCATCCTCATGCTCCCACATTTATTACAGGAATGAGGGGGAATGAACAAAAGGCAAGAAAAAAAGCTAGACCCAAGAACCAAAAATCTGAGACAAGAATCAATATTGCAACAGGTGGTGGGTAAGGTGAGGAATGAGCAAATGGGGGACCAAAAAGCAGATGGGCAAGTGTTGTAAGTAATGAACAACAACTCAGCAATTTTGGCACATGGGTGGTGGGGTCAGCAAATAAATGGCAGATTGCACACCCAAGATGCTTTGCACTCTTTCTCCATTAACTCTGTTACCATGCATTTCTTAGCCCAACCAAAGATGAACCCAACATGGACTGGATTGAGGATAGCTAACCCTAAACTTGATACTCCAATTATTTAGCTGTGGAATCTCACTGAGTTAGTCTCACCCACTCTCCTGTCTCTCCTAAAGTCACATATGTGATTTGGGGATGATAGCAGGGCACACAACAAGCCTGTAAAGTCTCAGTGGGTCACTCTAGTAGGTGATAAGGGCCCATGATTGTTGGGAGGCCCTGGCTCCAGGGCCGGGGGCCACAAGCCAGGTCTGATCAATGGCCATTATCTGACAGAATCAGTAGGAGCAAGAGATTCTGCACGCATCATTAGGAACTATTTGCTAGACCTCATGATGTTATACTATTTGCTGGTCACATGAAATCTTAAAGAGCAGTTGACCCTGAGAATCTCAAGATGAAGGGGGCATGGCCTAACCAACTGTGTTTTATGCCAATGCACTCTACAGAATTGATGTTCCAAGTTCCAACACAGATGCCACCAACTAAATGTCCACCTATGTAAAGACCTGCTCGGATTTCTTTAGTGCAATTCAAGGGTGCCTTATTGCTTGTAATCTTTCCTCCATGAAGGGCAGGCATTTCATGGGCATTTCAAAAAATGTAAATGCCCATAGGACACATGCATTACTTTTTCAAAATGCCCACAACTCTTTTCTTTTTTTCTTTTTTTCCCTGTAATACCCGGTGGGTATCACAAGAAAAAAATATTAAAAATTAAAATGTCAAGTAAGTCTTTACGCTCAGTAAAGCCTTCAACAACATGCTTTAATGGAATTGAGCTTGCACTCGACTCCGCCTCCCATGGGCCCTTATTCCAGTAGCACTTGATGCCTTGAGCTTCACCCTACATGTAAAGCACTCAGAGAAATTTCCTTATATATTTGGAGGACACATTACATCAATGAATATTCCTCCTCATAAAGAGAAGAGATCTTAAAGCTACTCTCCTCCTAAAGCTCCTAAAGGAGTAGCCATAAGATTCCTCTCCCTCCAATTTCTCATGATCTAAGTATGTCTAGGTACATAATCATGTTTGCCTTGTGCTTTACAAGGTGTAAAAGCCTATGGGTGGGGACATTTCCGAAATGTGGTGTCAAAGTCAGCTACTGGCTTGCTCTAGGCCCCTTGTTCTGGGAATGCCCCCACCTTCAAACTTAAAACCCTACACTAAATATCATCACAAGCTATGCTAAGAAATTGAAAATTTAGCACTAACACAAAGAGAGCCTCAAGAATGGAGGTGGGTCTCAGAATTAAGCATCGCAGCCTTGCTAGTTTATTGCATGCATTCGTTTGGTTCTCTACTACTACTACTACTATCATCGCAATCAAGGATGCATGCAATGTGACAAACTAATTTCAATAGAGGTACCTTGCACCGTGGTTGTTGGTAAGATGTTGAATGCCAACATCTCAACTAAAACCAAATTTATTGCATGTTTGGACTTTGCATTTAGTTTGATCTATTTGCCCA
>Ga0116229_10003302_pt1 | contig 26456 bp, 23 predicted proteins | sample S1TSphgellanicum_3_FD_87313 | JGI IMG/M metagenome (GOLD analysis project Ga0116229, IMG submission 87313) | Host-associated microbial communities from peat moss isolated from Minnesota, USA - S1T2_Fc - Sphagnum magellanicum MG | ecosystem: Host-associated > Plants > Peat moss > Unclassified... | reverse complement strand
GTCCTGCAGGTCGAGCGCGTCGCCGACCAGCACGTTGGTTTCGCCGAGGGGGTCATCGCGTTCGCTGCCGGGGTCGAAGCGTTCGTCGACGTCGAGGTGGAGCGGCAGCCGTACGTCGTCGAGGCAGCGAGCACATTCGCCCTCGGCCACCGCGTCGATGGTCCCCTTGAGTTCGATCCCGCGGCCGACGCGGCGGACCCGCAGGCTGACGTCGGCGGGCAACGGGAAGCGGAAAGATGTGAATTCGGGCAAGACCACGACATCGCGAACATCCAGTTCGCGACCGGTATGCAGGACGCCGCCGACGTCGATGCCCGTGCGCGTGTCCTTCATTCCGTCGTGCGGAGGGCAAGCCCCCGGTTCCCTTTCGTTTATTCGGGGGGCCAAGGTCCCCCCGATCCCCCAGGTTAGAGCCATGTCCGCGCTGGTTCCGGCCGGCACCGGGACCCTCGAGGACAACCCCCCAATCATAAGGTGCACCCTCTCTCTTGTCAACGCGGCTCGTCGGCGCGATAGGCAGAGCGAAGGGGGAATCGCTCATGACCGGCATCACGGGAATCAAATACGGCTCGGAAATCACGGCCGCGGCCAAGGCTCACGGGATCGATCCGAAGCTGCTGGCGGCGGTTGCGGCCCAAGAATCGGGCGGCCCGGGCAGCAACTCCGGCAACAACGTCGTCGGCGACGGCGGCCACGGCCACGGGGTCTTTCAGATCGACGACCGGACTTGGGCGTTCGCGTCGACCCCCGCCGCGATGGACCCGGCGGCCAACGCCGGAGCGGCCGCCTCGATTCTGGCCGGCGACCTTTCACGCTGCGGCGGCAACGTGAAAGCCGCCCTCTCGGCCTACAATTCCGGCTCGCCGACGGCAACGGGCACGCAAACGACCTGGCCCGACGGTCAGACGCTGGGCTACGCGGAGTCAGTCCTGCGCCATTACGCGCAGCTCGGCGGGGACACTCCGGCGCAACTGGTCGCCGATAACCGCGAGACGCAGGCCGACGTCGGCTCCCTCGCCGCGCTCGCCGGGCAAACGCCCGGGACGACCGCGGCCGGCGCCCTTGGCGTGCCGGCCGCCCTCGCACCGGCCGCTCCGAGCAGCTCGGCCTCGTCCGCCGGCTCGAGCGCCACCTCCGCGGAGTCGACGGCGGCGATGTCCGGGCTGCTCTCGACGCTGTCGCAAGCGGCGACGCCGCCGCCGCAGCAGCCACCGACCAACACGGACACCGCCCAGCAGGCAACCCAAATCGGCGCCCGCGCCGACGATGACATGGCCAACCTCGTCGACGGCGGCAGCCTCTTCGGCGACGATTCCTCCGACGACGATTCCCTTTAATTCGCACACGCTTCGGGAGACGAGCAAACCGACATGGGCAATATCCTCGGCAGCATTATGGGCGGCGTCACCGGCGCCGCGACGGGCCTGCTCACCAGCGGCCCCGTGGGCGCCGTCGCGGGCGGCGTCAACGGCCTGGTCAACGGCGGCAACAATCCCAGCGGGCTGCCCAACATCAGTTCCAGCACGGATCCGACGCTGGCGCTGACGCAAGGCGCCGACCAAGCCTACGAGTACGAAACGCTCCTCCTGAACATGGAAGAGATGCGTCACCAAGTCGAGATGCAGGTCCAGTCCCAGGACTTCAACGACGTCCAGGACGAGAAATCCGAGCAAATGCGCGAGATGAACACCCTGCGCGAAGTCTCGATGAAGCAGCGCGAGGCAGACGACAAGATCGTCAAAGAGTTCATCAAGACCGCGGGCGGCGAATGACCGCGGTCGGCGGCGCGGCCGCGGTCGGGAACGCGGCGGCCGGCGGCGTGGCGGCTGGCGGCGTGGTGGCCGGTACCGTCGCTGCGGCTTCCGCCGCCCCGTCCGTCGCCACGCCGGCCCCCGCCGCGGTCGCGGCTCCCCGGTTCGCACCGGACGGCGACCGCGAGCAACCCGTCCTCGACGACACCGCCGAAACGGCCCCGGATATGACCGTGCGGCTGGCGCAGGCCCTGTCGCGGAACGCCGTGATGCTGATGCTGGCGCAGCAAACCGAACAGCAGAAGCTCCAGCTTCGCCTGGACCGGATCAAGGCTCACTTCAACGCGAGCCAGGAAGAGCGCGCCGAAATGCTGCGCGAGATGAACGCCCTGCGCGACATGGCCCTCGAACAGGCCAAGAAAGACGACGAGGTCCTCAAGAAGTACATCGCGATGATCTGAACGGCCGCGCCGCGACCCCGTGCGCCGAGAAAGGAGCGAAGCCGCGGCGCTGGAATCAGTGAGGTCGCGCATCGGCGGCCTGCGGGCGACGCCTCGCGCAGACCCCGCGGGCCATTAGCTCAGTTGGTTAGAGCGCATGCTTGATAAGCATGAGGTCCCTGGTTCGAGACCAGGATGGCCCACCATCGAATGATCGAAAAAGCCCGTTCCAACGGGTTTTTTCGTTTTCTCTTGCGTCACTGAACTGGGGAGCGCGACGAAGGTCGCATAAACGCACCAAAGCGGCGATGAGCGCCACCGATATCGGACCGCCGGGCAGACCTAAAGGTTCGTCCACATGCGAGACGCTACTTAGCTGAAGAAAACGATGCAGGCGGGTCGGCTCGATTCATGATTTTGATAACGGGTGTCTCCGGAAACCTCGAACGTCGCGTGGCTGAAACGCTCGCGCAGCACGGTCGGCCGCTGCGGTTGCTGGTGAAGTCTGCGAGAGGGGCTCCCGAGTTTGCGGGCACGCATCTCGTAGCCGGCGACTTCGCTGATTCGGCGGTGCTCGATTGCGCGTTTGCAGGCATCGAGACCGCCTTGATCTCGTTTGAGGGCGTGGAGCGGGATATGCTCGAGCAACAGCGCGGCAAGTCGATCGAGGCTGCACGCCGGGCGGGCGTCGCGCATCTCGTGTACGTATCGGTCCAGGGCGCGGCGCCGGATTCGACCTTTGCGGACGCGCGCCGGCACCACTTGATCGAAGAGCTACTCGAGCGCAGCGGCATACCGTACGCGGCCCTCCGCGCCAACCTGTACCTCGACATGTTACCAGTCCTCTTCTTCAACGCGGACGTGGCTCGCGGGCACGCCGGCGACCACGCGGCGGCGTTCGTCTCGCAAGACGACGTCGAACGGGTTGTCGCGGCGGCGCTCAGCCGTCCGGACGTCATACGCGGCGTTATCGACGTTACGGGCCCGGAGGCGCTGACCCTGACGGAGGTCGCGCGGCGGCTCTCGGCGATTCACGGGCGCACGTTTCGATACGAGTACGAGAGCGCGGCAGCGACCCAGGAGCGGCTCGAGCGGGCTGAGTCGCCCGCCGAGATGGCCTTGTCGCACATCGAGGGGGGCGTAGGCTCGTACTACCATGAGGCGATCGCCTCGGGCACACTCGCGGCCGTGAGCGACGCAGTCACGCGCTACACCGGACGCCCCGCCCAGCCGCTGGGGAGCTCCGCCACGTCCGATCCGTGACCATCTGGCGGCAGCCGTAGTCGCGCGCGATTCGCCGACGTGAGCCCGCGCGATTCGCCGACGTGAGCCCGCGCGATTCGCCGACGTGGGGCGCGATTCGCCGACGTGAGCCGCGCGCGATTCGCCGACGTGAGTCGCGCACTCTGCAGCCTGATTCGTAACAACATCTAACGCCGCGGCTATGTCGTCTCGCGACTCATCGAACCTCGGCAAAGAAAACGGTCGCAGCAGCGCGTTTACGCGCTCTGCAAGCAGCGCATCGCAACCGCGTCCCAGGCCCGGCACTCGGACGCTAATGCGACTCTCATCGCCGGGCAGCGGTAACGTGTGGATACTCGCGAACGATTTTCGCGAGAAGGAGCCGTATCGTTCTCGGACCCTTGTGCGAGGAAATGTTCATGTCGTTCTGCCTTCGATCGCGAGTTGCTGCCGGTTTCCTCGCGCTCTTCGCTGCCACCGTCGTCAGCGCGAAACCCGCGCGCGCTGCGTCCCTGGTGGCCGGCGTTAATATCGTGAACCCGGAGCGCGCCAGCGTTGACGATCAGAACGCGCTCATCGCGCAATTGAGCGCCGCGGGCGTGCGCGTCGTTCGCTGCGGCATCAGCGACGACGCGAAGGGCGCGGATTTCGCGCGGCGGCTAGCATCGGCGGGGATCGCGATCGAACTGATCGTGAGCCTGAAGTTTCCGCCCGGCGTGCCGACCCGCGCGTACCAACCGCGGGAATTCCCGGAGATGTGGGGCGGTCCGCCTCTGTCGTTCGCCGATCCCGCGCTCTCGCACGCCTACTTCGCGTCGCTGCTCGCGAGGCTCGCGGCCAATGACGTCGCGCTCGTGGGCATCGAGCTCGGCAACGAGCTCAACTGGACGGCGTTCAACCCGGAGTTCCCGCTGCCCGGCGAAGGGAAGACGCTCGGGCTCGACGATCTCGCGCACGATCCTGAAGGCCAGCAGATCGCTCGGGGCTTCGTGCAATATCTCAAGGTCATGCGGGAGCTCAAAGCCGTTCGCGACTCGTCGAGCAGATACGCGCAGACCCCGATCATGACGGCCGGTTTCGTCGACGCGGGCCCGCCCGGCAAACGCAACAGCCGCTACGACGACGTCAGCCTCGCGGCGACCTTCGCTTTCATGCGCGCCCATGGGCTCGACGATCTCGTCGACGCGTACGCGGTTCACACGTATCCCGGCGGACACACCCCGGCGGCGCGGCTGCAACATTTGGAGGACATCACGGTTGCCGATTGCCGTCCGCCCGGTTCGGCCGCCGGCAAGCCCTGCTGGATCACGGAATGGGGATTTCCAAACCCGGACGAGTCGTGTCCGCTCGATGACGCCAAGCGGGCGGACCGCGTCCGCGAATTCATGGCGAATTTTCACGAATTGGCGCGCGCGGGCCGCGTGGCGGGCGAGATGTATTTTGCGTGGGACAGCGATCCTTGGTCGAAGACGGTCGATCGTCTGTCCGTGTATCGCTGCGGCGGCCTCACCGAGGCGGGCCAAGCCCTCCTGCGTTAGGCGAGGAACCACTTGAACGCGGCTCAGCGAAGTACGCGGCTCACGGAATCACGCGAACGCGCAAATCTGGGGAGCGTGACGGACGTCGGCCGTCAGCTCGCGCCGCCGGGGGCGGCCGGTGCGTCCGGACTCGAGCAATTGTAGTCAAGAGTCGTACTGCAGGCCCGCAGATCGTGATGCGTGGTGCCGGTCCCGAGTGTGACGTTCGCGTGTTGCGCCGGAACATCGTCGGATTCGAGCAGCATGTCGACCCGGCCCGGTCGCAATCCACGAAGGATGAAGCGTCCGGCGGAATCGGTCGTCGCGCTAGCGCGGCCACTGCTCACGTGAACGTGCGCGAGCGGCTGGCCCGTCGTTCGATCCAAGACACGGCCGGCGAGGATCGCGAGAGCTAGTGCGACGCAGCTACGACGAACGTGGACGGGCATGCCGTACCGCTTCCACTCCAACGCGACGATTTCTCCCCAGACACGGGCCGAAATTTGGCTGCCGCGGGGGTTGAAGAGGCCGCACTAGGTCCAAATACCCTTGCCCGACGAGACCCTCTGGAACGTTCCGCAATCTGCGGCGGATGATACGATGCCTGCAATAGCCGACCTAAGGTCACGGGAGGACCTCACCCCTAATGGTTTATCGCAAACCCCAAATTCTCGTTTCGTATCAAACCGCAGACGTTCTCGGAACCGCGATCGGTAATTCGAGCTCGTGCTCGAACAGCAACTGGCTTCATCCAACCTGTAACCCAACGACCGGCGGGTAAGGACGAGAACAACCAAAAAGCACGTGTTGCCGTCGGTCGCCGTCCGAGGCGAGCAACTCCGGAGTCCGGAGCCGCTCTTTCGGGTCGGTGACCGGTTTTTACGTCTCGCGGCGGATCGACCGGTGATCCGCCATTACGTCGCTTGCGCCTACCGTCGCCTCCTCGCGGTGGAGTCTGGCGAGCCGCCGGGCCCGGTCGATTCCGGCCGAATCGGCTGGACCGATTCGATCGGCACACTCTCGTTCGAAGGTGTCGCACTCCCGCACGTCGATGCACCCGGCGGTCCGCTTGAAGCGGGCGTGCGCGGTGCCGCGACCTTGTTCGGAATGTCCTTCCGGCGCATGCGAACCACGCGCGCGCTCTACGCGGCCGGCATCGCTCGCGGATCGAGCGCACTCGCAATACTCGCTCCGAGCGGCGCGGGCAAAACGACGTTGCTCCTGGAGATGCTGCGCCGGGGCTGGCAAACATTCGGGGACGAGTTCCTCTTGCTCGAGCGGCAGAGCTCCGTCGCACAAGGGTTTCCGCTTGGTCTCGCGATTCGGGAAAGCGCGCTGCCGTTTTGCGCGGACCCGCGAGTCGCTCGAGCCTGCGCCGGCGCCTTGGTGACGACCGATCGGGATGGCGATCGAACCTTCCACGGCATCGATGTAGCCGAAGTATTCGGCGCCGCCGCGCTCGCTAACGCCCGCCCTTTGACTCACGTTATTCTCTTCGAGCGTGACGCCGCGAACGATGCGGTGCTCGAACCGATCGCGCCGGCTGTGGCGGCGCTGCGCATCCTGCCGCACTTCTTCATCGATGACCTCGCGATGCCCGACGTGTGGGAAACGATCGACGCGGTTGCGAGGTTCGCGTGCTATCGGCTATCCGCGCCCAACGTCGGTGCCGCGGCAAACTTGCTGAACACGCTGGCAACCGGGTGACGTTTACCGCCGACGAACTCACGCGCATCGACGCGGATGGCGAAGGCCTCGCTGGGGTTCGAGAGTCAGCCTGCCATGACGTGCGATTTGCGTTCGACCGCACGATCGTGAGCGTGCGCTTCGCGGATCTTGAAGCGGCGAACATGCATCGAAGCCGCTACCGTCACATGCTTGCAACGGGCGAGCCCGCGCTGACCCTGTACGTCGCCGCGCGCGGCCCCGCGACGCACTTTTGGATTCCCGGTGTAGCCGCGTACCGCTGGGACCGCTACGTCCTCGCGCCGCACGCGATCTCGTTTCTCGCCGACGCGGTCGCGACCACGCATGCATTCGAGTCGCTTTCCGACACCATCGCGCTGCACGCGGCCGCGGTCGCGGGTCCGGCGGGTGTGGCGGCCATCGTCGGAACGACGGAAGCGGGCAAGACGACGACGTCACTCGCCTGCGCGCGGCTCGGCTTCGCTTTGCTCTCAGACGAGTTCTGCGTCCGCACGCCGCGCGGCGTCATCTCGTTTCCGCGCACCCTCAACGTCCGCCGCGGCGGGATCGAGCTGCTGACGGAAGGCGCGGAGCCCGGGTCGCCGCTGAACGACTGGATCCTCACGCATCGCGGGGCCGACCGTCACGACGTCGGATTCGACGAACTCTTCGGTAACTGGCAACGGCCCGCGCCGGGCCCGCTGCGCGCCGTGTTCTTGGTCGCGGGTCGTGCCGCCGTGGCGCAAGCGAGGGCCGCGACCCCGGCCGGCCTGCTCCCGCGAATACTGCCTTGGTCGCGCATGAAGGCGCGCGGCGTCGACGCCGCACGCGAACTGCTCGAGCTCTTACAAGGCGTCGCTTGTTTCGAACTGTTGCTCGGCTCGCCGGACGAGACCGCACGGCTCATCGCGCGCACGCTTTCCGAATCTGGCGCCCACTCGATGATTGCCGACAAATAAGTCAGTAATCGCCGCGAGGACGCAATCGAACCGGACAGGAACAAACAGGCCTGAGGCCCGGGTGAACGGCGCCAGAAAACGGGGATGTAGCTCAGTTGGTAGAGCGCCAGCTTTGCAAGTTGGATGTCAGGAGTTCGAGCCTCCTCATCTCCACCACCTTAGAACCCTTACGCGGTAAGGGTTTTTTCTTTACGCCCGCGCTTTGCGGCGGTTCGGGCGGCGCGGGCGCCTGTCAGCCGGCGCAAGCAGGGGAGGGGCGCTCCGGCCATTTACTTCGCCAAGACCCCTGACCGCGCCAGGGCAGGCCGGAATGGACATGCGAAATCCGGACCATGCTCCCGAAGCCGACGTTCGCCGCTCGCTGCTGCCGAACGGAATTACGAACGATACTGTAAGCGTGGACCAACGCGTTCCTGAGGTCGTTCGGCTGCTGGCTTCCGGGCAAGCTCACCCGCGCTTGCGCATGCAAGGCGTCAGCATGTTGCCCATGCTCTGCGAGGGCATGATCTTGGAGCTGGGCCCCTTCCGGCGCGAGCAGACCAAAATCGGTGACGTGGTCGTCTTCCTGCAAGAGGAAACGCTGGTGGCCCACCGGGTGGTCGGGCTTCTGCGCGACGGCGTCGAAACCAGCGGTGACAACCGGCCCGGAACGATCGAGCACGTCCGTTTTCACGAATTGGTCGGCACGGTCGAAGCGGTCTACGAAAGCGACGCGCCGGACGCCAAGCGGATCGACGACGAGTCCTACCGGCGCCGCGGTCAGCAGTATGCGCTCACTCGCGGCCGGCGCAACGCGGCCCGGCGAGCGCAGTCCTTCAGCGAAAGCCTCAGCGGCGCGGCCCCGTGGCGGCGCCAGCGGCTCTTCGGCGCGCTACGGGATAGCTTGACCGGCTACGTCAGGCGCGACCCCGCCCTGATCGATGCCGCCCTGCGCGGCGTGTCCGTAGACGCCTTGGTCGACTTCGCCGACCGGCACGCCTGCGCGCCGCTCTTGCAGCGCGCGACGTCGCTTGCGACACCGAGCCCGCTCACGGAACGCTTCGCAGCGCGCCTGCAGCAGTTCGTGCGGCAAAGCGCCGTCGGCAGTTTCTTGATGCCGCGTCAGATCGCATCGATCGTGACCGTCTTGCGCGAGAACGCGATTCCGTTCGCGTTGCTCAAGGGCACCGCGCGGATCTATGCCGACGTGCCCGACGCGATCTTCTTCCCCAGCCACGACGTCGACGCGCTGATTCCGGCCGACTGCCTCGACGCCGCAATCGCGACCTTGCGCGCGAAGGGTTACTTCTTCGCGGCGGGGCCTGCGGAGCAAGCGCGTTTCCGCAAGTCGCACCATCATGTCGCGCCGCTGTACCCGCCATCGATGCAAGGCTGGTACGTCGAGCTGCACTCCCAACTCGCGGCGCCGGGCACGCTCTCCACGCCGACCGGCTGGACGGCGCTCGCGCCGCACTTCACCACGATCGATGGGCCCTGTGGACCTGTGTCGGCCCTCGACGCATTCGGAACGGTCCTGCATCACGCCGTGCACGGGTTTCGCTTCGACCGCTTCCGCGATGCGGTCGTGTGCGCCCTCGGCCTTCGGGAGCTCGACGCCGCGCAGCTGGCGGCGCTCGAGGAGATCGCCGCGCGCGAGAGTCGCGAGCCCGTGCGTTTCAACGCATTCTTGACCGTCGCCGCCGCGATGGCCGGCGTTCCGTGGCCCGAACCGGGCGCCGATGTCCGGGCCTATTTGCGCTGGCTACCATGCCGCGAAGACATGCCGCAAGCCCTCGGAAAGCGTACGCAACCGCTCGAGGCTTGGTACGCGTCCGGGTGCCGGCTGAGCGCGCTGGATTCGAGCATCGTCAACGCCGACGAGGGGACCGCGCTGCGAGTCGCGGGGCGCATGGCGCTCGTACCGTTCGCGCTGACCTACGCGGCCCTGCTTCGCCGATGAGCGGCGGCGACGCGCTCGCCATCGAAGCTCTCGGAGTCACGAAGTCCTTCCCGGCGGACTACCGCCTCACAACGTGGTTCGGACGCGGCGGGAAGCGCGGCGAGCGCCGTACCGTGCTGCGCGACGTCGATCTGGCCGTCGGACGCAACGAGATCTTCGGCCTCTTGGGCGCCAACGGTGCGGGGAAAACCACCTTATTAAAGATGCTCGTCACGCTGCTGCTCCCCGATGCGGGCGCGATCCGAATCGACGGAATCGACGCGGTCGCGCATCCGGTCGAGGTCAAACGGCACGTCGGCTTCGCCCTGGGCGGTGACCGGACGTTCTACAACAAACTCTCGGCGCGGCGCAACCTCGAGTTCTTCGGAACGCTCGCGGACCTCGACGCAGCGGCGCTGCGCCGGCGAATTGCCGACGTGATCGAGATCGTCGACCTCGGTGACGCCCTGGATCGCCCGGTCATGAGTTTCTCCAGCGGCATGCGCCAGCGGCTCGCGGTCGCGCGTGCGCTCCTGAGCGATCCGCCAATCCTGATCTTCGACGAGCCGACCCGCGCCGTCGATCCGCTCCACGCGCTCGAGCTGCGCAGCTTGATTCGCGAGACGCTCGCCCGGACACTCGGGAAGACCGTCTTGCTCAGCACGAACATCCTCGAAGAGGCCTGGTCGTGTTGCGACCGGGTCGCGATCTTGGGAGCGGGACGGGTCGTCGCGGTCGACGCGCCCGAGGCGCTGGTCGCCCGCTTCGCGGAGCGGCGACGCTTCGCGATTACGTTCGAGTCGTGCGCGCCGGGTTTGGCATCCCGCCTGCAGGCGCTGCGCGGCGTCAGCGACGTCGAATTCCGGGGCCTGGTTGCACTCGTCAGCGTCGAACTCAAGGACCGTAACTTCACGGCCATGTTAGCGGAAATTTCGTCGGATGGGAGCGTGATCCGCAGCCTGCGCGAGCTCGACGATGCCCTCTTCGACGTCTTCCGCGCCACTACGCGGGTCGAGGCCGATGCGTAGTCCGGCGCTGCGCAAGGCGCTAGCGATCCTGGCGCGCGACGCCCGGATCTCGTACTCGTACACCTGGGCATTTTGGATGTCGTTCGCCGGCGTCATCGGTCAGGCCGTGACCTTCTACTTCCTCTCAAAACTCATCGGCGCGTCGTCGACGTTCAGCTACAACGGCCGTAGCGTTCCCTACTACGACTACGTCGCGGTCAATCTCGCGTTCTTGCGCTTCCAGAGCGCGGCATTAGCGAGTTTTCAGCGCGCCGTCCGGGGCGAACAGCTGACCGGCACGATGGAAGCGGTGCTGGTGACGCCGACCGGCCTCTCGCTATTGATCGCGTCGTCCGGCCTGTGGGCGTTCGCGCTGACGTTCGTCGAAATTGCGATCTTCTTGACCGTCGCGCTGCTGCTGGGCTTGGACCTCTCCCACGTACAGCCGGTGACGACCGCAACGTTCATGCTGCTGACCGTCCTCGCGCTCTCTCCGCTCGGCATCTTCGCGGCGGCGGGCATCATGACGTTCAAGCAACAATTGCCGACGGGACTTCTTGTGGGCGGCCTCGCATCTCTGCTCGGCGGCGTGCTCTTTCCCGTCAGCAAACTGCCGCCGTATCTGCGCAACGTTTCGTGGTTCGTGCCGCTCACCCACTCGCTGGGCGGAATTCGCGGCGCGGTCGCAGGCGCGACGATTTGGGACATGCGCGGCGACGCCCTCTGGCTGATCGTGATGTCCGCGCTCTTGCTGCCGGTCTCGCTCATAGCGTTCGCCCGTTCGGTCAAGCGCGCGAAGATCGATGGAACCCTCGGAGACTACTGAAACCGATGAACCCGACTCAGACGGCCGGCCTCGAATTCCGCAAAGCCGGCAGCGAAGTGCTCGTCCACCATGCGGCGGGCGGCCAGGTCCACGTGCTCAACGAGGTGGCGGGCCGCATCCTCGAGCTGTGTGACGGGACGCGCACGGAGTCGGGAATCGTCGAGGCGATCGTTCGGGAAACGGGCGAAAAAGCGGCGATCGTCGGGCCCGACGTCGCCGCTATTCTCGAGAGCTTCCGGGAGCTCGGGTTACTCGGGGCCTAACGGCCTACTTCTGGCAGACGTTCGCGTTGGTCGAGCCGTGCGAGCACGGGGGCGCCGGCGTGCTCCCATGGGACAGGCCAGCGACCAGTCCGGCCACCGCGGCCGGGATGAAGAAGAAGAACGGGCTACCGTGGGAGGCCGCGGCCGGGATCGCTTGAGCGACCGTCGGCGCCGTCTCGGCCGGGACTTCTTCAGGCGGGGTCACGACGACCGGGGTTTCCGGAACGTGCGCGATCGCGGGGGTGTAGGGCACGTGGCGGGCATGGGCGACGTACGGGTGCCGCTTGCGCTGCACGTGGGCGATCGCCGCGTGCTTGAGCAACGAGATGTTGCCGCAAATCTGAGGGACGTAGACGACGTTGCCGTCGGCTAGATCGACCCGCCAGCCCATGATGGTCTGGTTCATGCGTGCGTTCTTGACCGCATAGACCGAGCCGTGGCGCACGCCCGACATCGCGTCGAGGCGGCGCGGCAACTTGACGTAGACGGCCTTGCCGTCGAGCAAGTTGTTGCGGAACTCGCGGTACTCCGACGGGGTCAAGCCGATGCGATCCGCCGCGTCCGAGAACAGCTTCGGGTGCTCCCGCGTCGCGTTCCAAACCTCTTCCGCCGAGGTTGGGCTGGTCGGCATCAAATGGTCGACGTAAAGATTGACGATCATGCGTTCTCTTCTAAAGCTCTCGAGGCGGAAAATCCGCTCATTAGTAAGATTTATACCGTGGATCTAGTTCGAGGAATAGGGCCGATGAGGCTGAGCCTGTAGGACTAAGGTCCCTGCCCGACCGTTTCGGCCGGCCCGGCGAGCCGCGATCAGCTCCCGAACCGTCTGGATGACCATTACGCCGCGTTGGAACAATTTTCCCGGCGAGATCCGGACGGGACCAGCCGAGCGCTCGAGCGGCCAAACCAAAGCTGCCGGAACCTCCACGACCCGCCGGCCCTCGGCCAGCATGGTCGCCACGGCCCAGGCGTTGAACTCGCCGACGTGCGGACGGCGCAGCAAGTCGCGGAAGATCGTGCGGTCGTAGGCTCGCACCATGCCGGTGAACGTCTTGATGTGTCCACCCACGCAGAGCGAGAGTAGCGCGTTCGCGCCGCGGCTCGCGAGCAAGCGGTCCCAAGGGACGTTGGCCACCCGCCCACCAGGCATATACGGGGACGCGATGGCCGCCGCCGCGCCCGCCTGGAGCCGCGCCGTTAAGAGTGGCTCAATGACCTCGGGCGCGTAGCTGAGGTCGGCGTCGAGCACGACGATCGTCTCGTGCCGGGCCGCGAAGGCTCCGGTCCGGATCGCCGAAAGCAGGCCTCTATTGTGGTCATGGCTCAATAGCCGGATAATGTCCGGGTGCGCGTCCGCGAACTTCCGAAGTACGTGCGGCGTTTCATCGGCGGAGCCGTCGTCGACGACGAGCAACTCGACCTCGTATCGGTCGCGAAGTTGGGTGACGTGGTCGACCAGGCGGTTCAAGACTCTCTCGATTGAAAGGCCTTCGTTGAACGCCGGGACGACGAGCGAAAAAGCGGTGCGCTCCATGGTCGTAAGCATACGCTTCAACCGGATCCGCCGCATCGGTCCAATAACGCCGAATCTAGGGACCTTTGTCCTATACGGCAAGACGGGAAAACGACCAAATAGACCTCTCCGATCTCTGCCGACACTGGTATCATCGGGAATGTCATGTTAACGACCCAGCCCACCGGTTTGGAGAATCGGGCTCGCCCGCTTTCCGAGCTCCGCACGCGTCCGAGACCGACGGCTTTCCGTACGTCTTGGTCCTTGGCCCTGTTCGCCGCCGACGTGCTCGGCGTGAGCGCGGCCGTGCTCGGTGCCCAGGCCCTGACCCGCAACGACCTCTCGGCGCTGGCCGCCTCGCCCGGCGCGCTCCAGGCGATCATCTTCGCAGCCGTCATCTTCTTCATGGTCTTCGAACGGCTAGGCATGTACCGCCGCTCGCTGGCCGCCAACGCCCGCGATGAAGTGTACGCCACGCTCGCGGCCTCGGGCATGGCGCTCGCGCCGATGCTCCTTCTCCTGCTGCTTCCTTCGCTGGCCGACTTCCGCCATACGCTGGTAATCACGCTCTTGCTCGCCGTTGCGGGCATCGGCTGCGTCCGGTTCGCGTTGCATGGGGTTCGCTCGCAACTCTTTCCTCGCACGTCGCGCCGGATCGCGGTCGTCGGCAGCGTCGAGCGCGTCGCCTCCGTGCCGCACGAGCTTTCCCTAACGGCAGCCGACACGATCATCCGGCTTCCGATCGAGTCCTTCGATGAATACATCGCCGAAGCGGGCAACGACGTCGCGAACTTGGAGTGGGTCCAGACCGCGATCGAACGGGGCTGCGACGAGATGATCGTCACCGAAGCGCTGCCCGCGGATATGATGCCGGCGCTACTGCGGCTGACCGAGAGCCGCGGCATCAAGCTCGCGTTCGCGCCGATTCGCATTCGCCCGCATGCCTGCGATTTTACGGTCCGGCGCGACGGCGGCCTCGCGCTGCTGTACCCGCGCAGCCTCGCCATCTGCACCTCGGGTGCCGAAGCGGCCCGCCGGTTCTTCGATCTCGCGATCGCCGTCCCGTCGCTGATCGTCCTGTCGCCGTTGTTCCTGGTGATCTCGCTGGCCGTCCTGATCGATTCGGGCGGGCCGGCCTTCTACCGGCAGACGCGTGTGGGACGCACCGGCCGGAACTTCGAGATCATCAAGTTCCGAACGATGCGCCAAGACGCGGAGAACGGAACGGGCCCGGTTTGGGCGCAGACGGGCGAATCCCGGACCACGCGCATGGGTCGCTTCTTGCGCCGCACGAGCTTCGACGAATTACCGCAACTCCTCAACGTCGTGCTCGGCGATATGTCGATCGTCGGCCCGCGGCCGGAGCGCCCGTTCTACGTCGAACAGTTCCGCAAGATCCTCCCGCGCTACGACGAGCGCCATCTCGTGCGCCCCGGCATCACGGGCTGGTCGCACGTCCACATGCGGCGTAACGTCGATACGTCGGCGATCGGCGAGCGCCTGAGCTACGACCTCTTCTACCTGGAACACTGGTCGATTTTCATGGACATCACGATCATCGCGAAGACCGCCGCCGAATTTCTGTTCCACTCGGCCGCGTAACGCCGGCGCACCGCGCGTGAGCGCGCCGGCGCGTAGCCTGACGCACAAGACCCTGCACACATTCGCGACCTTGCTCTTCGCGCAGGGCTCGTCGGTAGCCGCGGGAATCGCGACCGCGCACGCGTTCGGGCCCGTCGGCAAAGGCGTCATTTCGCTCGCGACGATCCTCTTGACGTTCGCGGTCACGTCGGCCGACGGGGTGCGCGACGCCGTCGCATTCCAGATCGGCCGCGAAGGCCGCGATGCCCGCGCCGTCTGGGGCGTCGCGTTGCGCCTGATCGCGCCGGCCGGCGCTTGCGGGTTGCTGGCGTTCGGGGCACTGTGGTATTTCAAGCCCGCGCAACCGGCCTTTCTCTACGTCGCGCTGGCCTTTCCATTTGCGGTATACGTGCAAGCCGTCGGCGTCCTTTATCTCTTGCGCGATCACGTCGAACGGATCAACCTCAAGAACGCCGCGACGATCGGCGGCGGCGGTTCGCTCCTGACCCTGGCTCTCGTCGTGATCTTCCATGCGCCGCTCTGGGTCGTGCTCTCCGCCTGGACCGCGACCTTCGTCGTGGCCGCGATCTGGAGTTCGGCCGGCGTGCGCGAATTACTGGGCGGGCCCGCCTTGTTGCGCGCGACCGGACTCGTCCACGAACAGGTCCGCTTCGCGGCCAAGTCAGCACTTTCGTCGAACGTGACGTTTCTGGCCCTGCGCGTCGACGTCTTGATCGTGGGGGCCGTGCTCTCGCCGGCGTCGCTCGGCGTCTACACCCTGGCGCTCGCGACGGGCGAGGTGATGTGGGGCGTCAGCCGGTCACTTTTCTGGTCGACCTCGGGGCGGGTCGCGATGCTCGATCTGCCCGCCTCGGCGGCGCTTACCGCGCGAGCGGTCCGGTCGGTCGTGGCGTTCCAACTCGCCGGCGGCGCGCTTTTGTTCGCCGTCGGACCGTGGCTGATCTCAGCGGTCTACGGTTCGCGCTTCGCCGAGTCGGGCGAGGTGTTGCGCCTCTTGCTGCCCGGCATGGTCTTCTATAGCGCCGACGGCATGCTCTCGTACTTCATCGCGGTGCGCTGCGGGCGACCCGGGCTCTTGCTCGGGCTCGAATGCGTCACGCTAGTCGTGTGCGGCGGGATCGCGTTGCTCGCGATCCGGCCGTTCGGGATGTACGGCGCGGCCTTAGCCGATACGATCGCGTACGTTACGTCGTACGCGGTGAAGATCGCGTTCTTCACCAAGCTTTCCGGTACGCGGTTGGGCGACGTGCTGTTGCCGCGCTACGCCGACGTTCCGTCGGCGCTGCGCTTGCGGCTGGCGCGGGCGTTCGGCGCCGGTTCGGGTTCCTAGCGGCACGAGCTCTTCGACCCGGTTGTCGTAGAAGCGTCGCGTCGAGCGGATCGCGAAAGTCGCGGCGATCGCGCGTTCGACGTACTCGCAACCATACAGCGGTTGACGATCGTCGCATCCGCCGTCCTCGACGAACCAAATCCGCCGATGCAAACTGAAGACCGCGAAGGCCGAGCGCGCCTCCGCCACCGAAGCAACGCTGACCGCGGCGGTCGTGTAGCTCTTGGGCGATGGGGCGCGAGGATAGGGAATAACGGGCACGTCGCCATGATATTCGCGCAAGAACGCGGGCAGCGCGTCGGGCTGGTACACGGCGATCGCATCGGGCCGGCGCGCGTGGTCCGACAGATACGCCGCGACCCGCTTCCAGTCACCGGGTTGGGCGAGATAGCGGTATTGTGAGAACAGGACCGCCGCCGACAGCAGCGCCGACGTGCCGAGCACGACGAAACCCGCGCGCGGCCGCTCCTCCGCGAGGGCATCCCAAACACCGTAGACCGCGACCACCGCGGGGACGTAGAGCGCGACGAAATAGCGTTCGCTCAGTTCCAAGTGCAGCGCCGTGGCCAGCAGCACGTACAGCAGCTCGATCGATGCCGCGGCGGCGATCAGCGCGACGTTGCGGCGCGTCAACGCGGGGCGGCAGAGAACGACTAGGACGCCGAGCGCGCTCACCAGCGTCGTGTAGCCGGCGTGTACGAATCGGATTTCATCCCACTGCCAGTCGAACGGGAAGACGAATCCAAGCCACGGATGGATCAAGGTCCAGCGTACGATTCGCGCCGGCGGCGGTGCTTCGGCCGCGAACCACGAGCCTTGACCGCGCGCGGAAAAGGCCAGCGGCGCGACGGCCACGACGACGATCGCCGCGCACGCGACGTACGTCCCGAACGTGCGCCGGTTGGCGATCAACAACGAAACCGCGAAACCGGCGAGCGCGAACGCGATGAAGTATTGCGTGTAAATGCCCGCGATCGCGACCACGACGAACGCGACGCGGGCGTCGCGTCGCGCGCCGGAAAAGAAACCGGCGTCGAAGGCCAGCCACAACAGGGCCGAGAGGAAGAGTGCGAGGGCGTAGTGCCGGATCTCGAGCGCGCCGCGAATGGTGAACGGGTTCAGGCCGGCCCAGAGCGCGAAGCCGAGCGGGTTGACCCGCGGCGCGATCCGGCGGCCGATCGCCGCGAACGCGACCAGCGTTCCGGCGCCGCAAAGGACCGAGAAGAGCCGAGCGAACCAGACGGCCGAGTCGAGGTGGCGCCAAGCGCCGAGCAGCGCGAAATACAACGGCGCTTGCAACTCGTAACCCACGGCGTGCTGGACGGCGAACGCGACGCCGTGGGCCGTGGTCGCCAGCGTGTACTCTTCGTCGGTCCAGGTTCCGAGCCAGACGCTCAGGACGGCGCCGGCGAGCACGTAGAGCGTTGCCGCGACGCCGAGCCGGGCCCGGTCGCTCAGAGCCGGAATCGGCGAACTCTCGCGATCGACGGCTTGACCGCCCGCCACGTCATACGGGCCGCCTCCGCCACGGTGCGGCCACCGCGCCGATCGAACAGGATGGCGAGAGCGAGCAGCACGGCATCACCGGGCCGGCCGCTCGCCCGCCACGCTTCGCCGAGAACGATCCGGGCGCTCCCATAGTCGCCTTCCTGTAGAAAGGCGACCGACGCTTCACGCAGTTTGCGCGGACGGACCGCGTCCAAGTGCGCGAGCGTTCCCTCCGCATAGGACTGGGGATCGGCACGAACGGCGTCGGCCAACTTGGTGTCGCCGTAGCGGACGGGGCCCGTCCGCCAGGAGCGGCTGCCGGGGTGGGCGAGGTAGTCGGCCAAGGGCGCTTCCAGGACGACGACGTCGGTTAAACGCAACGCGCGCAAGTACCACTCGAGGTCCTCGGCGATGTGCCAGACGCCATCGGGGGGCAGCCGTCCAGGTTCCGCGAACGGCACCGCTTCGGCCAGCTCGCGCGCGACGATCACGGTCGAGGGGCACAGAAATTGGCCCGCGACGAGCCCGCGCGCGGCATCCTGGCGGTCGATCCAGACGGTCGCATCGCTCAGTTCGCGCTTGGGCGTTTCCCGATAGGCGCGATGCGTGCGCAAGACGGCCGGAGCGCTGGCGCCGCTCGGCGAGATCAGGACGAAATCGGTCGCCAGCAGCTGCGCCTCCGGGCAACGCTCGTGCGCGGCCCATTGCCGTTCGAGCTTTTCAGGGTGCCAGGCGTCGTCGGCGTCCAAAAAAGCGATCCAACTGCCCCGCGCGGCGCGCACGCCGGCGTTTCGAGCCGCCCCGGGCCCGGCGTTGCGCTGCGAAATCACCGTTGCACCGGCCGCGCGAGCGACGGCCGCCGTGTCGTCGCGCGAACCATCGTCGACGACGATGACTTCGAGCACGGGCCGCGTCTGCGCGAGCGCGGTCGCGACCGCTTTCGCGACGAAGCGCCCGGCGTCATACGCCGGGATCACGACGCTGACCGGCAACGGCGTGTCGTTCGACGGGGCGGCAGTCACGTCACGTAAGCCGCCAGAGGGAGCGCGCGGCTCGCGCTCCGTAGCGACCAATCATCGTGTCGCCGAGGCTGGCGAGCGCGAGAATCGCGAAACCCGCGACGGTCGGCTGCTCCCGGAATGCTTGCCGGCCGACGGAGCGCGCGCGAACGAAATCGAGTTCGCGCATGTAGAGCACGGCGGACTCGCGCAAGTGCGCGCGACGGATCGCGCGGAAGCGCTCGACGGTCGCCTGACCGTAGCGCTCGGGTCCGGCAACCACGCGTTCTCCCAATTTCACGTCGCCGTACTTCAAGCGACCGGCGCTTCCCGAGATATTTCCACTATGCCGATTGTAATCGGTTAGGATCCGTTCCACGAGGAGCGCGTCGGAGTGCCGCGCGGCGCGCAAGAACCATTCGATATCTTCGCTGACGTGATAATCGGGCAGCGAGGGGAGCGACTCGTCGTAGAACAGTTCGTTCTGCATGACGAAGTCGCGGCGCACGACGAGGGTCGACGTCAGCAGGAAATTTCCCGCAACGAGCGCGGCGAGCAGTGAATCGCGTTCGAGCACGACGGTTTCGGGCGCAACGCGCCGCCGCACGACGGGCCGATACTGCGGGATCCCCGCGAGCGCCGAGCCGAGCGCGCGTGTGCCGTCGTAGACGACCCGGTAGTCGCTGAAAACCAAGTCGACGTCGGGTCGCGCTTCGTGCGCGGCGAACGCCCGGGCTAACTTCTCCGGCCACCACCGGTCGTCGGCGTCCAGGAAGGCCACCCACGACGAGCGCGCTTCGCGCAAACCGGCATTGCGGGCCGAGGAGAGACCGCCGTTGGACTTGCGCACGACGCGCGCGCCGAGGGCGTGTGCCAGCTCGGCGGTATCGTCCGTCGACCCGTCATCAACCACGAGGATCTCGGCCGGCGGCCGGGTCTGCGCTCGCACGCAGGCGATGGCTGCGCCGATGTGGGCGGCTTCATTGTAGGCCGGGATGACGACCGTGACATCGAATGCCTCAGAGCCCACGCGCGGCTCGCGGGCGGGCGAGACGGGGCACGGCACGGCCCGGCGGCGCGGCCGGCTTCGGCCGAACCTGGCGCAGCGAACCGAGCCGATGGGGCGCGTACATGTTCATCAGCAGGAGCGGCAGCGAAAGCGCGAGCCAAAAGTACTTGATCGAGAACGGATCGATGAAGAGCGCTTGCGAGAAGAGCGCGATGATCGCCGACTCGAAGGCCAGCCGCGGGCCGTAGAGCCAGTTATTCTTAGGAATCACGCGCAACTGGTAGACGCTGTAGAACCACGAGGCCAGGACGATGCAGAGCCCGATGACGCCGAAGTCGTTGAGCGACACGAAGACGATGCTGTGGCCCGGGCGGCTCCAGCCCTGGAAGATCTGCTGGTAGACGTCGAGCACGCTACGGTCGTAGTTGAACTGATACGACCCGACCCCGCTCCCGAAGAGCCAGTGCTCTTTGAAGGTGTGCATGCCGGTCTGCCAGATGTACGTGCGACCGCTGCCGGAACCGTTCTCGCGGGCGAAGCGTTCCCAGACCGTCGGCGCGAAGGCGCTCAGACCGATCGCCACAACGCTCACCGCGATGACCTGCAGCCGGTAACGCGTGCGGATCGCGAAATAGAGAAAGACGACGACCGCGGCGATGAAGCCGCCACGCGAGCCGGCGAGCAGCAACCCGAACATCATGAAGAGAGTTGCCGCCGCGCACGGTACCCGCACCGCGAGGCTACGCGAGTAGAACGTGCCGGCCAGCGCCAGCGCGATCGGCAGTAGGAACGACGACGCGAGGTAATTGTGATCGAGTTCGACGCCGCCGGCGGTTTGGACCGTCAGCCAGCCTTCCGAGTTTACGTTGTTGTGCACGTACTGGTCGATGGCGATGGCAGCCGCCAGTAGCCCGCTGACCACCACGCCGGCCATGACCAGCTTGAATTCCGTTCGTGTCGCTGGATAGATCGCGAGCACGGTCATCATCAAGAACAGGCTGACCATCGAAGTATAGACGAGTTTGCCGACCCCCCAGTCGGGCACCCAGAGCAAGCTGATCGTGGCATATGCGATCAAGGCCAGCCACCAGTACCACGTGCGCGGCGGGGCGAGGACGTGGCGAGCCAACAGCATGCGAAAGAGCAGCGCGACCAGGGTCGCGAGCCCGATCAATTTGACGATCGCGGAGCCCGCCGTTACGACCAGGAGCGAATCGAAGGGCAAGAGCGCGACGTAGACGAGAAACGGAAAGACGATCGGATACCGGAACGCGACGAATGCGCCAACCGGCAGGAGGGCGAGCACCAGGGGCCCGATCGGGTGCATCGAGCCGAACCCGTCCTGGGCATACACGGTCGACCGCAGCACGAGGTAGGCGTAGAAGATCGCGGCGACGGAGATCCCGACCTTAAACGTCCCCAAGGAACGAAGCCCCTGCCGCAGGCGGCCCCAGGCACGGGTGATCACGGAGGGTTAGCGGCCGTTCCCGACACCATCGACGGCCGCGCGCCGCAGCGCCCGGAGAAACTTTTCTTCACCGTCGTTTTTGGAGCAGACGGCATTGGCACCCGAAATCACGCAGTTCGCCATGAAAAGCGGATCGCTCGTATCGGAGAGCGCGATGACGGCGGCCGAGCGCGCCGCTTCGCGGATGCGGCAAGGCGCCGTCGGACCGCTGCGCTCGAGGTAATCGATGTCGACGAACACCGCGGCCGGGTCGTGGGCGCTGATGTCCCGGCCGTCGACGCTCTGGCTGGTCGCGATCACGTCGAAGCCGGCGCTCGAAAGCATGCGCCGCAAGAACGGAACGAAGATCGTCTGGGGCTCGATCAGATACGTACGCAAGGAAATCCTTTTGCTAGCTCACGATGCCGTTACGCACCGCGTAGACCGCGACACCCGAACGCGCGTTGACTTTCAGCTTGGCCAGGATGTGGCTGACGTGGTTTTTGACGGTCTTCTCCGAGAGTGCCAGCCGGTTCCCGATGTCGCGGTTGGACAGGCCGTCCGCGATCAGGCGGACGATCTCGAACTCGCGGCTCGAGAGTTCGCTCGCTTCGTTGGCGCGCGTCGAACGCCTGCGCAGCATGGCCCCGGCCAGGCGCGGATCCGCGTAGTAGTCGCCCCGCGCGATCGTGTGGATGATCTCGATCATCATCGCGGGCGACGTATCCTTGACAACGTACGCGGCGGCCTTGGCCGAGAGCGCGCGCTGCATGATGCGCGGCCGGTGCTGCGCCGAAATCACGCAAACGCGGCACTGGGGCGCCGCGCTCTCGCAGGCGTCGATGGCCTCTTCGATCGAGGTGTTCAAGCCGTCGATGTCCATGACGATGACGTCGGGTCGCAAGCTCGAGATTTGGGCGCTGTCGACCGCCGGTGCGTCACCGACGATCTCCAGCAGCGGATCTGCCGAATAGACGTGACGCAAGGCGTCCACGACCAACCGATGCGGTTCGATCAGCAGCAGCCGGACGGATTGGCGCGGTCCAAAGACGGACCGTTGAATGTAGTTCAAACCGCACTTTCCGGCGGCAAGGGAATCGATTGACCGGCTCCCAGGTAGTAATCCGAGGTCTCGCGGCGGTCCGGCCGCGTCCGGTTGAGCACGATGCCCAAGAAATTGATGCCGCCGACCGCGCGCAACTTCTCGATCGCGCCGCGAACCGCTCGGCCTTCCGAGCTCGCCGACGACACGACCAGGACCGTTCCCTCAGCCTTGATGCCCAGCACGACGCCGTCGACGATCGAGCGCAGCGCGGGGCCGTCGATCACGACGAAGTCGAAGCGCTCGCGCGCCCGTTTTATCAGCCGGTCGAACCCGTCGCTTTGAAGCAGACCGACGGGGTTGGGCGCCGGGCGCCCGCTCGAGAGCAGGAACACGCCGCTGTGTTCCGTCGGCCGGATCGCGTCTTCCAATTGCGTCACACCCACCAGGACGTCGGACAGGCCCGACTCGTTAGAAACGTTGAACTTCGCGTGCATGGTCGGGCGCCGCAGGTCCGCATCGATGATCAGCACGCGCGCTTTCATCTGACCCATGCTGATCGCCGTGTTCATCGCCACCGTCGACTTGCCGTCGCCCTGATCGGCGCTCGTGAACGTAATCGTGCGAGGCGGGTTGCTCGAAGAATATCGCAGTGACGCCACGAGCTGATAGAACGATTCGACCGCGAGCGGCTTGACCCACGCGTTCTCCTTCCACTCGAGCGAATCGACGAGCGGAATCGTGGCCAGCACGGGCAACCCGAGACGATCGCGCACGTCGTCCTCAGTCCGGAACCGGTCGTCGAGGAACTCGGCGCCGAATACGGCCGTGATCGCGAGCGCGAGTCCGACCACGAAGCCGAGCGCGAGGTTGAACGCGATGTTGGGTGCGACGTTGTAGACGTCGGCCGAAGCGGCTTGGGTGATCGCGACGTCGCTGAGCGCCGTGGTCCGTGAAATGAGCGCATCCTGATACTTGCGCTGCAATGCGTCGTAGACGCCCTCGGCGGATTTTTCTTCGCGTTGCAGGTCGCTAATGCGGCGCGATTCGACCGGCAGACGGTCGAGGCGCGGCTGCGCCGCCGCGCGCTGCGCTTTGAGCGTGTTGACCTGCTCGTCGGCTGATGCGATCTGCGTTTGCAAGGTCGCCGCCTGCGCGCTGAGCTGTTGGTACAGCGGGTTCGGAATCGTCGACGTGCCGGCGTTCACTTGGGCCGGCTGCGATTGCAACTCGCGTTCGGCTTCGGCCAGTTGCGACTTCAACTGGATCACTTGGGGGAAGTCGTCGGTATATTGGCGCTTGGCCGCGGCAAGCTGAACTTTGAGCGTCGCGATCTGCGAGGCGAGTTGGCCCGACACCGGGTTCGATGCGACCGACTCCGAACCGACCACGGTTTGCGGTGTCGACGCGAGTTGTTGCTCGACCGTTTCGAGCTGCGCTCCCGCGACACGCGCGTCGAGTTCCGCCTGCTGTTCCTTCGTTTCTATCATCGAAATCGAGGCCAGGTCCGAGGCGGTCTGCGTCGGCAGGTCGGCGATTCCGGTTCGGGTCTGGTACGCGGCCATCGCCTCCTGCGTGGCGCGCATTCGCGATTCGGCCGCCGGCAGTTCCTTCTCGAGGAAGGCAATCGCGGAATCCGCTTGGTGCGCGACCAGCTGCCGTTCGTGATCGACGAAAACCGCGGCGAAGGCGTTGGCGATGCGCGCCGCCGTTTCGGGATCGCCCCAGGTGACCGCGATGGAAATGATCGCGGTGTCGGTCACCGGACGCACCGAGAGATGGGCCAACAGCCCACCGACCGTGGTGTTTAAGCGGAGCTGCTGGATTACTTCGGCGGCCACCGGCGATTGCTGGATCAACTCGGCGTACGTTTCCGGCGACTGCTGGCCGCTGGCCGCCATCAGGGCGTTGAGGATCGGCAGTCCGGTTCCCGACGTCGACGCGTCGCCGCCGTTATCCACGGTCGCCGTGCCGGCGCTGCCCGCGATTAACTTGGTCGCGGTCGTGTATTTCCGGGGCTGGACGAGCGTGAAGAGCGCGACCGCCACAAAGAAGCCGGCCCAAATCGCAAAGAGCAGCTTGCGGCGCCGGACCACGATTTTCCAGAGGCGGCGCGGGTCGAGCTCGCGCGCGACCGGATCGGCGGCCTGCGCGACGTCTACCGCGTACGGCTGGACGACGGCCGGCCCTTGAAAGGATCCGTTCGGTCTATCGATCATCACGCGCGGCTCACGGAATCAGCGCTCGCAGCAGGATCAGCACGCTGGCGGCCCCGCCCACGTCGTGGTTCGCACCGCGCGGCACGTAGACCAGGTCGTTTTTCTGCATAATAAGGTCCTGCGAGCGATCGCCTTGCTTGAGGATAGCGTAGAGGTTGACGTTGTGGACCTCCGACTTGCCGTCGGTACCCACGCGGGTGACGGTGACGTGGTTGAGATCGACGTACTGCTGCGTGCTCGTCCCGGCGCGGGCGACCGCCATCGCGAGATCGTCGCCTTCATGCAGGGCCACGTCGCCCGGCTTATCGACCGCCCCCAGGACCCGAACGTTGAACGTGCTCGGCGCCTCGACGTAGACTGTCGCGCCGCTCGGGACGGAAACGTTGAGGCTCGCGTCCCCGTCGTGCAGCAATTTTTGCAGCGACACGCGGGTCAGGGTGCCGTCAGGCGATTGCACGCGCGCTTCCGGAAAGTCGCCGTCCGTCGGGCCGAGGCCCCCGGCGGCCGCGAGAACGTCGGTCAAGCGCGCGGGCGGCGGCAACGTATACTTCCCGGGCGTCCGCACGTTACCCAAGATCAGCGCGTCGATCGGGCCGACGCTGAAGATCGCGACGGTCACCTGCGGCGCCCGCAAATAGTGGCGCAAGCGGCTCGCGACGGCGTTCGACGCTTGCCGGGTCGTCAGGCCCCCGATCTTCACGTTGCCGACGAGCGGCACGGTCACGGCGCCGCCCTGCATGATGCGCAGCGGCGTCGGTGGAGTCAAGGTCGGCTCGCCGAAGACCGTCAGGGTCACTTCGTCGCCCTGGCGTAAGCGATAGTCCACGGGGCTCTCGATCGTCGCTTCCGCGGCCGGATAGGAGCCGGTGGCTGGGACGCCCGCCGCCGGGGCGGGCCCCGCCTGGACGGCGCCAGGCTGGGCACCGAGCGGTTGCGCAGGCATCGACTGCGCGCCGGCTGGAGCACCGGCCGCGATTGCGACGATAAGCCCGAATACTACCGACCAAGCCGGACGCTTCGCGGCCGACGAAAACCTCTCCATACGCCTCCTACAATACCGCGCCGACCCGGAAACGCCAAAGCGCCCCATTGGCCCTAAGGTAGGGACTTCTGGCCCTTCGCCTCAAAACCCGGCTTCCGATACCAGGGTGAGCAAGCCACCAAAAGCTCCGCGAGTTGGCGACTCGTCTCCTCACTGGAGAACGAGGCGAGGACTCGCTCGCGGCCCCGCTGGCCCAACGTTCGGCGCAATTCCGGATCGTCCAGCAGCTGCCTGAGGGCGGCCGCGAGCGCGGCCGGGTCCCGCTGTTCCACGAGAATGCCGTTCCTCTCGTCGACCAACTCGGGGATGCTGCCGGTCCGGGTCGACACGACGGGGAGCCGGACCGCCATCGCCTCCATGAGCGCGACGGGGATGCCCTCGTGCTCGTCGCCGTCCTCCGTGCTGGCCAGGACCGCGATGTCGTACGCTCCGCTCTCGAGCGCGGTCACGAGCTCGCCGTGGGGTACGTTGCCCAGCATGCGCACCCGGTCGCGCAGTTCGTATTTGTCGATCGCAGCCTCGACCTCGCGCCGGATTTCGCCGTCGCCGGCGAAGTCGACCGCGAAGTCGTAACCAGCGTCGCGCAGTTGCGCGAGCGCGGCTAACAGGTAGCGGTGGCCCTTCCACACGCACATGCGCGCGCTGCAGATGATGCGTGGCTGCGGCCGCGGCGCGGCCGCGGCGGGCTCAGCCGGCAGCTCGACGCCCAGGTGCACGACCCGGCATTTGCCGCGCAGTTCCGGCGGCACGCGCTCTTGCACGTGCGCGCAATTGCGCGCCGAGATCACGCGCACGAACTCGGCGGCTCGCAGTTTCGGCAGCGTCAGGTTATCGAAGAAAATATCGTGCTGGTGGGCGGTGATGCTAAAAGGTATACCAGTTAACTTCGAGGCCACATAGACGATCGTGGCCGAGCTCGTGATCCAGTTGACGTGCATGTGCTCGAAGCCCAGCCGGCGTGCTTCGTGCGCCAGCGCCAGCGCCTTGGGGAAGAGCACCAAGTTGACGACCCGCGCGCGCAACGCCGACGGCGCGAAGGCAACCGTCGCGAAAGCCCGCGCGACCGCGAGCGGATCGCGCGCGATCTCGCGCAGCGAAAGCGCGATCACCCGCGCATCGAGAATGCCGAGGAAGAACGGTCGCGCCGGCAGATCGGG
>Ga0116229_10003299_pt1 | contig 26468 bp, 13 predicted proteins | sample S1TSphgellanicum_3_FD_87313 | JGI IMG/M metagenome (GOLD analysis project Ga0116229, IMG submission 87313) | Host-associated microbial communities from peat moss isolated from Minnesota, USA - S1T2_Fc - Sphagnum magellanicum MG | ecosystem: Host-associated > Plants > Peat moss > Unclassified... | reverse complement strand
CACACTAGTTGGAATGAACATAGTAAGTTACCAACATAGACACAGGAAGGACTATAGCCAGCAATAGTAGACCATTGACCAATTTTATAGACCAGGTCTACTGGGACTTCTTTTGGTCACCTAAATAGGGCCCCATTATTTTGCCTTCTCTCCTTGGAAAGTTGTTCTCATTATTGAAAAATGCCATGTGAAAAAAGAACAACAATGCTTGTCTGTGTTGCCCAACAACTTCTTGAGGACCCAAACTGAAACAATTAAAAAATTCTAAAACAAGGGCTACTGAAACAACTAAACCCAAGCAATCGAAGAAGAAGAAGATTTCAAAAGTTTTGCATTTGAGTTTTGTAAAGAGATAGCATGGGTTTGAGTAGAGAGGAATAGTGATTTTTTTTTATGTGTCCATCCATGAAACGAGGCATGTACGTTGTAGACTCTTCACTTCATGCAAAGCAAAGTAAAGTGTACTTAAAAGACTGGAGAGGAATAGTGATTTTTTTTTATGTGTCCATCCATGAAACGAGGCATGTACGTTGTACACTCTTCACTTCATGCAAAGCAAAGTGAAGTGTACTTAAAAGATGGAAAGAAGAATCGTACAAAGCTTAGCTTCTTTTCATAAGGTGCTATGTGAAAAGAATGGGTAGGATGGGGAACTTTGTTATTGAACAATACGTGCTTCACATGGATCCTTGTCAACCTTATCGTTTGATGCTGCTCAAAGCTAAGTCAAGGTCAATGCACTTCGACTCAGAAATTTTATTTTATTTTTTGGTTGTGAATTTTTGCTACTTTGTGAAAATGTTTTTGGATTAAAAAAACTGATTTTATTCATTTTTCAATGTAAAATTTGTTTTAATGATTCATATGGATTCCACTCTTAGAAAACCAAGTTGAGATCAAGGCACTTGGATTCAATGATTCTTTTTGTCATGAATTTTTGCTATTTTGTGAGGAACTTGGAAACTTTTGTTTACAAAAGTGTAAAATGTGTTTTTGGTGCTTCATGTATTCTCGTAAACCTCATCTTTCACTAAGTTGAGATCAAGCCATTTGGACTTTATGAAATGTTGTGGTGAAATTTTGCTAATTTGTGAAAGTTCTTGGGGGAAAAACTTTGGAAACCATTTTTTCTCTATGTAAAACATATTTTATTCAAAACAAATTGCCACTTTCACAAAAATAAAGTAAAATAGGACAAAACTAACTCTACTTGTACTTGACAAACAATTAATAATTTCAATTAAACCTTTGATGGTTACAAAAATAATTGAAATTGTTTGTAAAAAATATGTAGTTTTTCCCTTGTGCACATTGGGACATATAATCATTTTACCCATGCATAATTATAAGACACAAAAATATGACAATGTAGTGGAATCTTTTTATTTTGAAATTGATGTTCTTGGATGTTAGTTCAACTGTCAAAGAGTGTTGAGGAAAGAAAGCCATTACAAAATCTTACAAATTTGTCTTCAAATGCAACATTAACCATCAGCAAATGATATCAAAAGAAAAAATGCACAACAACTCCAAGGAAAAAATGACCAAACCATGGAACACACAGTCACTTTGTGGCCACCTTTTTGTCTTTTTCTCTTTAGCCCTATAGTTTGGAAGGGATCAACACAAACTCTCAAATTTGCACTTCCCTCACATATGAGAGCCAAGGCTCCAATGCAACTAGTCCACAATGAAATATCCACCAGGTATCTCGTAGGAAACAAGAAAGACACACATTAGTAATTAGCACTTTCCAAAAGGTATAAAAACTCCACCTGGCTGCATATTAGAAGCCAAGGTCCTTTTGATATTGGGTGTATACCTACAAGTTACAAAAGCAGTGGGACATCCCTCCTGGGTTGTTTTTACACAGTTTTTTTTTTTTGTTTTTATGTCCCACGTCTCCAAGTCCAAAATAAGCAATGAAAGGCAATGGAACACATCCCAAAACTGATCATTTACAATTTGGACATGTCCACAAACACAACAATTTTTTGGTGACAAGTTCAAAAACTCAAATTAATTTTTATCGTCCACCAATGGCAAGAATAAATACTTATCAATATAATACCATACCTTCAACATTGATTTGACACCATACCACCAGATAATCTATTAAAAATGGTGCTTGGTTACCATCAAGTTTGAAAGGAGGCATGTTCTCTTTTGTTAGAGTTCACCTTTCAACTACTGAAACCATGAGCAAAATAGGAGTTGAGATGCACATGAGCTTGAACGCACAAAAGTTAAGGTGCACATGAGTAGTGAGATTCATGAGTTACAAGGTGCATACTACATAGCATCACAATTCTAGGGGGACTTTGACAAGTGTGGACCTTTGACTACTATTATACTTGTGATGACTATTGTACTCGTGATGAGAATCTTGAGAGCTTGTTTTCAAGACTAGGTTGGCAGTAATTAGGAACACAAAAAAGGAAGGGAGATGCATCGATCATGTTGCATAGCCCCTTAACAACCAGTAAAAATGGGTTTCCAAATGTGAAGTTGTATGTGCATAGTTGATGGGTTGGTGTGCAACATATTTCAATTATTGGTTTCCATTTTAAATTGAAAATTGTATATAAATGTGTTATGCATGACTATTGTCTTTGCTACAATTTAATGTTTTAAGACATAAAAAGGATGTTTGACAACTTGGTATTGCTATGATGTTCCAAACATCCACCTCTTTTCAAAATATTAAAACAACTTTTGTTCAACAACCAATTGTTAAACTCGTTTTAAACCATTTAGATCCTAAGGAGGAGGAAAAATTTGTTAATGCTAACAACACCATAGAAAAGACATGATAAATATCAAGTAGTTGTCTACCAATTGTGATGTATCTAGATAAAATGCCTAGTGTTTTGTAAACATGTCATTATATATTTTTACACATCCCAAAACCAATCTTTTTCAATCAAGCACCTTCCAAAGTCTTGGATGTTTTTTGGGCACAAGTCACCAAAAGATGTTTTTTCAAAACAACATTGATCCTTTGTTTTGGGGGAATTGTCTTATCCTTGTTTTTTGAGTTGTTTAACTTTAGTGGGGATTTTCAACTCACTCAAGCCCTCTTTACCCTAGGGTTGAAGACTCATGAACCATGAAATTAAAAAACTACTAAATTTATCCCAATGGTCATTCCATCAAATTGACAAAAGGGATTTTGACTGAACTAAGGTTATCAAATATATTACATAGTCAAAATAGAACTTTGTTGTGGGACCTTTGATAGTAACATGAAAAATTAACAAGCCATTTTAGTTGTTATAAAAAGTCACATAGGTGCAAAGTTTTACTAAAGTGACCTATGACCTATTTTTTAACAAAAAAAACCTAGATATTGTGAAGGCTTAGTGTAAAAAACATCAATTTGTACTTTGTCTTTTTTTGCTAGCTCTACCCATAGGAAATAATAAGTGGAGATTGGAATAGAATTTGGGTATAAAATTTTGGTTCAAACTTCACCCAATGTGTGAATGAGATTTGGAATATTATGGATGCATATGATGGATGGGCATGTTCCATAGAAGTCCATCCATCTAGATGAAAAGTTGTAGATCTAAGATGGGAAGGTTTTTTGTTTGAAGTTTGAACCTACCATAAAAGGTAAAACCATTACGTGATGAACTATTTGTTTAAGCCTTTTCAATTCATTTGGCTATTTTTTGTATTAATGTGTTTTCTCTTTGAACCTTGCCATGAATGTCTATAAAGTCAAATCACAATCAAATGAACCAACAATGACAAAGACCCAAGGACTGTAAAAACATTTATGGTCATTTTAATTTTTCCATAAAAAAATGTTTTGAATGAAATCTTTTGCAACATATTACTAAAAATATTTATAATTTCTTCAATACATCAAATGTTTTGTGTTAATATTTATTAAATGTCTATGAATTTTTTTAAAGTGTGCAAATCTTATGTTTATTCTTGAAAAATGATCATAATTTGAAATCATACCAAAATATGTTAACTATGAAGCTAAATTAATTTTTTGCATCATAAACTACAATTTTGTTTTGTATGTCATGTACATTACACTTCATTTACATGTGGCAATTTTTTTGAAATTCTAAAATTTTGAAACATAATTTTAATTTATAAAAATTTCAAATTTCACAAGGGTCCAATCACAATCAAATGAGACAATGGTGGCAAATGACTCAACCACAAACATGCCCTTTGTGGACATTTTGACTTTTTCATAGAAAGTTTTTTGAAATACCTTTTTTAAACATGTTTTTTAAAATATTTATAATTCCCCCAATAAATTACATGATTTGTGTTAACATTTTTTGAATAAATATGAATTGTCTAAAAGTGTACAAATTCTACCAGATTCTACGTTTTGTTTTAAAAAATCATCATAATTTCAAATCATGCTAAAATATGATAATTATTTTAAGATTTATTTTTTTGTATCATACGCCACAATTTTGTTCATATGTCATACACATTATGACCCATTTACATTCAACAAATGATTCTTGAAATTTGAACATTCTGAAATTATATTTTGAATTTCTACAAATTTCAAGTATCACAATTTTTAAATTATGAATGTTTTTCATATATGGATGGTAGGTTATCATCATTTCAATTTTTTTCCCATCAAATTTTATTTATTAAAAGAGTCTTTAGCCAAATGTTTTATATAATTGATTTTTTGGTGTTAAAGTTCAAAAGTCCATTACTAAAATCAAAATTCGGTTTATTAAATTAAATGATTTAAGAAAAATTCCTTGATACCCATATAAATCATTTAGCACAATTTTTCTTGATCAACATGATATTAAAGTGGCATTACATAAATATGTTTAACAATATTGAAAATTTTTCAATCATCCAACATGGTTTTCAACTTGTTTAACGATGATTGCACCCATAAGTTTTTAATTATGAATGTTTTTTGAGTGTGGTAATAAGTTACTATCATTTCAATTGTTTTCCATTATATTTATTCTATTAAGAAAAGACCTTTATTTTAGTCCTTTACAAAATTGATTATTTCTAAAGCAATTATTGTTCAAGTCCAAACATCATTTACTAAAACTAAAACCCAAAATTAAATTAAATTAATTTTTTGTTTAAATTGTTCAACAATCATATTAATCATTTATTACAACTTCCCATACATAACATGGCATTAAAGCAGCACCACATAAATATATGTAACAAAGTTAATAATTTTGGTATTCATTCAACATTTTTTTTAGTTTGTTTGATGTGATCACACCTTATCATCAATGGTTTTGTAGATTATCCAAATTGAACCATCACCCATTAATGCACCATTTAGGAATAATATGCATTTTTAATGTGTAAACATAATAAATTATATGTATTTATTATTTTTTCAAGGTTGAATGAAAATAAATATAAAATAACAATAAAACTTATCAGAACCTATTGTACATTATTTTTTTTAATTAAATGATTAAAGCAAACATAATTATTCATTATTGTGCATTAATTGTAACTTTCAAATCATTTCAATTAGCTTTTTGTCACTATTTTTTTGAAATGCAAATAGGTTTGAAGTCTATTTTTTGCAATAAAGACTAATGTAAAACATGTGGTTAATAGGTTTTAAAAGATAAAATTTCTATTTTCTATTATAACCACACTTCAAGAATATAATGATATTTATATCCCCAAAAATAAAGTAGAAAATAAGTTTTAAAATAAACCAAAAATGTCCCCATTTACAAATTTATCACCCAACAAACAAAGATACTTTTGGTCTACTAAGTAAATTTTTTTAATCTTAGTTTTTTGGAAGTAAATTTTTAGAGTAATATCAAAAGTGCAAAGGGTTTTCAATTGTATTTCCACCCATTTCTATGCTATTTGTTTGGTTTTATATGCATGATACATGATAAAACTAGAGACATTTATTTTTTGTGTCTATGTTACCATGTTTTAGCCCTTGTATTTAGTAATCATCAATTTCATTTCCTAAAACCTGCTTGTTTATATAATATATTTTTTATAGGATAGGTTACCATGGTGAAACTTGATATCAACTTAGTCAAAGTTCCTATTAATGTTGGCCAAATATAAAGATGAACATTAGCCAAATATGCATAAAATCATAATTAAACTTTGTATTTTTTTCAAACCAGCCCTATTTACAACCAATAGAAGTCTCCTAAGTAAGTATTCTTATCATAGTCATATTTGAAGGGATATTGACCCCTAAATAATCCATTAGTTATGATAGATAGATGATGACCAAATATGATTATGTGCATGGAGTAGGGTTTAGTTAGGTTTAAAGGTGAAAAAAAAAGGTGAGGCTTTTTGTTGTTGTCAAGAGTTTTTTCCAACTCTCTTGTTGTTACATGAGTTAAATGTGTTGTTTGAGTTTTGAGTTTTGACACATTGTTGTAATTCAAGCTTCAAACTTTGTTGCTACATTTTGAGTTTCAATATCAATGATATGTTTCAACAACAAATGCACACATCACCTCATGGGTTTGTCCTTTCCATTTTTCTACTTTTGATTTTTTCTTTTCACAAAGTTGTTTATGAGCTTCATCTATTTTTCCATATCTTATGCATGATGACACAAATCAAAATTTTGTAAAAATCAAACTATTAAGATTTCTTTTCCTTTTTTGTCCTTTCAATGTTGCATTTGTTTTCTTGGAGTTGTTTATGAGCTTTGCATGGTTTTTTTTCTTGTGTTCAACAAGTATTTTGGATTTTGTAAAAGCTTCAAATTCTAAGTTTTTTTTCTTGTGTTTTCGTGTGTGTTCATGGTTTTGTCTTTGCAATTAAGGCTTATTGTTCAAGATATCTTTGCAATGTTTAAAAACAAGGTGATTGTTGTTGAAAATGTAGGTGGAGTGGATGAAACAGCTTGTGGTGTGAACATGAACCCAATTAATAGCTTGTTAGATGTTGAAATGTACATGTACAATGTGGTAGCAACTTGTCAAAAAATGATGATGTTGAACTTGTACTATACAAGTTCAAGTTTAGCAATGGAATTTACCACATGGCAAGACATCAATTGATTGGGGCCTTTTTGTTATCAATGACAAATTGCTTATTGATATTGAAAATCCACAAATGCTCTAATGAATATTTACAAGTCTACACATGCAATTGATAACATTTTAAACTAACTTAGTTCCATTTTGAAGAGGAGGTCATCAAATATAGCAAAACAAATGGTATTACTCTTATGAAAGTGACACATCTTTGTTTAGTTGCAAACAAAAAATTAAACTAACAAAAACATCTATGATTAAGATTCTTGACATAAGTCATAGTTAACAACAAGGGAAAGAAAGGGTTCAACCAACAAGGTTCGCAATCATTGTATATTTTAGGTTAGCAGACCTTTACAATAATGGTGATGAAGCACAACAAATGTTTCTTAAAGACCTTGTGTTTTATATTTGCAAAGGTTATAAGCCTCCATCCTCATGTGAAAATATTTGGTTACATAGAATAATATTGTGCCAATGCCGCCATGTTGTGATTCCTTTTCGTTCATCTTTTGTGAAATGAGTTCTTCTTGTAATGGTCGCAAAGACCAAGAATTTGCATGTGTTGCCAAATTTGAAATTTGCAATTGTTATTTCAAAAGGTCATTAACTATTATCAAATGTTTTGTTTACTACAATAAACTTAATTGTGGCTATGAAAGTTGAAACAAATCCCTTGCTAATGGGAGTGAAACATTTAATTAGTTTGATGTGGAATTCCAATTTTTGAGTAGAAATACGTGGGTAGAAGTTATGCAAGTGATCAAACCTTTTTTGGGATTTGTGAAAGCCTTTGATTCTCCTAAAGTTCATAATATGCTACCTTTGATGTTAAATCCTAGTTTCAAATCCTTATAAGTTGTGGAACACTTTGTGGGGTGTGGAAATGTAATCTACCTCACTATTGAATATGATGTGCAAAATGTCATACCCTTTTTGCCAACAATTCATGATCAACTAAACCCTATTATCCATTAACATATTTGGTGTTGAAACATCCATGGAAAGGTCTTCACACAACTTGTTATTGGAGAATTATCTTTGTTTTGGAGGTTATATATCCCTTTTATGTAAATGAATAAATCCTTTTGTTTGATGACGGATCCATGAGAGTTAGTTTCCAAATGTTGGCTTTGTTGTAATCATATTCTTGGGATTTCTAAATTTTAAATTGAAAAAAAATAATGTTTAATATTATTGGTGTCTTCATAGCTCTGATGTTTTTATCACCATGGTAAAACACTAACCAAATGTAAACTTTAAGTATTATATTAAAGCTTTAGAAGTTCCTTTAATTAAATAAAATTATGAATTGATTGAAAAGTTTGAATATTTTGCAGGGTTGAAGGTTGACAATGATAAAGTAAGTCACCTTCACCAAAAAAATTTCTTCTTTTCCAACTAATTTTTTTGAAATGTTTTAAAATATTTCTTTGGGTCCATGTTGATGTTAAAAAGTTCTTAGGCTTTTGTGTAGTGTGTTTTTATTGTTGATCACATTGCAACAAACTTCTTATATATCCTTGGGCTTCTAAGCATTGTGTTTTCATTGCTAATCAAATTGCAACAAGTTTTTTTTATATATCCTTGGGCTTCTAGGCAGTATGTTTTCATTGTTGATCAATTTTTTACAAGCTTTTGGGTGTGTGGGGTTGAGGTTTTGGGGTTCTTTGGGTGTTTATTTTGCAAGTAACTCATGTTGCAATGGGTAGAGTTATGTATAGAACTAAGGTTCAATTCTTGCACAAGCTATTTGATTTTGAATGTTTAAATTTTGAATGTTTTTGTCTTTAGGGTCCAAGCATGATTGGGGTACCCCCTTTGAAACATAAGGGCTCACTCCTAGGATTATCAAATTCACCTTTTTTCATTTTTCCTATGACATACTTTTAATTTCCTTTTTTTTTCTCATGTCAAATGAAATAATTTTGTTCCAAATTTTATATAAGCATCTAGAATATCTTTTTTTTTCATTTATAAAACTAAGAATAGTAAAATTTATCCAATGTGGGCCATTATCTATCAATGGCCCAAAATTCTTAGAAATTTCACTTTTTGAAAAAAATTACATTACAATAGGGCATTTGGTTTTTGTCACATTCATACATTTGATGTACATTATTATTTAAAGTGTTTTTTGTAAAAATCTTAAGCCATAAAAATTTGTTTAGACATTCCTTGTGAATCTTTGAATTTATTTTTCTTAAAAAACAAAGGCCTGAATATTTTTCTAAGACTTGGTAAGAATCCTGAAACGTTAAAATTTGATATGTTGTGCATAGAATAATACCTTAGTAATGTATCTATCCATGAAGAAAATCAAACTTTCAATATGAATGTGCCATTAAGTGACAACATGTATAAATGAAGGGGTCCATTAGATATAAAAAGAGACAGTCCTTTTTGGTACCCCAACCATGCTTTGACCTTTTACACAATTAACATGTGAAGTTTGGTATATGTAATCTCTATGCATATCCAAAAATTGCCTGGAATTTGAAAACTAACAAATACATAACTTATAATGAATGAAAAATTTCCTTGAATGCATAATCATTTTTGTAAGGATTTGATACTCCTTTTGAAATTTCCAAATGCCTTATTAGGTGCAAGCAAAATAAAGTAGACAACTCACAGCTTTGTGTCAAAAAAATTACATGCAGCCACGAATTTCTTTTAATGTATTGAAAGTAGAATTTTTTTGTACGATAATTAACATGATGATAATCTTTCATTTTAAAATGTTGAAAAACCCCATATTGAAACTAGGATTAAATAGAAATTTTAAAAATGTTTCTACTTGTACAAAATGTCCAATCTTACAAAATGGGCTACATGTAGATGAAATATTAATTTTTAAACAATTTTAACTTAGTGGAGCCCTAAGAGATACTTATGTATTATCAAATTATGGATGTTATAATCATAATATATCAAATTATTAATATGAAATAGGTTTGAACACCATTTTGACCCAATTAGTTTCAAATGTATTTATAATTTACTTTTATGATACCAAAGTTGTTCAAACTTTGTATTCAATTTCCAATAAACTAAATACAATGACCTATGGTTTTATGTTTCTACTTCAAAATATTTTGAATGTACTTTATTGTGCCCATATAAAAAATTGTTCCATTTTTTAATTGGATTTTGAAAAGACTACATTTTTTTGTCAACTTTACTTTGTTAACACCCATTCATACTTTATAACTAGTCTAAAATATTATAATCGACCAACATTGGTTCCTACCAACCTTGGATGAACTAGTACCCACACTAGTAGCATGGTAAAAGCCCTAAAATTCATTTAATTTTTTAAAAATATTATAAATATCATTTGCTTAGACCAAATCAAGATCTCTAAGTCCAAATTTAACATTTCTTGGGTTTAATTTGATCACCAAGATGTTTCAATCAACAAGGTGAAGGTATTAGTATGGGTGCTAGTTCATTTTGCCTATTCATCCTAAACTAAGTCATGAGACCTTGCCACAAAGTGGTGTGTTGGTGACTGTTGACTAATTTTGGTTTATTGTAGTAATGTGGTCTTATATGTATATGAGATTTGTTACTTGCCCATTTGTAGTCCATTAAATTTTTTATTGGTCTTTCTTGGTCCTCCATAGCAATTTTTTGCTTTAACATTTAACTAGTCAAAAAATTTCTAAGACTCATTTTCACATTTTTGTTCGAGATTCACCTCTTCAATGTAATAATAACAACTTATTACAAGATAATAATTAGTAAACTACCATAATATCTTAACAACTTCCACACTAATTATGTTATTTTTAAAAACATTAAAAATTTAAAAAATTATTTTTCTCAAAAGAAAATTTTGTGAAGGAAAATATTTAATATTCAAGAATATGTTATTTGTTGAAATGAAAATTTCAAAATTAATTAATTTTTTGATAGACTTGTGTCGAAATCGCCAAGGTATTATAATATATAATAATTTCAAAATGTCAATTTGAGGCCAACTTTTATAAGTTATTTTGGAGAACAAAAAGTAAACTTGAAACAAGTCTTTTTGATGAAACCATGGCAACTTTAATAAAACAAAACACCCAACAAAGGGGGAAATGAATAACAAAGAAAGAGGACTTAAGTTTGAATTAGAAGCGCAAAAACCCAAATGGGTCACGAAAGGCAAAAAGAAAAAAAATTGTGTTCTAAAACGCTCACAAGTTGTAAGAAGCATATTTGAAAAGGAAAGGGAAACCTAAAAGTTTAATAAACCTAAAAACACTTTCACTTACAATGATGGCATATCTCAAAACAAGAACAACCTATGTTTTTTACAGGGCTATTGACATTCTCTACCTATAGAAAGCACATAAAATCACCAAAGGGAGGCCTTAGGGCCCTTTGCTAACCATACCATGTTGGCACATTGGCGAATAAAGTTATTTGTTTGTTGGTGTAACCATTTGAAAACTTCTATGGCAAGGGGAAGAAATGTGTTTGTTGGGTGTCAATTATGGTAAAGTCTTGTCTTTGCTTGAATTGCCACTGTCATGGCCATCCCACGAGATGAAACCAAATTTGTTCGGGTGGGATTGACAATGACCACATCAACCAAGGTGCAAATGCCATTAGCTGATAACACAATATCAACCTGATAATGATAAAACTAAATGGAAGGTGGTGGAAGGACATGGGTTGTTCACATGAAACATGAAACCTTATGTCTTTCACAATGGAAGCAAAGGCATTTTGAACCGTATTGTGGGATGCAATCCATTCCCCACCATGGGAACAACAAAAAAGGTGGGTCCCTACAAGATGTAAGGGCTACCTACAAATCCAATTGATCACCCTGAAAGCTAAAGAATGAGGGAGGCCCAACTTGGTGTGCAACACAAAGGAGAAAACATTATAGGTTAAATGGAAAAATGGAATGATTGGGTGAGCAAAAAGCCAAATACTTGCCTTCGAACCTATGCAAGACTTTAAATGTGCATGGTGCGAATCAAAAGCCATGTCAAAGATGATTGTGGAGAAAGAATGGTTGTGCAATATGTTTAAAATGCTTTTCAAAAATTAATTTGATCCCCTTTCAATAAACTTCATGAAAGGAAGAATGCATGTCATTATGTCCCACACTAACCTCAAATGTGCTCAGAAGGGGAATGGACTAGAATTATTGACATTTATCACCTCTAATAAAAATGGGTGATGATTTGATAGGAATTTGGCAGTGATGATAGGTGCAATAAATGCCCAATGCCCTAGATAGGTTGTCAATGCAATAAACTTTGTGGAAACAAAATGAGCCCCCCATGAAAGATGGGGAGAAAAACTTGTTCACACATATAGAAGGCATGCGGGCAATCCAAAGAACTTCAACTCAAAAGTCTCACAAAAGCCTACATGAGGTTGAGTCAAAGGAAGTGAATTAACATTAAAAGACTAATAAAAAAGGGAAACAATAAATAAGATAAAAAGGTCTTTGGGCAAAACACTAAGAGAGGATCTCAAAACCAACTTGGACATCCTTTAGCTTCAGAAGTGCTTGTGCATGGCAAACATTTTTGTCTAACACATCCTATAAGAAAAAAATAAAAGAAAAAATCTGACCCAAATGGGACACCCAAAACCCTAATGCCATATGATGAGCAATACAATTTGGTAAAAGGATAGAAACCAAGACGCAAATTAGAAGGCAATTAAGCCAAACACTTGTGGGGTTGGACCATGAACCCCCTAAAAACCAACCAAAAGACAAAATGGTCAAAAACAAAATAGAGGTTAGGCCGATGATGTGAATGTCGTCTACAAGGGAAGGGAAATACAAGATGAAAAAACTTGCACAGAACATTGCAACACACAAAAATGGGCTACCACAAAAAGAGGTATGGCAAGCAAATTGCTTTAGTGCATGCTTTCCAAAGAATGGATGATTAACAAATCTCCCAAAATGGAATGGTGGTTGAAGAAAAGGGGAACCTATTGGGCATAAAAGGACTGAACAAAAAGGAAAAGTTAAAACAACTAGCTTCTTGCTGTGTGAAGAAACTGAAAGATGGCATTCTTAAAAATGGTGTTGAAAGCATTTGCGACATCCACCTATAGTATCACCTAATCAGGATGGACATTTAACATAGTTTGAATGCCATGAACCACTATTTTGCACCCCCTTTGACTGCCACGTTAGATTGATGAAGCAACAAATGAATGGAAAAAATGTCACGAAATTACATGCATAAAATCACCAATTGGTACAATACTTCATCCATTGCAATTGATTAAATGCTTTTGGAAGGCTTGGCCAAAATCAAAAGCTTGGCAATGTTAGTAACCTAAGCAATGGACCCTAAGATATGATTCGCAACAACATGGGAATTCATTAAAAAAGTTGTGGGAAGCCATTGGTTGAATCTTCAAGGTCAAAAAGGTTTCGCAAGTGTTCAAAACTATACCTAAAGGACCACAAACTAAAAGATGTGGCAACTAAATGAAGGTTGATTTAAAAGAATCCAATGAAAATTCCAAGTGTGATTTAGGTTGGAAATTCAACAAGGAGTCTTGGGAAGGTGAGGACAAATTTGATGGGTGAAATGCTTACAAAACAATAATGGCTCAGAAGAGGATGGGGTCAGGGTGAAGGGGGTAAGAGCCTTCGTAGCTCATGCACATTCTTCAACATGTCTTAAGGCAAGACTTTGTTCAAGACGATGTGGTGGGGGCATGACCAAAGCTAGTGGGGTTCCTTGAGATGGGGTGTCCGTCAAGGGGGCATGAATTAAAAAGAGAGCCGTTGCAAGGGCTTGTGCCTTAAGAACATGCTTTGCTTGAAGCCCTTCCCAATCGCATATTAAGAATTGACGAAGGTACACCCTAATCTCTTTATGACTAACTACACCACCATGAGGGGGGAGAAGACACCATTGTGAGAATAATAATAAAATATGCCAATCAACCACATCAGAGTAGGCCAAACAATCGCAAGGAAGTTAGAAAGACAATTGCACCTTTCATTTCAAAGCTGAAAAATGTGCACATACAAACAAGGACAATGACAACTCAAATGGAAAGTTCAATAGGGTCCAATGTTGATACCCAGATTTCAACTTAATTGGCAACACTTTTGTGGAGGACCATTAAAACAATAACCTAGAGCTCTCCCCCCCCCCCCTCCCAAAAAAAACGTTTGGGCGAAATTTGGTGATTTTTTTAGTGAAAAAAGGAACTTTTGTCAAAAGAAAAGGGAATTAGTGTCACCTATTGACAAATTTTTACCAAAAGACAAATGACTGGTGAAGACTAGGTATGAGATTTTGCTTCCTAGCACATGTTCAAAGAGCATAATTGAGCTCAGTCAAAGCTCAGTCAGCAAGTCATCCAACAAAAGGACCACCAGAGGCACAACTGTCTGTCTTAATAATTTGTCAAGAACATTCTGTGTTACCCACACCGTTACAATAATATATATATGAAAGAACATTTGAAGGCTTGCCTAAGAACATTGGGAATGTGCCCTTGCCAGGGAGTATTGGAAGCTTCATGTGCTCAAATTATGTGATGTCTTTTAGTACTCTTCTTTGCATGGAAAGTGTGGTATACACAATGTCCTTTACTTTTTCTTCCTTCCCAAGGCTTTAGGGTGGTGGTAGTGTGTTTCTCCTTAGCACCTGCAACATAATACACATGTGTACCCTTAAGAAGTTTAGGGCCAATAATAAGTCAACAGGTAAGGAAGGCTATCCAAAGGTTTCTTTGATCCTGTTTGTAGCCCCTTTCTAGAATGTCAAGTTTTATTGCAATGGAGATCTTGTTCGAATTTCATTTTTGTGACTCAGTGTTTCACGTGTGTTTAAGTGTCCCTAAACTGTAAATTAAGCTGTTAAGGTGTCATTTCCAAGTTATTTTTTAGGCTTTTTCTTAGGTGAGAAAGTTGATCATCTGCTGGTTCCATTTTTGGTTTTTGGTTCTGGAAGTTCCACTTGTCATCTGATCATGGGAGCATGAGATATGTGATAAAACCTCTTATCCTTTATTAATTTATTTATTTTATCACTTGGAACAGCATCTTGCCCTATAGCCTCCAGATGTTCTTAGAGCATCTCCAGCGGTGTTCAGTATGTGACCCTGCGAAAATATTCTTCACATTCAAGTTTAGTTATGTACTCTTTTGCAACCCCAACCATCAAACTGAAACTGGGACAGCAAATAGGTGAGGGACTACTAATAGCAAACCACCTGGACGAATCATTATGATGGGCTAATCAAAAACAATGAGTGGCAGTTAGATCATATTTATTACACTCTTTTTTGCATGTGCACAGGGCTTCTGCGCCTTTCACAAGCCATGGCAATGTGCACAATTATACGAGCCAAAACCATTTTCCTGAGCCAAACACGGCAGACGATGGATTTTCTTCATCCAATTTTACTGTGCAGATCACATACCGAGCACCACTGCGATGCTCTTAGAGCATCCTAACCATGGTCTTCAATATGTGACCCTGCAAAATTATTTCTCACATCTAAGTTTAGTTACTTACTTTTTTCCAACCCCACTCATAAAACTAAAACCGAGATTGCTAATAGGTGGACCACTAGTAATAACAAACCAGATGTACCAATCACCTCTGACGTCCCCTCTGACATTTAGACCAAATTGGCCCACCCTGACGTTTAGGGCTAAACGTCCCCTATGACGTTTAGGATCAAACGTCATCTCATCAAAACAATCCGGATCTGAATGAAAGACCACATGGAAACTGACCTTAAAAGTCTATCGCTTAGACCACGTCAAGAAGAGGATCAACCAAATAACCCATATAGTCGAGTTGTCGATAAAGTAACCCTACCTTTACCCTGTTTTTCAGCCTCCTTTTACCCATTATCCCTCTTTCAGTGGTGTCCGCAAAGTAAGGAAATTTGATTAAATCTCAGTACGAAAGCATTTAATGCACAAGGTTCGAGAGTAATTATATCAGTTGTACAGGTCGGAACAGTGAAAATATATGGGTAGCATCAGTGGAGGCGCGCAGGAAAAACTAAAGATGAAACTCAGTTTACTGGAAAAGGGGTTGGTTTTCTGAATTTCCCTCCCCAGAATCAAATTCAAAACCTCCAGTTGCCTTCCCTTAGGAGAACAGCCCACTCGTACGGGAACCTCCCGTACAACTTTTTACTTTGCTCTTAGTGCGTCCAAATGCGAGAGATCCTTCGTTTGCTGAGCCAGAGAAAAGGAAATATATAAAAGAAAATTTGAGAAAGATAGAGATTAAAAGAAGTATCTTCCATAGCTTTGGAAGGCGGCACTTTGAGTGGTTGGTGGGGGATCTTCCAGGACTCAGACCCACCCCCCTTGCCAGATTCATTTTCTATATATATATCTCTTAAAACACTTTGCATTTGTGGTAGTGAAAATGGAGGGTGCCTTGTATTCAGTAATAAGCTGTCAGGAGCAAGCGAGCATTTCAAGAAGCAAAATGCTGGCAGAGATGGGCGTTTCACTTTTTGAAATGTCTGCATTACATTTTTTAAAAATTTGTAACCACGATATCTAACGGGTATCACCTGGTTATCATGTTTTTAAAAGTAAAAATGCGTTCCATTTTACATCGTACAACCCCCTTTGGCCTGGGGTCTTCCCAAAAAAATAACAAGCCCTCAGCCTCAGACCTTTGGGCCTATTATTTAGGGAATGGCCCAGCCCTTGAGCATTACCCTACACTTAAAAGTACACTTTACTAAAGTTTCAATTCTTTACTTCTGGAAGTCCACTTTCTGGAGGGGTACCAAGGAGAAAAAGAAACTCAAGAAATTCCCAAGAAAGAAACAGTCTAAAGGGAGAGAGTGTGTGGACAATTATGTAAGAAGCAAAGATAGAATCAAGAAATTTGGTGTTTGCACTGTAGCAAGTAATCTAATATATTAATTCAGCAAGTCTATCTCTCAGTCAGTCTGTGACGGTGGGCCAGCACGGGTCCGATGGAAATCGGTGTTTAGCATCTTGGAATGGCCCGTTCTGCCACGTAGGAAAAGAAAGTACGTTTCCATCGTACCCAATAGGGCATGAACGCATGCTTTCCCATCACTGTGAGGCGCTTCTATGAATGAATGAATGAAAGATGCCCTCTAGTTATCATACCGAGTATGCACCACTCACCTAGCGGCCGCTTTTTAAAAATTTCAAACAATCGGTGTGGCTATATAACCACGGTTCCCAAATTTTCAAGAAAAAAAAAGAAAGTCTAAGAACCAGTGCGCTTTTTTACCGATTTTTTCGTAAAACCTTTGATTCTTCTTTTGAAAGAATCGAAACCGGTGATTCTTTTTATGGGGAAAAAAATTCAAAGAACCGGAACCAACACTGGAACCAACCACCATTAGTGGGTTATTAGAAGAGTGGTTCTTATCATTCGTTCTCACGGTTCTCAAAAAATCAATGAACTAAAATATGGAACCGGCGATTCTTTATATTTTTCCAATTTCCCATAGTCATGACTTTCTGAAATGACAGAATGTCGTTGAGCTTTAGGATTTCAGGGGTCATCGCTGCTTCAGTGCCGTGTCGTGCCTTGCAGGCACGGGTTACCACTAGTCGTTTATAAATTCCATGTCTCTCTCCACAGTTCCAAGAAAAAGAGCACTTGTACCAATTCCCTGTAAGAACCAGGGTTGTGCAGGTACCCAAATCCAAGCGTTAAAATTGACAATTTTTATTCCAGAATTAAGAATTGAACCTGACTGGACCTAAATATTAAGAATTTGTCAATATAGACTTGTGAAGTGTTCATCATGGTAGAACCAAAGTAAAACTTGAAACTGTCTTCTTACTTGTTTTGGATGGAGGGAATCATCAAGTCAGCCAACTACTCATGCTTCAGTGTCTTAGACAAGTATTATTGAGGTTTAAGGTTTCTCCCATCATTTTGAATTTGAGTTTTCTCTTCGTTTATAAGTTGAGAGCTTCGAATTTTGTTTGTCTGAGTTTCTATTTTTTTGGTGCATAATTTCTGTTGAAATCATAATCTTAAATCTTAACTATACCCAGAATCTTAAACTCTATACCTGATAACTGCTATGAGTTGAAAAAAACAAATTAAATCCTACCCAGAGATTCTGAATTTAAAAAAAAACAACTCAAAACATTACCCAAACATAAAATATAGAATACCTAGGATCATATATTCTCTTAAAAATCAATACCCGCACAACACTGGTCTAGACTTTAGATGATCCCCTATGATAGCATGTGGATACCCATTGTATCAAGTATCATGAAAAAAAAAATTTAATAAAAAATCACATCAATTTTTAGGCTCAGTAATGCTTTCAGAGTGAGGGTTTATATATTCCCAAGGTTTTAAATATTTTGGTATTCATGAATGTAGGTGTTGCGGGAGGTAAACATCAGTAATCATCTTCATCATTGTGTGCCTTTTCCAAGTTGGCATTGAAAGAATCAGACCTTGAATTAAATTGTATATAGACCTTGTTTTTGCAAATGTTGATTAAACAATGTTATTATGTGTTATGCAAATAAAATATGTGAACACTTTTCTGTTGAGTGTACTCTAAAACAGCAAATGTGTCTTCTAATTTCACATTCCAAATTGTTAAGGACTATCAAAAACAACAAAAATCCTAATGCATTTTTATCAGGGGTCGAGGAATTTTGAAAAAAAAAAGGATTTAAATAGAATCAAATCGATGGCTAATTGGAGTTTAATTGACAATTAATTGTTAGTTTTAGTTAGTTTTAGCCTAGGTTACCCAGAACTATGTCTGATTATGAAAACTAGAATATTTAGAAAAAAAAAGAGAAAAAAACCTCACACAGAACTAGATTAAGGGTTCCTTTTATGTGTGAAACTCAAACTGTTTTAAATTATTTTTTAGAATCAAAATTAGTGGGTATTCATAAAAGTAAAGAATCACTCAACATATGTTTGAACTGGTTTTGTCCGATTCTCAATTTCAAAAGGAATTTTCAATCACAATTCTAACTCTTTTATTTTTTTATGAAATCATTGGTCCAACCTTGAGATTGGGTCATTAAATTTTTAAAGCCTCCAAGTCTGGTCATATTCACAAAGGAAAATAAAAAATGCTCTCTAACAATGATGGTTCCAACAAAACTTGGAACCTCTGATTTGAAGACTCTAGAACCTAACCTATATCCTCGACCTTAAGGTGCTGAGATCCAAGAACTTGCCCGCACTAGTTTGGACGTTAGACTTAACAGTAAAGTAACCCTGTCTTCACCCTGTCTTTCAGCCTCCTTTCAGCCTCTATCCCCTCTTTCAATGGTATCCGCAAAGTAAGGAAATTTTATTAAATCTCAGCATTTAATGCACAAGGTTCAAGACTAATTAGACTAGTTGTACAGGTAGGGTCGGTGAAAATATATGTAGCAGCAATCAAGGCGCTCAGGAGAAAAGAAAGACAGGATGAAACTCAGTTTACCACCAAAATTGATGGTTTTCTCAGTTTACCCTCTCCCCTCAGAATACTAATGTACTTTTTCGCAGGTTTTTTTTGAACTCACCCGGTGTATGAGACCAAACTCACGGTTCTGGTGCTGTGTTTTCCTTACTTTACCGATAACTCGTTATGAAGACAAAATAAAACACACTAGATTCCCATGTACCAAGGAAAAAAAAAACACGCTCTAGAAATTTGTGGTCCGGATGGGACCCGCTGAAAAGCTAATTGGGTTGGTTAGAGGCTGCAGAGACATTGTTGAGAGACGGTGACGAGACTTTGTGTGAATTCATTGGAAGGTCACAGAAAGAGACGTAGACTGACTGACTCGCCAGTCTTTTCTGTCTGGAAGTTTAGAGCTGGTCATAGCAAATCAACCATTCGCATGGTTTGTTTGTCTTGTTTCTTTGTTGCCTGTTGTCACAGCCTTCTAGAGCTTGTGGGGTTGGGAGGAGAGGACCCTATGGTCTTCCAATTTCTCTGCGCTTTCTCCACTCTTGAAGCCATCACCTTCCTAAATCCCCGCCAAACTTTGTTTTTTTCCACATTTTTTTTCCCGCTGTACTGCCCTCATGAGTAGGAGTTGCAGTGTTTTTTTTGCTGGGCGAAATTTCAACCTGCAAAAAAAATGATTTCCACCTATACAAAGGATATTTCACAGAAAACAAATGACCCAAATTCACCAGATTTTGAAGAAAAAATGAAATCCAAATCATCAGATTTTTATGATAAGTTCCAATAGGTAGGTAGTCAAGAATATAAAACGATTCTGTTTTTTTTCTACTTTCATATCTAGTATGAACCAAATCTGGCTAAATCATCTTATAGACAATCGGCCTTCAGCTACATCACAAAAATAATTAAACTATTTTTTATTTTTATTTTTTTAAAGCCCTCCTTCAGGTGGTTTCTATGGCCATGTCAGCTACATAAAAAAAATTGTAAAATTTTGTTACAATTTTAAATATTTAAAGAAGTAAAATTTTAAAAACCATGGTCTGCAGGTGGTTTCCACCTCAAGGATCACACAATAATAAGGGTTGACAGAGCTAGCTCAAGTACTGCACAAATAGTGCTTACCTCTCCAGAAGCAGCTTTACTACAAGTACTAGCCAAGCCCTAACATGGAGTACTTTCTAGTTGCATGTACAAAACTGATAAATTATTGTTCCGTGAACTGCAAGTTTAAGAATTTTGAGCAAATTGTTTTGTAGAAAGTAAGTTTTGGGTGTGTTTGAAGATCTTGAGCACTTGCTCTTGCTGCATGATTCTGAATATAAACTTGTGGGTGTTTCTAGAGTTCTGCAGCTGGGAATATCAAGAATTCTTATGTCTAGCCCAGTTTCTAGTCTTGCAATCAATCAATCTTCTGGACTTGGGTTGCAGCAGTGGAGATTTTTGAGAGCCGGCGGTACTTCGGAAATAATTTTGCTGTGTCTATTGTTGCGGTTAAACTCGCCTTATGATTTCGTAATTGATCTCTTGCGTAATTAGATTTCCTGTCTTAAGAAATTAGCGAGATGGCTAGAGAACAGCGGACCATGGGTTGTGAGATTGTGAGATACAAGAAACAGAGGAAAGAATTGATGGTGTATGAACAAGTTGGTGATCAGGAGGAGCTGATTCCAGGTCTTCCAAATGACGTTGCACTCCAGTGCTTGCTGCGGATTCCTGTGCAAGCTCACGCGCAGCTGCAACGGGTGTCGCGTAAGTGGCGTCAGCTTGTGAATAGCCCGCAGTATTACGAGGAGCGCAAGCGGGAAGGGACGACAATGCAATTTGTGTGCACGGTTCAAGCTCTGCAACAAAACCAGAAGACGACTAGTGCAGCAGTAGCTTCTCCAGGAGGAGGAACAGCAGCTGCTTCTTGTCCCTCGGCAGCAGTGACACAGAGTCGTACTCTGGCAACGGCTGCTCAGCCCATCTTTGGCGTCAGTGTGTTCGACACGCGGCAAAGAACATGGGAGCGTCTTCCTCACATTCCTCAATATCCTCACGGTCTTCCTCTCTTTTGCCGCCTAGTAGCCGCGAATAGAGATTTGGTGGTCCTGGGAGGATGGGATCCCGCAACTTGGGAGACTCTGAGATCCGTCTACGTTTACAATTTCACTTCACAATCGTGGCACAGAGGAGCAGACATGCCGAGCACCAGATCTTCTTTCGCTTGTGGAGCTCTCAACAATCACGTCTTCGTAGCAGGTGGACACGACAACAAGAAATCAGGTCTCGCGACTGCAGAGGTTTACAGTCTGGAAAAGAACGAGTGGAGAACTCTTCCTAGGATGAGCCAAGAGAGAGACGAGTCCACAGGCGTAGCTCTGAATGGGAAGTTTTACGTCATCAGCGGTTACTCTACTCATTCTCAAGGCCAGTTTGTGAAGAGCTCTGACGTGTACGATCCCGAAAAAAATTCCTGGACGAGAATCGAAGAAATGTGGGGTGCTATGGCGGTGTCCGACAACACTCTGTCCTGCACGAATTCCTCAGCTCATGATGGCGTCTTTGCAGTACTGTCCGGAGCACTCTACACTGTGGATCACACCACTCTTCTCTCTGTCAACGACTGTCTTGTTGTTCTTACTGGATGCTCATCAAAAGATAGCAAGGATCAAGGTGCATTCAAAACTTTTATATACAAAGCTCCAACAACTGCAGCTGTAGCTCAGAACCAGCAGCAGCAGCAGCAGGTGGAGATGGTGAATAACGAGATTTCTGCCAGCAGAAGATTATCCAGCTGCACCCAGTCATTATGCACTGCATGGGAAGAAATTATGGGGCACAAAGGCTTTCTTGGAGTACCACAATTGGCATGCGTAGTGGAAGTTTAAAGGGCCTTGAATGATATATTAGTACACTGCAAGTCATGGATCAACTACCAGATCAAATGTGTCAACAACACATCCCACTCTAGTTGCCTCCTCCTTGGCGTGCATCTAGTGATCTCATTTTCTGAGTCTGAACTTGAGTTTTTCAAGCCAACTTTGTTAAATCGATTCTGCAAAAACCAAAGTTAACACTCATGTTGAATTTTCCATTTCCAGTTGGAGAGATTCAAAGCGCATTGTGCCTGCAATTAGCTCCTGTAAAAAAATGTGCAAACTGCAATAGGTTGACACAGTAGATTACACTGTATACTACTAGTATTAGTACTAGCAGTAGTAGTAGTAGTAGTAGTAGTAGTAGTAATAGTTTCCAGATCTATACAAAATCTAGGTTACTTAATCTGTGTGTTGAACAACCAACCTGCACCCAGGACAATTGCAGGGTGGACTCCCCAGATATCCACAAGAGGAATGAGCCAAATTTGGGTAGAGGTCAGATAGGTTTAGCAGAATTTTTTTTAGAATCCTGCTTTGTTTTGGGGGCGAACCTCTTGGAGTTTACTGCCTAAATATGGCAACTTTGGCATATTAAAAAAATTCATTTTGTAGCCTTTATGCTGGATTTTTTCTTATTGTCACGGTGCAAATTTTGCCACAAAAACACACACACACAGCTCTCCCTCTCTCAAGTGTTTTGAACATTCGAGCACCCAATGGTTTTTTTTGTTACATATGTAATTCTCCTACATATCGATGTCTAGGTAGGAAGTCTGCAGATTGCATCCAAGTGCAATTGTGTCCATCAATATTAATCTGTACAAGCACACAAATGTGTTTGTGTGTGTATTTGTATTATATAGTATATGTTAATTTACGTCTGTTTTTTTCAGTGCAAATTTCAGCTGACTTGAGAATTTGGCAGGAGAGTCTTTGTTGGCCCTGTGGGCTGTTTGTCGTCAGGGAAGGAGAGCAGAGACTGATGTTGTTTTCATTTGGTCCCACATTTTGAAATGTTCACAAGGTGCTACTGAGAACAACTCATGACTGACTGACTGACTTTGAGGTCATCTTCTGGGAAGTCTTCACGGAACGTTTGCAATGTAAGTGTTATTGCTTGTTAGCTGACAAACATCTAGTTTTGTGAACTTCACGGAACATTTCGCACTTTGACTATTGTTGCTGGTTTGAAGTTGGCATAAGGAGCAAAGCTGGTAAGACATGAGCCACTGTAATCAAAAGCTAAGGGTCTGAAACCTTAGTTCTATTGACATAGAAGATGTATTTATTGTCACAAGATCTAAATCAACAATGAGTTGTTTGTGGATGGTAATTACCAGTGTTGGGTGGATATCGTTTTTTGTGATATCCGTCAGATAAAGATATCTGGCCGATTTTATTTATTTAAATTGAATGTTTTTTTTTCCCAATTTAAATATCCGGGTCCGATATCATATTTTCAAATTGTGTAATTTTGGATTTCTTTGCATCTTAAGTATAATGTGTTAATTAATTAGTTTTTTCATAATAACATTTCATTGCGTGATGGAGTACATTTCATTGAGGTTACCAAATCTAATTAAGCAGGTACATATGAAAAGAAAACATGCTTTTCAAGAGAACATTGAAGTCACAATTTATAGAAAAACATTTTGATTTCATATGTTTAGATAAAGATTGGGATCCTGTTTGATATTGGGAAGTGAGAAAACCATCTTGACCCAAAATATATTTTATTAGCCGATGTTTAATACAATTTGATTTTTATATCTTTTTAATAAATAAATTTGGTTGAGATTATTGTATCAATATTTAGAAAATTGAAACCGATTTGGATATATATATATAGTATTGCGTAGCATCAAGATTAAGTGAACTAAATGATGGCAATTGTCATTCTTACGGTGATCAAACATTACAGATTTTAATGGTGAAACCTAAAAGCGAACAATCTTTGTAATTCACAATGGCACTAAAAAGTGAGTTACTAATAGAGTCATCAACAATAAATAGGTTGTAGGTTTTTTTGCCACTCGACCACACCAACACTTAAAGACTTAAAACCCTAAAAATGCCTTATTCTCACGGATATTGAATGCAAAGATGAACTCATATAAGGTTGTTATTAATGAATAATTTCAAATATAAAATTGAAAGCAGATGCAGAATGAGAGAAATGTGAAGGAAAGGTGAAAAACACTAAAAAGGAAGAGGAGCAACTTCAAAAGGAAGAAGAACAGCTTCATGTGGACCAATCCCAAGGAGAGGCAACGCGAAAAAGCCATTGGGAAAAGAAGAAGACTTTCTACCATTATAGAATTGAAGAAGCTTGCTAGCATGGAGACACGTGTGAAATACTCATACTTGCATTTGAATATGAGCGTTCAAAATTGTTTTTGGTCACAAATTTTTCTTTTTTAAATAAGTGTTGTCCATATTATGCATGAAGTTGGGAAACCAAGAAAAGAACATTTGATGTCATTTCATCCATAGAAGTGGCATAAAAAAAACACATTATGAAAAATCATGTCCTTTGCAACTTGTCTTATGCAACAAAAAAATGTCCCTTAGAACTAATTTGCAACTCAAACTAGTTATAAAAGACATTTTTTAGTTGCATAGGACAAGTTGCAAAGGACATGATTTTTCATAATGATAATTTGGGAAAAAGCTTTTTAAAGGATTCTATTATGTAAATCTTCCGAAAATTGTCTCATTTTAAGGTTTTGTGATGTTATAAATGATTGTATTGTACATTTTGTAAAAGGAAGGCTTCCTAACACAAACACACACCAATGAAGAAGTAAGATTCAATTTTCTTTCTTTTTTTTATACTCTCAAGTTTGTAGAATTGTTTTTTTCCTCGAAGGAGAACTTCTTGAATGCTTCAAGTTAACTTGAAAACTTCAAGAACCAAGGACATTTGACCCCCAACTTTTTAATTTTAAATTGAAGAACATTTGGGGGTTGCAAATCCTAGATTTTTCATTGTTGACTGCAACAAACTTGGGCAATGGTTGCCTAGCTTTTCTTGTCCATGAAAAAGAAACCCAAATCCAAGAAGGCCTGGGTTTTTTTCTTTGTTGCATCAAGCTCAATTAATGGTCATTTGGTTTTTTTCATTCATGAGAAAGTCACCCAAGTCCAAGAAGGCCCAATTTTTTCTTTCTATTATGGCAAGCTTGGGGGATGGTTGCCCAATTTTTTTCATCCATGAGAGAAACACTAAAGTCCAAGAAGGCTTACATTTTTTTTTGTTAGAACAAGTTTGGGCAATGGTTGCCTAGCTTTTCTTTTCCGTGAGAAAAACACACAAGTCCAAAAAAGCCTAGGTTTTCTTTTTATTGCAACAAACTTAGCAATGGTCACCCAACTTTTCTCATCTATGAAATAAACACCCAAGTCCAAAAAGGCTCAGGTTTTTTTTCTTTGTTGCAACAAGTTTGGGTAGTGGTCATTCAAATTTTCTCATCTGTGAAAGAGAAACCCGAGCCATGAAGGCCCAAGTTTTCTCCTTTCATCCATGAAAGAAAAGCCCAACCATGAATGCCCAAGATTTATTTTTTTTGTTGAAGAACGTTCAAACATTCATCACCCAACTTTTCTCATCCATGAGAAAAACACTTGGCTTAGGTCTAAGAAAGCCCAAGTTTTTTTTGTTTTCTATGAAAGAAACACCCAAGTCCAAGAAGGCTTGAATTTTTTAATGTTCTTTACAACAAGTTCGGGTGCTAACTACATGACTCTTCTCTTCCATGAAAAAGACACCTAAGCCATGAAAGGCCGAAGTTTGTTTTTTGGTGCTTCAAATGCCTCCATTGTCGTCAACTCCTCTTGTTCATGAAATATACATGTGGGCAATGAAGGCCCGGGATTTTGTTTTCTTTACAAAAAAACTTGGGTGTTCGTCACATTAGTTCTCTCATTTGTGAAAAAGACACTTAAAACCACCAAGGTTTGAGATTGTTTTTTTAATCTTAGATAACTAAAGGTGTTTACACTTGGCTTCCAATTCAAGAAAAGAAGGGGACCTAAAAGGATTTTTTGTTTTGGACGTTTGGAGATCTAAATTTATCAAAAAAAATCATGGGTTTTCAACACCCCAAGTTTTTTGTTCAAAACCTTGAAGAAAGGGGGCATTATGAGAAAGCTTTGAACTCAACCTTGCTAGAAAAAACCTAGGTCTTTG
>Ga0116229_10003297_pt1 | contig 26479 bp, 25 predicted proteins | sample S1TSphgellanicum_3_FD_87313 | JGI IMG/M metagenome (GOLD analysis project Ga0116229, IMG submission 87313) | Host-associated microbial communities from peat moss isolated from Minnesota, USA - S1T2_Fc - Sphagnum magellanicum MG | ecosystem: Host-associated > Plants > Peat moss > Unclassified... | reverse complement strand
TTAATGGGTAGCATGCACATCAAAGTTTGAAGCTCAAATTCAAAGTGTATTTGGAGCAACCACCTTGGGGTACCACAAATGGCAAGGTGTTGGAGGTAGGACCTATAATCAACTTTCATTACTTGGAATGCATTCCAAGGAAAACTCTCACTTACAACCATAAACAATGTCTTATTCACCAGATGAAGATGCCAAACCATAGAAAGCCTCAAAAGCAAACGGGTGAAAATGTGTTGTATAACATTAGAATCCAAAAAAGAAACCAACAAACTACATTTTTTCTTAAGCAAAATCCTAGGGTTTGGGTAGACATGGGTATATAATATTTGAAAGGAAGATTTGTTTGTACATGAAGGTATGAAGGCGGTTTCTTATGGGATTGAACTAACTTTCTTTCAACACAAATTCACAAACCTTGCAACAAATAGTGGAAAGAAACCATGCAAGGGTGGAGAGAAACCACACACACAACAAAATAGATTCCCAAATTATGAATCTTTCAAACAATCATAGAAGATTTCATCATCTTGGCAAGAGTGTGTTGCTACAATAACCATGGCTCCAAAAGGCTTATGCTTCACTTGCAACTTGACACATTACTCAAATCCAAAAAATGATAACCTATAAGCAATGATTGCATGTTGATTTTCCTTAAAAGCTTCACCTCCACTTCTATTGATGTACTTGCCAACCAACCTTTTTCAAGTCATGACCTTCTCCTTCAAATGTGTAACCTCTAGAAAACAACCTTTTTCTTCAAATGCCCAACCCCTAAAGCACAACCTCCTTCTTCAAGCATGTGCCTTCTAAAGCATGGCCTCCTTTTTCAAAAAAATTCTATTAGCACTCATGCAAACCTAAAAACAAATGTTCTTTTGTGGCTATTAAAAAACCCAAATACCTGAGCTTCATCGACACTCATGTAAACCTAAAAAATAAAATCCTCTCATGATTATCAAAAAACTTAAATACCCAAACTCTGTTTTCACTCCTACAAACCTTAAAAAACTTCAAGCGTTCTCTTGGTGTTCAAAAATACTTGCCTTCTTGGTAGTCAAAAACAAATTGATCTCCTTCCACAACCGCTTCAAGCCCTCCTTTCCAAACCTACTCACTCCTTCCACAAAAAATGCAAACATCTTCAATAGTTATCTCTTATAGTCATCCCTAGTGTCAAATGGTGCACACAAAAAAGATGAGGCAAAATTCAAGAATGCATCAAAAACAATGCATTTCCAAATTTTGCCTCATCTTTTTTTCCTTTGTCACCAATTTGCCCTATGTTATTTATTATGTCCCATGTTTTATACAAACACAAGGTTCGCATGCTTGCTTTTTCATACTTTACAGATAACTCTATTTTGTTCCCATCGAATTCCCAAGGGATTCTCATGAAGCTCAAACATGGTTCTCAAGATGTTTCCAATAGGAGCACACTTTTATCCCATGTGCTTTGATCAAAGCTGAACATTCATGTATGTAAACTATAAAAGGGTACCAATTAATTAATAAGAACCATGAATAGGCACCCATTTTCCCTCTGAAAAAAGTTCCTCTTTCCCTTTTTTGGTTTGTACTTGTTCATTTCAAAGTTTGCTAAACCTGAATTTGGTTTTATGTCATTACAAACTGGGTCAGTCTAAGAATAAAATTTATGTAATTCCTATATGACTAGATTTTTAAGAGTCTAGATCGGTGTTTTCTTTGGTGGTGAAATTTCACACCATGGCAAATTGTTTTTTTGGGAACTGGCAACAAATCAGTTCTTTCTTCAGGGATCTCAATTGCCAAATTAGACTTTCTTAGGCCTGAATCACCAATATTCTACATCAAGTTTCAGTGGGTAGCCCAGAAAATAGAAAGGTCCATAAATTTGTCTGGAACTCCATATTTTGTTGGAAGCCAATTTGAGCTAAATAATCTTATGGTTGATTGTAACTTTGCGTGACATCACAAATTTGAAAAAAATTGAAGAATTAGTATTTTGAATGCATTCTTAAGATACTAAATCAAACTTAGATCACAATAGCGTGAAATTTGCACCTTTTGAGCTCGTAAAACACTCAGTGTTAGGTATTAAACCAAGAAAAAAAACATCTCAATCGTGTGAAATTTGTACCGCATGTATATTAGTTGGTACATGTTTTGCTCAAGGTACTAGACAAGAAATTACAATCTTGATGGTGAATAATTAATTCCACCTTTTTAATGTTATGTTTTTGTCAAGATAACAAGGTATCACAGAGACGCTGGCTGGCCCTGCCAATAGATAAGATGTTGTACATCTATCTACCTACTGTGTCCACACTCTGAACACCAAAACAATCTGTTCCAATGTAAACGGTCTAAACACTTTCACCAAAGAAACCAGTTCACCTAATGGGAAACTGGTTCTAATAAGGTAAAACTTCCAAAAGTTGGATCCAATGCGATAGTCCCTGCCCCAAGAGGGACAGGGCCCAACAAACAAGTGTTTCATTGTGCAATGGCTCTTCCCCTTATGGCAAGTTCAGATGTTCAGATTCAGACCAGCAAAAGGAAATTATGAGGGCGAAGTTCCCAAAAAAATGAACTCCCAGTTCACAATAAGGTGAGGTGAACATTCCTCAAGATGTGAGACCAAATAAAAAGTACTTAATTCTCCCTTACAGAAGAATTCTCCGTTCACACTAACACGCGGTGAACAATCCTCAAAGTCAGACCAAATGAAAACTGCATCAACCCCTAATCTCTTACTTACAGGCAGAACCAGCAACAAAACAAAAATGAAGCTCAATGGTGTGAAATGACCCCATTTGATAATTGACTTTCTGACCCCAAAGAAGAAAATTAATCTCTCAATAGTGTGATGTGGCCACCCTTTGACTTATGAAGTCTTTCCAAACCCAAAGAATTGGTCCTCTTGCACAGATGACAGACAAGTGAGAAGCGTCATCTGGTCAGGAAAATCCAACTTCTCTGGAGCTCACCCCTTCTCTCCTCCAAAAGGACTAGGCCTGGTACATATTCACTCCATGAGTTAGTTGTCTACTGGTAGATAAGTGTATGTAAAGCTATGGTGAACTAGTTCCGTACTGGTAGATAATGGTACGTGAAGTTATGGTGAACTAATTCCATACTGGTAGACAAGGGTACGTAAAGTTATGGTCAGTTCGGATTCACATACCATCCATCCTGCATGGTGCACTGGTGGGAATGGGTTCATTCTGGCCAGTCAGTTGCCCGACAACACGGGTTACAGCAAGCAAACAATTAAACCGTGCACAATCTACTAGGCTACCATTGTCTTTGATGATGTGGGAAAAGAGAGGGAGAGGGAGATGGAGAGAGAGAGAGCCTTTATCAAATTTCAGTACTAAAGAGACGACTTTTTAGTTCAAGCCAGTTTGCAATGCAAAATTCACAGCAAGGTCACAGCTCAGTGTGGGAATCTTAACATCTGATTTCTGACTTCCCGACTGGTGCTGCTGGAATGGCATCTAGTGTGGCATGCACGATGGCATCATCAGGTGATGCCTTCTTGCACACTTGTACTTCTTCCTTGATTGACTTCAAGTAGAAGGGTCAAGTTTCAATCTTCATTGAAAGTATTCAATATGTAAAAAGGGTCTGCTTCTCCCTTCTGCATGGGGTTCATGAAGTGACTGAAACTAAACCCACATGATTAGGAGGCTACTGATGTTAGTCTTTATGTAGTTGTGAACTTGGTTTTTTTGTGATCTCTATTTTTTGTGATCTCTAGCTGACTTTGTTGGCAATGTCAGTTATGGAGATTCTTTGCCAATTCACACCCAATTCCTCAAGTCTGCAGAGTCTCCCAAGTCAACTACTTTTCAAGTCAAGTGACAAAAGTGTCAATTTTTCAATCCAATATGAAGCAAATTGTTGTGTCATACAGATCTTGATTTAGTTTTGTAAATTTTCAGTCCAGAGTCTTCTTCGGATGTATACATATATATACATATATCGTGTCGGTCAAGGTTCAAACTTCAAACCTTCCCCTTGTACATTTTCCAAGTTAGAGAAAAAGAAAGCGAGAGTTTGTGTAAATATTTAGTTTTTGAAAGGAGAACATGTCAAAATGTCTCCCAATTTCAACCAAGTTTTGCCAAAGTCGTACTTTATTTTCAATTGCATGGGATCACCCCCATTCTTAAGTGACCTCTGGTTTCAATTATTCAAGTTCACAATATGGATGAAGAGTGTACATCAATAGACTTTGAACTCCTCTTCTTAAAAATTCAGGCTTTGGGGGTTTAAAAACTTTTCTAACATTTCTACATGTTTAATGCTTAAGAAACTAGGAAAGAAATTTAATTGTAGTAACACTTTCATGATAAAACTTGAACCTTAATGAATTAAGCAAAAAATTAGGCACTAATCAATTAAGCACTAGGCTAAAACACTAGCTAATGAACCCATTTCATTTTTAAGGCCTTATAGTGAAATGGGTCAATGAACTAGACTCATGTTTCCTACTAGTGAAGGGTTTTTGAAAGCTTGATGTCACACTTTCATCAAGCATTAAAACAAATGCAAAAATGAAAATGGGCAAAAATTTATTGATGAAAATCACCAAACATTTGTCATACCTTGAATGAAATTGACACATCTACAAAAGACTTTGCAAAAATCATTGGAATTTTACAAAAGCAAACACCCAAAGCAACAAATCATTCACCTTCATTCATTGTTGTCTATTCTTGAAAAACACATTGTGGTGGGGATACATGTGAAAAAATGTGTGCAAGACACCATCCATGGAACAAAAGTCCTTTGAGCAATCAAACATAAGCAAGATCGACTAAAGCATACACTTGGAATTGGAATTTTGTTCCAACCTTGGTTTGGATGGTCCATGTGTTGTCTAGGATTTATCTTATTTTTGTAATTTGGAAGGAAGCTTTCCCCCCCCCCCCTTATTTCAACAGAACCAACAACCTTCTATCCCTAGATTTCCAGTTAATTTTCAGTTCAATGTGTGAGGGATGTTTGAATGTTGAATGCTGAATTGATTTTGCTTAGAAAGAATTAGGAAGATTTTGTTTATTCAAAAACAAAGATCAAGGGCCTCTTGATGTTAAAATTTTATTGTGATCACGTCCTTGAGGATAGGAAACCGGCCCACATCATAAAATCAAGATTGTTATCTCTTCGATAGTTTTGTGTGATTAGTTGGCCTTTGCAACGCTTGTGCATGTCCAAATAAATTCTATTGCACAACAAATTAGGTTGATCTTCTATGCATCTTTTGGATTTTAGTATGAGTTAATTAGTACTAATTACGGAGTCGAATCACACCTAGAAGTTTCAATACTTGACTCAACTTGTGGAAATTTTGTCTTGGTCATCTTGAACAACATAGGTTTGAACTTGCCATAAGGGTAAAACCTTATTGTATATAAAGATAGTTGTTTCTTTGTTTAGATGTGACCATGTCATAATCCTCCCAAAATGTGGGGCCCTTAGAAATTTTTTAGAGGGCATTTGCAATTTTCAAACCAATTGAACAAACGTTATCAATTTTTGTTTGTAGAAATTAATCAAAAAATTAATTTCACAAAGTTTCATGAGAATTTTGAATCCAAATTTTCTAAGTTGTGCTAGAAATGTGTCACCACATCACCTTTTTTTATATTCCTTTACTAATCTTGTTTCATTATACAAATGAACACAAAGTGAATGGTATTGGTGGTTTTAAATATGTGCTAATTAAAAATATCAACTCGTAAAATATTTGACACAGTTTGACTCTTTAAGAATGATGGGGTCAAAATATAGGGCTTCAATAAAGATTACCTCTTTTTCATTGAGTGGTACACACCTTAGAAGATTTTTGACCCCTTTGAAATCAAGCCTACTTGGACTTGAATAGTATTATTAGGATGGCAAGGTGCTAAACTCCCCATCAAACTTCTTGGGGGTCAAAGCATAGCCTTTCACAACATCCATGTGATTCTACTACAAGCATGGCCAAATGTTGGTGGAGGTTTTTGTTAAATTTTTGTTTTAAAACTATTACAATATAGTGCTTGGAAGTAGGCTATTAGTAATTGGAAAATAGTTGTTGTGTACCAAACTAGTGGCAGGTTTGAATTTTGCTCCATGCATGAGAACAAAAATATTGGTTTTCTTTTTTGTTTTGTTTTGTAGTAGAACATGAATGTGTGTTTTGCTTTGCAGAACTGCACATGGTGCTGCATTGATGGCATGAAATTCAACGGGAGTGTATAATGTCCTACATTGGGATGGGTTATTATACTCGGTCCAATAGTGCACAAGGGCCCTCCAGTTATTATGCAATGAGTCCACTAGTTTTACAAGTCTGATTGGTGAAGAACCTTTCTTCTCAATGGAAGCAGAGCAAACTTAACATTTTAGGCTTGTCCTAAAGCGTTATGTAATGCTTTTGTGTTTGCAATGTTCAACTCCATCCATCAATCACCTATGCACATATGACTCTAGAATGGGTTCTGTTTGTTCTTTCCAAAGGTTGGCCCTGCATCATTATCTTTTCAAAATGTGATGAAATTTTCATAATAAATTTTGCCATAGTGCATGATTGATGTGGAGGTGGATATCTCCCTCATCTCATCCAGATTGAATGTTGTTCAAGGATCTTTTGCTGCTATAAGAAGAGAAATTGACTACATAGATGACTGACTTCAAAGTGGGGTGAATTGACTTCAAAATGATGAACCTGCTTTCAACAATTTGCAACAGTCCATATGTTGGGTTAGTTTTGCAGGTAAGAAACCAACTCTCATGGAGCAATTTGTGTGTACATCTCTTTCTTTGTTCCAGTTTGTGTACAATCAACATGCAAGAGCCACTTTACCACTCAAGCACGAATGGTCATCACACGTGTGTACAGTAATTGTTGGCTTCTTGGTCCCACACAGTGTCACATATGTGAAATGTTGTTCCACTCGTTTCAGCAAGTGTGGCATCATGGACCGAAACTGAACAGTCGCAGAGCATAAGCAATATCCTTCACACATTCAGTGAAGGCAACATTGCCCACATCCATCTTGTTCCGAGACTCCTCTGAACATACACCCTGCAGACTTACTAGCACACTCGCATGGTACTGCAACAAAGTAAGCCCCCTGTCTGAGTTAGTGCACAACTATCTCTTCTGTGCACCTTACATCATAAATCCTCAAATACTCTGTGATACATAATGGTTGAAATGCACATCTGATATGAAATTCAGTAGTGTACAACTTTTCAAATGTGACACTGATGTAGGACCACTGGAGTAAAAAAAAACATGGGTTGATATTACAGTGGCAAGCTTCTCTGCAATTAGTGTGGAGAGGTGCTCAGGGTAGTCCTTGAGCTTGTCAGAGTAATCCAGCAGTGTGACTCCCTTGGGCTTGTAGATCACTGTCTTCACCACTTTGCTCTGGCATCGCAACATGCAACAGCCACACATTTTACCCATCCCTGACCTCAAACACTCCCTACATATAAGTGTATAAACCAAAACCAAATATGAGGTGTTCAAATGGGGATGCTCACCTTCTCCAGAGATGGAGGCCACAGAGCCTCAGGGATCTCTTGAAGTCGGACAACACACACACCACTACCCTGTATCTTATTGAAATCACTGCTGGCTAGTCTGAAGGCAGGCACTGTCAAGGCCAGATCTCCACATACAAATTTCTCAAATGCCATTTCCTTCATAACCCAACATAGATCCCACATTTCCAACTTGTCAGTGAAATCCAAAGATTTCAGATCATGGATTTACATATGCAGATCATATGCTCCATTTTGTACACAAGTGTGGTTTGTTTTAATCTTTGGTATCTCAAAAAGTCCAGGTGTACAACAGGTACACAACAGTTTTATTGTCATGAATTGGCAACTGAAGGGAGTGGAGAGATAGCTACCAACATTCCTGAGACTTGACATGTACATAGATGTGATGGTTGCAAGTCTAACACTGTGAATGTGATGATCAATAATGTGATGCAACAACATAGTCTTACCTTGATGGTAGCTGCAACAAACGGTGCGTCATCATCTTCTGGCAGTAAACTGAGGCCACATTGAGACAAATGCTGCAAAATGAGATAGTCATGGTCCATTTTTAGTGCATGAATACCTCATTAAAAATCATGCAAGTGAAGAAAACAGTCAGATCAAAGTGGGTCCTTAACAAGATTCTTAGCACATGAACTACAGGATCATCACATGGAGGACCCACAAACCTGAAGGAGGACTCTAGGGGGCAGCTGCTGTGCCTGAATGCCCTTCAATTCTCTTATCACAGGTTGCAGCAACTTGCACCATCCCTCACCGATGTTGAGCAAGATGTCAAGCACTGGTGTGTGCAGAGTGAGCAGTGCAGTGCAGCTGGATGTGGGAGAGATGGTCCATGCTTTATATGGAAGTTGCTGCACTCGGCTCTATGCATAATACCCCAACAATACTGACTTCAACAGAAGAGAAGAATTATTAACACTCACTCTTCTACCACAACTCTGGTTTTCATATTTATTTAAAACAACATTGCTGGAGACAGATGTGATTTCTGTGACTGTCTTATCAACATCCTCATCTGTCATGCATGTGTTTTCATGTATGATAGAGAACAAGTAGCACATTGCTTTGGAAAATGGGATGGAGCAAAAGTACTTGAATGATTGCATGTGGCTTGGCATGAATGGTCTGAAATGTCAGCTTATGAGTGTGCCCATTATGTACAATGTCTGTGATGCCAGTGGTTTGCCAACATTGCTCCTCCTGGTTGTGCAGTAGTTGTGCAATTGAGAGTCAAACACACATCCCGAGTTTGGTCTGTTCTGAATCATATACATCTATGGCAAGCTTTTTATGAACAAAAATTATCTCCCTATTCTTCCCTGTCCTTCCCCCCTGTCACTCTGGACATCAGCACTCCTTAAGGAAGAAGTGGTGCTTTCAGACCACATGCATGATAGATATACAAACATGTGGTCTGTCAGAGCTAGGTACCGCATCCCACCATCCAATCTCTGGACTGGGATTCCAGTGGATGATGAAGGTAGGAATATACATCTCAATGCCAATGGGAACCACATTCACTTGTTGTCCAGCAGAAGCAGTAGACTGTCCAACAACAGGAATTGGGTATCCCAGATTCCTCACTTTTCCTTCTTTTGCCAAGCCTGCGACAAAAGACAACACAGCTTGGGTCTTGCTCCTTTCGAGCAAAAACTGAAACTGTCTCTCATTGTCTGCAAGAGAATGAGTATATGATGGGATGAGGACTGATGCATTACTAAAATCAAGGGTCCAAATCTTCACAACTTTTGTCTGTATTGGCAAAGCTAGCACATCAATGACAAAGACTCCACCCTGCATGTGACAGACCACTCACAGATGTCAGCCTGTAATTGTCAGCACAAGACTGAGCCTCACCTTCTCCATGATTCTGTTTCATGACCTTACACAACAATCTTACACATTGAGGTAGTGCATGCAGGTGTACCTCTCAAAAGAACAGCACCACAAAGACTTAGAGCCCAGCATAATCTCTTCATACTAGTTAACAGTCAAAATGTCCACAGGTAAAAAGCTCATGCTGAGGAGAAGCTGGAGAAGCCTCACCAAGGACATATATGTGTTCCGAGATCGAGTTAGAGGATTGGCTGTCTTCTGTAACAAGCGAATGGCAACATTGGCCAATGCAAACTGCTTTGGAAGATTCAAGACAACAGAGATTTCGGGTAGTTCCAGGACACGAAATCGTGGGTTCTTGCCATGATTTACCCAGAGAGCAAGCTTCCAGCTCCCAATTTTCCCACACTCTATGTTCTTCCCTTTGTCAGCCCAGACTCCATATGATTGCTGCCACCCAACACAAACCTATTACTAACAAATTACATCCAACATACAACCTATCATCCTTGTGCTTACCAATTTGTGTTATACTCGGCGCTAGTACTAACCATCAATTGCAAGAAGTTGCTTCCAAACTGTTCACTTGTTTCCAGAAAGAAATACACGAGCAATCCACATGTGAAATGCACAATCAGAAACAGGAAAACGCTATTGAAAACACCGTTGAAATGATCATTTACTTGGAGGAGGTAGTTGGTGGTCCAGTCCAGGCGAACATTGGCCAGCTGCTCCAGTGTTTGCATATACCCTCTGTATCTATAACATGCCTTCCAACAGTCCAGCCCCACCCACATTCATACATTTGCCTTCCTCCCACTACTCTTTCTTGAGCTCTAAATCACCTCAATACACCTCAGCTGCTGTAGTTCTCTAAGAATGGAAGAAATACGTAAGACTAAAGAAACCAGGAGTTCACCATTCAACAATCTTCTAGTTCTGCAGGTCCTACTACTATGTCATTGCAGGATTGGGTATAACTATATCCCCATCTCTGATGAGACTTGATCTTCATTCTAACTGTTCCAGATGAAATTTCAGCAGAAGTGGCAACCCCATGGACACCCAACTCCCTTCACATAAATGATGCAAGTCAAGAGAACCTGACAACAAGCCTTCACTGCCACCACCCAACAAATTGTGAAATTGCTTAATCTAAGTAAATGCAGAGCAATCTTCACAATTCACAGTGCAATTCATATGTAAGATGGAGATTTCATGCAGTGTAAGTGGTGTGTATTTACTTGGCAGCTAACTTCACATTTCCTTTCTGATCTTCCCCCAATGCAAGCTCTTCTGCTGTGGCAGTCACCTGCACAAGGAGTTGGAGACAATTTCAGGTCAATGGCAGCATCTTTTGCCAGTACTAGTGCACTGTCCTCACAGGCCCTAGGATTTCTATCTCTCTCTACATGGGAATGAAGCCAGCAGGTCCAGAGTGTTTTTTGTTGTGTGTACAAGAAGATTGAAGGACAGAAAAAAAAGAATACAACAAAGTTGAGACTTGAAAACTCTTGCCTGGTGGATGTTAAGGAGAGTCTGCAGTAGAGAGTTGAAGCTTTTGTCAAAGGTAGAGCTAATGGTATCAAAAAAGATGTGAACATCACCCTCTTTCGAAGGATGTGGTAGCCCTGAAGTATCTAGAAATTGAGCCCACTGTGCTTTTCCAGCAGCACCAGCAGCAGCTCCCTCCCCCCACCCACACAATTATGTCATGTCAGAGAGAGAATTCCATGGCTCATTTGCAACATACATACATCCTCAACAAAATTGGTTTTCGAAGCTCTAGATTGATCTAAGTTCTTCTTTTCCTCCTCAGTCTCTTCTCGAAGGAGGGAAGAATCCATGGCATTTCTTCAACAATCTGCACATCTTCAAGGAGTCTATAGATTTACAAAGAGCTGAATGTGACAGAGATCGAGGAGATACATCAGTTACAGCGAGGGCTTCAGCTTCAAGCTTGGCCAAAGTGGTGTTCCGCCATTCTAGAAAAGAGCGCATGCTTTGTGACTCCTCAGCCAGGCGCTCTTCTTCTGCCTTGAGCCATGCTTGCTCCGCTTCATAGGCAAGCTTTGCTTCCAGCTTCAACCGAGCCACCTCTGCAGCCTCTGTTTGCCGCCTTTCTGCAACAACAACAACAACGTCTTTGAGTGCCTGCCTGCCTGCCTGTCTCTCTTCTCCCCAAAGCTTCTTCAATCCTTGAGAAAGAAAGATGGATTTCCTTATTCGTTTGCTGCTGCAGACGCCGAGGATTCAACCCACCCAATGCGACGATTGCAGCAAGAGACATTTCATACAGAAAAGGAATCTTTTACCTTGCTCAAGTCTGCGATCAATTTCAGCGAATTGCGCTTTCTCTTGCACTTTCTTGGCTTTCCTCTCCTTCTTGCTTACCGTCTTCGCCATTTGCAACAGAACACAGATCTCATTCAGCTGCCGCTCAAAACAGAATGATGAGCGAGAGAGAGAGAGAGAGAGATTCAGTGGTACCCACAACAACAACAGCAGCAGCAGCAAAGATTGAAAAGGAGAGAAGGTGAGAGCTGATGATGAGAATGGAGGACAGGAGAGCTCTTGCTGCTGCTGTATGTGGTCGTTAGGTATTCTCGTTACGATTCCTTCTTCCCCAATAGCCGAACACACAGTTCCATTTGTGCAGGGGAGAAAATGCCGGCCATTGTGACTAGTATGAGTGCTAGATTCTTCCTCAAAACCAGCCATTTGAACACAGGCAGATTCTTCATCAAGCCATATGATGCCCAATTCTTCCTGAAACCATTTGAATACAGATTCTCCATCAAGCCACATGATCACAGATTCTTCCTCAAACCACAGATTCTCCATCAAGCCACATGATCACAGATTCTTCCTCAAACCAGAGATTCTCCATCAAGCCATATGATCACAGATTCTTCCTCGAAACCATTTGAGCACAGACAGATTTTTTATCAAACCCTTTAATGACAGATTCTTCCTCAACCCATTTGAACACAGATTCTTCTTCATCAAGCCATTCGATGACAAATTCTTCCTCAAAGCATTTGAACACAGAATGAGAGATTCTTCCTCGAGCTGTTTGAACACAGATTCTTCTTCATCAAGCAATTTGATGACAGATTCTTCCTCAAATAATTTGAACACCTGGATTCTTCTTCATCAAGCCCTTTGATGACAGATTTTATTCTTCCTCAAACCATTTGAACACAGACAGATTCTTATGTGAGAGGATGAGAAAACTTTTCAGCCTCACTGAGACCATCTGGTTTTCAACACATACATGCCAGACAAAAATGTGGATTATCATCACTGAGAAGTAATGGGTTGCGGTGATCAATAACAGAAAATATGTACTTTCCCCTGGCACATCAGATGCTGCAAAATAGGTGTCTTGTTTGTCTTCCTGAGAAGAATACATAGAATCATGTGTACATTTCATTGTTCAAAACAGTGAATTCACAAGGAAGCTTGGCAAATTGGTAATGGAGATGGCAGAGGTTCAGAACTGTATGTCATGGTTGCTGCCTCTCATGCTCTGTGATTTGCAGGTGATTCAACCTTGCAGCACCAGCAGCACCATTAGAAATGGCAGCACTTGCTATTGGGTCATGGAAGCTCAATGTGCTCCAGGATTTGCTTCATGGGGAGCTGGGACTTACTGTTGGCTGTCTCCATATGGGCTCAACTTTTGTTGATTCAGTAGGATTCCTTTTCTTGAGGTTACTAAAACTCCTGTCAAATTAAGATTTAGAGACTTACTCAGTTTTCAACATGCATCATTATGAGCTCATCAAATATTCTCAAGAGTCCTCCCCATAAATGCTGAAAAGGGATATTCTGTGTGCAATCTGATCTCCAAATGTATGAAATGTTGTGGGTATTTCAGAGCTTGAACAGCATGGGTTATCTATTTACTTATCTACACTCAACTGTCTTGAGCTGATGAAGTCAGAGTGTAGTCATGGCATCTCATTACTGCAGTCATTTGTTATGAAGGTGCTGACAGTTCTGACACTTTCAGGAGCAACTCTGATTAGGTTCCAGGAGAGCCTTTGGCTGCCTGAGAAACCGAGTGCAATCTTTGTCATATTCCCTTCAAAATCAATGTTTTGGAAAATTTTCTGCAATTTCATAGATATAGTGCATCTCAAATCTTTCTCTTCTCATTCTGAGCAGAATTTGGGAGTGAGTTTGATTACATGTGGTTTTATATGATTCTCTACTTCGCTTGTATAGGGAGAAGCTAGAACAAGAAGAAGCTTGCTTTCACAAAGCATGTTGCGGCTACATGAGGATACAATTGACTGTTTTTTCTTATTATCTATGTTTCAAGTGCTCGTCATGCTGTTGCTTCTGGAAATACTACAGAAACTGAGTATGCAGGCAATATATTTGTACAATGGTTTGCCCAAAATTTGGCAGAGTAGCAACTCTTCACTTTTCTGCGCCAACTGTCAGTGGGAGCTGATGAAGTCAGTTGGGAAGCATCCCCGTTTGTCACTCCAATTCATGATGAAGGTGATAATGAGACACTTGGTGAGTCAAACTCTTGGCTGAGTCCAACTCCTTGGCATATTCATGATGAAGGAGATGGTTAGCTAGTGCTTGAATCTGGCAAAGAGACTCCTAGCTTTGGTTGCTACATTGGCAAGAAATACTGAGTATCCACAAAGGTTGTCAAAGAAGTTAACAGGCATGCCTTTTTAGGGATCCACAACCTCACAAGCTGCTTACCATGGTGTCTAATACTTGCTGCAAACCTATCAAACTATATCATTGACAAACTCAAAAAGGTCTCCAAGCCTTATTGGGCTCCAAATACCCGGTCAGGTGGTCAAGAGTTCCTAGTCTAGGTTTTATGTCTCAACCCAAGACCTTCCTCTTCTTTTTGTGGCCAGCAAAGCTACTGCGTCCCGCTGCCCTTGATGTCCTCTTCACCCTGCTCCTCACAACCACCAACACGGTAAATTTAGAAGCTTCATTCAGCTTAATCTCTGACCTTAACCAAACCAGGGAACCATTTCATAACCTTCAAATACCTGAACAAAACAAGATTATTCAACAGGGCAAAACTTGTCAATGAATTGAATGAAACTTGAACATTGATGCAGAACTTACACATCAACAGGACTTCCATCCTCACTGCCACATTGCTCTCTACCCTCTTTCTCTGATCCTACTTCTGCACCACAATGTACAAACACAAAAAGCTCAAAGAGGAAATACTTGAAGTCAAGTTTTCATGGGTTCTGAAGTGACACTTTGAACCTCAAAACAACAGTACATTTGACTAATTCAATAAGAGGTCTCGATTTGTGAAACATGAAAGATGATATACAAAAATATTTGGACTCTCTTTCTCTGACAAGAACATATGAGTAATTTTGGCAACTGAAAGGAGAATGGTTAATTTGCATACCTAGGTCCATTTCAGAATCACTCTTGTTGTCTAGGCTTTTCTGTCTATGAGCTCCAGGTGCGGTATTTGTCCATCTATCAGGGCCTCCTGAATCCATATCCCACCGATCACCAACTGGAGGTACCCAAAAATCTTCTTCAGATGTAGAATCCTCCCTATCCATTTCCATGTTGGAGTGTGTGTTGGCATCCACATCCAACTCCCTCACTTCTTTCTCCTGTTGTTTCTTCTTCATTTTCTTACCCTCAGATTTTATGCCTTTGCTGGGCAAACTTGTGGCCTTTTCTTGTTCTTGCTCTGCTACACTCTGATCTGACTGTCCACCATTTGTCTTGTCCTTGGCTGCCTTCTTCTCAGCCTCTTTCTCCTCTGCGGAGCCCCCAGAAACAGAGACTTGACTTTTTAAACACAAAAACATAAGATGTTTGCAGGATCTGATATAAATGCAGGCTGCATGAAGGAGCATTGATCAAACACTATCTAACCCTATTATCAGACGAAATTCCACTGCCTTACCATAACCCAACTTGTTTCATAAGTGAACAGGATTAGGATTCAGCTGCTGCACAACATATCAGGGGGGAAAAGAAAAAAAGAATCAACATAAAGAAAAGCTCACCAAGCTTGTGTTGGAATTTCTTGCCCATCATGTGTTTCCACAATGCCTCCTCCTGTTTGTTGAGTACTGCTCCAGTCAAATCACATATGACCTTATCCCTGCAAATTCCAAAAGTCCAAGAAAACCACTCACCCTGAGAACAGATTCCTTGACAAAGGCAGATACCGAGTAACCCTAATCTTGTTATTTCCTGAAGGAATTTGTAGAAGGCACAAAAAACTCCCAACGAGTAAGAGATCAGGAGAAGAAAGAAAAAGACAGAGAATCAAGAACCCATCCTAGACGAAAAATCCAAGCAGACCAAAAGAAAAAGAAGAAGGCGGTGAGAACAAACTCATTAAACCCTAGAAAGAGGATCTGAAAAACAGTTGACAAGCAAGAGAATGCTGATAACCTGGAGATGGGACTCTGTTGGAAGAGATGAAGAGGCGGCTTTCGTTGCAAAAGAGCGATATCGAACAGAGCCCGACGACATTTCTTAGTGGAGAGGTATAAATTCTTCTCCGACTCAAGCATCTCGTGTCCCGTTTCCACACAACGCACTCTTCCTTCTCCCAGCTCCTCCCACTTCACCTCCCCCATCCCGATCTGCATTCTGCCCTTCTTCTCTGCCTCCATCAAATTAAGTCCCTCGGTCCGTCCCTCTCTCTCTCTCTCTCTCTCTCTCCCTTCCTCCCTCCCTCCCTCGAGCTTCTTCGTCTTCCTCGCGGAACAGCAGCAAAACCCTAAAAAAGACCTAAAATACCAGAACTGAGATCCAGGTGGTCTAGTGTTCAAATCCTCCCAGCTACAACAGCTAGTAAGCAAATAGGTAAGTTACTAGACACTGGGTCCTCCTGGTTTTCCATTGGGTGGTTTTCCATTACCCAAAATGTAAAGCACAGGCAAATTTTTATTTATTTTTTCAAAATTTCTCTAGGTTATATATGAAAAAATAGGGGAGGCAAAGGAAACATCTACCCCTTTTGTGAAGGAAAATTTCCACTTGATATTGTGCCCTCTAGATACGCTAGAAATTTTAGGTGCAATTAGGTTTTAAAGTTTATTAAAAAAATAAAAAAATAAAAAGGGGCAACAAACCTCCTTGTTTTATCAAGTTCATGTGTGTGGTTTTGCCTTAATTTATACATATCAAGCTTTTGAACCATTTTTTTTTTCATCCCAATTGACCTTGATGAGGATGGATTGCCAATAGGAAGGGAATTTTCTTACGATTATTATTATTATTATTGCATTTTGGTTGCCAAAGGAAATTCTTAGAAAATATTTCGCACAATATCTTAATGCAAAAGGAGAATTATGGAAACTCAAATATTTCACTTGCAAACATACAATCTTCAAAAAAATCCTCTAAAAGAAACCAAAACCCTTCAAGATATTATTATTATAACTCTATAATAACTAATCTCAAGTTTCAACACAAGCCAAAATTATCATCTTTCAAAAAATCCTCATATGCATAAAAATAGACCTATTATTAACTAGGGGCCAAAATCCCTTAACCTACTATACTCTATAATGAATCTAAACACAATATATCTTTGCCTTTGTTTAGGCAAGAAGACCAACAACAACAACAAAATTTGGGGTACACAAATGACTTGATTGAAACCCTAAAAGTTTTGGTTGTTCAATTGCCTCCAAGAATATGTTGATCGAGGAGGAGAGAGCTCACTTGAGTCTTGAGTCTCGTCATGTGGAAAAAAGACAAAAAGCCCACAAAAAGTGGCAACAAAGGAATCCGGAGTTGACAAATTGTTGCAAATGTGATGGGTTTTGCCCCCTTGAATCTCTCCAAGGCTCAAAAACCTCCACACACACACACACACACACAAAACCCATACACGAGCTAATGCATTATGCTCCCTCTTGATCCGTGTGTTTTTTTGTCCTCATTCTAATTATACTCTTGCACACTACTAGCTTTTCCCCCTCCTCAATCAATAAGGCTTATTCTCATGGGAGATTACAATTTGGAGATTTAAGTTACATGAGTGAGTTGCTAGCAAGTTATATATATATATCATGACTCATGAGTCAATTCTTCCCCAAAAAAAATTCACCAAAAAATGAAGATTTTATATGTGAGGAATAGATTTGGATCCAAACCTCTTTCATTGGTCCACCACCCAAAAAAACCCCCCCACTTTGGCCAACTCCTAAATGAGAACCCATCCATATGGCCTAGTGATGTAATTGTGATGAGCAAACTTTTCCACTCCCAAAATCCAAATAATGTAGTCATTTCTCTTGTGCTACAAATATAGTTTACAAATATAGTTTACAAGACAAGGATTTTGGGCAAAACATATGGGATAATGTCACAAGAGTGTTGTTATGGGGAACCTATTATTGGGAACTTGGGGAATGAATTTGGGAACATAATAAATAACCATAGGGCACTTGAGAGAAACATGAGAGGAAACCACATGGAAATACATTTATTTAACACCAAGTCAAAAAGAATCTCAACCCCACCCCCCCTCTTGGGTACATATTGCTTCACCTCATTGGCTAGGAAGTATTTCTATTTCTATTTCTAATTGTGTTGGTCACCCTTTGTAGCCTAGCCTAATGGTAGGGGAATGAATGACACAAGGCATAATTATGGTATTTTTTGGATTGACTTTTAGTGGTTTTGGAATTTTGTGGATGGATTTTGTGGGACCTATTTATTCCTACTACCTACATCCTACTAAAAAGGCAAGCAAAAATTTACTAGATTTTTTCCATGTATAGGCCACATGGGCGATTGCCAAGATTGTTCTCAAGAAGGAAAGGAATAGGGTTGTACATTTCATCTCTCCCTTCATTCTCCTTGTGCACACTTCAAGGCCATACAAAACTTCTAATTTTCTTTTGTCTTTTTTTGGGTAGGGTCATAGGATATGTGGTTGGTTAGTGACCACTCAAGCACTCAAAGCTCGAGTGTTCATTACCTAATCACTTTGTTAGACCTTAGGGTTTAGAGTTTCAAGTTACAAGACAAGTTTTGAAAGCTCTAGTGTTCATTAACTAATCACTTTGTTAGACCTTAGTGTTTAAAGTTTCAAGTTACAAGACAAGTTTTGAAAGCTCTAGTGTTCATTAACTAATCACTTTGTTAGACCTTAGGGTTTAGAGTTTCAAGTTACAAGACAACTTTTGAAAGCTCTAGTGTTCACTAACTAATCACTTTGTTAGACCTTAGGGTTTAGAGTTTCAAGTTACAAGACAACTTTTGAAAGCTCTAGTGTTCATTAACTAATCACTTTGTTAGACCTTAGGGTTTAGAGTTTCAAGTTACAAGACAACTTTTGAAAGCTCTAGTGTTCATTAACTATTCACTTTGTTAGACCTTAGGGTTTAGAGTTTCAAGTTACAAGACAACTTTTGAAAGCTCTAGTGTTCATTAACTAATCATTTTGTTAGACCTTAGGGTTTAAAATTTCAAGTTACAAGACAAGTTTTGTAGATAAGTTCATGCACCTATCTATGATGTTCAATCCAAGTAAAAATATAAGAAGATTAAACCTCTCAAATTTTATGAGGTCCATTGTCCATTCCTTAGAAAACCACCCCTCCCCTCCTCTCCCCCAATCCTACCACCCTCTTGCACATACCCCCATCCATTTAACAAAATAAACTAGTTCAAATTGAATACCAAACCTTGCATTGCATATTAGCATTCACATTACATTAATATACAATATCTAAGGGTGACAAAATTTACGGTCATGGGGCCCCCAAGATCATCATAGGGTTCTAAATAACCTAGACTTTGGATGTTTAGAATGAAGCCAAATATGTGTTTTAAGTTACACACTACAATGTCAATTTATGTACATCATATTGCAAGAGTTCTAATTATTCTAATATTTGTTGCAAGGGCTATTGATGCCATTTAATAAATTAAAAAAAGGTAAAGAGGGACCCAGATCATGATAAATGATTTATATTGTATTAAAAAGGTATATATAAAAATCATATGATCATTTTAGGGTTTAGAGGGGACTTTCAAACATGTGCAACACTATGGGGGCAATATGCTACAAATTTTGTAAATGGACTAATAGATCATGAAATATTATTTCAAATATTTAATGTACACACTTATTAGTTGTATGATTGAAATGGAAATCAAAATTCTTATTAAAGATGTCATTGAAAATATAAATAAATAATTAAATATTTTTGAAAAGTTAAAACATCTGAAATTTGTAAATTCCTCTATGTGACGAGTGGTCATCAATCTCCCATTTGCATCCTTTCATAGAAGAATGCTCAAACATTACCAAATTAATGTGCAATATTACCATGTTAAACATTTGAACATAAGAAAAATGAATGTGCCTTTAAGCAATCTACCTTTCTCCGTATATCATACCTATAACTCACATTTGGCACTAATTAATTCAAAAAAATGTGAATTGAGAAAGAAAAAAACAAAAACTAATAGTAAATTTTTGATATTCCATAGAATTCAACCCAAGACCAACTTAATATAGACAATAATTCAAACCATTGGGGTACCAAGATATTAAAACTTATATGTGAAGTTAACATACTCATTAACTATTGTCAAAAAATTTAAATATTCAAATTGAGGCTATCAGATCCCCTTTTGTTAAAAAATTAATTATTTCAACAAAATTTGCCAAACATGAATAAGTACGGTATGTAAGTTAATCATACACAAACACATCACATATAAAAAGATGAAAAGTTCTTAAAATTATAACGTTGTAACATATATCACACAAATGTTTGGACTATGTAGTCATGCATAGTCGTAGATGGTGGGGCCATCATTTAACAATTTTTGTTTTTTTTAATTTTAAAATAAACTTCAAACCTATCTATTAAAAAATGCAATGGATAAACATGAAAAATAAAATAAAAATTATAGTTGTGAAAACATTAAAAGAAAGGGCCCAAGAAAATGATTTGGCCACTTTTAGTTTTTTAACCATTTTTTTAAATAGTTCCTAGTGATAGCACCCAAAAATGGGTTTGCCCACATGTCATATCCATGATCATAGTCATAACTGCCATTTGAAATTATGTCTTTTGTGACTACAATCATATTGACCACACTCATGGAAAAAATGTATCTGATGGTTGAGATTTGATCCTTTAAATATTAATATTAATTTTTTATTAATTTCTTGCTCCCACAAGGCAACTTAAGATACATTCAAGAAATTTATTAACCATTTTAATATGAACTACCACATGGCAATCAAAGTTTAGTCAAATAAGGCAACATGAACTAACATATGCGACCTAGCTTGGAAAGCCTAACGTAAAACTAAACCTTTTAAACTAAAAATGCATCAAGGCTAAGCTAGCAACCTATGTTAAGAATCTAAATAATATTTAAGTTGCAAGAACCCTTCACCTTCATTTTGAGGGTTCAAGTTCTTAATCATTGCACCACAACATTCTTTTTATAAAAACTAATTATCACAAACTATAAAAAATAACATTTTTTTTTAGTTTAGACTAACCTAGGCCTCCCTAGACTAAACCTACGTTAATTTAATATAACTTAAAGCCACCTTGCTACTCTAGGTTAAACTATGGCTACTTAGGTTTATCTAGGTTATTAGGTTATTAAACTAGATTAAATTAGGTTTAATTTGAACTAAATCAAATTAAACTACTTAGGCTAAAATAGGCTACTTAGGTTAAATTAAATGAAATTAGTTAAAACCAACTTAAATTAAACTAAATTAAAGCTACTTAGGCTAAATTAAGCAAAATTAAACTTAATTAAACTAAGTTAGGCTACTTAAGCTACTTAGGTTAAACTTGGTTAAATTGACCTAAAAAAAACAACATTAAGGTAAATGAAACTATTTAAGCTAAACTAGGTTATATTTGTTTACATTAGGCAAATAGTTTGAAAATCATATTTATGTAACTAATTCAAAAAATTCCAAAAGGATCCCGGATCTCATTTAATACATTAGAAAAACCAAAAAAAATAAAGACCTCATGTAGTCATAATTTGGACCATAGTAAAAACCAATATTGGACCATCACTTCACAACATGATGACAAATAATGTGATTGCAAAAAATTATATATACACACACACACACATATATATATTTCAGATCTCATGTATTATAAAATTATTTTATAATTATGTATTTCCATAATGAAATTGATTTCACAAGATTTCATTATTTAATTTAATTTAATTTAATTTAACTGATGTTCTTGTTTCATAATAACATTATAATTTTTAGTTTTTAATTTGGAAATTTGAAGGTTTCGAATTGTACTTAAAGTATTATTAAAACTAAAAACATATTAATTTTTAAAATCTAGGTTTAAAATTTAAATATTATTGTTTAGGTACATCTAGTATTTGTTTCAACTTCTATAGATATATGTAATTTCCAAATGTTAAAAGTTTACATTTTTTTTTAAATTCTTATATTTGAGGTCTAAATTCAAGTAAAATATTTCTATTAAATTAAATATTTAGAAATCTCATACTGAATCTCATATTTTAAATTATATAAATAAATTCAGATGTCTATAGTTTCCTTTTTATTTTTTTATTTTTTAAAACTAAATTTTTAAAAAATTAAATTAATTGGAAACATAATTATAAGATAAAATTTCACATTTCAATGCACATATGTAATTTCAAAACTAACATTGCAATCACATATAAAATGGTCTAGTCCATAGTATGGTTTGAATGACCTATTTCAACCACATTTATATAATTTTAGTCTTTAGTGTCATCCATGTAGGCATTACATCCACCACACGTATCCAATTATGTTTTAATTTGACTAGAAAAAAATTGGAATTATTTAATAGACACATTTTTCAAGTTAGTGAAAACAAACTTAATCAATGCATTAATTTCTTTGCATTAGTAACCTTGATTCTATAGTTAGTGTAATCACCTAAGCACTATTAGTAAAAAATCATGTTTTGGTTGTATTGCCGAGATTAAAATATACACATTGCATAATCATTTTGTTGGTGATAAATGTTGAAAATCACAAAATATTGCAACATAATCATGAGTGTTTTTTTTAGAAATTTTTAATGAAATCTACATGGCAATTGTCCATACAAGATGTAAGAAAATGGTGATTATCCTTAGAAAGATTTAGCCAAATTTGTCTTTCTTTCCCACAAACTTCTTCACAATTTATTAATAAGCACATATTTACTTGAATTGATTATAATATTTTACTTGCATCAAATTTTAACATGTTATGTTTATTTAAATTTTGAATTTTAGTGCTTAAAGTTGTGTGAATAAATGAAGATGAATCTAAACATAATAAAATCATGCACTAAGACTATTATTTTTTTGACATATCATATGTATTTAATTAACATATCTTCCAATTAGTAATTGAAAAACATGATAAAAAAAAATACAAATATACAGTCTACTCTAAGTTTTCTCAAAATGATTCAATTGTCAATGATCTGAAAGTATCCTCTAATTCACATTCCTTCATGTTCGGCTATTTAAATCAATTATTAATATTAGTTCACTTACTAACTTACTAATTTTATTAATTGATACTAATTGAACTTATTAATATTAGTTTAGTTACTAACTTATTAATTGAACATACTAATAATTAACACCTAAAATCTTTAATACATATGTAACTTTTTGAGAAATTTTTTTTAATACTTGATATTAACATATACTCTCTATTGAGTATATTTTGGTTTTCAGAATAAAAATCAATTTTAATATATTTTGAACTAATTAAATTATAATTTTCCCCAATGTACGAGACATTATATTTGTATTCACATTTTCATATACATTAGCCAACTAATGAAACAAAACACTTGTAGGTGTTCAAGAAGTTGGGGGCAAGAATGGTGGAAAGGCATAAAAAATTGGGATTTATTTTTCCATTTGTTCCACAACCAAAGAATGGATAGGTCCATAGAATTTTGGCAACTAAATCCTTCAAGTATACCAAAATAACTTGATGAATCTAGTTGGAAATTATGGAAAAAAAAAGAAAAAGTTATCCTAATTATCCAATTACTAAATAGCATACTATCAATGATGGATGTTCAAAAAAAAATTGAAAACATGTTTTTAGAGTAGGCTAGTATGGGATGCACATAATAATTTAAACAATTAACCTCAATTTAATGAAGGAAGGACAACAAAGGTGTGTGTTGAAATTGCAACTTAGGCCTTTAGGAGTTGAAGTTTCATTGGGAAAAATTAGCCAAGACATGTCTTCACTAAAAGATATCACATGTTATAAATAAATATACATTAATGAACAAACATATTTTGTGAAATTCATTAGTCTTAACACAATGGCATTGTGATTACTTCAGTAAATTAGTCTTTAATTTTAAGACTAATAATGCATTTGGGCTCACTCCTAGCTTACAATTGAGCTATCATATTTTGGTTGATAATGTTTAGGAAAATTTGAAGGTTTCCTCCCAATTGAATTCTTTGGATAGAAGGCTCATCCCAAGGATAGTAGAAAGTGTTTTTTATTAAAAAACAAAACCCTAGGTGTTGAAAGTAATTGGGTGACAAGGATACATGTATGTATGATCACCTTACATTCTCCCCATTCACACCTAAAAAACATGTTGGTGTGTAAATGAAGACCAAATGAGCAAGATCAACAAATTCTTTCTTTTGGAGGATTTGATTTTTCAAGCATACATTGGCTTTGATGGTTATGGCCTACAACAACTTTAGCAAAAGTAGTGAAAGACAATCAAAGCAAAGAAATCATGATATTACACATGTCATGCAAACAAGATATGTGGATTCACATAAAGAAAAATCAAAAGGAGTTGACCTTAATCTAATTTTTAAATATTTGATAATAAAATAGATGGAGGTTCAAATCAAATGTCAAATACTAGTATAAGCTAACCACTTTATACACTTTTTCTTTTTTTCTTTTCTTTTAGGGAGTTGGTTCCAAATCTATGTCCAAAGTTCATGAACCCCCTATGAAACACAATAACCATATTGCTACCCCAAAAAAACAAAAAGGTTATATGGACAAGGTTAATTAGCCTCCATATACCCTTGTCCATAATAACCTAATTGACCTAATTAGGCTAATTCCAACCTCCATATATCCACAAAGACTTGGGTGAGTTCTCATCACGACCATTGAATGTTATTTTGACTTGTAGAGAGTGGCAAGACCTGAAATTAGGACTACCACTTTGAAACTACAATAAAAGATAAGGGGATCAAATTGAAAAACCTTTCTAACCTTGAGGTCAAACTAGTTTGGTCTCAAGTCCCTCTTTTCACCTTGTGTGAAGAAGACCAACACAAGGAAGTGGTCCAAGTAGGTTAGTTAACATAATAAGTGGGTAAGCAATGTAGGTAGGTGAGTAAAGGAAGTACCTTATGTAACTTCGGTAGTCAAGTACGTATCCAAGGTGGGTAGCTTACATAAGCAAGTGGGTGAGTAGCTTTGGTGGGTAGGTAGGAATTGATAGGTTGATAACCTAGGTAGTTAAGGTAAGTATTAAGCGCGTACACTAGGTAGGTGGATAAGTAGGCGGCCTAAGTATGTAAGTAGGTAACCTAAGTAGACAATAGCTTAGGTGGGTAGGTAGGTTTGTAAGTTGATAATTTAAGTAGTTGGGTAGGTAGCTTAGGTTAGTAGGTAGGTTTGAGTTTGGTACAATAGGTAGTGGGTACGTAGCCTAGGTACATAAGTAAGAAAATACACTAAATATATGTGGGTACATAGGTGTTGTTGGTAGCCTATATGGGTTAGTAGGTTTGAGGTTTTTATAATAGGTTGTGGGTAGGTAGCCTATGTCTGTCCCTAACTGAGGTAAGTAGACCACCTTAGGCAAGCATTAGGTCTCTAGGTTTAGGGTTTAGGGTTTAATGAATCCATCTTTGTTGAGGATTAGAAAAGAATTGAGTTGTTTTTAGACTAGTTCACAAAAGACTAATGGCTACCTATTTCAAAAGACTAAAAAGGCTATCAAAGAGCAATTAGAGAGGCTGAATCTTGAGCAATCCAAAAAGAAGAAACAAAAAATAGAAAAGTAGTTTTATTGGGATGTTCAAATCTATTCATTTTTTTAAAATATTTTTTAAAATAATTATTTATTTATTTATACCTTGCTTTGAACTTAAGGTGGACCCCCTTGCTTTAAAACACACCAAGTTGAACAACATCCCAATTATGGGGTTTTCAACAAGTATCATGCATACATCCTACTATGAGTCTCTTGAACAAGCTTGAAGTCAAGTTTCTCAAGAAACCATAGAATCATCACTAAGAGCCAACAAGACAAAAGAGCCTCTTCCCATGACTAGTCAGCTAAAGACAATATTACCTACTACTACACATGGTAATATCCAATTTTGGATGTGGGTTTTATGGATGTATATGGATGTAAGTAAACCTTATTATGTGAGGTGAGGTGCATCATCTACTTATATGACCATTATTAGATTCCTTTTGTTAAGTAATATAATAGTCATGAGGGACTTGATAGTTCATCAAATGTGGGAGATGTGTAGGAAGGTGTTTAAATGTTTCAAAGTTTTTTTAATGTGTGGATTGCTTGCTTTTGATGCTATGTTATAATAAGGAATACAAGCTTAAACAACTTACAATGACCACAAATGAGTAATTTCATGCTTTCGTTTTCTTCTTTTTTGTTTTTGCCTACTTGTGTTGGGTAGTGCTCATGGTAGAATGTGAAATTGAGTGATTGCATGTATTAATTGCATTTAATTGAGAGGTGTTATCATTTTTACTCCCAAGCCATGGCAATCCTTATACCTATATCTAAGCATCAATTGCATGTGGTGATAATTCAATAATAAATCAATGTTAAGAAAGAAAATTCTCTTTTTTCACAAATTCAAACCAAAAATGTTATGTAACACAAAAAAATGATCTAGGTACTCATGTAAACCCATGATGTTAAGTTAATGTTAGTCTAATGATAAATCTTAAGAAATCTTAAATTTGCACATAACACTAAATCTTAAGAAATCTTAAATTTGCACATAACACTAAATCTTAAGAAATCTTAAATTTGCA
>Ga0116229_10003295_pt1 | contig 26493 bp, 9 predicted proteins | sample S1TSphgellanicum_3_FD_87313 | JGI IMG/M metagenome (GOLD analysis project Ga0116229, IMG submission 87313) | Host-associated microbial communities from peat moss isolated from Minnesota, USA - S1T2_Fc - Sphagnum magellanicum MG | ecosystem: Host-associated > Plants > Peat moss > Unclassified... | reverse complement strand
CAAATCCAAAATTTCTGTTGGAATTCAACCAAATTGCAGTTTTGTCAATTGAAATTCAACCAAAAGCAAATTTTTCTCTTGGAATTTGACTGAATGGTATTACAGTTGAAGTGATGGAATTCATGTGGAATCAATTTTTGTATCCCACTAATCTCTTAGGGAGTGCTGTTGTAAAACACTAAAAAATGCTACCTCCCTACTAATTACTAAAATTACAGAATGAACCCCACTCACTCACATGCATTATGATGATCATGAACTCACATGATCCCAGTTGCTGGAATTTTGTTTTCTTTCATGTCCAAATGCAGATCCAGAAAAGCAAAATTTGAATTTGACAACCCAGCATCTAGAATGTCCTTAAGTCTACATTTTCCAAGTGTTTATGGGTAGGGTTTTCGCAAATGGCCTTAGGGTTTAGGGTTTTTGCAGGTGATGTAAGGGTTTAGGGTTTTTGCTAATGACCTAAGGTTTTAGGGTTTAGGGTTTTTCCAAATGACCTAAGGTTTTAGGGTTTAGGGTTTTTGCAAATGACCTAAGGTTTTAAGGTTTAGGGTTTTAAAAATGACCTAAGGTTTTAGGGTTTAAGTTTTTCGCAGATGACCTAAGAGTTAAGGGTTTAGGGTTTTTTTGCAAAAGACATAAGGGTTTAAGGTTTTTGCAAATGACCTAAGGATTTAGGGTTTTGTGATTTCTTCTTACCCATCATCATCCAGAAACTGTGGTTTGCTGCTGCTGCTGCTGCACACCCAATTGCAGATCCAGAGGATCTATGGTGTCCATCCTGGTGCGCTTCACTTTGGAAGTGGCGAGATGGCGGTGCTGAAAGCCGTAGCTTTGCAAGATCTGGTTGTCAGCGAAGTTGAAAGCTCGCTCCATTTGGTGTAAGCAGCGTTCCAGCGAGTAATCTCCATAGCTACCGCAGGGCTTGCAACCCACGAAATGGGTGACAAAAGGCCAGCGGTGATCACCAAAACCCGGATGGTATTTCTCCATCAATTCCTCATATGTTTCCACAAGGATCACCCAGTACCCATGCAGGTAGAAGGATTCTTCCAGATACACTTTGCTACTCCACAGCTGCTTCTGTGTCACAAGTAGATAGATCAGTGCAGATTGATCATCTGCTTCGAATTCTGGTCTTCCTACAAGAGTTTGGCTGAGGATTTTGCCAGCTTCCACTCGGATAGCACCCTTGGGACCCATAGGAGCCCAAGCATCCAACAGATCCAGAGACCACTGACAATTCCTGAACAAGAAGTTGCCGGTGTTCAGACCCACCCAGCTCTTGTTCTGGTACACTTGCTCCTTGTACCCATGAAGCACCAGGTTATAGTCCTTGTAGTTCTCGATCGGGAGCTCGAACACCATGTCCGTAAACATGGCATCTGAGTCCATCCACCAAATCCATTCCACCTCGGGGTGAGCTAGCATCAGCTTCCGCAGCAAAGGTAGCTTGGACCAAAAGCCCGCCATCTCTTGATCCAAATGTGCCATGTTGTAGAAAATCTCAATGTCATGGAGTCGGCAGTAGTCGATCTTGTTCTTGATTGCTTTCAGTAGGTAGTGATCACCCACTGGATTATCACAAGGCTTTGGTTGAGATCCCGTGACGAGAAGAAACCGATCCTTACCGTTTGCAGTCTTGGCCTTGTGCGGGTTCTTCGACAACCAAAGGGCTCGCTGCTGGTTCCAGTCCTTGATCTCTGGTCCTAGGCTATAAGGCACGTTTGGGTCCGGCTCAGGATCGTTCTCTTCGTCTTCTTCTTCTTCCTCCAGCTGCTTCTCCTCCCGATCAGCAGCCAATTCTCGCGGCCGGAGCTTATTGGCATGATCCTCGACTAGATTCTCGTGCAGCTCTTGAAGGTCTTGTGCTGCAGGGCCGCTACTGTAATAGAAGCTGCAGCTTCCGAAAGTTCCTCGCAAAACCAAAATAGTGACACAACTACACAAGATAGTCACCTTGACATTGTTGATAATCTTTTGCAATTGCTTTCGTTTTCTCCATGTCCACAATCGATTCCACCAATTCAAATGAGTACTCACCGCCGGCAACAACCCTTGTAATTTCTTCCCAGCTACCTCTCGAGTCATAACTGCCGATCAGACCTCACAACTCTCTCCACCACCAACTACAGGCCTATCAAGGTTTCGTAAATCTACAAAGGAGGGAAAAAATAAAAATCCAAAACCACAGAACCCAAAATGGGAATTCGCGAAATCACCCCCACCCAACAACAAAAAAAACAACCAAACCTTGAATATCCGGAAAGCAGAAAGATAAGGAAAGAGAAGCAGCAGCAGAAGAGAAGAGAGAACAGAGAAGGAGACGAACGAATCTGCTGGATGGCTTCTTCGCAGAATGTCTTAGAATTCAAGCCCCAAAAAAAAAAAAAAAAAATCTTCTTCTACTACTACTAAAGTAGAAACGTTGGCATCCCGCGACCTTCTTGGCAAAGAGGGATTGATTGGGCCCCGCCTTGTGCCGTGTGAAGATCTAGAGAGGCGAAATTTGTGGCGCATTTTTTCTGCCGCGTGGAGAGGCGGTCGAAGAAGGCGTGGCAAAGACCAGCAGCAACGGGAGTAACAAAGTCTAAGAAGCTGAAATGGTAAGAGCATCTCCACCAATGCTCAGTATGTGGCCCTGCACTAAGAATCTTGGATGAGGTTCATGAATTCAATCCAGTGAATCCACTGAAGTTTGCTGGGACTCTCAAAAAATGCACACCTTTTCTGAGCCTTGGAACACTCTAATTGTATTTATTGACTGCTCCTTGTTTCTGATTGGGTAGATAGTTTGATTGGTCCAAGTGGTTTGCTATTAGTAGTCTCCCACCTACTTGCAAGCAATCTCAGTTTCAGTTTTATGGGTGGGGTTGGAAAATAGTTTTAGTAACTAAAACTTGGATGTGAGAAACATGTTTGAAGTGTCACATACTCAGCGTTTGTGTGGAGTAGCTGTAACCAAAGTAGTTGAGAGTATTTTTTGAATACTGTAAGTTTGTTTCCGAGTATCAGATGAAAAAGACCTGAAGACCAATTTGTCACTGTTGTTTTTTTTTTTTTCAATTTTCTCATGTTGCTTGAAAAGTGGCGATTAGTCACAAGAGGATTTGGCCAAATCTGACTACAAGGCAAATAGAACTTTAGAAATCTTATTACATGTTGGCCAACCTGTAGAACCTATTAGCTAAATATGGCGATTTCAAAAGACAGAAAGCTAGAAATGTGCCCAAATGCTCCAAAAATCTTGGCCATTTCACAACTTTCTTCCTTGAAATATGGCGGGTTTTTTTTTTTTTGGAAAATTTTCCAAAAAGTTCCCTTGACCATGTTGCTTGGGACTTTTTTTTAATAGCAAAATGGTGAAAATTCGCCACAAAAAACACTCACTGGCACCTATCAGAAAAAAGCCAGCAAGCTCATCAGCATCGCCTAATTGCTCTGCCCATTATGGCAAGTTCACCAATTCAAACCAAGTGTGGGGCAGGTACCCAGTTAGGTGGGTTTAGAACTGTCGGTTCCAGTTCCAGTTCGTATAACCCAATCAGTACTGGGTCCGAATTTTCAAACTGGAACTGGATTATTTTAAGAACCAGACCTGGTTCCAATTGTAAATATCAGACCCAGTTTGGATTCAGTTTTCGGTAACTTGGACTAGAACCGACATTTAATTGTCGGTTTACCCTTTGGTTAGCCTGTGATTCTAGTCCTATCCTTCAAAAAAAAATTGTTTAAAAAGAAATTAAAAAAAAAATCCTTCATCCAATTCCAGTTCCGATTCTTAAGAAACTGGGCTCCCAGTTCTGGTTTAGTTCCAGTTCTTAAAAATAACCAAGATCCCGGTTGTGAAAACCAGACCTGGTTCCAGCTTGGTTTATTTACTAACTAGAACCAGAACCGGCGACTGTAACCAGGTTTGCACCCAACACTGGTTTGCCAAACCAGTGATGGACAAGTATACCAGTTGGGTAGGGCAGGGCCCTTGCGATGTTGATAGCCAGTGTTTGGCGGTTCTTCAAAATCCAGTGCCGGTTCTTTTCTGGTTCTTTGACCGGTTAGACAATACTATTACTTTTTTTCTCATGATACCCGGCGGGTACTTTCTGGGTGCTTTTCAAATACCCACTGGATATTGTAGGGAAGGAAGTAAAAATAATCTTGCGGGCATTTCGTTTTCCAAAATGTCCCGTGGGTTCTTCTGTGCTCCTTAAGGGTGCATACAGATACACTATGACATTTATCAGAGGTTCTTAAGAGATGAAAAAACGTTGCCACCAGGAATTTTTAGCTTGACATTATTGAGTAAAACAAAGGCTACTTTGTAACCTTGCCTGGATTCTCAAAAAGCACCAAAGAGGCTCAAGTTCAATGGAGTAAAGTTGTGGGTAATGTAGTTGGCAAACCCATTTTGTCTTGTGTGTCATTTGAAGGTGCACCCATTGACCTTTTAGTGGTTGGGAGTTTTCTTTCAACCTCCTAATAAATGAAAAGAAGTTTTTCTTAAAAGAACTATGATGCAAGATGACAAAAGTTTCATGCTATTTCTCGAAGTAGGTCACTCTTCTGTGGTCAAAATCACACTTTTCCGTGCATCCTCACATTCAAGACACAATTTGAAGACTTTGCAGATTGGTGGCGCCACAAGACACTTTGACATTCCGTGTAAAAGAAGCAGAACACGATACTTGAAAAACTCATTTGCTGCATTTTCATAGCTCACTTCAATTCTCCAGAACTGGTTTTCCAATTGTTTCTCCCATATTGAGCATTACCATGGATTTCCGCAAGCAACAAGCATTGCTGTCTGTATGGTCCTATCTTGTTCACAGGACATTGTCTTAGACAAAGTCCTCTGTTACTTGCAGACACCCTACATCGCTTTTATCTACCTACTAGGCCTGGACTGTACAAGATGATCAAAGCGAAACAAAAGCTAAATTATTCATCTCTAGACCTCCACATATCCTGAACATAATGTCCACAAGTTCTTTCATGTGTCTGTGCCTCGCACATCAAGCATATTGCTCCACAAGACTACATTGCATCTGAAGACTACAGCGCATCTGTGTTGTGAGCTCTTGTCCCATTTTTTGGAAGCAATGGGAAGACTCAAGTCATGATGTCAGCTAGCATTTGAGAGAGACATTTTCATGTATCCTCATTATACCTGCAACAAGCTTGCAAGGGTAAGCTCTCCATTTCATTTTTGCTTGCCCCTGTACAAGCAAGTATCTAAGCCTAAGCCATGGAGAGATTTACATAGAGGCTGGTGTTTGGGGCTTTGTCCATCCTGAACATATCCCCCAAACACACCACTGGCACCTACTTTGTTGCTGTACATCCCACTGTAGTCACTGGAAGACATTCTATGAGATTGCAGAGAAAACTCCAATATAACACTTTGATGATACACTGTGATGTCACATAAAGCCAAGCCAAAACAAACACAACAAGAATGAGTGCCAGAAACATTGCAATCCTGCGGATTCTTCTTCATCACTGACATGATCACCAACCTGTACTCTGTATTAGATGCACACCGATTGTTTGTCATCTGCTGAAACCTTACCCATGCAGTAACCCTGATGACATGACACTCTGCTCAAGACACACAGTCTGCACACTCTATCCCTTAGGTACTGCTTACAAGTTGCTAGTTGAGGGATTAGCATTTAATCCATTGGTATAGTCACGTAAAGCATCACAACATCCACCAGTTAAAGAAGAAAGGACTAGAACTTTGGTTAACAAGGAATAACACTCAAGATTCTGCACAACTTGAAGTTCCAGACAGGGTTGGAATCAATGATGTCTAGGGCCTTCTTGATGTGCCTTTGCAAAGCACTATGATTGATTGAACAGATGCAAACTTTGTTTAGCAGATGGGTTAGTCTTACATTTTACCTGATAGAACTAAGAAGATGATTAGAAGATAACTTTGAGATTTCAACAACTTCCAGAAACTGCAATTACACTCTTACCTAGGCTATTCACTGGATTCCTGTCAAAGGACACCCTTTTTAGGCAAAGGGTGGCTGACCAGCAACGCTCCTCTTTTTGCAAAACTTCACTGGCCACTGTAAGCCTGCCTAAAACACCAGATCTGACATACTTATATTCATATCAGCCAAATTTCAACTGCATTGTGCATTTGAAAATACAATTGCCATGCTTAAAAGTGCATTGCCCTTTTTTTTCATTGCCACCAAAAAAAAACCTGAGCAGGGTTTAAGAATCCATAATACAGATATAAACTAAGTGAGTGCTAATCAACACAAAGACTGGCTAAAAAGCCAGTGACATACTTGTCATTCATGTCAGTCAGCCTTACAATCTTGTAGTGCATGCAAACACAATGTCACAGATCATGTGCAACATCATTTGTGTCAATGTACTACTCTTGAGGAATCAATCAGGTACCCCACAACCCTGGAAACTCTATCCTGAGTGGTAAAGAAAGAAACCGTGCTTTAATACAAATCATCAAGTCCTGCTGCAGCCTGAAGCATTGCATGCATGACACAGGCTTCTAAAAAAAAGGTGGGGTTCCTCTACACATGATTCCTTTCATGCGCCAAAAAATTTCCTGTTTCCAGTTTGAGACTCCTCAACCAGGGATTGATTCAGTGAACATTATTGGAAGATAAAAACATTTCCCTTCTGCAAAAAGAAAAAAACACAGAAGAAGGAAGGAAGGAAGATTGCAATTTCAAAACCACAAAAGAGACCAAGACATATATATATTTTTCTTGTCTGTGTCACTTACACAACTGCCTTGAGAGCCTTCAAAATCTCGTCAGGTCCGCTAATTGTGAAGGCGCCTCCTTCTTCCATGTTCAACGATGTCACCACTCCGTCTTCGGCCAGAAGTGCATAGCGGCGAGAGCGAATCCCTAGCCCGACTGCCTTGTCGCTCAGATCGAGAATGGCGCCCAGAGCTTTGGTGAATTTCCCTAGCCCGTCCGATAGCAACAACACCTTGTCTCCCACTCCCACCTTCTCTCCCCACGCTTTCATCACGAAGGCATCGTTCACGGAAACACAGGCAATCGTATCCACTCCCGAATCTCGCAATTCCCCCGACTTCTCCACAAAGCCCGGCAGATGCTTCTGTGAGCAAGTCGGTGTAAAGGCCCCCGGAACCGCAAACAGAACAAGCTTCTTGCCTCTAGCGAGCTCCGAGATTTTCACCGTCTGCACGTTGTCCTCCTTATCCAAGTAAGACAACTCCGCTTCCGGCAACTTCTCCCCGACAGCGATAGCCGAAATCTTCTTCACACCACTGCCGTTACGCACGCCGGAGGAGCCACCACCACCGTTGTTCTTACTAGGAAAAGTCAGCCTCAACGCTCCTCGTCCACCACAGATAGTAGCACCACCGCTAGAGAGCCCTACGAGCAAGAACTGGCGCGAACTGTTGTTGTTCCTCCCTACTAGCGCTGAGCCCGCAGATCTCGAACAGCGAGATGACAGACCTGGAATTGAAGAACCCGAACAAGAACAAGAACAAGAACACGAAGAGAATGAGGATAACAAGCTCTTGGTCGACAACATTGCTGTAACCGCCTTTGTTGTTGTTGTTGTTGCAGCGATGGTGCTCATTGCTGTTGCTGCTGCTACGGCCACCATATCCACAATATTACCTCACAAACAAAACGCAAAAATCGCAACAACAAAATCTTCCCGCTCTACAACAAAAGAATTGCAACGGGAATTCCGGGAGAGGCAAGCGCAGCAACAAGCGCTTTCCCAGGAACAAAAATGCTTTTCTTCTTTTGGAGAAGACGACCCGACAGAGAAACTTTTCGTCGGGCCGGATCCGGGTAGGGAGAAACTTTCCTGCGGGTAGGGGCCGGGTAGAGTCCAAAAGACTCAGTGGGATTTCCTATTGGCTGAGAGGAAGGAAAAAAAAGCGCAACTACCAATTGGAATAAAATTCGAAAACCTGCCTTTGCACTACCCGGCTGCCCATAGATACAAAAAAAAAAAAAAAAAGTGGGCCACGGGCTCCAAAACAAGAGAGGAGGGCGTAGCAGTTGAGAGGGAACAAAACTGTGGTTCTGGGAGATTTTCTGACTGGTGGTAGCCAGTGAAAGCGGTGCGGTAGCCGGTGGAGGTACACTGCGCGACAGGTGGTTGGTTAACAGTTGGTTCAGGTTCAATGAATCTGAGAGCTGGATGGGCTGTAGCCGGTGGGCCGGTTCCATACAAATTTCTCGTCCTTTTTTTGCTCACATTTAAAAAAAAAAATCGGTTTTCATTTTTGAGTTTTCCACATTTTGCTCTCATTTTTATTTCTGCTTTATTTCAGGACAATTTTGAGTCTCAAATTTTTTAATAAAAATTAATAGGTCATTTAAGGACTAATCAAAAGTGTTATTTAAAACATGAAACTTTTCTAAGAAATAAATAAATAAATTTCCAATACAAATCCTTGCAATTATCTTGTTCAAGTATAGAACAATGTTTTTTGTCCACAAATTTTGACAAATTTTTTTTTGGAGCATTTTGGATTTTTTTTTCTAGATAAATATGACTAAATTTGCTAATACTTTGGAAACATTCCCCAAATATTCAATATAAAAAAATTGGGAAAAAAAAAAAAAAAAAAAAAAAAACCTTTTCTAGATTTCTGAACACATATTTTAACAAGTGGTACATCTATGACCAAACAAAATTACAATATCTTTAGCTGTGTGCCTGAAAGGCAATTTTTTTTGTTTGTTTTTTTTTGCCCCACCAAGCGTGTCCCCGGTTGTAGAGTTTGTGATGAAAGGTGATGGATGGTTTGTCATTTGGACATAGATTGATGGATGAACTATTCAACCATTCAATGATAAGAGTATGTTTAGTGACAAGTCTAATATATTAGGATAACCCTAAAAGTATGTTTTTAGTGATAAGCTTGATATATAAATAAGGATTACCTTATCCTAAGAATGTTTCTAGCGATAAGTTTAATAATGTGTTTAGGATAAGGTATAGATGAAGTGTGTGTATTAGTAAACCCTTTTCTTATGTAAAGCATCGTCATAATAATAACACTTAAAAAAAAACAACATTATGTTACAATGAGAAGGATAATGAGAAAAAACAAGTTAATGGGTAATTTCTATTTGTTAAAGTTTCTCTAACTTGAAGAATACCTTTTGAATTTTGTAAGTTATTGTTCTTGTGATATCACTCAACGTTGTTATTGTTCTTGCGATATCACTACAACATCGTTATTGTTGTTGCGATATCGCTACTACAACATCAACGAACATGATTTCTTCAGCCCAACAAAGAACCAAATTTCCTTTTTAAAAAATTTAAAAAATTGCAAAGATGCTTTGTGCTAATATAAAAAAAAACTTGGATATATTAGGATAACCCTAAGAATGTGTATATTTGATAAGCCTAATATCTCCAAGCTCTCTAGTTCAGTGACATTAAAGAGTGTGTGTTGTTGGGTGATAAGTGTAGTAGTTACCCTAAAAATATCATCCAAGTTCTCTCTCTATCCTGGTAGTTTATGATTTTTTTCGAAAATGACAAAAGGCTAGCCCCAGTTTTTCAAGCAGGTTCTCTCACTTGTCCTTTGGTTGTACCAAATTAGTACTACAGACATGATCATCATATATTGTAAAGGACGTTGGGATGAGAAATGAAGCTTCCCTTGAATCCGTCCAGTTGTCCATCCTGTCATCCCTCTGTTCATCCGTCTCATCATGGTCTGTTTACTCCGACGGGAACAAGAACCCGTTGGCCCATGTTAGTACGGTATAGATTATACTACTATACTTGTCTCTTTGTAAGGCAGATGAATAGGACCAGGTAAGTAGCACAAAAGAAAATCTGTTATTGGGGTTGGGTGTAATGTACTATGGAAAGGGGGGCTGTTCCAGCACGGAATTTGACAGCCTTGGTAGGGCAAGCTGTCATTCCGTAAGGTGGTGGGTAACAAGGGTTCTTCCGAGGCATGTTCCACCGTGTAATGGATGGGGCCATGAAAAACCAGCACCCACCAGTGCACCATCCGCTGACTGCTAAAGTTACTCAGTTGTGGATTAACCTCATCTGAGTTAATATTTGGTTTCACCTTGGTAACCATTTTTGCAGGAAATAGGTCTCATATATAGGTAGATAGGTAGGAAAATAGGCAACTACTAGTACTAAAGAGGAAAAAAAAGCAACTGAAGTAACCACAAGTGTTGTGCTTGTAAGTGTCAATAGCTGTATATACCGTGTGTAAATCTTGTGTAAGTGTAAATCATTTGCATGTAAGTGTCAATAGCTGTACATACTGTGTGTAAATCCTGTGTAAGTGTAAATCATTTACATTTACATGTCCAAATTTTTTACACCTACACTTATCCTCTTGCAGTGTATATATTTTTTACACTTGCACTTACACAAAACCAGTGTAAATATTTGTCAAATACACTTACATGGCTCTATGTAAATGTAAATGTTTTTGGGGGTGTGTAAGTGTAAACCCTAAAATCACCATGTCTTTGGGCCTCCTTTCACCCCAAACCCTTCTTTCAGGGGTATCCATAAAGCAAATTTTTTTTATTAAATCTGGGAATGAAATGCTGAAAATCAGCATTTAATGCACAAGGTTCAAAACTAATTATAGTGGCTTTACAAGTAGGAGCAGTGAAAATATATGCAACAACAGCAGTGTGAGGCGCTAAAGAAAAAGGAAAGACAGGTTGAAACTCAGTTTATCACAAAAACTGCCCACCCATGAATGCTAATGTTTTTCTTTTTTTTGGGTAGGTTTTTTTTTTTTTTTTGAATCTCACCCTGTTTATGATCAAACTCAGGATTCTAGTGTTTTTTATTTTATTTTATAGATAATTGGATTATATACCTTTAATGACCATACCTTCTTGCAAAGTTATATGAATTAGGCCTGGGGGAATATTTTGATAGTTTTTTCTTTTTGCAATGAGCCATTCAGCTGGCTTATCATCTAAAAATCATGAAATCTCCCCTCCTCAAGTAAAAATCACATTTATTATATTTAAAAACATTTACATGGCATGAAAAATCATATATATATATATATATATATAGTTTTATCGGACTGAATAAAATAATATAAATATATTTATTTTTACACTTGCATGGAGTGTAAGTGCCAAACCATTTACAAGCACAACATTGGTAACCGCCATGGTTTAGGTCAGGAATTAGAACCCAACAGAAAACTGTTTCCTGACCACTTACCATTCATCCTTCATGGTGCACTGGTGAATAGTGGATAAGTAAACAAAATGTAACAAAATGTAAGCACATTACCGAAGTTACCTTTAAAGGTTACGGCAACCAGGTGACCAATAATTATTTTATTTTTCAAAATCCACTTGGCATTTCCTTCTTTTTGTAGTTTTCCTTGAATTTTGACATTTTAAACAGATAATTTTTCAAAATAATTTCAACTATTGCGGAACTTGAAAAGGTATAATCAATTGATAACTTGAATGCATGAAATTTGAAACAAATTTGAACAAATGTGTAGTTACAATAAAAGAGTGAAGATCCAATGCAATTAAAGACATGAAAACATATTCTAAATTTTGATCTCTAGCTAGACAACAAAAGAATGAAGAAGAAGTTGAAGAGAAATTGGTTTATGATCTAAAAAAACTTAATCAAATATCAATAGCATGCCTTTATATATTTTAGCATCCAAAGTTTCCTTTTAAAAATTTGTATATGTGTTGTACAATGGTCTTTCGCACCTTCACCTTGATTAGTCCTTGGCCATAAAATTTATTTCATTTAAATTTTGAATACATAGGCATTTAACAATGATGAGCTAGGATCAAGTAATTAGTCTAATAATAGTGAAGTATTGTTTACTTTTATTTGGTTCTCAAAAGCTCTTAAATTTGTTGAAAGAAAAAAGACCCATGTTAAAGTAACACTTAGTCTCCACATCTCAAGGGGATTCTTGCACATTTCCAAGTCAATTATAGAGCACACTAAATGGTGGCTTTAAACATTGTTATTAGTCATTACAAGTACCTTGAAAACTTTTAATATTTTTTTAACATTGACATAAAAGAAAGTTATATTTCAATAGTAATAATTTATTTGGCGGTTTTCATTGTCAATTTGGAGATGTAGAAAAGATCAATTGTCTTTGATATGCTATTCTTGAACCTTTCGAGAGCTTGACAAAATATAGTGGTGGTGAAAATCCATGAATAATGGTATCAAAGAAATTTCATTACATGCCGAGACAATGTCAAAAGTTGCTTCCCACATTGCAACTAATTGGAATCAACCTTTTGAAGTTGGGGTCCATGAGAGCAATCATACTATGAGATGTTCCTTTTGTCAAACTTGTACATGGTTTAATTAAAATGGTGTAGAGACAAGAAGAATCAATTCCTTTTTCTTTTTGACTATGAAATCAAGCTCCTTATCAAATCCAACTACTTACGACATAATAAAGTTACTATATAATTTTTTTGTAAAATTTTCCTTGACCTTTTATGAACAATTTAGGCCTAATTGTAAGGTGTCAATCACATAACAAGCCATTTATCTTGGTTTAACACACATTCATCATCATTAAAGACATTTTTCTCAAAATGACATTAACAATAGCCCGTGTTCTTGCACAAGGGACTTAAGATTGCAAATCATTGAACTTCTAGTTAAAAATTGTCAAGTTGAAAATTTTAAAACATATGTTACATTTTTGGTTGTCAATTTACGTATAAGTCTTTGGGAAAAAAACATGTGCACCTTTTGACAATCATAAATGAGAAATGAAACTATGGTTGAAAAATATACAAACTTAATGTAAAAAAATACATTTCTCTCTAATCATTTAAAAAAATTCATATTGAGAACATACCCAATTTTTTTCAATCACAACAATTACCAAATTGAACTACCAATTTTCTCCATTACAACATATAAAAGATTAAACATTATTACATCAAAATGGAAAGGGGAATAAGGTATATTCAAAGAACATATCTAATAATTATTAAAAAATTATGAACTTTACGAAAGCTTGATATGTTGAAACTTGACTTAAACAATGGAAAAACAATTGTTGCCCATGACGAATTTATCATCCATTGTCATGCTAGCACTGTACATATGCTAGAGCTATGACTTTGGCAACCCATATAAGTTAGGTCATTTGAGTCAATTCCAACACCATGTTACACCATGTTGTATACGTGGAAGATGCCTTTGTGCATGGAAATCCAAAATTTCCACGTTGCAACATCAACTCTATATATGACAAACATAGTGAAAGTAGTTTAGATGATTAAGAAAAAATCCTATGCCCTACACAAAATTTTTTAATGAAAAACAATAAATATAATGTCGGTTGGGAGTAGTAAAATGGTTTTAGGTCAACATTAGTGCATAGGATATTGTAATTGGCAATGGGCATTGCAAATGTAACACTTGATATAAATCAAATTGATTAATTGGTCCATGTGGCTTGCTATTAGTGGTCCAAGTGATTTGTTTTTAATAATCTCTCACCTTTTAGAGTCTTAGTTTTTATGTTTATGCTTGGGACATGCATGTACAGGACACAATAAGCCAGCCATTTTGTATGTGAGATTTACTCATGGGGGCCCAAATACGGAGTATCATGGGTGGAGTTCCTTTAATGGTCATATGACTTTTGAATAATACCTAAATGTGTTCTAAACCAGGTAGGTTGACTTAATTTGTTTGTCTCACAAAGGCATACGTGTTAGCTAGTTACAAGGTAAAGTTCCCATAAAAAAATATAATGAGTTATTAGATGGCACCAACCTATGCCAAATTGCCAATGTTATTCATATGTGTAAAATTAGCAAAGCTAAGTTGATTTAGATCATTAAAGTAGCTTGGTTGATTTTTCTATTCAAAAGCTTGTTGAAGATTCCTAAATTTTGACTTGCACAAAAATTTCCTTGGTTGATTATGTCCAATACAACTAATCACAAGCTATTCAACATGAATAAACGAGAATTCGTCCTTGAAGCACTCTATTTTGACCCCCAAAAAAACCCTAAACCCTACACCCAAAAAAAGCACTTCGTGAACTTTCAATTTTGAAGTATCATAGACAATTTATCAATTGGACTTTTAAAAAGACAAGCATAGAACCCATGTTTTGTTCAAGAATGAAGACACAAAAATAAAGCCCTTTCTTTGTTGCAAGAAGAAAGAGACATGTAGTTAAGTTCCCTTGTTTAATTCAAATTAGTATGAACATTGAAGACACAAAATGTAAAATTCTATGTTTTGATGAAGTGGGTATGAATGAACACATCATGAAAACTTTGTGAGGATCAAGGGGAACAAACAAGCTTTGAGTTTGTGCAAATTCAGATGCCAATTTTCTGTGATAGGTACTTAGGGTAAAATAACACTGAAGTTGTTAAAACACGAATTTGCCAAAATTCAAAAGCCACCCTAGAAATTGGTGGAAAGTTCAAAGGAGATTTGATTGAATCCAAAGCTTTTTATGCAGCTGATTGGAGAGGCTGTTGCAGTGTTGGATCATTTGATGATGCTGTGCTGCAGGTAATATGGTGTCATGTTTTTCTCTTCCAAACATTGAAACCAAAAATTTCCAAAAGCCAAACCCAACATCAAATTTTTGCCAGGAATGAATTGCAAAAGCAATTAAAATCCAAGAACATCAAATGATTATTCCTAGTGCCAGGGTTTGCAAAAGAAGTTGCAATCCAAAGAACATCAAGTGATTCCTAGTGCAAAAGAAATTGCAAAAGAAGTTGAAATCTGGAAAACGGTCCCTTAACTGCAAAAGATCTTTAATAAACTGCACACCTCCACAACATCATGATGAAGAAATGCTCTTCTATTGATCATGATCAATCTACAGATACACAAAAAAAATTCATATACAAAAATCTTGGGAATTTCGGTTGTGACTAAATATTCAAACCACAAATCCAGGTGCAAAATTTGTTGAAGCTTGCAGCAGATCTCGGGCAACTAGCACATTGATCTGAATTACCAAGAAGAAAGCAAATTGGAAAACTTCACCAGTCTTAAGTACACACATGCCAAGACAGCGCGAGAGAGAGAGAGCTAGAGAGAAAAACAAATTGAGTGTGTGTGAGTGAATGATGACAAATATTGAGTTCCAGTTTACAGATTCAAGCTTGAAATGCAACATGAATTCTGCAGCTACAAATTCTTGAAGTCTACGGGTTTTTTAAAATTGTAGGCTGCAAATTCTCAATCTGCTCCCAACTAATGATTACCTGTAGATGAAGAACTACAGCTTACAAACAAGGCTTCACTAGATCAAGAGTCCTATTCAAACTTGCAACAAGCACTTGCTCTAGATAGATGAAATTTACATCTGATCATACTAAGTTACATGAAAATTGAGCTGCTTTTGTTGCATTACATATTCTTTGTGTGCTTTTTCCTACTCCTGGGCAGCTGCTTTGTTGCAAGCTGGTGATCATGTGCGCAGCTGACTCCTCATGTCATGACTAGAGCTTTTGTTTTGCAAAGTCATGGGGTACTACTGCACATGCTGGAGCTTCTTCTTCTTCTTCTTCTAATTCTTGCATGTAAATTTTTGATCATGTGAGTTTGATTCAATGGAGCTGAAAATTCTGAAGTGAAACAACATAAAATTGCAGCTATGAAGTTCTAGGAATTTTGTTTTTTTTTGGTTTCTTCTTCTATTCATAGTTGAATGGATCAGTCCTCATGAGGATTAAGCTAGAATTGGAGCTGATGATCATCAGCTCTTCTGTAATTGCAGTAGAAGTCGATTAAGCGATGTGAACCCAAGCAGCGACACTGGGAACTCCATTGGCAACAGCAAATAGCATATAGTAAGCGGAAGGTGCGATCACTGCACTGGGTGGCGAGGTTGTGGTGATGCTATAACCGCCTGCAACTTTGGTCGGAGCACTTACTCCTAGCTGCAGCAGTCTTTGTCCCTGCAGCAGGCCAAATCGACCAGGTCGCACATGACAACAGATTATTTCCCACATATTCAGATCATCAATCCGCCTAAAAATTTCTGTTGTTCAAGAATTTTTTTCCGTCGAGAGCTCATGAATCAATCTAGCTAGCTACAGATAGAAAAATTTGTGCAAGTTCTGGTAGACGTTGATGATCTAGATCTAGATCCAGAAAAAAAATCTTTTCTTACCTGAGCATAAGAGTGAGTGACAAAAGGAGCGCTGAGGAGATTCAGCTCGATCACGCCGCTGGGCACAGCACTGAAAGAGACAGTGACGGCGAAGGATTTGCCATAGCCGATGGCGGCAGGGGCGGACACGATGGCGGGTTGAGCTGCTCCTTGAGTGAGGTAAGGTGGAGAGTAGGCTTCGATTCTGAGTTCTGTGGGAAACGGTTGTGTAAAAGTATAGAATTGGTGGGTGTTGCTACCAGCGACGAGGATGCGACCATCAGGAAGCAAATTCGCAGTGGAATGGTACACTCGCGGGATTGTGGTTGCGGTCAAGGTCTGAAACCGAGTCCCAGCAGCGAATCCTGGATTGTACAGAACTGGATTCAAGACTGCGTTGGTTGCAAATCCCCATCCTTGGGATCCGTTTTCAGCGCCATTGATGATGAGTACCTGTCTGGTGGGAAGAAGAACCATGTCCCCCATGTTGCGTCTTATCGGCATATTCTCCATCACCCATGCTGGGTTCGTCGCCAAGGGTAGAATGCGGCCACACGTCTGACTGGCAGGTAGCTGTCGACTTGGATTCCTGAAGGCCCCGAACTGAGAGCCGCCGCAGATCAGAATCTCCGCGTATGTCCAACCGCTGGCTGCTGTCGCGGGTAACATCACGGAGCTGCCTGCTGATGGGTAGTTTCTCGGCTCTCCAGGGATGGTGGGGAAGTTCTTCACTGTCGTGTGTGTTTGCCAATTGTAGAGAATCGAGTCCCTGTTCGCGAAGATGAAAAGCTCATTGTTGGGTAGAAGGTGCACGAATGGGTAGTAGTTGTCATTCTGTGCATCATTTGTCTGCAATCACGAAATCTTCGTCATCAGAGCTCGATAGCAGACGTCTAGCTAATTTCTCTAGCCTTGATGAAATGCCCTCGATACGGAACCAAACATACCCACAAACAAATTAGACTTTCACAATGCACTGTGCTGCTGCATTACGATCGATTTCATCACGTACAAAGTCGACAGCAGACGTGAATCTTCTTCGACTTGATCGAACAGCTCGTGATCCAGTCTGAATTTCAAACCTGCTGCATCGATATCATGCAAGGAACACAACAATATTGGAGATGCAGGCAGAAATTTGCTGCAGAGCTTGATTCTAGCAGCTGGGGATCAGAAAGTTTGGCATCTAGCTAGGAGTTACCGCTGTTAGAAGAGGGACGTTGTATTGTCCACGGCCGTTTGCAGGTACGAACTCCACAGTGAAAGCGCCGCGTCCGCCGACCACAATCTCTGTGCCGTCCGGCAACTGTTGGTTGGATGCATACCATCTCCCGAGCTGCAGGGGTGTCGTGGTTTCCACCCAGTTACAAGTTCCTGATGAAGGACATGGACTGTATGTCCGGATCTGCAGCAGGAGCAGCAGCTTCCAGTCAGAAAAACAAGCTCAACCTGGATCAACATCTAGATTCTAGCTAGCAAGTTTCTGTATCATGTGCTCATCATGCACCAGCCACTAGCAGCTGCGTGAGATCGACGTTCAAAGGTTTTCTACGGAGAGTGATCGATCACTGTGGGATACAGCTCGTACTTCACCTTTCTGTTTCCGTCAGTATCTCCTCCAGTCTGCACCAAAGTTCCATCCGCACGGAACTGGCCGGAAGAGCACCAAGTGTCGGTGAAGATGAAAAGAGGTCGGATGTTGTTGGTTCCGGGAGTGTAGACCGCGGAATGAGCAGTGCAATCATGCTTTGATACCTGCGGCACAAAACATGATCATGTGAAGAAATAAGAAATATGCGGATTTATAATTATTCCGTTTCAAGCAGCAGCAGCTAGTGATCTAGTCGAAGTATATGTTGAATCGGAAGCTGGAGCAGAGCTGATCGAGCTGAGAGGAAGGTAGAAAGCGCCTAAGCTTACGCACTCGGTCTTGTGGATTGTTGCGGCAGACGCCAGGGGGTAGAGGCAGTTGCGATGGGCCGATGTTGGTTCTATCCAACAACACCACGTTGCCGAAGTGCGTCACTGCTGTGTGCATTGATGCAATTCCCGCATTTTGAACTACCACTTGCCACGACCCACCACTTCCCGCGGCAGCTGCGACTTCTTCACCCAATTGCACCAGCAACAAAGTGAACAAAATCCCAACCTGGGCCGCCGCCGATAGTGATCTGAGCGCCGTCCAGCAGCTCATTGTGAAAAACTCCCAAGAATCAAACTCCCAGTTTCACTACAACCGCTTGCAGAAAAATCCGAAGTGATTGCAGAACCAATTAAATCACAAGATTCAATGTCGATGCTCCTACTAGTTCGAATTCTGTACTCTAATATTTGAACCGATCTTGAATCTCTTTGTTCAAGCTGGCTAGTAGTTTCTTCCGCACGAGCTAATTAACGAGTACTCGATCAGCTGATGTGCAGCACTTGCAGGAAGTCTATAAGATCATATTGCAGCCTCGATTTTCCCCAAAAAAATTTGTGGACTGTTGACACACACTTGTGATCATGAGCTCTCGGCTCTTAAAAGACACCTTGAAAAATAACTTGAAACTAGGAAATTTTTTTTTGTGTGGACTGTTGAAAACAATTTCTAGCTTGAAAATTAAAAGCTTGAAACTCACGAGCTGTATGTAGTAGTAGTGCAGTGTCTCTCGCTTTTTTGCTTCTAGTCTGTTGGGAGCAAGCTAACTAGCAGTTAGCTACTCCAAAGAATTGCAGGAGCTGGATTAACTGGATCACAATCTACTACTACTTCAAGCTGCACAAGAACTAGGAATCTAAATACAAGAAGATGAGTTTGCAGCTACTACAACAACAACCCCAAAAAAAAATTTATATCACGTGAATGTTACACACATTTGGAGGAATATATATACAAGAAAAGCTGCTTGCAATAACCGCAAAAAACTGCAAGTAAGCTTCAAGCTCATGGCAGCTACCAAGCTAGCTAGCTAGCTAGCTACCTGCCTACTACAATTCTAAGCTCATCTAGGTCAAACTGAAATTGCCTGCTGGCCATGGGTCCCTCAAGAGCAAGAACAAGAACAAGAAGAGTTGGGTACTACCGCGTCCCAATTCTTAATGCAAAAATAAAATTTTATTTTATGTATTTATTTATTTATAAATCATTTATACTTTTGATATATTTTTAATTGTATTTTTTATTATTTAAATAATTTATAATATTATTAGAATTTTTTTTTTTTCAAAAAACGTTTTAAAAAAAGAGTATATTAGTAGGTGAATCCAAAAGGAGGAAGAAGAAGAAGGAGATCGAAGAAGTCAAGGTGAAATTGAAGGCCAGCGGTGGAGCCCATAATAACGGAGGACCGGCTATTTGATCCAATACCCATCATCCATGCACTGGCATATACTAGAAGAGTATGCGCGCGACCGACTTCTAACGCGTGATCACTTCACTTTGCCAAGCAAGCTTATTTGCACAACATCATCATCATCATCATCATGATGTTGCTAGCAGAGAGCTTATCACATGTCACCTGCTGTTGCTGCGCCTGCTCATGCTGCTAACTTCGCTGCTTACATGCTGCTAACTTCGCTGCTTACATGCTGCTAACTTTGCTGCTTACATGCTGCTAACTTTGCTGCTTACATGCTGCTTACTTAGGCGGTTTTCTTTTTTGGGGCGATTTTTTTTTTTTTCAAATTGGCGAAAATTCTAGTGTTTTCTAGATTTTCTTAGTTGCCAAATTTTCGAAAAAATAATCTTAGAATTATTTTTCAAAATATATTTTTTCAAATTCTATCCTAAAAGTAGTGAACCCAAAAACAGTACCTTTATAAAGCAGGTGGTATCCTATTTTTGGATTTTGTTTTTAGGATAGTTCCAGCAGGTAGCCAAAAATCTAAAAGGATGCTAGATTTATATTTTTTTTAATACTTGCATATTGTCTTATGTTAAAAAAATCTGGCTAAATCATCTGATGGGTGATTTGTCACTTTGGCTACATTACAAAATTTGGGGGAGAAAAAAAACCCACTACTGCTGGCTAAATCATCTTACGGATGATTTAGCCACTTTGGCTACATCACAAAATTGGGGGAAACAAAAAAAACCCTAAAACCCTAAAACTCTAAAACCCCAAAAACCCTACTGCAGCTGGTGCTGCTGAGTTGACAAGAGTATTAAAAAAAAAACCTAGAAACAAATGCATTGCATTAAGCTTTCCATTAATGACTGCAACTGCTGTTGCGACAAGAGATCAGCATCGCCAGTCTGCGACCACTTTCCTGTCATCACCACCCAGCTAGCCTGCATTGACTATCTTCATCAGGCCTGGGATCCAAAACGCTTGTTGCGCCGCCGAGACATGTGCCAGCCAAGCTCCAACTTGCAATCAATCGACGAGGCCGGATGACGGACTCCCAACCCCCCAGGCTCAGGAGGGGGATAATCCTCGTGCGGAATAGATCACCCAACCCTGCAAGCAAACAATGGGGGTCCCCAGCTTCGTGCGCGGCTGCTCAGTTAGTAGTTGTTGTAAAGGGATCCTTGGCCGCCCGCGTTTGATCCTTGGTACAGTGTAGTAGTTTAACTGCTGATCGCTTGCCTGGCAGTTCTTTTCTTTTATGAAGAATCAATCTCCTAATTCTGGCTGCTGGCTGAATCTCTCCTTCTTTTTATTTGCTCCATCCCCATGTTGCTGCCTGCCATGGTAAATTGGTGCAAAATCAAAACATACAAGCATTTGTATGTGTATCAATGGTATTGTGTATGCCAAGGTTTTGCATATTGGAAAGGGGACAGGAGACAGTTGGAGCTTGTTATGGCCTGTTACTTGTTACCCTCCTTGTATTCTCCCTTCTCAAGGAACTTTCATAATTTACACCATCCAGGAATTCTCTTCATTTTTGTGTGTTGTTTTGGTGAAAAAAGTAGAGCAATTTTTAATTTTAGCTTTCATACGATGGTGTTATAATTCTTTTTTTAATATAATTTTTTTATACAAACTCCCCCTTTTTCTCAAGAAGAATTTGCCAAACTTTGCGCCTTTTTGGGGACAATGTCGCCATAACTCTTCTTCTGTCTACTGGCTACAGTTTTAATAATCCACTTCAAAAGTATCATGAGTTGATGCGAAATCTGACTTAATCTGGTGGGGGACACTCGCTAACGTTGCAAAATTGCAAAAAAAAATGAAGGAATGGTGGAGACACTCTTAATATTATATGAGCATAAGTGACTTCCGCTTTGTCATTTATCTTTAGAAAGGCCTGGTTTTCAATTTCCCACTTGTATGTGAACACCAATACGTGGGAATGATCCCATTATAACACTTAATTGATAATACCGCATATTTTACTTTGTTCAACCCTAACAAAATCCCAGGGTTTAGGGTAGTGAGGGAAGGCAGAATCTTTTGATATCTCTACAATCTAAGATAAATTGAATGTGTTGGGACATGTACACATATCCTACCCCTCCCACCTAAAATCTAGTCCTCACCCATCTAAGCAAACTAGATTTGCCATAGATTCCTAACAAAACTAACTTATTAGTGCAAAAAATTTCACCTTCCACATCAATGGATTTAGATTTGTGATAGATTTTTAACAAAATCAATACTTGCAACAACATGTCTCTTTGTTGTTTTCTTTGCAAGCTTTTTATCATTTAAAATCTGGTATAACTTCTACAACGAGAGTTCCCATCATATAAAATTGCATACCACTTGAAAATCTCTTGGGAGAGAGGGAAAGGGGGGGCGAATGATTGTGTTACAACGATTAGTTTTTAAATTGTAATGTGCCACCAAAAAGCTATTTAGTTTTTAAAAGCCAAGCTTCACCTTGTCAGATTTACCCCCATCTTATGCCATAGTAGGATAGCAGGTTCAGCACTTCAATGTAGATTATTTAATATATTTGCTTCTAAGATTTAGCCATAACCATGAAGAAATGTGGCTCAAATCCTGAATATAGTTCAAGTGTGCAGTAGTGGCGGTACTTGATCACAAGTCTTCCAACAACACGCAAATTGTGTAACAGAGCTAATAATTGCTAAAAATGCCGTGGTGCATTGTGGTTGTATCCATTCATTTTCCAGTTGACGATGCCAACTCATGGAAGCTTTTTGTGCATGTGAAATGTCAAAAACTAGTCAACCCATTGCGTGAAAGGCATTTATAAAAAAGTCTTTTAAAACAATCATTTTACTTGTCACAACATAAGAAAGGTAGGTAATAGCTGTGCCAGAACATGACCGTGTGGAAAAGAGGATAGACAGGTTTTGATACAATCGTGTCATTGAGTGTCGGTTCAAGCTTCAATATATACATGGTTGAGATGAGTCAACCCACGTGGAAGGTGAATTTTCATCATTTTATTCAAGTCCCCATAAGAAATCATTATCAAATGGTTCATCATAGTTTTAAAATTGTTATGCCGGAATCACAACTGAAACTCAAGTCCACCCATAGAAATAAATAACAATGATAAAAGATAATAATAATGATTTTTAAAACCTATATGACAATGTGCGTATATTCAACAGTCTCAATGAGAGTTTTAGCTTTTTACAAAGAATTCTAAAGCATGTGCATGTGGAGAGGTGAGTCATGTTGTGATCCGAAGAATAACGTGTTATTTGATTGACAATCCAGTTTTTAATTGTATCGATTAGCACTAAAGGTATTTGGGGAGCATTTTGAAAAACACAACACCCCTTGGTTTGTGTTGCTTTGTTGACAATAAACAATATTTCGTTGAGCTTAATTCTCAACTTTGAAACTCAGTCTATGATTTTATTCAACAAATTTTGACCCATGCCCATGGCACGGGGATGCCATGTAATTGTGGGTAGCACAATCTGACTTACAAGATGCACATCCCAAAATTAGCCTGCGTATTGGAAACTTTGTTTCTACTTCACGCATCACATGTTGGAATGATCCTGCATGAAGCCATGAAAATTTCCACAAGATGTGGTGGGAACAAATTGTCAAATTACACTATCAAAAGGTACGGGCATAGATGATTGACTAGAATCCCGAGTGCTAAAACCATATTAAACCCACCTCCAAGAATCTAATAAATTAAACATATAGCAGCATGAAATTCCATGACATGAAATGTGGCCAACTAAGTTACACCATAAAAAATTTCCTGGGATGCACAAACAACCAAAAAGCCCCCTATGGTGTTGCTACTATGTGGAACCCACCTAAGTCTCAAACAACACTTTGGGTCTCCACTGCCATTGAAAAGATTGGACACGATGACAAAGGTTAATGGAAAGTTTGGATGTGAAACCGAATATACTCATAACCTCTCAAAAATGTTCCTGAAACATGAAAAGACTGTGTACACACATTATTGGTAAGCCATGAATTAGGGTGGGGATTAGAAGTTCACAAGCTGGATGGAAGGAAAGAAAATTTACTCATGAAGGCGTCTTCTGCCACTCCCCAAGGGCTAGGAAATCCAATCCTTTGAGGTCCTTTTAGAAATGAAAATACCCAACCCAACTTTGCCCAGGAAAACCACCAAGCTTGAAGGTTGTTATAAAAGCTCATTACATATATGAGGTCACCAAAAAAAAAAAAAACCCCTTATATTAGATTTATCCATAAAGTCACCCTGTCTTTGGGCCTCCTTTCACCCTCTACCTATCCACTCTTTCAGTGACCAAGTAAGAAATTTTTATTAAATCTCAGTATGAAATGCTGAAACTCAGCATCTAACACACAAGGTTTGAGAGTAATTATAGTAGTCCTACAAGTAGGACCAGTGAAAATATATGTAGCAGCAGTGGTCAGTTTACCACCAAATTGATGGTTTTCTGAGTTTCACCCCTCCCCTTTGAATGCTAGTGAACTTTTTTTTGCAGGTTTTTTTTCCAACCAAATATTTACAGGTTTCTAATGCTGAGTTTTCGTTACTTTACTCTATTGACTTTGGTACAAGATGACAAGCAAAGTGTTTTGTCCAACACAAATTATTTCTCTCCTGGTCTCAAGCAAAGAAAGCTTCTACTACTCAGAGCCTAGTTGTAGTAGCTGCAGCCTGGCATTACAAACATGCACTGGACAGACAAATCACAAACCTTCAAAGTAGGTACTTACTAGATTTGCAGCCGCAATGTATGTGCCTGCCAACCCAAAGTCTTAGTGTCAGGAGGGGGCGGGGGTTTTGGGCATTTAAGGCTTTGTTGTTATCCATATTATGTTTCTAGTGTTTTCTTTGACAAGAACTTGAGTTAATTACACATTGTATTCTCACTGACATAAATTCGTCTCCAAACTCTTTCCATCGAATGGAACCATTCATACATGACACACACAAAATAAGGGTTTTTGTTTTTTGGTTGTTTGGGAGCAAAATCCACCTGATGACTAGAGAACCTGAGTCCAACAACTTCACCAAACTCCTCACTTACTGTACTACTGTTTTGCAAGCCCACATGTACATTTGTTTTGGCATGTGTTCTGTTGCGGCGACCAGTTGAAGCACACACACACACACACACAAGTAGCCATCAGAACCGACTTGTCAGAATCCTCAAAAACAACACCAGTCAGCGGCATAATCATAACGATACAAACACAAAGAAGAGAATTATATCGGGAAAGACAACCCAATTCCCAAGCAATCCCAGTCATTTGGGATGTCTAAATACTTCTAACCATCCAGGCCAATTGGGGATGTCTAATTGTAAGGGAGAAGAATGATGAGAGAGATCTCAGTTAACACCAACCAGTTTGTTGCTGACTGGTAGTTTGTTTGTTTTGCTAGTAGTATATAGCACAATTTGTCAGACCGTAGAGGAAGGTAGATTTTTTAGTTGGCCAAAGCCTAGTGAGCTCACTCCATGTCCCCCCCAAAAAAAAACCGAAGCAAATCATCAACATGGTTTTACCATGAATTGCTTGCTGTTGTTCCTTCTCAACACTCCTTCCTATCAATCAAGGGTACGGCCTGGCTAGGTCTTTAGGTTTACTCATTTTTTATTCGTTGAAAATAAGTTTTTCATCAACTTCCGGTGCTTCAATAAAGTGTGGAAGGAATAAAAATTTCAAGCAACCAATGAGACAGCTCAACATGCACCTGAGAGGCCCCAGTTTTTGTCCAGAGGACCAGGAAAGGCATGGGGTTTTTGACTCTTTTTTAGGTACGGAAATCCACTTAACTCAATTATTTGATCCTTGCAATGCCAAATTTTGGAAAGCTTATCACAAATGTTGAAAAGCTTGGCATGTTCAGAGTTTATACCTAGTCTAAAGAAAAAAGATTACCACTGGCTGTTGACGGAATCAGATTCGAAATGTGTTTTTTTTTGGGCGGGGGACCAATCCGACCTTTTCCTCCAACCCCTGCCTCCACAACCAAATTGCTTTTGAAGCTTTCCAATTGTCACACCCTCTTATCTAACTAAATAAGGCTTCTTTGGATGCCCCAAATTACCCTTCATGCAATGGCCAATTGTGCCAATTGTTCCCCCCAAAAAGATAATTAGTTGAATAATTAATTAATTTTATAAAAATTAAGATTTATTTTAATTTTTTTAATCCCAAACCATTGACTTCCAAAACCAGACAAGCAAAGATGCAAACACGCAATCAAAAGATTAGCAGAAAATATAATAACCCAATCCTGAAACAGGGGATCTTTTGAGTCCATGAGAAGAAGAGGTGCAAAGTGGTTACTAGCAAGCAAGTCCTTCTATGCTCTTCCCATGTGCAAAGGAACTTGGGAAGGGAGAGAGAGAGAATTAGAGCACTACTACTTATAGTAATTTACTTATAGCCTAGAGTTGTAACTTGTGGGCCTTGCTTGCTTGCTTGCTCCAGTTTCCAAGTCTTCAGTCAACTGGGCTGCACAGAAATTCCATTCAACCTGTTGTGCACAACTGGTCCCAGAGCTACTATCAATCAACCTGTGGATGCGTGCTATGGTTGCCCATCAATATAGACAAATTTACTTGAAGAAGGGTAGTTCCATGGCTCTGACTGTAAAGGAGAGACTACAGAACAAATGTTCCCCCCATCTGGTATTGTGAAGTGTGAGTTTAGTTTTGGGGAACTTTCTTCATGGAAATGTACTATAGAGTTATCCTTCAAGTCATCCTGTACTTGAGCCTGCTCCAAATTACAAGCACATAATCCTTAGAACAAGTAGGCTGGTTATTGAGCACTTAATGTATTGGAAGTGACCCTACATAAATCAAGTTTTAAGAGTTTTTGTAGCATTTCATTTGTAAGTTAATTTTAATAGATTTTTTGGTCTTTTTGTTGGTGTTAAATTTTTTGGGTCTTTTCATAAATTCATATATCAATTATGAAAAATTTATTCATTTTATGTTGTGTTTATGTATACATGTATAAAACAAT